>Ga0194127_10006291_pt1 | contig 13554 bp, 10 predicted proteins | sample TA2KigC100mmetaG_FD_148624 | JGI IMG/M metagenome (GOLD analysis project Ga0194127, IMG submission 148624) | Freshwater microbial communities from Lake Tanganyika, Tanzania - TA2015036 Kigoma Deep Cast 100m | ecosystem: Environmental > Aquatic > Freshwater > Lake | place: Tanzania: Lake...
GGGGGGGGGGGGGGGGGGGAGGAGGGGGGGGGGGGGGGGGGGGGCGATCGGGCTCCGGCCCCCGGATCCCCCCTTCCGTCCCCGGCCCCGCGGCGCTTGACCTCGGGGGGCGGGTTCCGCAGGATGCTTGGCTTTCGCGGGATTCCCGGGAAGAAACGGGGGAGAGCATGAACGAACAGGCGAACGTGTCGATGGAAACGCTGGCCTCGCTGTGCAAGCGGAGGGGCTTCATCTTCCCCGGCTCCGAGATCTACGGCGGGCTCAACGGCTTCTGGGACTACGGTCCGCTCGGCAGCGAGCTGAAGCGGAACGTCCGCGAGGCCTGGTGGCGGGCGGTCGTGCAGCGGCGCGACGACGTCGTCGGCGTCGACTCGGCGATCATCCTGCATCCCCGCGCCTGGGAGGCCTCCGGCCACGTCGGGGGCTTCGCGGACCCGATGGTCGACTGCCGCCAGTGCCGCAAGCGCTTCCGCGCCGACCAGCTCTGCGAGGAGCAGGGGATGAAGCTCGGAAAGGCCGCCGACGGCAAGACGTTCATCCTGCCCGAGGGCGTGAAGTGCACGGCGTGCGGCTCGAAGGACCTCACGCCCCCGCGCGCGTTCAACCTGATGTTCAAGACGTTCGTCGGGCCGGTCGAGGACGACTCCGCGGTCGCCTACCTGCGGCCCGAGACGGCCCAGGGCATCTTCGTCAACTTCAACAACGTGGTCGACACGGCGCGCGTGAAGGTGCCCTTCGGCATCGCGCAGATCGGGAAGGCCTTCCGCAACGAGATCAACCCGCGCAACTTCACGTTCCGTTCGCGCGAGTTCGAGCAGATGGAGCTGGAGTTCTTCATCAAGCCGGGCACCGACGCCGAGTGGCACGAGTACTGGGTCGCGGAGCGCCTGAAGTGGTACCAGACGATCGGCCTGCCCGAGGGCCGCCTGCACCGCTACGTCTATCCGAAGGAGGACCTGGCCCATTACGCGAGCGCGTGCGTCGACGTGATGTACGAGTTCCCGTTCGGCACGCAGGAGCTGGAGGGCATCGCGGCCCGCGGCAACTTCGATCTGAGCCGCCACCAGGAGTTCAGCGGGAAGTCGATGGAGTACTTCGACCAGGAGAAGAACGAGCGGTTCATCCCGCACGTCGTCGAGCCCTCCGCCGGCGTCGACCGCATCACGCTGGCGGTGCTCTGCGAGGCCTACCGCGAGGAGTGGGTGCCGGCGGGCGACACGCCCGGCGGCGTGCTCCCGGCCGAGCCGGGCAAGCCCGCCCCGCAGGGCTACGAGGTGCGCACGGTCATGAAGTTCGCGCCCTGCGTCGCGCCCATCAAGGCCGCGGTCTTCCCGCTGCTCAAGAACAAGCCGGACCTCGTCGCGAAGGCCCGCGGGATCCACGAGACCCTGAAGCGCCGCTGGAACGTCTTCTACGACCAGACCGGTGCGATCGGCCGCCGCTACCGCCGCCAGGACGAGGCCGGGACGCCGTTCGGCATCACGGTCGACTTCCAGACGCTCGAGGACGACACCGTCACCCTGCGCGACCGCGACACGATGAAGCAGGAACGCGTCCCCGCCGCCGAGCTCGCCGCGCGCGTCGCCGCCGCGGTGGAGGGATAGGGGAAGAGCGGAGAGCGAAGAGCGGAGAGCGGAGAGGGAAGAGCGGGGAGACGGAAGGCGGGAGTGGGGAGACGGAAGCCGGGAGCCGGGAGCAGGGAGCCGGGAGCGGAGAGCCGGGAGCCGGAAGCCGGGAGTGGAGAGCCGGGAGCCGCCCGGGTTTCTTCCAACCCTTGGAGGCCCGGCGACCGTCGAAATCCGAGGATTGGAAGCTCCGGGAGGGGAAGCGCGAAATCCTGATTCCGAAGCGCGAAACAAGCACGAATCCGGACCCATGCGGCAAGTCCGAAACCGGACGGGCTGTTTGAGGTTTGCCGGTTGGGATTTCGAATTTGTTTCGTGCTTCGGAATTCCGGTTTCGTGCTTTCCCTGTGCGGTCTTGCGCGGAGGCGCGGGGTTGCCTAGAGTCCGGGCCGGAGACGCGCGGTTGATGCCCATGATGTCCGTCACATGCCGCCGGTGCGGGAACCGGTTGGAGGTTGATTCCGCCTTCCTGGGCGAGACGCTCTATTGCGCCGTCTGCAACTCGGCCGTGCGGATCGAGGCCGATACGGCGCCCGCGCCCGCAGCCTCCGCGCCCCCGGCGGCGGCCCCGTCGTCCGTTCCGTCCGCACCGGCCCCCGTCGCGCCGCCGGCCCGGCCGGAGACGCCGAAGCTGCGGCTGGCGGGCGACCGGATCGCGTCGGGCGAGGGGCGGGCCTGTCCGGCCTGCAGCTTCATCATGGACACGGACGACATCGTCTGCGCGAACTGCGGGCACAACACGAAGACCGGGGCTTCGATGGCGGATGTGGCCCGCCGGAGCGAGGCGATGCGGCAGCTCGTCACGCTGGCGACCACGGTGCTCGTTCTCATCGCCGCGGGCTGGATCGTGTGGAAGGCCGGCTGGCTTTCGTTCGACGTCCGCGGCGCGATCGGCGCCGGGGCGGACGCGCCCGCGGCGGGGACGAACGCCGCCCCCGTAGCGTTGCCGCCGCCCCCGCCGGAGGTTGTCGCGGAGGTGAGGCGGCAGGTTACGGAGGCCTTCGACCGGGCCTTCCCGGTCGTTGCCGACGGCCTGGGCGTCGTGTTCGAGCGGCTCGACGGCCGGGTTCTTCGCGGCGCGTACCGGTCCGGCGGTGCGCCGGGGACCTTCCGGATCGAGACCGCGGACGGCACGGACGAGACGCACCCGATGGAACGGTTGAAACGCGAGGCGCGCCTCCGGTGCGACGCGGCCTACCGCGCCGCCGAGATCGAGCGCGACATCCGGGGCCGGCTGGGGCCCTAGGCGCAGGGGAGTGACATGGCCGACATCCTCCAGATCGCGGGGCATCCCGTGGGGCCCGGGCAGCCGGCGTTCGTCACGGCCGAGGTCGCGCAGGCGCACGACGGCTCGCTCGGGGCGGCCCACGCCTACATCGACGCGGTGGCCGCGGCGGGGGTCGACGCGGTGAAGTTCCAGGTCCACATCGCCGCCGAGGAGTCGACGCCCGGCGAGCCCTGGCGCGTGAAATTCAGCCGGCAGGACGCGACGCGCTACGACTACTGGAAGCGCATGGAGTTCTCCGAGCCGCAGTGGCGCGACCTCGCGTCGCACGCGCGCGACCGCGGGCTCGCCTTCCTCGCCTCGCCGTTCTCCGTCGCCGCCGTGGACCTGCTCGGGCGCGTCGGCGTGCCGGCGTGGAAGATCGGGGCGGGGGAGGTCGCGACGCCCGACCTGGTGGAGGCCGTCCTCCGCACCGGGCGGCCGGTCCTGCTCTCGACCGGCATGAGCCCGTGGGCGGAGGTCGACGCGGCCGTCGCGCGCATCCGTGCCGCGGGCGTCCCGTTCGCGGTCTACCAGTGCACCACGGCCTATCCCTGCCCGCCGGAGCGCATCGGCCTCAACGTGCTCGCCGAGCTGCGGGCGCGCTACGGCTGCCCGGTCGGCCTCTCCGACCATTCCGGGACGGTTCATCCCGGCCTGGCCGCGTGCGCGCTGGGGGCGGACCTGGTCGAGGTCCATGTGACGTTCTCGCGCGAGGCGTTCGGGCCCGACGTGCCGGCGTCGCTGACGATGGCGGAGCTGCGCACGCTGGTCGAGGGGGCGCGGAGCATCGGGCGGATGCTGGCGTCGCCGGTGGACAAGGACGCCGAGGCGGCGGCGCTCGCGGAGATGCGCGCGGTCTTCCGCAAGCGCGTCGTGGCGCGGCGCGACCTGCCCGCCGGCCACCGGCTGGCGGCGGGGGACATGGCATTCAAGAAGGCCGCGGGCGGCGCGCCGGCGGACGGCGCGGGCGCGCTCGCCGGGCGCGTGCTGCGCCGCGCGGTCCGCGCGGACGAGAGCATCGGGGAAGGCGACGTTGAATAGGAAACCCAGGACGAAGCGGGCGGCGGCGAAGCGCAAGGTGTGCGTGGTCCTCGTCGACCGCGCCAACTACGGCCGGCTGAAGCCGGTCATGCGGGCGATCGCCGGCCACCCGGGGCTCGAGCTCCAGACCGTGTGCACGGGCACGATGCTGCTCGAGCGGTTCGGCGAGGCGGTGTCGATCGTGGAGAAGGACGGCTTCCGCGTCGACGGCCGCATCTACGTCGAGCTCGAGGGCTCGGTGCCGACGACGATGGCCAAGTCCGTCGGCTTCGCGGTGATCGAGTTCGCGACCGAGTTCCACCGCCTCAAGCCCGACATCGTGCTGCTGATCGGCGACCGCTACGAGGCGCTGGCCGCGGCGATCGCGGCGGCCTACATGAACCTCTGCCTCTGCCACATCCAGGGCGGCGAGGTCAGCGGCTCGATCGACGAGAGCGCGCGCCACGCGATCACGAAGTTCGCGCACTACCATTTCCCCGCGACGGAGCGCTCCGCGAAGTACCTCGTCCGCATGGGCGAGGACCCCGCGACGGTCTTCCCCGTCGGCTGCCCGTGCGGCGATGCGATCCTGCGCCGCGCGCCGCGGCTGCCCGCCCGCGACTTCGGGCGCGGCAGCGGCGCCCGGATCGATGCGCGGAAGCCGTACTTCCTCGTGATCTTCCACCCGGTCACGACGCGCTTCGGCGACGAGCGGGGCCAGGTCGAGGAGATTCTCGCCGCCCTGCACGGGCTGGACCACCCGACGCTGTGGCTGTGGCCGAACATCGACGCCGGCTCCGACCACATCAGCAAGGCCCTGCGGGTCTACCGGGAGCGCCATCCCGGGAACCGGTGGCTGCACATGATGAAGAACCTGCCGCCGGAGCACTTCCAGGCGGCGCTCTACCACGCCCGCTGCGCGATCGGCAACTCGAGCAGCTTCATCCGCGACAGCACGTTCATGGGGACGCCCGTCGTGCTCGTCGGTGACCGCCAGGTCGGCCGCGAGACCGCCGCGAACCTCGTCGAGGCGCCCTGCGCCGCGGACGCCATCCGCGCCGCGATCGAGCGCCAGTGCGCGCACGGCCGCTACCGGCCCTCGACGCTCTACGGCGACGGCACCGCCTCGGCCGCGATCGCCCGGCGCCTCGCGGCGCTTCCGCTCTACCGCCAGAAGCGGCTGCATTTCATCCATGAGCGCTGAGCCGGCACCGTCCGCCGCGCGCCCGTCCGTGCTGGGCCTGATCCCCGCCCGCGGCGGGTCGAAGGGGTTTCCGGGGAAAAACGTCGCCCCGCTCGCCGGCCGGCCGCTGATCGCGCACACGGTCCGCGCGGCGCTCGCGAGCCGCCGCCTCGGCGACGTCGTCGTCAGCACCGACAGCGAGGCCATCGCCGACGCCTGCCGCGCCGCCGGGGCCGCGGTGCCGTGGCTCCGGCCCGCGGACCTGGCGGGCGACACGACGCGGATGCAGGATGTCGCCCTCCACGCCCTCGCGACGCACCCCCGCGGCGACCGGTTCGACTACCTGCTCCTGCTCCAGCCCACCGCGCCGCTGCGCACGCCGGAGGACATCGATGCCGCGATCGACCTCGCCGCGCGGCACGACGCCGACTCCGTCACGTCCTTCACGCCGATCGAGACGCACCATCCCTACTACATGTACCGGTTCGAGCCGGAGGCCCCCGGCCGGCCCGCGCGCGTGACGCCCTTCGTCAACTACGAGCCCGGCCTGCCCCGCCAGGCCTTCCCGAAGTGCGTCTACCGCAACGGGGCCATCTACCTCGTCCGCCGGACCTGGCTGCTCGCGCACCGCGCCTTCGTCGCACCCGGCGGGATCCCCTACCTGATGCCGCCGGAGCGGTCGGCCAACATCGACACGCCGGAGGACCTCGCCCTCGCGGAGTTCCTGCTGGCCCGGCGCGGGGGCGCCGCGCCGTGAGGGTCGTCGTCGCCGAGTCGCCGGACTTCGCCCCGGTCGCGCTCGGGCGCCTGCGCGCCGCCGGCTGGACCTGCGAGGCGTTCGACGGCCCGCTCGACGGCCTGCCCGCCGCGCTGGCGGATGCGGACGGCGCCATCGTCCGCTTCGGCCTGCGGTGGGACGCGGAGCGCCTCCGCCGCGCGGCCGGCCGGCTGCGCTTCCTCGCCGTCGCCGCGACGGGCACCGACCACATCGACCGCGCCGCCGCCGCCGCGCTGGGGATCGAGGTCGTTTCCGTCGCGGGCCATCCCGGCCTGCGGGAGGTCACGGCCACGCCGGAGCATGCCTTCGGCCTGATGCTCGCGCTGCTGCGGCACACGGTCCCCGCGCACGCCTCGGTGCTGCGCGGCGAGTGGACCCGCGACGCCTTCATGGGACGCCAGGTCCGCGGCAGCACGGTCGGCGTCGTCGGCCTCGGCCGCACCGGGCGCGCCTTCGCGGGCATGGCGGAGGCGTTCGGCGCGCGCGTGGTGTACTTCGATCCCTTCGTCGACGAGCCCGCCTTCACGCGCTGCGCGCGGCTCGGGGACCTGGCGGCCGTGTCCGACGTCGTCGCCGTGCACGCGGTGCTGAACGACGCGACGCGCGGGCTCCTCGGCGCGGCGTTCTTCGGGGCGCTCCGCCCCGGCGCCGTCCTCGTCAACACCGCGCGCGGCGCGATCGTCGACGAGGCCGCGCTGCTGCGCGCGCTGGAGTCGGGCCGGCTGGCCGGCGCGGCGCTGGACGTCCTGTGCGGGGAGCCGGAGAGGGGCGGGACGGTGTCGTCGCCGCTGATCGACTTCGCGCGCACCCACGCCACCCTGGTCCTGACGCCGCACCTCGGCGGGGCGACGCACGGCTCCATCGCGGCCGCCGAGGGGCTGCTGGCCGACCGGCTCCTCGGCCGGTTCGGGCCGGCCGCCGCCGCCGGGGGGACGCCGTGAGCGGGGCGCCCGGGACCGGCGGTCCCGCGGCGCCGCACGCGGGCCGCCGCGCCATGCGCAACACCGTCGCCTACATGGCGGCGGGGCTCGTGCCGAACCTCGTCAACCTGTTCATCCTCCCGGTCTACACCCGGTTCATCGAGCCCGGCGACTACGGGCTCGTCGCGCTGGTCGTGACGACGACGACCTTCCTCGGCGCGTTCATGGGGCTGCAGCTGACGAACAGCATCCACCGGCTCTACTTCGACCACGAGGGCGAGGCGCGGCGGGTCTACTGCTCGACGATGATCCTCGGCATCCTGATGGTGAACGTCGCGATCCTGCTGCCGCTGCACCTCGCGGGGCCGTGGATCGCGCGCACGCTGTTCCCCAAGGTCGACCTGCCGTACCGGCCGCTGCTGATGCTCGGCTTCGCGTTCATGTTCTTCCAGAACCTCGTGAACTACGGCAACGCGATGCTGCGCGTGCAGGAGCGCGGTCGCGCGCTGCTGGTCTCGGCGCTGATCCACACCACGGCGTCGGCGGGCCTCGGCCTGTACCTCGTGGTCGGGCGCGGCCTGGGCGCGGCGGGGCTGCTGACCTCGATGGCGGCGGCGTCGGCGGCGCATGCCGCGGCGCACGGGGATGGCTCGTGCGCGCGCAGGTGTCGCTCGCCTTCCGGTGGTCGATGTTCCGCGAGGCCGCGGCCTACAGCATCCCGATCATCCCGCACAGCCTCGGCGGCCTGCTGTTCATGTACTCGGGCAAGTACGTGGCGAGCCACTTCGTCGCGATCGCCAGCATCGGGCTCTACGAGTTCGCGGACAAGCTGGCGATGGTCTACAAGCTGCTCGAACAGTCGTTCCAGCACGCGATCGGGCCGACGTTCATGCGCGAGTCGAAGGCGGACCGCGCGGCCGCGCGCGACCGCTTCGCCGGGATCATCACGCGGTGGACCGCGCTCTACGCGTTCCTGTGGGTCGCGCTGGCGCTGCTGTTCAAGGAGGCGATCGTCCTCCTGCTGGCGCCGTCGTACCGCGGCTGCTACCCGTTCGTGCCGGTGCTGATGGCCGGCTACCTGTTCCAGGGCCTCTACGGCTTCGCGGCGAACGCGCTGCTGTTCGAGAAGAAGACGCACTGGGTCCCGGCGATCAGCCTGACGGCGGGGCTGCTGAACGTGGGGCTGAACCTCGTCCTGCTCCCGCGGTTCGGGATGATCGCCGCGGCGTGGACGACGTTCGCCTCGTTCGTCGTCACCTTCGTGATGGCCGTCGCGCTCGGCCGCCGGGTCTACCCGCTGCGGTTCGAGTGGGGCGCCCTGGCCCGCATCCTCGGCGCGGCGCTCCTCGCGCTGCTGCTCGGGATGCGGATCGACACCTCCAGCCTCGCGCTGGACCTCGCGGCGAAGACCGCGCTGTGCGCCGCGCTGGCCGGCTGGCTGCTGTGGATCGACCCCGGCGGGCTCCGCGCCTGGCTGCGCGGATGGCTGCCGGGGCGGAACGCCTAGAAGTCCTGCTGCTCGGTGCGGCGGATGATCTCGTCCTGCAGCTCCCGCGTCAGGTTCGCGAAGTAGTCGCTGTAGCCGGCGACGCGGACGATCAGGTCGCGGTGCTTCTCCGGGTGCCTCTGCGCGTCGAGCAGCGTCGCGCGCGTGACGACGTTGAACTGGATGTGGTGGGCGTCGCGGCTGAAGTAGCCCCGCACGAGGTGCACGAGGTTCATCAGGCCGTCCTCGCCGGCCAGCGCGCGCGGGGTCAGCTTCTGGTTGAGCAGCGTGCCGCCGGTCTTCACGTGGTCGAACTTCGCGGCCGAGTTCAGCGCGGCGGTCGGGCCCCTGCGGTCCGCCCCCTGCACGGGCGAGATGCCCTCGGAGACGGTCTCGCCCGCGCGCCTGCCGTCCGGCAGCGCGCCGGTGACGCGGCCGAAGTAGACGTGGCAGGTCGTCGGAAGCATGTCGACGCGGTGCGCGCCGCCGCGGACGTTGGGGCGGCCGTCGATCAGGGACCAGTAGCTTCCGAAGACGCGCCGGACGAGGTCGTCGGCGCGGTCGTCGTCGTTGCCGTACTTCGGTGTGTCGTCGAGCAGCGCCCGGTGCAGCGCCTCGTGGCCGGCGAAGTCGGCGTCGAGCGCGGCGAGCATCGCGTCCATCGTGCAGCGGCGCGTCGCGTAGACGTTGTGGCGCAGCGAGGCGAGCGCATCGACCGTCGTGCCGAGGCCGACGCCCTGGATGTAGGTCGTGTTGTAGCGCGCGCCGCCGTCGTGGTAGTCGCGGCCCTTCGCGATGCAGTCGTCGATCAGCAGCGAGAGGAACGGCACGGGCATGTGGCGCGCGTACAGCCGCTCGATCAGGTTGTTGCCGCGGACCTTGATGTCGACGAAGTGGCGGAGCTGCGCCTCGAAGGCGGCGTAGAGGCCGTCGAAGGAGGCGAAGGCGCGCGGGTCGCCGGTGTGCGGGCCGAGCTGCCGGCCGGTGCGCGTGTCGAGGCCGTCGTGGAGGGCCAGGTCGACGATCTTCGGCAGGTTGAAGTAGCCGCTCAGGATGTAGGCCTCGCGCCCGAAGGCGCCGGCCTCGACGCAGCCGCTGCAGCCGCCCTCGCGGGCGTCCTCGAGCGACTTGCCCTGGCGCAGCAGCTCCTGCACGACGGCGTCGGTGTTGAAGATCGACGGCTGGCCGAAGCCGGTGCGGACGATGCGCGCGGCGCGCTTCACGAAGGCGTCGGGGTTCTTCTTGCTGACCTGGATCATCGAGCCGGGCTGGAGCAGCCGCATCTCCTCGATGACGTCGAGGATCAGGTAGGACAGGTCGTTGACGGCGTCGGTGCCGTCGGGGCGGACGCCGCCGGTGTTGATCAGCGTGAAATCGGTGTAGGTGCCGCTCTCCTGCGCGGTGACGCCGACCTTGGGCGGCGCGGGGTGGTTGTGGAACTTCACCCAGAAGGCCTGGAGCATCTCGCGGGCGTCCTCGACGTCGAGCGTGCCGGCGGCGCGCTCGCGCTCGAAGAACGGCCCCAGGTGCTGATCGAGGCGGCCGGGGTTGAACGAGTCCCAGGGATTCAGTTCGGTGATGACGCCGACGTGGATGAACCAGTACGCCTGCAGCGCCTCGCGGAAGGTGCGCGGGGCGTGCGCGGGGACGCGGCGGCAGATGTCCGCCATCCGGGCCAGCTCGTCGCGGCGGGCGGGGTCGGGCTCCCCGGCGGCGAGGACGTCGAGCCGTTCCGCGTAGCGCGCGGCGTAGGCGATCATCGCGTCGGCCGCGATGTCCATCGCGCGCAGCTCGTCGCGGCGGTCGAGGGCGGCGGGGTCGCGGTCGAAGTCGAGCGCGGCGACGGCGCGGGCGATGTCCCCCTTCAGGTCGGCCAGACCGCGGCGGTAGATCGTCCCGCCGAGCGTCGTGTGGCCCGGCGTGCGCTGCTCCATGAACTCGGTAAACACGCCGGCCTCGTAGGCGGCGATCCACTCGGGCGGCAGCTCGCGGAACATGCGGTCGCGCTGGGCCCGGCCGCTCCAGAACGGCTCGACGCGCTCCAGGTGCTGCCGGCGCGCCTCCGCATCGACGCGGTAGAAGACCTTCGCCCGCGAGTCCAGCACGTCGAGGTCGGACGCGGAGTGGACGCAGATCTCCGGGTAGGTCGGGACGGCGGCCGGCGCGGGGCCGCGCTCGCCGACGAACATCTCGTCGGGGCCGACGTACAGCTCCTTGTGCGTCAGGATGTGGCGGAAGGCCAGCGCGCGCTGCACCGGCACCGGCTCGCGCGCGCAGTCGGGCGACGCGACGCATTCGGTCAGCAGCAGGGCGCGCTCCATCGAGAGGCGCGGGACGGCTTCGAGGGTGGCTTTCCGCAGTCGCTGGATGCGTTCGCGCATGGTGTCAGGCTCCGATCCGGACGGTGAATCCCTTCGACTCGAAATGTCCGCGGGCGGCGGCGACGTCCTCCGCCGTCGGCGGCGCGAGGTCCGGCAGCCGGTACGCCCGGCCCAGCCGCCCGTGCTTCGCCGTACCCGCCCGATGATACGGAAGAAGGCTCACGCGTCGACACGAAACGCGGTCGAGGAGGAACCGCGACGTGGCCTCGAGGTTCGCGGGCGTGGCGGTGATGCCGGGCACGAGCGGGATGCGGATCCAGATCGACGCGCCGAGGCGGTCGAGGAGTTGCAGGTTCTCCAGGATCCCGCCGTTGGCCCGGCCGGTGTAGCGCTCGTGCTCGCCGGGGTCGAGGAGCTTGAGGTCGTAGAGGAAGAGGTCCGTCGCCGCGGCCGCCTCGCGCACGACCTCCGCCGGCGCGAGCCCGCAGGTGTCGACCGCGGTGTGCAGGCCGCACCGCCGCGATTCGCGCAGCAGGTCGAGCAGGAAGGCCGGCTGCTCGAACGGCTCGCCGCCGGAAACCGTGACGCCGCCGCCGGAGCGCTCGTAGTAGGGGCGGTCGCGCAGGACCTCGTCGAGCACCTGCGCGGTCGTGAACTCGCCGACGAAGCCCCGCCCCGGGGCGGCGAAGTCCGCCGCGGCCGCGGCGGCGTGCGCGCCCGGCGGGGCGTGCAGCGCGAGGGCCTCCGGGTTGTGGCACCACCAGCACGCGAGCGGGCAGCCGGTCAGGAAGACGGTCGAGCGGATCCCCGGGCCGTCGTGGGTCGAGAACCGCTTGATGTCGAACAGGCGTCCGGCGGTCATGGCGGGGGCACCCGGACGCGGAAGACGGCGTTGGATGCGGTGTCGAGCGACAGCGCGCCGGCGGGGGCGGTCGGGGGGAGGCTGGTGTGGACCGGGGACCACAGGGGGTCGACGGGGCCGTCGGCGCGCTCGACGAACTGCGTGCGCGCCGTGCCGCCGGACCACTCCAGCGTGACGAGCCCGTCGGCGAACGAGACGCCGACCAGGCGCAGGACCGAGACCCCGTTGGTCGGGTCGGTGTCCGCCGCCCATTCGTCGCCCGCCGGGGCGCCGTCGCCGTCGGTGTCCGCGGCCGCCGCCGCCTCGAAGTCGTTGGACCATCCGTGCCGCGCCAGCCACGCCTCCGGCACGCCGCCGGAGGTCAGGTTCGGCGCGAAGGTGGCGACGACGACGACGTCCGTCGCCGGCCGCTGGAAGAGCAGCGTCGCGTTCGTCGTCCCCGGGCCGTACGTCCCCGGCACCGCCGCGCCGTTGGACGTGAGGCCGGCGACGTGCGCGAACGCGCCGGCGGTGGCGACGAGCGAGGTGGAGGCGTCGCGGAACAGGAAGGCGCGGCCGAACGACACGCGGCCGGGCCCGGAGGTCGTCGCGGTGACGAAGCGCCCGCGCCGGGCGCGCACCGGCACCTGCGTCACGCCCTCGGGATCGTTGTGCTCGAAGGTGATGAACGCCTGTTCCTCGCCGTTCCGCTCCAGCAGCGCGGGATCCGCGGTGACGCCGATCGTGCCCGCGTCGTTCTGCGCGAAGGTGCCGCCGAGCGTGCCGCCGAGCGCGAGCCACGCGGTGCCGGTGCTGGACTGCAGCGCGACGCTGCCGATGTACCAGCCCTCGTCGATGGTGTAGAAGTCGGACCCGAACTCGAACCGCACGATGACCTCGCGCCCCTCGAGCGCGCGCAGGTCGACGGACACGGCCTCCCAGTCCTCCGAGTCGCCGTGGCCGGCGAGGCATGGGTGGTTGGCGGGGAAGGGGGAGTCCGGGTTGGGCGTGATGCGGTACGGGTAGCCGCCGACCGGCGTGACGAGGGTGAACGAGGCGCCGCCGTTGGTCGACACGCGCAGCACGCCGCCGTCCCAGAAGTGGTCGTCGTTGAGGTCGGTGTCGTACTCGGCCTTGAACCACTGGTGGAAGGTCAGCATGCCGTCGGCGCCGACGGTGAACGGCGGGGTGTCGAGCCACGCGTGGCACGCGTCGGGGTAGCGCCGCGTGGCGCTGTTGCCGCAGTACCACGCGTTGCTGCCGCGGTAGATGCGGTTCGTCGTCAGGTGCCAGGGGTCCGGCGAGCCGGCGTGGCTCCAGGCCCCGGCGCTGCCGTCGAACGGGATCCGCGACGACGAGGCGGACAGGCCGGAGGTCCACACCAGCGACTGCGCGCCGTAGTTGTGGACCGCGAGGTTGGTCGTGACGATCGCGTCGGACATCTCGATCGTGCCGAGGTTGGTCGGGGCGACGTCGAAGAACGGCGTGTCGTACTGGCCGATGACGGTGTGCACGGCGGTCGTCGTCCGGTGGTCGGTCAGGTAGTAGCCGATCACGTCGCCGGCGCTGAGGGAGTACTCGACGGCCTTCGACCCGCGGGCCGGCGGATCGAGATCGTAGTGGAACCGGCTCCCGGAGTCCCAGCTCATCGAGTTCGTGCGCCAGGCGGTCTCGCCGTCCTCGCGCCAGACGACCTGGACGAGTTCGATCGCGAAGTTGTCGATCACGTCGGCCTCGATGCGCCACGGCGGACGCGAGGTCTGCGGGGAGGCGAGGGGGACGAAGTTCGTGATGGCGGGCGGGGTGGGGTACGAGGCGGCGTCGAGCGGGTCGGTGTTGTCCAGCATCTCGCCGAGGTTGGTCCACAGGTCGCCGTCGAGGTCGTTGGTCGCGACGAGGTCGTCCCGGAGCCCGCCCCAGTAGCGCTGCTCGAACCAGTCGGAGAGGATGTTGGTGTTCGCGTCCTCCCAGAACTTCATGTAGCGCGCGACGGCGGAGCGGGGGCCGGCCATGACGATGCCCGTCGCCGGGTTCGGCGAGGGGGAGGTGGCGTCGGGCCAGCGCGCGCCGTCGACGCTCCACTGCGCGAAGGCGTAGGGCTCGTTCCCCGGGG
>Ga0194127_10006293_pt1 | contig 13549 bp, 12 predicted proteins | sample TA2KigC100mmetaG_FD_148624 | JGI IMG/M metagenome (GOLD analysis project Ga0194127, IMG submission 148624) | Freshwater microbial communities from Lake Tanganyika, Tanzania - TA2015036 Kigoma Deep Cast 100m | ecosystem: Environmental > Aquatic > Freshwater > Lake | place: Tanzania: Lake...
CACCGACAAGGACGAGATCCGCCGCCGCGTCCGCGAGCAGAACCAGCTGCGCAAGATCGCGATCCACTGCATCACGTTCGGCGACAGGAACGATACGGACTTCCTACGCCCAATGGCGGAGGAGAACGGTGGCCGCCACATCCACATCGATTGAGACGCTCCGGAATCGCTACACAAGAGACTCTGAAAACACGAGTGTTTCCTTGCTCAGGAGCATGCATTCGCTCTGCTGTGGTGCCCCTGGTTCGACCTCATTCTGATTCGCGCTCACAGCCAATGACCATGTCCGGACCGCAACGCATCTCGGCCGAGGCATTCGCCGTCGATCTCCTCCGCGAGGATCCGAACCTCGACTACGCCGTGATCCGCGAGCGCGCACGCGCTGCCGGCGTGTCCATGCACCCGATCCACTACGGGCGCGCGCGCAAGCAGCTGGGACTGCCGGCCCTCACGGCGGCCCGCTTCGCGCCGCCGCCCACGCCGCCGGCCGCCGAGCCGCGGCCGGCGCCTCTCGATCTGCCCACGGCGAGAGACCCGGCACCGCCTGCGGTGGGCGACGGCCAGCAGGGCGAGCCCGGGCCAATCCAGGCACCACCCGCGCCGGGCACGGAGCTGGTCCCCCCGCGCCGCCGTGGTTCGCCCGCGTTCGACCACCTGGTCCAGTTGCTGCGCAACGAGCCGCACGCGCTGTTCGCCGACCTGCGCGACCGCTGCGCCGAGAAGGGCTTCCAGATCGCGCCGATCATGTACGGCCGCGCCAAGGCGGTGCTCGGGCTCGTGCCGGTGAAGCCGCGCGGCAGCAAGGCCCCGGCCGCCGTGGCCAGGCCCGCCGCCGCGACAGCGCCGCTGCAGTTGAAGCAGGTCGAATCGGTCGCCGCGGACCGTTTCGCCAGGAAGCTCGAGGAGGTGCGCAACCTCGACCAGCTCGTCGCGATCGTCAAGGACCTCGACGGCGAACGCCGCCGGCTGCGCGCCGTGCTCGAGCGCGTGATCGACATCCTCGACGAAGCGCTCGGGCCGTAGCCGGCCGCTCACCGCAGCTGCGCGAGCACCGCCTGCGCCGAACGGCAAGCACCCTCGAGCGTGGCGGGCAGGCCCGTGTCGGTCCAGTCGCCGCACACCAGCAGATTCGGCGGACCGCCCGGCAGCGGTCCGGGCCGCGGCCGCAGCGCGCGGCTGCCCGGCGCGGCGACGAACGTCGCGAGCGCTTCCTTGGCGACGCGCACCAGGGCTGGCGCAGCGGCGGGGAAACCGGGGAACCAACGCGCGAGCTGCGCGCGCGCCAGCCCCTCGATGGCGTCCGTGCGCAGGCCGTCGAAGGACCGGTTGCCGCCCGACAGCAGCGCGAACTGCCGCGGGTCGCCGCCCGGCGTGCGCAGCACGAAGTGGAACGGGTCGCCGCCGGCGAGCGCGGTGACCGGTCCGTCGTCGGGCAGCAGCGGCCCGCCGTCCGCGAGCGCGAAGTGCACGGTGACGATCGGCGACGCGCGCAGGGCACCGAAGCCGCCCGCCAGGTCGGGCACGAGCCCGCGCAGCGCGAACCACGGCAGCGCCGACACGACCAGATCCCGTTCGCCCACCTCGATCCGCTCGCCGCCGGACAGGCCGACTCCGACCACCGCGCCGCGCGCGGCCCGTTCGATCGCGGCGACGCGCGCGCCCGTGCGCAGTTCGACTCCCGCGCGCCGCAGCGCCGCCGGCGCCGGATCGGCGAGGATCTCCCCCCACGGTCGCAAGGGCAGCAGGAACGCCGCGGCCGAGGCCCGGCCGAGGAACGCCTCGCGCAGCGTGGCGAGGAAGTCGGCCGCGGCGCACGCCGCCGGTTCGACGTTCATGATCGCGCGGCACAGCGGGCGCCAGAAGTAGTCGTCCGGCGCCCCGCGTTGGCCGCGCGCGCCGAGCCAGTCGTCGAGCGACCACGCCGCCGGCGCCGGGCCGAGCACCGCGGCCATGCCCCACAGGGCGCGCAGCCGCGCGCCGAGCGGCAGGCGCAGCGCGAGCAGGCCGAACGGCATCGCCAGCGGCACCGGCAGCCGCGCGAGCGCGAGGGCCGTGGCCGCCCCGTCCGGCCCGCGGTAGGCGAGGCGCAGCGCGCGGTCGGCCGCGAACAGCTGGTCCGTGCCGAGCCGCCGCAACAGCTCGCGCATGCCGCGGTAGCAGCCCAGCAGCGCGTGCGGGCCGTTGTCGAGCCGGCGCCCGCTCGCGCGGTCGACGAACGAGAACGCGCGGCCGCCGCACCAGGCCCGCGACTCGAGCAGCAGCACGCGGCAGCCGGCCTCGGCCAGGCCGAACGCCGCCGCGAGCCCCGCCACGCCGGCCCCCAGCACGATGGCCCGGCGCCCCTGCGTGGGCCCGGTCACGCGCGCACCCCCGCGAGCACGAGCAGCGCGAGCCAGACCTTCCTGCCCTTCGGCACGCGCACGCGCTCCGCCAGCAGGTCGGGCCCGCGCCGGCGCAGCCGGCCCAGCAGGTCGCGGTAGACCGCGCCCATGATGCGCGCCGGCACGAGCGCCCGCCGCGCCGGCACCGGCAGGGTGCGCAGCTCGGCCGCCGCGCGCGCGAACTCCGCCTGCGCCGCCGCCGCGAACCGTCCGCACAGCCGCGCGACCGGCCCCGCCGCCGTGTTGGCGCTCGCCGGCCCGGTGCCGTCGAGCCACGCCGGGTCGACGCCGGATTCCTGCAGCCAGGTCCGCGGCACGTAGCAGCGGCCGGCCTCGCGGTCGCCGCGCAGGTCGCGCAGGATGTTCGTCAGCTGCAGCGCCTGGCCGAGCGCGTCCGCGAAACGCTCGGCCGCCGGCCCGCGCGCGCCCAGCACGGGCAGGCACGCGAGCCCGACCGCCGACGCGACGCGCCGGCAGTAGGCGCGCAGTTCCGCCTCGTCGCCGAACCCCCGCGGCTCGACGTCGGTGGCCACGCCTTCGAGCAGCGCCTCGAGCGGTTCCCGCGGCACGGCGAACGCCGCCATGGCCTGCTGCAGCGCCCGGCCGATCGGCGAGGCCGCGCGGCCGCCGGCCGCCGCCGCGAGTTCCGCTCGCCAGAAGTCCAGGTGGGCGCGCGCGGTCGCCGCATCGGGCGCGTCGTCGACCGCGTCGTCGGCGGCGCGGCAGAACGCGTAGATCGCGGTCATGCCGGCGCGCCGCGCCGGGTCGAGGCACAGGAACCCGATCGTGAAGTTGGAGCCCGAGCGGGCGAGCACGTCGCGCGGCTCGCGCGCGGCGGTGGCCGGCAGCCCCGGGGTCACCGCGCCACCTCCACGAACCGCGGCGCGCGGGCCGACGCCAGGCCGCCGAGCACGCAGCAGAGCCGTTCGCCGCGCGTCAGGCGCACGCGCCCGCCGAGCACGTCGCCGTCCACGGCGGCGATGCGCGCGAGCACCGCCGCCGCGCCGCGCAGGATCGCCCGCAGTTCCCAGCGCAGGCGGCCCCGCACGGCGCCGACCAGCGGCCAGCCCTGCTCGAACATCGCGCCGATGCGCCGCGCCCAGAGCCGCACGAAGGCGCGCACGGCGGCGTCGGCGCACGGCGCGCGCAGCTGCGCCTCGGTCACCCCGCAGCTCGCGAGGTCCGCGGCGGGAAAGTAGACGCGGTCGCGCTCGCGCAGGTCGGCGCCGAGGTCCTGCAGGTGGTTCAGCAGCTGCAGCCCCGTGCAGACGCGGTCGGACCACGCGTCGAGCCGTTCGTCGCGGTGGCCGCACACGCGCAGCACGAGCCGGCCGACCGGATCGGCGGAGCGGCGGCAGTAGTCGAGCAGCCCGGGCAGGTCGTAGCGCTTCACGAAACGGTCCTGGGCGAACGCGTCGAGCAGGTCCAGGAACAGCTGCCGCTCCAGCCCGCACTCGGCGACCGTCGCCGCGAGGTCGACGAGCAGCGGCGCCGCGCGCGCGGTGCCGTCGAGGTGGGCCAGGAAGTCGGCCCGGAACGCCGCGAGCGCCGCGCCGTCGCGCAGTTCGTCGGCGAGGTCGTCCGCGGTGCGCGCGAACGCGTAGATGCGGTGCAGGTGCCGCCGCGCGCGCCGCGGCAAGAGCCACGACCCGACCGGGAAGTTCTCGTAGTGCAATCTCGCCATCGCGAGGTGGCGTCGCGGATCGGTCGTGGCCGGGGCAGGCGGAGAGGGAGGCAAGGCGCGGGCGGCGGCGCCGGGCGGTTGGCCGCGGGGCGGCACCGTAGCCGGTCTGCAGCGGATTTCGCAGCAAAGCTGTAACCGTGCGGCGATCCGGGACACAGCCACCCCGCCGCGGCCTTCCCGCGGCAAGGAGACATGATGGAGATCGACTTCGACGCCACGGACCGCGTGTCCGACTTCGTGACCGTTCCCGCCGGGACCTACCTCTGCCGCATCGCGGAGATCCGGCCCGGCTCGACCCGCGCCGGCGACGAGCGCTGGTCGATGCGCCTCGTCGTCGCCGAGGGCCAGCACGTCGGCAAGCAGGCGGCCTGGGACAGCCTCGTGTTCAGCACGCGCGGCCGGGCCCGCGCGCGCACGGTGCTGCAGGCGCTGGGCCTGCCCGCCTCGGGCAAGGTGCAGATCGAGCCCCAGGACCTCGAGGGCAGGACCGCCCTCGTGGACGTTCGGCCCGCCGAGTACCAGGGCCCCGACGGCGTCATGGTGCGCCGCAACGAAGTGCCCTACGACGGCTACCGCGCCGTGCCCCCTGCCGACGCGGTCGCCGAAGCACCGCCGGGACCGGCCGCAGGGCGCCGCGCGCGGGAAGCGCCAGCACAGGTCGCGCCGAGCGAGATCCCGTTCTGACCGCGCGGTTCCCGGGCGACCGGTCGACCCGGCGCCGCGGGCCGCGTTCCGCGACCGCCCGTGCCGCCCTTGGCATCGGCGCCGCGCCGCCGCGCGAGCGCCGGTGCGGAATCGACGCGGGGCGGAGGGCACCGCCTGCCGATCTCCATGGCATGCAGGTTGGTCAATTCCCTGCCTCGGCGGCCACCTCGCTGATCGAGGGCTACTGCGACGACTTCGTGTCGCTCGCGGCCGTGCTGGCGCAAACGCTGGAACAGGTGTCGATCCGCGGGATCAAGCTCGAACCGAGCCGCAGGCACCTCGAGCGGCTCGAGCACGGCATGCGCGAGATGGCGGAGGCGATCCGGGAGTTGCTGGCGAGCGGCAGGGTCTCGTCCGACTTCGAGGTCGCGCTGGGCCGGCCGAAGAAGGAACCGCCGCCAGCGGCGCCGGCACCGGCCGCCCCGCGACCGCAGCCGCCGCCGCCGCCGGTTCCGCCGGTCCAGCGGCTGCAGGCCCAGGCACCGAACCCCGCCCGGGGGCCGGGATCCCAGCCCCCACCGCGCGCCAGCCAGACCCAGCCGCACCGGCCCGCGGTCGCACCGCCGCGATCCCCCGCCCCGCAGCCGCCGGCGCCGCGCGCCGCCGCGCCGACCCAGCGCCCGGCCCCGGCTGCGCCGCAACCGCCCGCGCCGGCGCCGCACGCCGCGCGCGCGCCCGCGGCCGCTTCGCCGATGCAGGTGGCGTTCCTCGCGCTCGAGCGCGACCGCCGCACCGGCACGCTCTACGTGCAGGCCAGCCGCGAGACGATCGCCTTCGAGTTCGTCGACGGCTGCATCGTGCACAGCGCCAGCGACGGCCTCGTCGCCGACGAACGGCTCGGCGACCTGCTCGTCGAACTCGGCGCCTGCACGCGAGAGCGGCTCGCGGGCACGTTCGCCAGGCTCGCTCCCGAGGAAGGGCAGCTGCTCGGCGAAGCCATCGTGCGCGACGGTGTCGCGACCAACCTGCAGGTGATCGCCGCGCTCGAACTGCAGGTGCAGAAGCGCGTCTGCCGCGCCTGCACGTCGCCGCACGTGCACTTCGACTTCGCCGAAGGCGAACTGCGGCCCGAGGACGGCCGCGTGCGCATCGCGCCGAGCACCTGCCTGCGCAAGGCAGCGACCGGCTGAACGGCGACCGCGGCGCCGGGCCCCTCGGCGCCGCCGGGCATCGTCGCGCCCGCGCGCCCGCCGGCCGGGCCCGCCTGCCGTACGCGGTGCCGCGCACTTGACCCCCCGCGGCGACCGGGGACCATGGCCCGCCGTGACCGCCTCGCACCGCATCCAGGAACTGCGCGCGCAGATCCGGCAGGCCGACGACCAGTACTACAACCGCGGCCACAGCGACCTGACCGACGCCGAGTACGACGCGCTGTTCGCCGAACTGCGGCAGCTCGAGGCAACGCACCCGGAGCTCGCGACCCCCGACTCCCCCACGCAGCGCGTCGGCGCACCGCTGCCGAAGGGCGGCAGCTTCGCGACCGCGGCGCACCTCGCGCCGATGGGCAGCATCGAGTCGCTGATGACCGCCGGCGACGTGCGCGCCTTCGCCGAGCGCGTGCACCGGCTGCTCGAGCTGCCGCCCGGCGAGCCGCTCGGCTGGAGCTGCGAACCCAAACTCGACGGCACCTCGGCCAACCTGCTCTACGAGGACGGCCGGCTGGTGCGCGGCCTGTCGCGCGGCGACGGCGAGCACGGCGAGGACCTGACGCGGAACCTGCGCACGATCCGCAACCTGCCGCTGCAGCTCGCGGGCGCGGGCCCGTTCCCGGCGCGCATCGAGATCCGCGGCGAGGTCATCATGAGCCGCGCCGGGTTCGCGGCGCTGCAGGAGCGCGAGGAGACCAGCGCCGAGGGCACCTTCCGCAACGCGCGCAACACGGTCGCCGGCACGCTGAAGCTGCTCGACCCACGGGCCGTGCAGCGCCGCCCGCTCGACTTCATCGCCTTCGCCGCCGGCCACGCCGAGGGCGCGGCGTTCGCCACGCACCGCGAACTGCGCGCGCAGCTCGCATCGTGGGGCTTCCAGGTCGCCGAGCCGTTCGCCTTCGTGCGCGGTCTCGACGCCGTGCTGGCCTTCCGCGACGACCTCGAACGGCGCCGCGACGGCCTGCCCTACGAACTCGACGGCGTCGTCGCCAAGGTCGACGACATGGCGCTGCAGCAGCGCCTGGGCCGCACGTCGCGAACGCCGCGCTGGGCGCTCGCCTACAAGTTCGCCCCGCGCCTCGCGACGACGCGCGTGCTGCGCATCGGCGCGCAGGTCGGCCGCACGGGCGCCGTGACGCCGGTCGCGCAACTCGAGCCCGTCGACCTGGCCGGCGTCACGGTGCGCAACGCTTCGCTGCACAACTGGGCCCTGCTCGCCGAACGCGACGTGCGCGCCGGCGACACCGTCGAGATCCAGCGCGCCGGCGACGTGATCCCCGAGATCGTGCGCGTGCTGCCCGACCGCCGGCCCGCCGACGCCGCGCCGGCCGCGCCGCCCGCGTCGTGCCCGTCGTGCGGCGGAGCCCTGCACCGCGAAGGCAAGTTCCTCTACTGCAGCGACCTCGACTGCAAAGACCAGCTCGTCGGCCGCATCGTGCACCTCGCGGGCCGGCGCGCCTTCGACCTCGAGGGCCTCGGGCCCCGGCAGGTCGAGCAGCTGGTCGCCGCCGGCCTCGTCGGCTCGGTCGAGGACGTGTTCGCGCTCGCCGGCAAGCAGGCCCGGCTGCTCGAGCTCGAGCGCTGGGGCGAACGCAGCACGCAGAACCTGCTCGACCGCATCGAACGCGGCCGCACGCCGACCCTCGCGCGCTTCCTCGCCGGCATCGGCATCCGCCACGTCGGCGAGACCACGGCGAAGGACCTCGCGGCCGCGTTCGGCACGCTCGAGCGCCTGCAGTCGGCGACGCCGGAGCAGCTGACGGCGGTCGACGGCGTCGGCGAGGAGGTCGCCGCGGCGGTCGTCGAGTTCTTCGGCTCGCCGCGCAACCAGGCCACGCTGCGGGCGCTCGCCGCCGCGGGCGTGCGGCCGCAGGAGTCCGCGCCGAGCACGGCCGGGCCGCTCGCCGGGCGCGTGTTCGTGTTCACGGGCGGCCTGTCGTCGATGTCGCGCGACGAGGCGAGGTCCCGGGTCGAGGCGCTCGGCGCCACCACGGCGGGCAGCGTCGGCAAGAAGGTCACCGACGTCGTCGCCGGGGCGGACGCCGGCAGCAAGCTCGACAAGGCGCGGCAGCTCGGCCTGCGCATCCTCGACGAAGCCGCGTTCGCCGCGCTGCTCGGGCCCGCATGAAGCCGCTGCGCTACTGGGTGCGCGTGCTGGCCCTGGGCACCGTGCTCGGCCTGCTGCTCTACGTGGGCTACCTCGCCTGGGGCGTGCTGCCGTGACCAGCCGCCGCGGCGCTGCGGCGCTCAGGGCAGCCGGTGCCAGCGTTCGCAGGCGGCGCGCTCGAGCATCTCGCGGTGGTCCGGGTGCGCGATCGAGATCAGGGCCTTGGCGCGCTGCCGCAGGTTCTTGCCGCGCAGGTTCACGGCGCCGTACTCGGTGACCACCCAGTGCACGTGGGCGCGCGTCGTCACGACGCCGGCACCCGGCTTCAGCAACGGCGTGATGCGCGAGATGCCGGAGCTGGTCTGCGCCGGCAGCGCCAGGATCGGCTTGCCGCCCGCCGACAGCGCCGCACCGCGCAGGAAGTCCATCTGGCCGCCGACGCCCGAGTACATCAACGTGCCGATCGAGTCGGCGCAGACCTGGCCGGTCAGGTCGACCTCGATCGCGCTGTTGATCGCCGTCATCTTCGGATTGCGCCGGATCACGTGCGGGTCGTTCGTGTAGGTCACGTCGAGCATCGCGACGTTCGGGTTGTCGTCGAGGAAGTCGTAGGCCCGGCGCGAACCCATCATGAAGCTGGCCACGACCTTGCCCTGGTGCGTGGTCTTCCGGCGGCCGTTGATGACGCCCCTCTCGATCAGTCTCAGCACGCCGTCGGAGAACATCTCGGTGTGCACGCCGAGGTCCTTGTGGTGCTCGAGCGCCTTCAGCACGGCGTTGGGGATCGCGCCGATGCCCATCTGCAGCGTGGCGCCGTCCTCGATCAGCGCCGCGCAGTGGCGGCCGATCGCGAGTTCCTCGTCGCTCATTTCGCCGTGCAGGTGCTCGGGCAGCGGCTCGTCGACGGCGACCGCGGTGGCGAACCGGCTGTGGTGCACGAGGCCGTCGCCGTGCGAACGGGGCATGCGCGGGTTGACCTGCGCGATCACGAGGCCCGCGCTGTCGACCGCCGCGCGCGCGGTGTCGACCGAGGTGCCCAGCGAGCAGTAGCCGTGGCGGTCGGGCGGCGACACGTGCACGAGCGCGACGTCGAGCGGCAGCACGCGTTCGCGGAACAGCGAAGGCACCTCGCTGAGGAACACCGGCACGTAGTCGGCGTCGCCGCGCGCGACCGCGTCGCGCACGTTCGGGCCGACGAACAGGCAGTTCAGCCGGAAACTCCCGGCGAGGCCGGGAGCGGCGCACGGCGCGCCACCCTCGGTGTGCAGTTGCACGAGTTCGACCGCGCGCAGCTCCGGCGCGCGCGCGGCCAGGGCACGCAGCAGGATGCCGGGGGTGGCGGCCCCCCCGTGGACGAAGACCCGCTGGCCCGACTGGACCAGGCGAACGGCATCGGCGGCAGACTGGAAGCGCATCGGGGAGACCGGTTAACCGACCACGTAGAGGCGTGTCAGGTCGACGGAAGGCATACGATCACGGAGCCCTTTGCACCGGGACGCCATACGTAGTCCTTCGGTGTCGGGCGGCAGGGCCCTGAAGGCGTGCGCGCTGGCGACCAGCACCGCCTTGGTCCGGGCCCGCGACAGGGCCACGTTGAGCCGGTTGGCGGACAGGTGGAACGCCCCGCGGCTACGCACTTCGTGGGGGTCGCCGGCCGTCAGCGACACGACGACGACCTCGCGCTCCTGGCCCTGGATGCGCTCGACGGTGTCGACGACGAGCGCGTCGCTGCCCGGCAGGTTCCTGTGCTGGATCGCCGAACGCAGCAGGCGCACCTGCGCGCGGAACGGCGCGATCACGGCGATCTCGCCGGGCGGAACACGGTGGCGGCGCACGAGGTCCTCGACCAGGTCGGCGACCGCGTGGGCCTCCTCGGTCGAGCGGTGGCCGGGCTGCTGGTGGTCGATGCGCAACCAGACGACCGGCCGTTCCGGATCGAGCACTTCGTCGAGCCGGCCGCCCGGCGCGAACGGCAGCCGGCGCGCCGCCGCACCCGCGTCGGCGCGCAGCCGCCCGCCGTAGAACGAGTCGCTGACGACGCGGCAGACGCCCTCGTTCATGCGGTAGGTCGTGTCGAGCAGCAGCGCCCCGTAGAACCGGTGCAGGTGTTCGAAGATCGACACCGACGCGTCGCGGTCCGCCCGCGACGTGGTCACCACCGGCGGCAGCTGCGCGTGGTCGCCGAAGAACAACCACCGCTGCGCGCGCAGCATGCCCGGCAGCGCGTGCGGGATCGGCAGCTGGCCGGCCTCGTCGAAGACCGTGTAGTGGAACCGGTAGCCCTCCTGCAGCTTGGCGAGCTGGAAGCAGGTGCCCGCGACGACGACGCCTTTGCCGGGCAGACGCACGCGCCGCGCGTCCGCGAGCTGCACGTTCGCGCGCTGCAGCTCCTCGCGGCCGTCGTTCGACGACGAATCGAGCTTGCACAGCGGCAGCTCCGGCGCGAGCCGGCGGATCGCCAGCAGCGCGTTGTCGACGGCGCGGTGCGTGAACGCGCTGACGGCGATGCGGCAGCCCGCGGCGCACAGCAGCGCGACGACCTGCGCGAGCAGGCGCGTCTTGCCGGTGCCCGGCGGGCCCTGCACGAGGCACAGGCTCTCGGTCGCGATCGCGGCGGCCCCCGCCTCGACCTGGGCCGGGTTCATGCCGGCCGCGAGCAGACGCTGCCGCGCCCGCTCGTGGCGCCCGCCGTCGCGCTGCGGTTCGTGCGCGCCCTGCAGCACGGCCGCGAGCCGGCTCGAGCCGAACGCCGCGAGCACCGCGTCGCGCAGCCGTCCCTGCAGACCCAGCGGCCGCCGGTCGATCACGTAGGCGCGCCCCACCTCGAGGCCGTTCGCCGCGCCCCTGGCGAACGCGTCCGGCTCCAGTTCCAGGCGGCCCGCCGCGGCGTCGTAGGCGCCGCACACGAACGGCACGCCGCCTTCGAGATCGAGGCCGTCGCCGGCGACGAGCGTGTCGCCGGGGCGGAACTTCGAGCCGTTGTCCGCGACCGCGAACACGTGCGCCGGCCCGTCGGCGCCCAGGTACTCCGCGTGCTGGATGCACTCGCCCTCGAGCACGCGCAGTTCGACCGGCTGGGCGCGCAACTCGCGATGGCTGCGTTGTTCGTCGCGTTCCTCGCGGGCGAGGAAACGCAGCAGTCGCTGTTCGAGGGTCAGCTGCAAGGCGCGGTGCGGTCGACGGCGGGCCGCCGATCATCGCCGCGGGGGCGCGGCGTTCCAGCACGGAGTGCCGCGCGGCGCCAGCACCGCCGGCGCATCAGCCGAGGTTGCGCTCGGGCAGGCCGCGCAGCCGCATGACCTCGCGCGCGATCTCCTCGACCGCGAGGTAGGAGGCGTCGATCGTGCGCCAGCCCTGGCCCAGCATGAGCCGGTGCACGGACCGCACCTCGCGCTTGACGGACTCGAGGTCGGTGTAGTCGCCGCCGGCGTCGACGCCGAGGTGCCGCACGCGCGCCTCGCGCACCGTGATCAACCGCACCGGGTTGACCACGAGCCCGATCACCTTCTCCTTGGGCAGCGCCACCAGCGCCGGCGGCGGCGGCTGGTCGGGCACGAGCGGCACGTTGGCGGCCTTCACGCCCTGGTAGGCGAGGAAGAAGCAGGTCGAGCTCTTCGCCGCGCGCGAGACACCGACCAGCACCACGTCCGCGCGCGCAAGGCCGTCGGGTCGGCGTCCGTCGTCGTGCTTCAGCGTGAAGTCGATCGCGTCGCGGCGGTCGAACTCGTCGCGTTCGCTCGCGTAGAGCAGTCCGGGCTCGGCGCGCGGGGCGCGCTCGAACAGATCGTGCAGCGCCGACAGCGAAGGGCCGAGCAGGTCGACCACGGGCACGGCCTGCTGCGCGGCGGCCACGTGCATCGCGCGGCGCGTCGCGTCGGCGACCAGCGTGTAGAAGATCACGGCGTCCTGCTGCGCGGCGGCCAGCACGATCGCTTCGACCTGCTCGGGCGTGCGCACGTGGGCCTCGCGCACCACCGCCGGGTTCTGGCCGGGGAACTGCACGAGCGCGGCCTGCAGCACCGCGGCGCAGGTCGCGCCGCGGCCGTCGGAGACGATGAACAGCGTGGGCGGTTGGGCGGCATTCATGGCGGGCTGGCACCGTGAAGCTACCACGCCCGGCCGCGCCTTCGCTCTGCACGGGGTGGCGCAGAGTTGCCTGGCGAGCGCCGCCAGGTTGCGTAGCATGGCAGCGCCGTGCCCGCTGCCGATCACCCAGACCCACCGCTGCCGGATGCTGCCCTCGTCGGCGGAGCGCTCGACGGCATGTGCGTCGGACTCGTGCTGACCAATGCCGCGGGACGCGTGACCTGGGCCAATCGCGCCGCCCAGGCAACGCTGGGTTTCCAGCTCGCGGAAGCGGCCGGCCGGCCGCTCGGCACGCTGCTGAAGGACCCCACGATCGCCGAGTTCTGGCACCGCGCCAGCGAGGGTGGCGAAGTCGTGCTGGGCCAGCTGACGCTGCACTGGCCGAGCCCGCGCCAACTCAAGGCCAACGCCTCGCGATGCCTCGATGCGCGCGGCGAGTGCATCGGCCGCGCGCTGCTGTTCTGCGACGTCACCCAGGAACGCCACCTGCAGGTGCAGCTGTCCGAGGAGACCGCCCGCCGCCTGCTGCACCTCGCCGAGCAGCAGCCGGGCACGCCGGCGGCGGCGCCGCACACGGGCCTCACGCCCCAGGAACTGCGGATCCTGCGGCTCGTCGGCCGGGGCCTCGGCAACAAGGAGATCGCGCGCGAGATCCACGTCGCCGAGACGACCGTGCGGTCCCACTTGAAGCACGTCTACGGCAAGCTCGGCCTCGCCTCGCGCAGCGAGGCCATCCGCTACGCACTCCAGCACGGCCTGCAGTAGCCGACGGCGCCCCGCGAGGGTGGCCGTCGTTCGTTCGTCGAGCCGGGGGAGGAGATCCCCCCCAGCCGGCGATTCCGCGGGCAGCCTCCCGCGCCGATGGTCGCCGCGTCCTGGAGGCCATCCCATGAAACGTGTCCCGCCTGCCCGGCTGTCGTTCGTCCTGTGCGCCGGGTTCCTGTTGTTCTCGAGCGGCTGCGACAGCGGCACGCCGGCCGATGCCCAGTCGAATCCGAACGGCACGGCGCACTTCTTCCCCTACGACTCCGGCACGCGGACCTTCCTCGTGCGCAACCAGCCGGTGGCGGCGAAGGACGTGCAGCGCGACCTCAACGGCAGCCTGTGCCGGCAGTGCCACGGGTCGGCCGTCGTGGAGGTGAAGCAGTCGACGCACTACACCACCGCAGCGCCCACCGAGCGCGTCTGGTTCCCCGGCGGCGGCGCCCACGGCATGCTCGACCGCGCCTGCGGCCTGCCGGCGACGACCGGCCTGACCAACTACTCCAGCGACGTCAACCTCGGCGAGTGCGCCAAGTGCCACGTCGGCCGCTACCAGCCGATGATGGAAGGGATGTTCGCCGGCATGTTCCAGCAGTTCGGCCTGCCCGATCCCGCGGGCCAGGCGCGGCGCCTGGTCGACGCGGGCATCGACTGCCTGATCTGCCATGCGGCGGAG
>Ga0194127_10006294_pt1 | contig 13548 bp, 11 predicted proteins | sample TA2KigC100mmetaG_FD_148624 | JGI IMG/M metagenome (GOLD analysis project Ga0194127, IMG submission 148624) | Freshwater microbial communities from Lake Tanganyika, Tanzania - TA2015036 Kigoma Deep Cast 100m | ecosystem: Environmental > Aquatic > Freshwater > Lake | place: Tanzania: Lake...
TTGGCTCGGGGTTCACGAGGTAGATGAGGCCGGTCCCCGGCGTGCCGGCCTCGGGGTCGGCCGGGACGTCGATCACGACGAGCCGGCGGGAGATCGCCACCTGCGGTGCGGCGAGCCCGATGCCCGCGCTCCCGTACATCGTCTCGGCCATGTCCGCGAGCGCCTTGCGGATCTCGTCGTCCACGACCTCCACGGGACGTGCCTTCCGGCGGAGGGCCTCGTCGGGAAAGACCCGGATCGGAAGCACAGCCATCCTACTGCGCCCTCCTGTACTCGAGCCGCGCGTCCGGGTCGGACAGGACCTCGAAGGCGTCCTCGATCACCTGCCTCGCGTCCGCGATGGCGTCGGCCAGCTCGTCCGACAGGCCCGCGAGCGGCGAGAACGCGTCCAGTTCCTCGACTCGGCGCCGGTATGCGTCGCGCACCTCGGTCGTGGACGCCTCCCGGCCGACGCCGAGGCACTCGAAGTAGTCGCGGTACCGCGCGGCTTCGACGAGCGCTGCGAGCGGCTGCGGGATTGCGGGCGCACCGTCGGTCATGCGAGCTTCCAGCGGGTCCCTTCCGGCGTGTCCATCACCTGGACGCCCATCGCGAGCAGCTTCGCGCGCACGCCGTCGGCGGCCGCGAAATCGCGCGCCGCCCTGGCCGCGGTCCGCTCGCCCACAAGGGCATCGATGACCGCGCGGTCGAGCCCCGAGCGCGCCAGCTTGCGCGCCTGGATCTCTGCGACCGTCGCGGCTGGGTCGCGCTGGCACAGGCCCATCACCGCTCCCTGATCGAGGATCGCGCGTGCGAGAGTGGCAACCCGGACGGACTTCCGCGGGTCCTTGCCCTTCATCGCGACGGCCTCGTTCAGCCCGCGCGCGTCCTCGGCGAGGCCGGCGATCGCCGCCGCCGTGTTGAAGTCGTCGTCCATGGCCGACGCGAACCGATCCCGGATCGCCGCCAGCTCGGCCGCGTCCGGCTCCGCGGGCGCCTTCTCGAGCACCGCCCTGGCCGCGGCGATCCCATCGTACAGGTACTCGACGCGGTTCTCGGCCTCGCCGATCGCGGCGTCGTTGAAGTTGATGGGGCTGCGGTAGTGCGTGGTCAACAGGAAGTAGCGGAGCGATTCGGGATGGAACCGCTCGACCACCTGCCGGATCGTGAAGAAGTTGCCGAGCGATTTCGACATCTTCTCCTTGTCCACCTGCACGAAGCCGTTGTGGAGCCAGTACCGGACGAACTCCCTCCCGCTCGCCGCCCAGGACTGGGCCCGCTCGTTCTCGTGGTGCGGGAAGACGAGATCCATCCCGCCGCCGTGGATGTCGAAGACCTCGCCGAGGTAGAGCGCGCTCATGGTCGAGCACTCGATGTGCCATCCCGGCCGGCCCCGACCCCATGGGCTGTCCCAGTACGGCTCGCCCTCCTTCGCTGCCTTCCACAGGGCGAAAAACATCGGGTGCCGCGTCGCCTTCTCGCCCACGCGGTCGCTGGCCCCGGCCTGCATGTCGTCCAGCTTGCGGCCCGACAGGCCGAGGTAGGCCGGGAAGGACTGGATGTCGAAATAGACGTCCCCCCCGAGGACGTACGCATGCCCGCGGTCCAGGATTCGCTGAATCGTGGCGATGATCTGCGGGATGTGCCCCGTGACCCGCGGCTCCACGTCCGCCGTCGCGACGCCGAGCGCCTCCATGTCCTCGTGGAACGCGGCGATGAACCTGTCCGTCAGCTCGGTCACGCCGACGCCCACCTCGTTCGCGCGGCGGATGATCTTGTCGTCAACGTCCGTGAAGTTGCGCACGTACGTGACGTCGAAGCCGCGCCACCGCAGGAACCGCTGCACCACGTCGAACGCCACGTACGCCCGCGCGTGGCCGATGTGGCAGTAGTCGTAGACCGTGACGCCGCAGACGTACATCCGGACCTTGCCGGGGATCAGCGGCTCGAAGTCCTCCTTCGCGCGCGACAGCGTGTTGAAGACCTTCAGGGCCATGGATCCTCCGGCTTCCTCTACGGCCGCCGGGCAGGATAGCGACGGCCCCCGGGAGTGTCAAACCGACCGGCCGCTGAGGTATCCCCGCAAACCGGGCGCACCGGGCCGCGGGCCAGATGTGAGGCCCGCTGGCCCGGCGCCCACCGCGCACGCAACTCCCCGACTCCTTTCGGCTGCCGATCATGAGGGGATTCCTCAGGACCGGCCGCCCGCGAGGGGGCTGCCGCCGCCCGCCCTCGGGCCGCGGGCGTTGCCTCCGCCCGCGGCCCGCCCGCGATGGGATGGGCCGGGCGGGCGGCGGTAGAGCACCATCATGTCCACCCACGCCGCCGCCGTCGCGAGCGCGAGCACGCCCAGCAGGACCCACGCCTGGGCCCGCGTCGAATCCGGCCACCCGGGCTCGGGCACGAACCACAGGTCCACCCGGGGCGCGACGTCGGCCGAGCGTATCGCGGGCCGGTCCACGACCTGCTCCCGCCACGGGCAGTCCGCGGCGAGGTCGGGGTCGCCCGAGAGCGCGTGGCCGAGCAGCCAGCGGTGGCCGCGGATCGGCGAGAAGGCCGGGACGAAGTGCGGCAGGTACAGGTTGTCGCGCGCGACCGGGACCGTGACATGCCCCTTCTCGTCCAGAGGCTCGTGCCAGTAGGGCCGGTACGGGAGCACCGCGTAGAAGTCCAGGTAGTGGACCAGCGCGCCCGGGACGTTCACCCACAGCCCGGCCGCCACCAGGCCCGCCACGACCGTCTTCCGCAGCCGCGACGCCGACTCGAGCGCCGGGGCGGCGAGCACGGCCAGGGGCCCCACGATCGGGACGAGGTAGCGCGGCCCCCACTGCTCCGCGCCGTGCCAGCCGGTGTAGGCCGAGTACAGCAGCACGAGCCCCCCCGCCGACACCGCCGCCGCCACCCCGAGCGGGTGCCGCACCGCACGCCGCGCCCCGGCGATCGCCAGGACCGCGACCGGGGCGTACCAGAGCAGGCCGATCCCCGACCCGAGCAGCAGCCCGAATGCGCGACCCGCCTGCGGCCACTCTATCCGCTGCGGGATCGGGAAGTACCCGTAGTCGCCCAGGAACGGCGTCCCGAACCGGACGAGGTTCTCGACGACCATGGCCGCGACGGCGACCGCCCCGCCGGCCCCGGCCAACGCGATGAGGCGGCCCCTGCCGGACGCCGCCCGGACCGCGAACGCCCCGCCCGCGGCGAGCCCGAGGGTCACCGGGAACAGGGCGGGCTTGATCAGCAGCAGCAACCCGGCGGCGAGTCCCGTCCCGACCGCCGCCATGGCGCTCGGACGCGCCGCGAGGGACGCCACCGCGAACAGCCCGAGGTCCGTGGCCGCGACCTGCACGACCTCGGAGTAGTGCGACCTCAGGTACGGCAGCGCGACCGTGGCCAGGTGGAAGGCGAGCGAGGCGACCAGGGCCGCCCTCGGCGCGGCCCCCGCCCGAAGGAGCGCGAGCAGGAGCAGCGCGATCCCGGCCGCGCCGACCGCCGCCGGGGTCAGCCCCCGGACCAGCCGGCCCAGCAGGTCGCCGTCCGCGAGCGGCAGCCCGGCCGTCTCGACGAGCCGACCGATCGCGACGCCGGGGACCTCGAGGAGGGACCACGCCAGCGGGTACTTGATCTGCGGCCGTCCGTCCGCCCCGGGCACCGTGTAGCCCGGGATCTCGCGGTCAGCGTGGAGCTGCCCGTGGACCGCGAGGTTGCGGGCGACGTCGTGCATCGCGCCGCCGTCGAGCGACGGCCCGACGCGCGCGGACAGGGTCCAGAGCAGCGCGAACGACGCGAGGAACACCGTTCGGACCCGGACCACGTCGACCCTCCGGCCCCTCGCGTCTGGTGCGAGGCCCAGCCCTCCGATCGTAGCCGGATTGTCGCAGGCGCGTGATACGCTCGTCGCGCGGGTGGGGGCCCTGCCGCCCGCAGGGAGCGATCCGCGCCGAAGCGCGGATCGCCCGCCGCGGTGAAGCGCGGATCGCTCGGCGGCCGCAAGGCGCCCGCGCAAGGGGGGTGGCCCGCGCCCCGCAACGCGGGGCGGCGGGCGCGGGGCGGCGGGCGCGGGGCGGCGGGCAGGGTGGCAAGCCGTGCGCAGTGCGCTGCGGCAAACCGGTACAATCCGGCTCGGGTTTCGAACGAAGGGGTGAGTCATGGCCAGGTACGTTCCGGCGGCGGCGCTGTTCGCGGCGCTCGCGGCGCTGATCGCGGGGTGCGTGGAGGCGGGTGACGACGGGGACGCGATCTCCCCCGATGCAGCGACCGAGATCGCCCCGGACTCGGCGAGCCCCGACCCGGGCCCCGGCGACGTCGCGCACGCGGACGAGGGGGGTGCGGACGTGTCCGCCGCGGAGGACGTGGGCGGCACCGAGGATCCGACCGGCACGGAGGACGTGACCGGGATCCCCGATCCGCTGGACTTGCCTCACCCGGACGCCCAGGACGCGACGGAGGCGTCCGAAACGCTCGACCCGAAGTGCCCGGCGACTGCGCCGATCGGCGCGCCACCGACCTGCGAGGCGGGGCTCCACTGCGAGTACGGCCAGGAGTGCTGCTGCGGCAAGTGCCACCCGTCGCTCGTCTGCGAGTGCCATGGCGGGGCCGGGGGCGGGGGCGGGTGGGGGTGCTACTACACGGACGCCTGCATGATCCCGGGCTGCCCGGACGAGCCGCCGCCCGAGGGATCCTGCCGCACGCACGCCGATTGCACCGACGCGGCGTCCTGCCTGCCGCCGGGCGAGCCCATGGCCTGCGGGATCTGCAACCACCCCGAGACGGGCTGGCCGCAGGCCTGCGTGAAGGATGGCGACTGTGACGCGGGAACGGTCTGCGAGTGGACGGAGCCCCCGGTGATGTGCCTGTGCGAGGCCGCCTTCGTCTGCGTCCCGGCCTGCGGGGCGGAAACGGCGTGCGGCATGGCGGAGCACTGCGAGGCCGGCCACTGCAAGCCGGACACGTGCGAGGTGGACGGCGACTGTCCGCCGCTGTTCGAGTGCCCGCTCGTCGGCCGCCGCGGTCCCACGCCGTGCATGCGTCGCGGCTGCCAGCACGACCTCGACTGCGGCCAGCCGGATGCGCACTGCGTGGCCGGGCTCTGCCACGACGCGTTCGGCACCTGCCGGCTCCCGGTGCCCTGAGGCGCCCGGGGCACGGTTGAAAACCGCCCCGGACGGCCCGATGATCCGCCGCGTGTGACGCGGGGACCGCGATGAAGGACCCGGACCTCTTCGACGTGCCGCGACGCCCGGCATCGACCGCGACTTCAACACCGGAACCCGGCGCGGGAGCGCGCGCCGCCGCGCCCGCCCCGGAAGCGCGCGCCAGGGAGCCTGCGCCGTCCGGCCGCGAGCCGCTCGCGGAGCGCCTGCGCCCGCGCACGCTGGACGAGCTGGTCGGGCAGTCGGAGGCGCTCGGGCCGGGGGGTTTCCTCCGGGCCGCGATCGAGCAGGACGAGCTGCCGTCGCTCATCCTCTGGGGGCCGCCGGGGTGCGGCAAGACCTCGCTGGCGCGCGTCATCGCAGGGCTGACGCGGGCGCGGTTCGTGCCGTTCTCGGCCGTGCTGTCCGGGGTGAAGGAGGTCCGCGAGGTCGTCGCGGAGGCGGTCGGGCTCTGGCGGCGCGACGGCCGCAAGACGATCCTGTTCGTGGACGAGATCCACCGGTTCAACAAGGCGCAGCAGGACGCGTTCCTGCCCCACGTGGAGGCGGGCACGATCACGCTGATCGGCGCCACGACCGAGAACCCGTTCTTCGAGGTCACGTCGCCCCTGCTGTCGCGCTGCCGCGTGGCCCGGCTGGTGCCGCTGTCCGAGTCCGCGCTCGCGGACCTCGGTCGGCGCGCGCTGGCGGACCCCGAGCGCGGCCTCGGCGAGCGGGGCATCGGCGCGGACGACGAGGTCCTGAGGGCGATCGCGCGGGCGGCGGACGGGGACGGCCGCCGGATGCTGAACCTGGTCGAGGCCGCGGCCGACCATGCGCGGCGCCGCGGGGTCGCGGTGATCGACCGGGCCGTGCTGGAGGCCGCGGCGAGCGGGCCGACGCTCCGGTACGACCGGGCCTACGAGGAGCACTACAACGTCGTCTCGGCCTTCATCAAGAGCATGCGCGGGTCGGACCCGGACGCGGCGACGTACTACGCGGTCCGGATGATGGAAGGCGGCGAGGACCCGGCGTTCCTGTGCCGGCGGATGATCATCTTCGCCGCCGAGGACGTCGGGAACGCGGACCCGCGCGCGCTCCAGGTCGCGGTCGCGGCCAAGGACGCATTCGAGTACCTCGGCATGCCCGAGGCCGCCATCCCGATCGCGCAGGCCGTGACCTACCTCGCGACCGCGCCCAAGTCGAACGCATCCTACGCCGCCCTGAACGCCGCGCGCGCCGCGGTCAGGGAGACCGGCTCGCTCGAGGTCCCCCTCCACGTCCGGAACGCGCCCGCCAAGGGCATGGGCGACCTGGGCTACGGCCAGGGATACCGGTACCCGCACGAGTTCGAGGGGCACTTCTCCGGCGACGACTACCTGCCGGACGGGCTGGTCGGGTCGGTGTGGTACGAGCCGGCGGACGCCGGGTACGAGCGCACCATCCGGGAGCGGCTCGCGGCGTGGAGGGCGGCTCGCGACGCGGCGCGGGGCGGGAGACGCTGACCCGGCGGCGGACCTTGTTGACGCCGCGCCGGCGCCAGGTCCGGCCCGTGGTCGTGTCGATCCACCGGGCGTCCGCGCCGACCTGGAGACTGCGGAATCACGACCGGATGGCCACGATCAGCGCAGCCACGGCCGCGGGCGTGACGCCCTCCATGCGCGACGCGAGACCCAAGGTGGCGGGCCGTGCGCGGGCGAGGCGCTCGCGGACCTCGTTCGAGAGCGCCGGGATCGCGGCGTAGTCGAGATCGGGCGGGAGCCGGAGCCCCTCCGCCCTGGCGAAACGCTCGACCTCCAGCCGCTCCCGCGCGATGTATCCCTCGTACCGCGTGCGGATCACGACCGCGGTCCGCTCCTCGGGCCGCAGCGCCGCGGCCTCCGGCACCGCGTCGAGCACGCTCGCGGGATCGAGGTCGGGCCGGCGCAGCCGCTCCAGGAGCGTGCGGCCGTCCGCGGCGCGCACCGCGGCGAGGGCGGTCGCGGCCGCGGCGATGCGCCGCGACCGGGCCTCGAACGCCCGGGTGCGCGCGGCGTCCAGCAGCCCGGCGCGCGCGGCGGCCGGACAGAGGCGGTCGTGCGCGTTGTCCTCGCGGAGCGACAGCCGGAACTCGGCGCGTGACGTGAACATCCGGTACGGCTCGGTCGCCCCGCGCGTCACCAGGTCGTCCGCCATCACCCCGAGGTAGCCGTCGGCGCGGGTCACGGTGAGCGGCGGCCGGCCGGTCGCCGCCAGGGCCGCGTTCGCGCCGGCAAGGAGCCCGAGCGCCGCCGCCTCCTCGTAGCCGGTCGTCCCGAGCACCTGGCCCGCGAGGTACAGCCCCGGCGCGCGGTGGACGCGCAGGTCCGGGCCGACCTCGCGCGGGTCCGCGAAGTCGTACTCGACCGCGTAGCCCGGCCGCGTCAGGACCGCGCGGGAGAGCCCCGGGATCGTGCGCACGTACTCGACCTGCACGTCCTCCGGCAGGCTCGTGGACAGGCCGTTCGGGTAGACCTCGGGCGAGTCCAGGCCCTCGGGCTCCACGAAGACCTGGTGCCGCTCGTGGTGCGAGAAGCGGACGACCTTGTCCTCGATGGACGGGCAGTAGCGCGGGCCGCGGCCCAGGATGCGGCCCGTGAACAGGGGCGCGCGGTGCAGGTTCGCGCGGATCACGTCGTGCGTGGCCGCGGTCGTCCACGTCACGTGGCAGGCGCGGCGCGGCAGGGGCGCGTCCGCGAGCGGCGGCCAGAGCGAGAACGGCCCGGCCGCCGGGTCGCTCTCCTGTGGCTCCATCGCGTCGAAGTCCACGGATTCCGCCAGGATCCGCGGCGGCGTCCCGGTCTTCAGGCGGCCGACCTGGAGGCCGAGGCGCCGGAGCGCGTCGGACAGCCCGCGGCTCGGCGGCTCGTCCACCCGTCCGCCCGGCCGTCGCTCGTCCCCGAAGTGCAGCACCGCGTCGAGGAACGTCCCGCAGCCGAGCACGACCGCGCGGGCCTCCACCTCGCGGCCGTCCGCCAGCCTGGCGCCGCCGATCGCGTCCCGGTCGCGCACGATCAGGTCCGCGGCCTCGCCCTCGACCACGGACACGCCGGGCGCGGCGCCGACGAGCGCCCGCGCCGCGGCCTCGTAGCGGGCCCGGTCGCACTGGGCGCGGGTCGCGCGCACCGCGGGGCCGCGCGTCGCGTTCAGGGTGCGGTACTGGATCGCGGTCGCGTCCGCGAGCAGGCCCATGGCGCCGCCGAGCGCATCGACCTCGCGCACCAGGTGCCCCTTCCCGATGCCGCCGATCGCGGGGTTGCAGGACATGCGGCCGATCGCGGCAGCGGACCGCGTGACCAGCGCGACGGTCGCCCCCAGGCGCGAAGCCGCGAGCGCGGCCTCGACCCCGGCGTGCCCCCCGCCGACCACCACGACGTCGTGCATCGAGGGACCTCATCCAGGGGGCGCGAAGGTGCGCTCCCACGCGGGCGTGTAGTAGTCCCCGCCGCCGGTGAACAGAGCCTTCGCGCCGGTGCCGTCGCGCGCGATGACGTAGAGGAGCTTGTGGCCCCCGCGACGGTTGGACGTGAACGCGATCAGGCGGCCGTCGGGGGACCAGGACGGCTCCTCGTCCTCCCACGGGCCCGCGGTCAGGCGGCGGAGCGACCCGGTCGCGACCTCGACCGTCCAGATCGAGAACGGCGACCCCTCGCCGCGCGCCTGGTAGGCGATCTCGGCGCCGTCGGGCGACCAGTCGGGGCTCGTGTTGTACGAGCCCGGCAGGGGCAGCGCGCGCTGGTCGCGGCCGTCCGACTCCATGACCCAGACCTGCGGGCCGCCGTCGCGGTCCGACACGAACGCGATCCTGCGGCCGTCGGGCGACCAGCACGGGCTCGTGTCGATCGCGGGCGAGTCGGTCAGCCGGGCCACCTCCTCGCCGGTGCGGCCGTCGATCAGCCAGACGTCCGGGTTGCCGTCCGTGACCAGCGTCAGCGCGGCGAAGGTCCCGTCCGGGGAGAACGCGATCCCGCTGTCGAGCCCCTGGCGCGCGGACAGGATCCCGGGACCGCCGCCGGGCACGCTCGCGCGGCAGGCCCCGCACGGGGACAGGTAGACGTCCGGGTCGCCGCTCCGGTACCCGGTCCACGCGACCGCGCCGCCCGGCGCCCAGGCGGGGAGCATCGCGATCACCCCGTCGCGACTCCACTGGAACTGCTCGCGCGAGCCGAACTCGACCAGCCATATCTCCTTGGGCTGCCCGGCCGCGGGCCGGCGCGCGTAGGCGATGCGCGTCCCGAACGCGCCGGGGACCCCGGTGACGCACTTCAGCAGCGCGTTCACGTACCGGTGCGCGAACGTGACGACCCGGTCCGGCGTGACCACGGCCTCGGCCGCGCCCAGGACGAGCGAATCCGCCTCCTCGGTCAGGCGGCAGTCGATGCGTGCGCGGACGGTCCCGCCCTTCGCGGGCGAGACCTCGGCCGTGAGCACCATCCACGCCCCCGCCTCGCGCCAGCCGATCCAGTCGAACGCCGTGTCGGAGTCCCAGAGCCACGGTCCCCTCGGGACCGCGGTCTCGTCGTTCACCTGGAACACGCCCGTCAGGTCGAGGTCCGAGGCCAGCGTGCGGGCGAGCGTCTCCGCGGCCTCGGTCGAGTCCCCGCGGGGGCTCGTGTCGCGCACCTGCGGCCAGGCGACCGGGATCCGGGGCATGCGCTCGCGCCGGTCCCAGCCGAACCGCCCGCAGCGGGGATCGTCGGGGTAGGGCGTGGGGAACCCCGCGGGCAGGGGGCTCGCGACCGCCGCGAGTGGGGGCAGGAGCGACCCGAGGGCGCAGGCGAGAACTGGTGCGAGGACCGCGACGCGCACGTCCGGGGCTACCTCCTGAACAGCGCGCCGTCGAGGTCGATGACCATGCCGGCCCGGTTGATGTACGACAGGGTCGCGGCATCCGGCGAGGGCAGGCGCGCGGTCCCGCCCTCCCTGGACACGAAGCGCTTGATCGCCTGCATCGCCGCGCTGTTGAAGCCGTTGTCCGACGAGCGTTCGACCAGGTCGAACCCCTGGACCTCGCCCGACTCGGACAGCTTCGTGATGCGGATGCGCACGCGCAGCTTCCGCAGGTCCGCGTCGGACAGGTACGGCGGGACCGTGAACTGCTGCCTGATCGCGAGCGCGACCTTGCCGCCGTAGACGTTGCCCTGGGTCCACTGGGTGCCGGACCCGTAGACGCTGCCGTCCCGCTGGCCCACGATCTTGTCGAGCGCGGTCGGGCGCTTGCGCGGGTCGTCGTCTTCGGGGGCGCCGAGCAGCGACGCGAGCCCGCCGCTCCTGGAACGATCGGTCTCGGCCTTCTTCGCCCGGTCCGCCTTGTTCGGGACCTCCGCCGGGGTCGGGTTCTCCCGCGAGACGTTGACCGCCTCCTCGATCTTCTCGGGCTGCTCGTACTTGACGAGCTTCGGCAGCTCGCCCGGCTTCGGCTCGGCATGCCCGAGCACCGGTATCACGGTCGCCTCGATGATGCCGAGGTCCGCGACCGGCCCCTCGTCGGTCCCCCGGCGATCGGACCGGATCGGCTTCTCCGCGCAGCGCACCCCCTCGCACAGCCGGCGGCCGAAGCCGAACCGGGTCGCCTCCAGGTCCGGCGCGCCCGACGCGGTCGCGAGCACGAGCGCGAGCGCCGTGTGCACCGCGAGCGTCAGCCCGGCTGCAAACCAAACGGTCTTGCGCTCCGGATCCACCGGCCGCTCTCCCGTACCCGTACCCGTACCCGAGCCCCGGCCCGAGCCCGCTCCCCGGGCCCGTGCCCGCCTACATCGGCTCCGGCTCGGCCACCAGCCCGAACTTGGCGACGCCGTTCCGGCGGATCTCGGCCATCACCTTCAGCGCCAGCCCGTACGGCAGCGACTCGTCCGCCCGCAGGTACATCTCCTTGTCCTGCTTCAGCTTCTCGTTCGCGCCGAGCTTCGCCGCGAGCACGTCCAGGCACTTCTTCAGGTGAGTGTCCTCCTCGCGTCCCCACGCCTTGCGCTTCTGGATCGCGGGCTTCAGCGCGGGCGCAACGTCCAGGCACTTCATCACGAGCGCGTCCCCGACGTAGAACTCCGCGGTCTCGTTGATCGTCAGGACGACCTTGCGCTCCTCGGACAGGTTCACCGGCTCCGCGTCGGTGCGCGGCAGGTTCACCGGGACCTTCTGGTCGAGCCGGTCCTCGGGCTTGATCGTCTGCTGGATCCGCTGCTTCTCCTGCTGCACCTGCATGGTCTCGATGGACGACGAGATCATGAAGATGATCAGCAGCACCAGCATGACGTCCACGAGCGGCGTCACGTTGATGTCGGCCAGCAAGCCCTTCCGGCCGGGGTCCGACATGGCCATCGGCGAGACTCCTCGCACGCCCCAACTACCCGGGACGGGGCGCGATCATTCCCTGAAGAAGTGCCGTTTCAGGATGTTCAGGAAGTCGATCGAGAAGTTCTCCATCTCCACATGGAACACCCGGATCCGGCTGTTGAACCAGTTGAACGCCATGACCGCGGGGATGGCCGCGAGCAGCCCGATGGCCGTGGCCACCAGCGCCTGCGCGATGTGCGGCGTGACCGTCTCCAGGATCGGCCGGTCCGGCGAGATGTACGCGAACGCGTTCATGATCCCCCAGACGGTGCCGAACAGCCCGATGAACGGCGCCGCCGACCCCGTGGTCGCGAGGAACGGGACCATCCGCTCGAGGCGCGTCGTCTCGTCCTGGCCGGCGCGCCGCAGCGCCCGCTCGATGTTCTCGAACCCGTAGCTGCCCGCGACCGTGGCGGGGTTCGTCGCGGTCCCTCCCTTGACGCGGGAAAGCTCCGCGTAGGCCGCACGGAACACCCGGGCGACCGGACAGTGCGGCACGCCCTCGCTCGCGCCCCAGACCGCGTCCAGGCTGTCCGACCGCCAGAACGTCTCGATGAACGACTGGGTCTCGCGACGCACGCGCCGGAACGCGTACGCCTTGAACCCGATGACGAACCACGACACCACGGACATCACGATCAGGAGGACCAGCACCGCGAGCACCATCCCGCGCGACTGGACCACCTGCTCGAAGACGTTGATTCCGTATGCGCTTTCGGCTCCCGTCGGCATGCCGCCCTCCGTCGCGACCGGGGCGGATGATAGCACTCCGCGACGGCGTGCGCCGAGACGGGGACTACTCGCATCTCCACGCGATCAGGGCCGGCGCGGACCAGGCGTGTAACTCGATCGGGGCGTAGGCCAGGAACTCGTCGCCGATCCGGACGGCCGAGAGCCTCCCGACGCCGCCGCCAGCGGTGGACGCGAAGCTGACCGGCTCGCCCGCCGGCGCGAGGTCGCCGGCGCGGAGCGGCACGAACCACCGGACCGCGTCGCTGACGCAGCCCGCGCAGACGTAGATATTCGTCTCGTCGCGGAAGCGGAGCCCCACGTCGCCGCGAGGTCCACGAGCCACGGCTGCGGGAAGAGCCTCCTCATCCGCCCCCATCCATCAGAACCTCACCGCGAACCCGAACCGCCCCGCCGGCGCCAGGGCCTTCGTCGTCGCCCGGTCCGGCGCCGCGACCCACTCCGCTCCCATGTCCGCCTCCAGCGCGACGCTCATGGTCCCGGAAAGCGCCACCTCGACGCCCACCTGGCCGACCACCGGCAGCAGGGCGACGAACGACGGATGGACGACGAACTCGATCGGCGACTTCAGCCCGCCGTACAGGGTCACGCCTGCGGTGAAGAACCGGTAGGACGCCACGAGCCACGGCGCGATCACGCGCAGGATCACGGCCTTTACGCCCTCATCGAACATGCAGGTGAGCGCGGGGTCCAGGACCGCGGCCAGGGCGAACCCGCGGGCCGACACGAGCCGGAGCTTCAGCCGTACGCCCGCGCCTGCCCCCAGGAAGGGCGCGGTCACGTCCCGCGCGTAGTGGAAGTCCGCGTGAGGCACGACGTCGAGCCCCTCGCGGGCGCGGGCGTGGAACCCGAGGCCGAGCGACGGGTAGCCCGCGTCGAGATAGAACGCGGCGCGGCCGGCGGGCAGGGTCTCGGCGCCGCGGACCGCCGCCGGCAGGTCGGGGGCCGGAGGCACGGTCGCTATCACGCCGGCAGCCGCGGGCGGGGGCGCCTTCCCAGGCTCGGGCCGGCCGCGGCCCGGCGTCCGGTGGGGCGTCGCGTCCCGGGGGGGCGCGGGGTCGCGCCCGGGGCCCGACCGCTGGAGCACCGCGTCCACCCGCGCGGTCTCCCCGGGCGCCACCACGACGGTGGTGAAGAAGCCCGCGTAGCCCTCTCGCGTCACGGTCACCGAATGCCTGCCCGGCGCGGCCTCGACGGGCGCGAGCGGCGCGGTCCCGGCGGCCCGGTCGTCGATCCGGACCGACGCGCCCTCGACGCTCGCCACCACCTCGATCCGGCCGGCGCCCGCCGGTCGCGGCCCGGGCGGGCCCTCCGGGAGCCTCTCCAACGCCTCTTGCGC
>Ga0194127_10006296_pt1 | contig 13543 bp, 12 predicted proteins | sample TA2KigC100mmetaG_FD_148624 | JGI IMG/M metagenome (GOLD analysis project Ga0194127, IMG submission 148624) | Freshwater microbial communities from Lake Tanganyika, Tanzania - TA2015036 Kigoma Deep Cast 100m | ecosystem: Environmental > Aquatic > Freshwater > Lake | place: Tanzania: Lake...
CCCTCAACTTCGCCCCGAAGTATTACGTCGCGGGCAACGCGATCACGGGCGGTGGCAAGCTCTACAAGGCGCGGGAAGTCACCTGGCGCAAGATGCAGGCGTTCGAGGACGCGGCCGTCGGCAACCCCTTCGACAGCGACCGCTTCTATGAGCAGGCGCAGCTGACACGGGACTCGATCCAGGGTCAGTACGAGGACGAGATCGGTGGGCGCTACAACGTCGAGCGCACCGTGCCGATGAAGTTCGCTATCTTCGGCAACAACCTCATGACGCATCCCGCGGTCGACCAGGACGCGGCGATCCTGCTCTCTGTCTGGGCGCTCTTCTTCCCCGAGCGCTTCCTCTATGCGGACGGACTGCTCAAGCAGAACTGGGTCAACTCCACGGGCGTGTGCCAGATGCCGCCGGAATTCTGGCCGGCGATGATCGAGTGGACGGCGTCGAAGATCCGGTCGTCGGCACAGCAGGAGCGCGCGCTCGCGATGCAGGAAGTTCTCACGAACCTGAACCTCGGAGACGCGATCAATGAGCGTCGTGACGAAGCGAGATACAACAAGCGCGAGCGCTAAGTTCGGCGGCAAGTTTGCCGGCAAGCTCGGCGCAACGACCTCGGTGATTCCATCGCGCAGCGTGGAGCGCGGAAGCCTGACGGGGAGCTAAGATGACTCGCGGAGAACTGAGAGACATCTGCAAGCGGGCGCTGGAGAACATCAGCGCGAAGCACGCCGAGATGATCACCGATGCTGAGTGGAACAGCATCATCAACGAGGGCCTGATCGACACGGCGCGCGGCATCGAGGGCGAGCTGGTGACGACAGACCTCTCTCCGATCGCTGGCCGCTACTGGCTGCCCCCGGACTTCCTCGAGCTCAAGCGCGTGGACCAGCCCACCGTCGGACTCCGCGCCACGCTGGTCGACATGCGGGATCTCACCGGGCTCGATCTCGCGCCGGTTCCCGACTTCACGCCGGCGCTCCCCGCGAACATCGGCACCGGCTGGAGCTGCGACTTCAACCAGGGCTACTTGGTCGGCCTCATCGGCGAGAAGCTCGCTGACCACGGCCTCATCTACAACGATGCTGACCAGCTCTATCACCTGGTCCACATCTCCGAGCGCTACTACCTCGATCCGGTCTACGGCTCGGCCACGCAGAGCGGGCGCGAGTTCGGGCACCAGACCAGCCCTGATCTTCGCACCTGGACCAAGGAAGACGACGTCCTCGCGATCAACTACGACTCCAACGAGTGGAATGACATGGCGCACTGGGCGCCGAACATGCATGTCAATCCCACGGCGCAGAGCAAGTTCGTCGCGCACTTCGCCGGGATCGGCGGTCGGCCTACGACTGGCACTGCGGCGCGCAGCGACCCGGAGAAGATCGGTGCTGCCTACTCCAACGATCTCTATACCTGGTGGTACGAGGACACGAACCCGGTCTGCTGGGGCGGGATTGGGCGTGGAAACCTTGTGTCGCAGCCGACGCTTCCTGTGGATCTGCAGGGCGGCTGGGGCGCCGACATGGTCTACCACGGTGGCAAGAGCTGGGTCTGCGACACGACGCATCTCTCGCAGACGGGTGTTGCCGAGCCTGGTGTGGCGGGAACGCAGTGGGGCGAGCTTCCCGGCGGTGGGGGCAACCCGGCCAACCTGCCGGCGTGGGCGAACGGCGTCAACTACAACACGCACTACCAGTTCTTCTGGCCCTGGTATCAGTGGCTTGCGGTAACGCGCGACCCGTCGATCTTCTACGACCCGGGCACGCGCAAGTACTACATGCTCACGACGGGCATCGGGCCGGCGGACTCGACCTACGGGGTCAAGGGGTTCCTGGCGATCTACGAGTGCATCGACAGCGACGCTGGGCTCATCACCTGGCAGGACATGGTTTCGCCGCTGATCGAGTTCCAAGACCACACGATGAACATCGAGTCGGCGCACATCCTGCCGATCACGCACGCAACGATCGGGCGCACCTATCACCTGTTCTGGAGCGCTGGCGGGAGCGTGATCGACTACAGCGGAACGCCGACCGAGTACGTCGCCGCGAAAGAGGGTGGCGTCTGGTATCGCTACCTCTGCGAGATCGCGTCGATTGGCGTTGATCCGACTGACCCGGCGAACCGCATCGACTACTGGACGCGGTCGAGCCTTGGGAATCGGCGGGTCAATCACCTCGGATCGAGCTACGCGTGCAAGCTCGCTCATGATGGGCGTGATTCAAGGATGCCCCCGAGCGGGACCTACTGGGTGAACATCCCCAACGATGCGGCTTATCCAGCGTGGTTCGGTGGCGACAAGGTGCAGCAGGGTGGCACAGCCTACCAGTGCATCGCGTCTCACATCAACCAGGTTCCGCCGAACGCAACCTACTGGGTGTCTCTCGGTGCTGCCGCTGGCGAGCCTGCTTGGAACGCAGGGACCTACTACTACAAGGGCACGGCCTACTCTGTCTCGATGACGACCTACGATCCGGCGGTCTGGTACGAGCCGAGTGGCTCGCACCATCAGAGCAACGCGCTTCTTTTCGATGTCTGGGGCGGGGCTGGAGTTGGCGAGACGGCAGGCTGCGGCAAGCACGTCACCGGCAAGCGCGGCGAGACGGCAGGGGAAGCAACGGAAGTTCCAGCGGGAATCGTCTTCAGCTGTCACCGGATCTTCTACAACGGCGGCGGCGTAGGCGCGAACGATCGCTACTACTATCGCTTCGGCTGGCTCGACTTCGACGCGATCTCGTCAGCTGGCTACGATCCGGCAGTGGCGACGCAGCATCCGGTCTACACGCCTCTTGACGGGATGGGTGGCATTGTTGGCGGTTGGAAGGTGCTGACGGCGGGCACGATCCCTTCGGAGGCGTTCGACTTCCAGCCGACCTGGGGCGATCAGCCGTCGCTGGACATCAACCGCGGCAACATCCCTGCGGGGATCAGCGGCAATAGCTACGTCAACACCTTCGAGGGCTACCAGGCCCCGGGACGCGGCAAGAACGACGAGCAGGCCGGATGGAGCGGAAACCATCAGCTCATGCGCGGCCCCGACTACGGGTACGGCGACGGCGATCCCTACGCGAGCTGCGACGTGCGCGGCGTGGCGATCAGCGAAGCCTTCACGATCACGCGCAACCGCATCAAGGTGAAGGTCGCCGGCGGCAACCGGCCGATCGATACCGGAGACGCGGACTTCGGAAGACCGTGCGTGATCTGTCTCGTCCGGCGCAGTGACCACAACATCATCTTCATGGAGACGGGCAAGGGTGTCGACACGACGCTCAACGGCGACCACTGGATCTTGACCACGCGCCTGTGGGACACCAGCACGCTCGTTGGCGAGGCGGTCTACTGCGCGATCGTCGATCTCTGTGACAGCATCGGCAACACGGCCCTGAACGGGCACATCGCCTGCGACTTGATCGAGGAGTACGGAGAGCCCGGCGTGGACGACGACACGCTGCCGTTCTCAACGCCTTCGACGGTGATGAGTCTGCAGGATCTCGTCGATCACTTCGGCTACGTCGGGAGTCTCGACAATGAGTTCTAGCGACGAGTACAGCTACTACTGGCTCGGCACGCGAGCGCTGGGCTTCTGGCCGGCAACTACGGCAACGATGCGGATCTACTACCTTCGCCTGCCGCGTCGGTTCAATCTCGCGAATCGCACTGTCAACAAGGCGACGAGCGAGAACCCGCTGGACGACGACGACGAGCTCACCGTGCCGAAGCCGCAGCAGAATCTCCTTCAGGACTACACGCTCTGGCGCGCGTTCGAGCGGGTGGGCCTGCACGAGCAGGCCGTCGTGCATCGCAACCAGTACACCTTCGGGCGGCGCGAGAAGAAGGAGAAGGACCAGGACCCGCAGAGCGACCAGAACAAGAGCCAGGGGCAGAAGGGACTCTGGTTCGGCAGCAAAAAGGGGATCTGACATGGCTTTCAAGGACTTCGCCACGCTGATCAAGGGTCTGGATCGCCTCACGTCCACACGGCTGCTCGCCAACGAGAGCGACACGGATGCCGGCATTGTCAATGGCGTCACGGACTCCGACAAGGAGTATTGGGAGCACCAGGGCTCCATGAGTACGACCGGCACGGCCTACGCAGCGCTGGTCGATCTCATCCATCTGCTCTCCGGCGACGACACGGCTTCCGATGTCACGATCGGCAACACCATCCTGAAGATCGACCAGACGAATGGGCGTGTCGGCGTCAAGAAGGCGGTGCCCACGGTTCCTCTCGATGTCGTCGGCGAGACGATCATCAAGGGCGACTTCTCCGTGCTCGACTCCCTCGATGCCGTCGTCTTCAAGGTGGACGAGAGCGTCCCCGTCGTCGGCATCGGTGCGGCGCCGAATCCCGCGAACGGTCTGCTCCAGGTGGCCGGCCACGTCGATCTGCCCAACGCGAAGCGGCTGCGCTTCATGAGCTTTGCTGGCAGCCTGGACGGCTCGCTGGAGTACACCGCGAAGGACAACATCGTCCTCGCCAATGCCGAAGCTGGCGGGCCAGGTCTCCGCGACCGCGCGGGATTCCAGCTCCTACTCGATTCGCTAGGGACCGCGCCCGCCTTGATCATCGACGACCAGGGGCAGGTGGGGTTCGGGACGCCGGCGCCCACGGGGGCCGACAGCAACATCGGTGCGCGCATGCGCATCGTGGGCGGTGACGGGCGGGTTGTCATCGAGGACACGACGCCGGAGTTCAACCTCAAGGCCGGGGTGGGGGACGACTGGGGCATCAGGATGAAGCTCAGCGACCTCTACTTCACCTACGCCGGCAACGACGCGATGAAGATCACGATCGGCGGCCTCTACGGGGTGACGCAGAGCGCCTCGCGGCTCTGGGGGATCAACAGCGATGCCACGGTCTACACGGCGCTGACGTTCGGTGGCGACTTCGAGGCGAAGGCGTGGAAGACGCAGGTAGCGCCGAACGCGACCGGTTCGCTGAAGTTCAAGGCGAAGCTCGACGGCGTCGCGGGCTCCTACCCGAACAGCACCTATGGCATCCTCTTCCTCGAGGGCTACGGTGGCAACATGGGGCTGTGGGTCAACTCGCTCCCCGCCGAAGCCTTCCAGATGGGCGATGCCTCGCTCACCGAGCAGATGGGCATCAAGGTCTTCGATGGCGGCGCGAACAAGATGGCCTTCATCGACCTCATGGAGCAGAACAACGACCTCTTTCTGTACCAAGACACGAGTGGCATCCTGCGCACGCACACCGCGAAGCCGGGCGCCACGGGTGACACGACTGGTGCGACACGGGTGATCTCGCAGAGCCTCGCGGCGCACATCGCTCCGAACCTGGCAGCTGGAGCGAAGCCTTCGGATGTGGTGGGGGCTCTCGTCGTCCAGTACGCGAGCGGGCCGGCAACGACCCGACTCTACGCTCGCAGCGCTGATGGCAACTGGCGCTATGTGGCTCTGACGTAGGAGAAGCACATGGATCTTGGTGATGTTGTCAGCGTGGTGACTCTGGCGGGGGTAGTCTTCGGCGGTGGCTCGGCGTACCAGCAGCTGAAGGATCTTCGTGGAGACATGAAGGCAGTCAAGAGCCGGATCTTCAATGGGCACTTCGTTCCTCGAAGCGAGTGTCTGCATTGCAAGCTGAAACCTGAGGAGGAAGAAGAGGCGTGAACATGAAGAAGTGGATCTCACGGAAGCTCTTCGTCGCGGTGGCGGGCACGGCCGTGCTCGGTGCGTTGGCCTCGAAGGGCGTCATCACCTGGGACGATGCTGCTAGTCGGATGCGTGATCTCTGGGTGGCCTGGATGGCGGCTCAGGGCGCGACCGACGTGATGCGGTCCCGCAACATGAAGGAGGCTCCCGATGCTCCGAGCGTTCCTGCTGGTCCTGGCGGCGCTGGCAATCCTGCTGAGTAGCGGCGGCTGCGCCGGCCTGAAGATCGATGTCGAGCAGACCGCCGACTGCTTCCTCGAGTGTCTCAAGGACACGATCTGGGTGGTGAACGCCGAGGGCATCAGGGTGCCCGTCATCCCCGAGGACTACCGGCTCCTGATCTGGGATCAGGAGGCTGGGCAGTTCGAATTCAAGGACAAGCGCTAGGGCAGGAGGCGCAGTGCCCAACGATCTATTGACACTGCGCGAGTTCTCGCGGGGGATCGTTCTGGCGATGGACCAGAGCGATCTCCCGCCGAGTGCTTTGCGCATCCTCGAGAACCTCGATGCCAGGACTCCCGGTAAGCTCGCGCTGCTTTACGAGGACGCGATCTTGGGCTCGGATCGTTGGAACGAGGTTCACGCCGAGCACGACGATGGCTACAACGCGCCGGGCGATGGCTACGCGGATAGCGCAACGGTTCCCGGGCCGATCCCCGGAGATCCCCCGACGGGTAGCGAGCCCAACGCTTACGCGAGCGAAACGCTCAACTGGGAGTGGTTCAAGAAGTTGGTCGATCCAGGGGTCGGCATCTGGCGTCGGAACAACCCCGCGAGTGGGGCGACCTTCTACAAGTACCTGCTGCTGCGCACGCACACGTCGGGGGCGTCGACGGAGCCTGGGGACGGCGCTGACTGGCAGCAGTATTGGCGCGGTCCCTATCCCGACAACGCGGGGCTTCCGAACTGGGCGATGTCGACGGCCTACACGGTGCCGGCCAACTCCAGCTTGCTCGGATTCCCGTCCTACCCGCGGCGCTACGGGCTGCTGCGGCAGGACGACACGCGGTTCGTCTGGACGCTGAATCGCTTCCGCTCGTACTCGTTCTCTGGGGCCGAGTATCGCGATGGGCTCTATGTGCGCGACATCGAGAACACGCTCGAACCCTACTGCTTCTTCTGGCATGCCGATCGCAGCAACCCTTCCGACCCTGAGTACGGGACGATCGACATCAACCAGAACCCGGTCGAGGCGCACAACAAGCTCCTGATTCAGCTGGTCGATGGTCCTGGGTACAACGACATCGGGAACCAGGTGATCTTCTGGCAGGTCCCGCGTCACCACTTCAACCGCACCTTCTGGGTGCAGACGCTCGCCAATGCGCTCGACTTCAGCTCTTTCCAGAATGGTCAGCTGAGCATTCCTGAGTCCGGCTTGCCGTTCTGGTACGACCACTACGAGATCTACCCGAAGCGGCGGAACTATCCCCCTGGCGATCCTAACGAGTACCTCTGGGACCCGAACTGGATCGAGGGAGGGCCGAGCTGGTCTGACTTCATGGGTGCGAACGCGCGGACGGCAGCGAACACCTCGCTCGGACTCACGGGGCTTCCCGAGTACGATGTGAACTTCAATCCGGCCGCCTACACGCACATCCCGTTCGCGATCCCCACTACCAGCTGGGCGCACGCGAACATGCTCAGAGACGTTGCAGGAACACCGACGGGGCTGCTACCCACATTGATCAGCCTCTCGATCTCACTCGGTGTGGAGCTTCAGTGCTTCATCACCTTCGCGAGGCGCAACGTGAGTCTCAGCGGAGAGCACAGTGATCCTTACGATTATACACAGCCGATCCGGATCACCGGACAGCCGATTCGTGTCGTCGCGTCTGAGGTCGATCCCTCGACGGGCAAGACCATCAACTACTGGAAGGTTCCGTTCAGCTTCATCTTCACCCCATTCGTCACTCGTATCGCCGACCCGAGGCACTTCGATAATCCCAGCTTCGCCTACTACGATCTTGCGCTGACGAACTCAACGCGGATGGAGAATCAAACCTCGCCCTGGTGCCGCGTGCGGTTTGAGCTCGCCGGCACGCCCATCCAGTTCGAGGTTCGCGGAGACCAGCTCTACACACAAAAGCAGAAGATCAACTGGATCGAGTCTCCTCCTGCGTCGCTCAGCACCTACCAGGAATCCCAGATGGTTGCGGGGCGCCAGCAGGTCCGTGACTCGCTTCTCTACGCGAGCAACCTGATGCGAGATCTGGTCGGCGCGAACACGAGCACGGCGACGGTGCTGACATCTTCGGCCATCATCGCGTACGGCAACGAAGTGCCGATCATCGGGCTGACGCCGGAGGGTTTCTTCGATACCCCTCGGTACGTACCGCTCTTCCACACACTCTTTGTGCGCGAGGATACGCCGGCCAATGCGGAGTACACCGATGCGAGTGCGTTCAGGAAGAACCCCCTGTGGACCAGCTCTGGCACGGTGAGCTACTACCTCGTTGCAGAGTGGGACTGGGGCGGCTGGAGTTCGGCTCAGCTCATCAAGAGCGGCCAGATCGACACGGTAGAGGATGGCGTTTCGATGGCGGTGATGATCCAGGTGTTCAATCTGCTGCACAGCACGCGCTATGTTGCGGAAGTGCGGCGGTGGCATGTCTTCCGCAAGTACAAGCCTTTGAGTGCCGATGAGGTCGAGTCGGACACCTGGCTCTTCGCGATCGATCCTCGTGATGGTGTCCACATGACGAGTGACCCCTTCACTGCTGAGACAACGGTCGGGCTCTACATGGACCAGGGCTCGCGAGATGGCTACGAGATCATCGCCTCCGGGCAGAACGCGCTCGAGCTGCTCGGAGAGGCATTCTGGTACATCATGGCGCCTGGCTTGCTCGCCACCTTCGTGGACTACGGGCAAGATCCTGCCGGCCAGAGCGCGGAGACGCTCACCGGCATCCCGCTGGATGACCTGATCGAGCTGTCGAAGACGACCAACCTGATCAAGCCCAGCTCGATGGAGATGAAGTCGGTAGCCGGGAACCGGCTCTGGTTCGCGCGCGGCAACGAGGTCGACCGCGCCTACTTCTCCGAGGTCGGGCGCTACAACCTGGTGAACACGCAGAACTACGTCGAGATCCCCGGTGCGGGGCGCTTCATCGGCGCCGCGGACTTCCACCAGTACCTGATCCTCTTCTTCAGGGATGCCACGATCCCGATCGATGCGCGTGGCGGGATCGCACTCAGCTGGCAGAAGGTCACGGAGTTCAAGGGCGCCGGTGCGCAGTCGATGGACATGGTCGACAAGTGGGAGGGCGGCATCATCTGGGCGGGCAGCGGCGCCGTCTGGCTGTGGGATGGTGCGAGCCCTGCGCCGATTCGGTTGAGCACGCCGATCGAGTACGCTGGCTTCGTCGACGACATGTACGCCGGCGACGACATCGAGATGGGCTACCCGAAGGCGTGGGGCAAGTGGGACCCCGAGCGGTCGGAGTACATGCTCTACATCCCCTTCATGAAGGGCGGCACGACCTCGGAGTACGGCGAGTTCCTCTTCGATGACCTGGAGGGCATCTCGCCGAGCGGTAGCGGGCTCTTCGACATGAAGCCTCGGCTGCTGGTCTGGAGCGCCGCAACGAACAGCTGGCGCACCGAGAGTCTGCGGGTCTTCCTGAACATGATGGACGCCGGCCCCTACTCGTTCTTCAAGCGCACGGCTTTCCAGAAGATCGACTGCCACTACTGGCGCGTGGCGCCGCCGTTCTTCGTCGTGCCGCCGTCGACTTCGGAGCCCTACAAGTACGTCGCCAGCATGGCGCGGGCGATTCGCCCGATCGTGCTCGACAACAAGACGCTGATCCCCATCGGTTCGGCGCGCAACGGCTCCAGTGCGGCGAACAACACGCACAACCACTGGCTCTGCCCCTACCTCGTGGTCCGGCAGGGTGTCCGTGACTTCGTGCGGTCCTCGTTCTGGGTCGATCCCGACTACAACGAGGAAGTCACGCCGCTCGGGATGGAGTGGTGGCCGATCTTCAAGCACGGGATCGCCCAGACTGGGCTGATCGACATGGGGAATCCTGGCTCTGAGAAGCGGCTGCGCAAGCTGATCGCGTCTTTCGGTGGGGACAGGGTCGGCCGGCAGTTCAGTTCGGCCGGGGAAGTTCCCAAGTCCGGGCCCTGGATGGTGTCGGTCTACGGGTTCCGTACCGGGTCGCTGGTGCCCTACCCTTATCGGCAGGTCGGCTCGCGTGAAGCAGCGGAGAAGATCTTGACGGTCAACTTCGACCCGGCGTACAGCTCGGATGTTGCGGTCAGTGCCTCGGAGCACTTCCACGAGCTCTACGCTGGCGGGTGGCCCTGCCGGTACTTCATTGTCAGGATCGAGGCGGGCTCTCTTCTCAGTTCTTACCAGGCGAGCTGGGGCGGCAACCGGGTCTCGAGTCCGCCTTTCCGTGATCTGGAGTCGATCAGTCTCAGCTTCATGACGCGGAGACAGCGATGAGAGAACACCTACAAACGCTGGTCGACAAACTCCAGCAAGATGTGCGCCGGCTTCAGGTGGCCGGCGTTCGGCGTATCGACGGAGAGCCGAAGCCCACGGAGGGCAACGAGAACGAGATCATCGTGTGGTTCAAGGGGCGCTCGATGCGCATGTCCGTTCGTACAGGCGGAAAGTGGTACCACTTCAAGCCGGAGGATCAGTGATGGCACTTGGCACCTTGCCTCAGTTCGGGCAGTGGGTCGCCGAGCAAGATCCGCTCGTTGAGTTGCGGCGTCGGTTCGGTCCCTACTTCGCCGAAGAGAAGTCCCTGCTGGAGCAGGTGATCGAGGAGAGGAAGAGCTCCAACACGGAGGCGCTGAAGATCCTGCAGGAGCAGCGGTCAACGGATGAGGCTTCGTTCGCTCGGCAGGAGCAGATGCTCGCCGAGATGGCGAAGTCGCGGAAGCAGTCTGGCAAGCAGTTCGGACTCGGCTTGGTGACTGACATCCTCGGCGGCTGGCTCGTCGATCGCGCCTATGACAAGGAGCTGGAGAAGCAGCAAGATCGGTTCGAACACGATCTGGCGCCCATTCTCAGGCTGCCGAGCACGGCAACGGACGAGATGGGCAAGCAGATCACGGCGTTCCAGCGCAACGACCTTCACGGCGGGATCGTCTCCGGTGTGGCAAGCACCGGGCGCTCGGCGCGCACGGCAGCCAAGGCACAGGCGGGGCTCTCTCCTGGCGGCGAGGGGACGCTCGATCGCGCTGCCTTCCAGTACATCTCGGGTGAGATCGCTGGTGCACGGCAGGCGGCCTCCATCGGCAGAGCACGGCGCGAGGGCTTCTTGCTCGAGGGGACTGCGGCCAAGTTCGGGCTCGATGTGCGCGAGAAGCAGAGTGCGATCAAGGCTGCGGCCGAGGGATGGGATAGCACCTATGAGGCAGCCGAGCGGAAGGCGGCCGAAATGGCTGCCGCAATCGATGCGATCAGCTCGATCGTGAACGTCGGGATGATGCTCTATCTCGGCGCTCCCGCGCTTCCCAGCGGGGGAGGGGGTCGCCTGGCTCGATGAGGCGTCTGGAGGGGTTAGTCAGGGTGGAGCGACGCTCGGGCTCTAATTTGCTGAGGAGGAAACATGGCCTTCAGCTCTGTCGAGAGAGACCTGCGCAAAGAGATGTTCGCGAAGCAGCTCCAGGGGCGAGCTGCTTTCAGCGACTACCTCGGACGCACCGATCTCAAGCAGCAGGCACTCAACCCGTCGTACTTCCAGGGGCTCGGAGAGGGCATCTTCACTGGTCAGGCGCGTGGGATCGCCGCGGAGACGCGGCTGCGCATGGATCAGGCGATGACCGGGTTGCAGGGCCTCGGTAGCGGGATTGCGGAGCGTGGGCGCGCGTCGTTGGGCGCTGCGAGTGTCGGCCAGATCGCCGGTGTTCGCCGGCAGGTCAACACGCAGGCAGCGGATCTCCAGACGAGGGCAGAGGCATCGTTCATGGATGCTCTGAATCGGCTGGCTGAGATGGACATCTCGATCCTCGAGACGAAGCGCGACTACGCAACGCGGGCCTTCGAGGCCAATCAGCATCCTGACATCGAGGCGTCTATGGCCGCCAGTACCCAGTACGCACTCGAGAAGATGTGGGAAGAGATCTGGCCCTTCGACTAGGAGAGGCAATGGCACGGGAACTGTCGACACTCGAGAACCGCAAGTGGCAGCACATCATGAACCTCATCGCCTCGATGGGGGATCGGTGGGCACGCTTCGCGATGGTGCAGGTCCAGGAGCGCTCTGAGCAGCGCTCCTTCGCGCTCCAGCAGGAAGAGCTGCGGCTCCGGCGCGAGACCCAGCGCAACGACATGAAGCTGAAGGAGCTTCAGCTCGTCCAGCAGGGCAAGACGACCGAGGCTGAGTTTCGCCTGCGGATGAACGAGCTGGGCATGCGTCAGGAAGAGTTCATGTACTCGAAGGAGATGGACGTCAAGAAGTGGGCCGAGGACGTGCGGCGCTGGAACGCAGAGAACGCGCAGCGCGCTGCTGCCTTGAAGCTCAACTACGAGGCAGCCGCACGCGAGGCCGAGGACCACTTCATGAAGGTCCAGCAGGACTACGAGCGCTCGATCATCGCAGTTCAGGGGCTTGCACAGGAAGAAAAGCCGCGCATGATGGCGATGCTGGAGTCGCTCATCGGTGATCCGATCCTCGATCCTGGTGGCAACGCGGTCCTGCGTCCCGACGGTACAGTCGCCCGCAAGCTCAAGAAGTGGGTCCGTGATGGTCTGCACGGTGAGCGTGGCGGGCGGGACAACCTCAAGTTCCGTGATGCACTGAAGAAGACCTACGGCGACATCGACATGAACAACACCAGCGGCTACGAGGCGTTCCGCACATCGCTCGAAAGCGTGCTGACGCGGCTCGCGATCGAGAAGAAGCCGGCGACCTGGGAGAACGTCCTCAAGCTGATGCCCGGTGGCGAAGACTTCGCGCTGTCGGCGGCCGGACTCGACTCCTACAAGCGTGCGCAGGCGTACTGGGATCGCACGCAGGACGAAGCGGGTGGCTTCGTGCAGGACCAGGCCGAGGACTTCGGCACGGCAAGTCGGGTCTTCCTCGACATGGGGCAGAAGCAGCTCGCCGTTGCCCACAATCTCAGCCTCGCTCGTGGGGAGATTCTCAAGCTCCAGAGCGATCCTGATCGTGGCAAGCCCGGCTGGCAGCAGAAGTTCCTCGCTGTGATGGCGCCGATCAACGAGGCGACGAACAACTACAAGAGCTCGGTTGAGGGGGCGTTCACCGATCTCAGCAAGATCCCCGAGTCTGGTGGCTACTCGGATGATCCGAAGGGCACGCTCGAGGGCGACCCGGAGGCCGCACCCCGGCTCAAGCCCAGTGCGCAGGTGGCAGCTGATAACGTGCAGAAGTCCTGGGATCGAGCGAAAGCATCGGTGACCGATCCCACTGTGCTTGAGCGGATCGATCTCCACTTCGGTGCGCAGATGGAGTCGATCAAGAACGCTGGCAAGCTGGAGACTGGCGAATTCAAGAGCTACTCGCAGAAGGTGGCGGATCTCGTAACTGCGCAGCAGGCACAGAACGCGATCTTGGGTCGCGGTGGTAAGCTCACGAACCAGAACATCGGCAACATCCTGCGTATGGCTGGGCCGATTCCTGGCGGCCTAGATCAGCCGGAAGAAGATCTCACTGCACTTGCCGGGATGCTGCCTGATGAGCGCTTTCTCCGTGCATTGCTGAGTCAGCGCTCTTCGCTCTTCTCTAGCAGGCGGGGCCTTGGAATCGGCGGTGTCGGTTCGGCAGAAATGAGCCTTCCCTAAGGATGGCGATGGCGACCTACACGGATCTTCTGCGGCAGTACATCCAGACGGATGACGCTTTCGCCTCCTTCGCAGTGCCGCGGTTCACAGCAGCGCAGCGGCAGTCACGCT
>Ga0194127_10006299_pt1 | contig 13539 bp, 9 predicted proteins | sample TA2KigC100mmetaG_FD_148624 | JGI IMG/M metagenome (GOLD analysis project Ga0194127, IMG submission 148624) | Freshwater microbial communities from Lake Tanganyika, Tanzania - TA2015036 Kigoma Deep Cast 100m | ecosystem: Environmental > Aquatic > Freshwater > Lake | place: Tanzania: Lake...
GCGGCCACCGGGGATGCCGTTTCGGCGGTCCGGCGCCTCGAAGGGCTGCTCGCGGGCCAGGACGTGCCTGCGGCCGTGCGGAAGCTGGCGGACGAGGAACTCGGCCGGCTGCGCGCGCCGAAGTAGCTCCGGCGCCCGCAGCAGCGGGCGCCGCGGGTGGCTCCCGTCAGATCGCGCCGATCGTGATCGCGAGCGCGTTGCTGCTGGTGATCGCCGTGATGTTGAACGACGGGCCGAGCTCGACGCAGAGCGCCTGCGCGTTCAGCACCACGCCCGCGAACACCGGGGTGACCGGCATGCCGATCGACAGCGTGACGCTGCCCGCGGCGGGCAGCAAGAGCAGCGTGACGTCGGGGTTCACCAGCAGGCTGCAGCCCGCACCACCCGCCGGGTGCAGCTGGGACAGCGGCGTCGACACGGTCGTGAAGCCGACCACGCCGAAGCCGACCGAACCGGCCGGGAAGCCGGTGCCGGTCGCCGAGAACGTGCGCGTGGTCCACGGCAGGTTGTCGCCGGTCAAGGCGAGCGGGCCCGCCGACCCGGTGCAGCCCGCGCCGTTCGACGCGACGGCGGCTACGGGGTTGGCCTGGTACTCGTAGACGTTGTAGGCGGGCTTGCTGCCCGAACCGCTCGTGTTCTGGCCGAGCGCCTTGTAGACCTTGCCGGTCGCCGCAACGAAGCCGCCGAAGTAGCGGCTGACGCGGCCGAGCACCGGGTCGTTGTTGTTGAAGGGCGTCGTGCCGGTCGTCGGGTTGGCGTAGATCACCCACGCGTTGGTCAGGCAGTCGAACTCGCTCGTGTAGTTGCTCGGCGAGCCGCCGTAGTTCGGGCCGTAGATGTAGGTCGTGTTCGTCGTGATCGTGATGCCGTTGCCGCCCTGCACGACGACGCGCTTGCGCAGCGGGTCGTAGATCGCCTGGTTGCCAATGACGGCCGCCGGCCAGGTGGTGCCGATGCCCGTCGGGTTGGTCAGCACGTCGCAGTCGCTGAGCTTGGTCCAGTTGCTGCCGTTCCAGCTCCAGGTGTCGAGGAAGCGGTTCTGCTCGAGCGCCGTGCTCGTGCCGTTCAGCGCCGTGTTGTCGACACCGCAGCACAGGAACACGTCGAAGAACGAGTCGACCCGGCTCAGCAGGCTGTGCTGCGAGCGGGCCGGCGGCACCGTCGACGGCGCGAGCTGGATCCAGGTGCCGCCGATCAGGAGCCACGTCTCGTTGCTGAGCGCGGGCGGCGTCGGCGGGGTCGTCGACGGCGGCAGCGAGGTCTGGCCGCCGAACAGCAGCAGGCCGCCGAGGTTCGGGTCGAAGGCCATCGCCGGCAACTGCCGCGGCGACGGGCTCACGGCCGGCGCGAGCTGGGTCCACGCGTTCGTCGCCGGGTCGTACTCCCACGTGTCGTTCAGCAGGGTCGGCGTGGTGCCCCTGGTGTTGCCGCCGAACACGACGAGCCGGTTGGTGGCCGGGTTCCACGCCACGCTGTGGTAGCCGCGCGAGGGCGGCGAGCCGGCCGCGCCGTGCGCGATCAGCTGCGTGAACGTGCCGGCGACGGCGTCGAAGGCCCACAGGTCGTTGGTCGTCGTCGTCGTGTTGTTGCCGAGGCTGCCGCCGAACACCCAGAGCTTGTCGAAGCTGGCGGCGCCGCAGGTGTCGGCGCGGAAGGTCGTGTTCACGGCGGGCGTGGTCGGCGGCGTGCCGGCCGGCGTCGTGGTCCCGGCCGCCCGGACGGCGGTCCAGGCGGCGCGCGGCGCGGTCCGGGAGATCAGCGTGGGGGCGGGCAGCTGCGCCAGCGCGTGGCCGGCGAGCAGCGGGAGGATCACGAGGGGGATGTGACGCATGGGTGGGATCAGGTGGGTTTCCTGCGGGGGAAGCGACGTTCGGGCCGGAGTGGCCAACGGAAAATGGCGGACTGCCATGGCCGGCTGGAGCATGCGGTGCAGCGTGTCGCGGACCTTCGTGGCCTCGACAGGGACCGCCGCAGCGGCGCTCGCGCGCATGGTCCCGTTCGTTGCAGGTCGCCGCGTCGTGGCGGTGGACGCTCAACCTCGCGCCGCGATGGCCTCCAGCCAGGTATCCAGCCGCGCGAAGGTGGCGGCAACGTGTGGCCGCGCACGCAGTGCGCGATCCCGCAGGGCCGCCAGCTTGCTCGGGTCGAGGCGGGTCTGGTAGGCATGGCGGAAGAAGTGGCGGAACAGCAGCAGTTCGCGCAGGTCCTCGAGCGCCTCCAGGACGACGATGGCCGGTCGCACGCCCGGGATCTCCAATGCCATGGTCTCGAGCAGAGAGCGGTGCCAGTTCGTCCCGCTCGGTTCCGTACCGAACACCCGGGCCACACGTGCCAGCGCGGCTTCGAACGCACCGTAGGCGTGGTGCAGGGCCACCGCGGCGCGGGCGATGATCCCTGGGTCCGAGGTGGAGGGGTCCAGCGGCAACGAGGCCAGTTCCTCGACCCGCACCAGGAACGCGTCGCGGTCGCTCGCGATCTCCACGCGCAGGACCTGGATGGCACCGTTCACAGCGGCACCCCCTCGAAGGCGATCCTCGCCGCGAGGCTCGCACCTGCAGTCTCGAGTTCCACGAGGTCCACGGGGCAGTCGAACAGGCCGTTGAGGCTCGCCAGCGCGGTGAAGTACTCGGCTGATCGCACGCCCTCGGCGGCCAGGTCGACGTCGCTGCGCTCGGTCACGTTTTCGCGCGCCAGGGATCCGAACAGCACGACCCGCCTGGCGCCGTGGCTCTGCAGGATGCGCAGGGCCTCCGGCAGGCACGCACGCAGGCGAGTCGCCCTGGCAAGAGCCCGCTGCCGGCTCTCGGCCTGCCTGCGGCGCCAGTTCGCGATCATCTCGTCGATCGAAACCGCCATGGCATCACGATACCGCACGGCGACGGGCGCTGGCAGCAGAGGGCGCTCGGATCCGGCCCCCGCCGCTGGGCGCCGCGGGCTCACGGCAGGAACCGGCTCGCCTGCGCGAGCTTCTGCGGCAGGTACTCCTCGATCACGAAGTTCAACCCGTGTTTGGCGAGCGCCTGCTGCTCGGCGCGTTTGCCGGACTTCAGCATCATCTCGATCGCCTTCTGCCACTCCCGATGCGCCTGGAAGAACGGGTCGTTCTTGAGCATGTCCTGCGCGCGCTTGATGTCGACGTCCTTGAGGTCGTGGGTCGGCAGGTCGTAGTCGACGACGTCCTGCGGCGAGACACCGAGGAAACGCGCGTGCGGCACGCAGAAGAACTGGTTCAGGTGCACGGCGTTGCCCGAGCCGACCTTCAGCGTGCGGTAGATGTTGCTGAAGGCGTAGGGGTCGCAGTCGTTGAACGCGTAGACCGGCAGCCGGTGGTCGTCGCTGAGCTTGCGCACGAAGCGCCGCGTCGCGCGCGTCGGCACGCCGGCGGTGCCGATCAGGATGCAGTTCGCGGTCTTCCAGTAGTTGTGCTGCGAGAGCCGCTCGAACATGCCGATGGTCTCGATCACGAGCACGAACTTCGCCTTGGTCTCGAAGCCCAGGTGTTCGACCGACGACGGGATCGAGTAGGCGCCCGAGCCGAAGCCCGTGCAGTCGATGCGCAGCGCGCGGCCGCTGTCGCGGTCGCGGTCGAGCACGACGAGCTGGCCGGCGACCTTGCCGCCGTGTTCGTCGGCCTTGAAGCGCAGGTGCTCGCGCATCACGCCTTCCAGCGAGAACAGCGCCTCGATGTCGTCCATCGCCGCGTCGGACTCGGGCTGCTCGTCGAACTTCGCCTCCTCCCAGTTCTTCGACACGTAGTAGGCCTCTCGTTTGGTCGCGAAGTCGTCCTCGTCGACGAGCTGTTTGGACAGCGCCATCATCTTGAGCGTCTGCGCGAACGACTTGACGGTGTTGACCGTCAGCGTGCGCTCGACGCGCGAGCGGCCCATCACGAAGTAGCCGTCCTTCCGGTCGTAGCGCGCGTTCTTCAGCGAGCGGTCCGGGAACTTCAGCTCCGGCTTGTCCTGCTTCTGGATCTTCTCGTGCACGTGCTGCGCGCAGCGCTCGATCTCGCGCAGCGTGACCTTGTCGAGGTGCGAGAGGGCCGAACGCGCCTTCTTCGGCCGGGGCTTCGGCGTGAACTTCTTGCTGGCCATGGCGGTCTCTGCTGCAGCTCAGGTGGGGATGCGGGGGTGGCGGGCTCCGGTCACAGCTTGCGCGACTTCTCGAGCACGTGCGTCAGGTTGTCGCGCGCCTTCTGCGCCTGCTTGTCGTCGAGCTTCAGGATGTCCTGCAGCGCCACGACCAGGTGCGGGATGTAGGTCTCGATGTAGTTGCGCTTCTTGAACTCGCTGGCGAGCTTCCGGCCCTTGCGCACGTGTTGGCCGAGCTTCCGGCCGCACTCCATCAGGGCGAGCCGCAGTTCGTCGCGGATCTCGTCGTAGCTCGCGATCGCCTCCTTGGACTCGGAGGTGAACGGCACCCAGACCGACGCGATGTGCACGAACACGACCATCGGGCCGACCGGCAGCGCCCCGCGCGGCTGCTGCAGGCCGTAGTTCTTCCAGTTCGTGTCGATCACGGCCTTGGTGATCGCGCAGGCCGACTGCTGGAACACCAGCGGCACGCGGTTGGCGTAGCGGATCAGCCGGATCGGCTCGTCGGCCGCGCCCATCAGCGCTTCGTCGTTCTCGGGCTTCTTCTTGGCGACCTCGACGATCCTGCCCGCGTCGGTCAGGTGCAAGGTGTCGCCGGGCTTGCCGTAGGCGATGCCGACCTCGACCGCGAACGGCCGGCCGCGGTAGACGACCGGCTTGCGCGACGTCGCCACGTAGAAGTCGGCTTCGACCTCCTTCTTGAGGCCGGTGACGATCAGGTCCTCGCCGATCGGCGCGATGCACGACAGCGGCGGCGCCATGATCTTCGTCGCGTCGATCGCGGCCTTCATCTTCTGCACCGTCGCCGTGTCGAGCCGCCTCGGGTTGGACTCGGGATTGATGCCGGCCGCGGCGCAGATCTCCTTCGCGGTCGTCGGACCGACGCGCGAGAAGTCCTGCTGCAGGAACGCGCTGGTGGTGCGGTTGTCGCTCTCGGCGATCATCTTGAGCAGGATGCCGAGCTCGACGCCGTGCGGGTGCGGCTTGATCTCCTCGACCTCCTTCGGCAGTTCGTTGCTGGCGCGCCGGTACTCGGTCGTGTTGCCGTCGGGGTCGGTGTAGACGAGGTGCACGTGCGGGTTCGCCACCGCGCACAGCTTCAGGAACTCCTCGACGCTCTTCTGGCCGCGCCGGTACTCGCCCTCGAGGTCGATCGCCACCTCGGTGCCGTGGTCCTTGTCCCACTCGATGACCCAGTCCTTGGTGTCGGGGCGGTTCTTCGCCGTGTCGATGCGGATCTCGAACGCGGTCGGCACCGACTTCCTGCCGGGCTTGCTGCGCACGCGCACCGGGGCGCCGGTCGTCAGCTGGCCGTACATGCCCGCGGCGCTGATGCCGATGCCCTGTTGCCCGCGGCTCTGGCGCAGCCGGTGGAATTTGCTGCCGTAGAGCAAGCGGCCGAACACGTTGCCGACCTGGGCCTTGACGATGCCCGGGCCGTTGTCCTCGACGGTGATCGTGAACTGCTTCTCGCTCTGGCCAATGCGCGAGATCCGGATCCTGACCTCGGGCAGGATGCGCGCCTCCTCGCACGCGTCGAGGCTGTTGTCGACGGCCTCCTTGACCGCGGTCAAGAGCGCCTTGCGCGGGCTGTCGAAACCGAGCAGGTGACGGTTCTTGGTGAAGAACTCGCTGACCGAGATCTCGCGCTGGCGCTTGGCCATCGCCTCGGCGGTGGCGCCGGCCCGTTCGCGGCCGTCGGCGTCCCTCGGCTTCCTCTCGGCGGGCGCGTCCGGGGCCTTGCCGGCGGCCGGCGCCTTCGGTTCCTTCGCGGTTGCCATCGCGGTCTTCTCGTCCTCGGTCTCGGCGAACAGGCTCTGCTGTCCAGGGTTGTGGGTCATCGAGGTGCTGGGATCCGGGGGATGCGGCGCGCGGCGGTCGGGTGCACGCGTGCCGGCGGCGCCCGGGACGCGGCCAGGGCGCAGGACGCGGCGGCACTGCTGGCGCCGGCGGTCGAAGGCGCCACGGTGGGGAGCCGGACCCCCCGGTTCCACCGCCCGTGCCAGTGTCGACGATCCTGTCGGGTCCTGACCGACCCGAGCGCGGCGCAAGATACACAGGCGGGCTCAGGTCGGAAGCAGATTCCTGCGGGGCGGGGCGACGACCAGGCTGCCCGTCGCGCCTACCAGCACACGCGCAGCAGCCAGCCGTGCCCGGTGGTGCCCGACAGCGTCGTCACCTTCGCGAGCCCGGCCCGCTGCAGCAGCGGCAGCCAGCGCTCCGCCGCTCGCGCCATCGCGTCGGGCCGCGGCAGGTGCAGGCTCGCGTCGAGCAGCGTGCGCAGCAGGGCGCGCGCGGTCGCGACGTGGCGGCCGAGCAGCATCCCGAGGTCGAACTCGCCGCGGCCGTTCCAGCCGGGCGGCGCGTGCGGCACGGCGGCCACCGCCTGCGCCGGCGCGCCCGCTTCCTGCGCCGCGCGCGCGAGCACCGCCTCGACGTGATCGCGACCGCCGGAGTCGATGCCGAGCACCGCGACGCCGTGGCCCGCCGCGAGCCAGAACTCTGGGAATACTCCGAATCCGGCCCGCAGCACGGAGTCGCCGCCGAGTTCGGCGCGGATGCCGTTCCGCGCCAGCACCTGTCGCAGCACGGGGACGGCGTCGGCGCCCGCGCTGAGCGGCACGGCGATCGTCAGGTTGCCGAACACCGAGTGGTCCTTCGTGCCTGGCGCGTTCGCGCGCCAGAGGTGCAGCACCTCGTCGCCGAACAACGGCGCGAGGTCCTTCGCGAGGTCCATGCCGTTCCAGCGCGCGAACCGCGCGCGCACCTCCGCCAGGTCGCGGTCCTCGAAGCAGGCCTCGGCCACCAGCGCGGCTTCCCACAGCGACGCCGGGTCCCAGTGGCTCTGCGAGAAGGCCACCGTGTCGGGTGGCAGCAGCCGTTCCAGCGCGGGCACGCCGGGCCGCGGTGGCACGAGGCCGGCGAACAGGCCGCGCGCGCCGGGGCCGAACTGCACGCCGAGGTCGAGACGGAGCCGCGGGCCGGCGCAGCCCAGTTCCACCGTGAACTGCTGCGTCGCCGGGCCGAGCAGGGAGCGGTACCAGTCGCGGTTCTGCCAGCGGTCGCGCGCGAGGCCCAGCGCTGCGGGCACGTCGACCACCGCGCGCAGCACGGTGGGCGGGGCCAGCGGGGCGGCCGCGGCGCGCCGCTGCGCTGCCGCCGCGCAGTCCTCTCTGGCCGCGAGCACGGCGACGAGCCGGCCGTCGATCAGCCGGGGCGGCACGAACTCCAGGTCGCGCCAGCGGCGGCCCTTGTCCTCGGTCGCGAACAGCCGCGCGAAGAAGCCGCGGCACTCGTCGCCCAGCAGGGCCAGGTCGGTGTGCCCGTCCGGTTCGGCCTCGATCGTCAGCGACCAGCGCGGTGCGTGCAGGGCGTCCTCCGCCTGCTCGAGCCAGGCCGCGACCGTGATCGCGCCGGCGTAGTCGTGGAGTCGCGGCCGTTGCCGCGCGGACGCCGCGCCGTCGTCGCGCCGCAGCAGTTCGGCCGCGACCGCTTCGGACCAGGGCCGCCACAGCGCTTCGGCCTCGGCGGTCGCGAGCAGCGAACCCAGGTCGGTCGGGCCCAGGCGCGCGCGCCACGCGGCGGGGCCGCAGGTCTGCAGCACGAGGAACGCCGGCGGCTGGGCTGCTGCTGCGGCGAGCAGCAGGAACGGCGCGGCGAGACGGAGCAGCAGGCGGTGCGGCAGGCGGTGCAACATGGTCCTCCCGGGGAAGGTGCGCAGCGTAGCGCGCACAGCGCTCGGACAGCGCGCTGGCGCCGGTCCTGACGATCCGCGATCCTGCGCGCGTGACCGCGTCCGCGAACCCGCCGCCGCCCGCGCCGCCGCCCGCTCGGCCGAACGCTCGGCCGAACGCCGACCGGCCCGTGCGCTGGCGGACCGCGCTGGTGCTCGCCGCGCTCGGCCCGTTCGGATTCGGCCTGCAGGCGCTCGCGACCGCTTCGCCCGCGGCGACCGAGTGGTTCTACGCGCGCGGTCTGTTCCCGGCCGTGCAGCGGGCGCAGTCGGCCTTCGTGTCCTGGTCGCCGGTTTCGGTCGGCGAGTCGCTGCTGATCGCGCTGGTCACTCTGCTGCTGCTGCGCAGCGCGCTCGGGATCGTCGCTTGCTGCCGCCGCCGCCGCCGGCTCCGCAACCTGCTCGGCCACGCGTTCGCCCAACTGGCCGCACTCGCGGGCGTGCTGTTCCTGTCGTTCCAGCTGCTGTGGGCGCTGAACCACGCGCGCCTGCCGCTGTCGACGCAGCTCGACCTGCACCCCGCCCCCGCCGAGCCCGCCGCACTCGCGCGCGTGGCGCAACGGCTCGCCGAACGCGCCGCGGCGGCGCGGCCGGCCGGCTTCGACGCGTGCGCGCCGCTGCCGGAAGGCTCCGTCGCCGCGATCGCCGACGTCTACGACGCGGCGGGCCGCACCTGGCCCGCGCTCGCCGGGCCGCGGCCTGCGCTCCGCACCGCGTGGATCTCGCGGCTGATGACGCTCGGCTCGATCACCGGCATCTACAGCCCGTTCACCGGCGAGCCGCACGTGAACGGCGAACTGCCGCCCGTGCTGCTGCTGGCGGTGGCCTGCCACGAGGTCGCGCACCAGCGCGGTTACGCGCGCGAGGACGAAGCGAACTTCCTCGCGTGGTGGGTGGGCTCGCGCTCCCGGGAGCCGGCGGTCGCCTACGCGTGCGAGCTGTTCGCGTGGCGCACGGCGATGGCGCAGCTGTGGCACGTCGACTTCACGGCCTGGCAGCGGCTGCGGCGCGCGGCGCCGCCGGAGCTGCTCGCGGACGACGAGGTGATCGCGGCGTTCTGGCGGCGCCAGCCGAAGACCGTCACCAAGGTGCTGACCACGATCACGACGGCGACCAACGACCTCTACCTGAAGAGCTCGGGCCACCGCGACGGCGTGCGCAGCTACGGCCGCATGGTCGACCTGCTGATCGCCGCGCTCGATGGGTGAAGCGCGGGCAGGCGGGGCCTTGCCCGCAGCCTGCGCCACCCCGGGCCTGGTCCCCAGCCGGCCGGGTCACTCGACGCGCACGCGCACCAGCAGCTCGCGGCCGTCGAGAGCGGTGGCGAACACGAAGGCGCGCGGGCGGAGCGGTTCGGTCGTCCTGCGAGGTGCTGCCGTCGCTGGTCGGCTCGTTCGCACCGGCGGCGCTCCGCGACCACCTCGAGCGCCACGACCTCCGCAGCGCACGGGCCACGGGAATCCGTAGCCTCGTGCGGATTCCCGTGGCTTCGCCGCTCCCTGGCAGCGCGCCGCTGGACGCTCGCTGGCACTACTGTCGTCGGCCGAACCACTTGCAACGATGCCTCGCCGACGCCGTGGCCCGGCACAGCCATTGCTTGGCGCGCGGCCAGCGCGCTGATGCCCGGATGGGCCGGTTTCACCGCGCGCCAGGAGTTCGAATGCCCGTGCTCGCACCTGCTACCCTGAAGCCGGCCGCCGAAGCCGGCCGCCCAGCGCGCCGATCCGCCGCACGGACGTTGCGCATCGCCCGAGTCCACGCTGGCGCCCCTCGTCCAGGGCTGCGCCTGCTCGGCCTCGTGTCCGGCCAGCCAGGTCATGGGCCTGCCCCATGCGCGCCCCCGGTTCATCAGGATGCCCATGTCGCCTCGGCTGGCGGAAGGGGGTCTTGTGGGTCCTAGCCGGAGAAGCTTCTTCAAGGCCATCGCGGCCGGTGGCGCGGGCCTCGCCCTGAACGATGTCGTCGATCCGCGGCGAGTCCGTGCCGCTGCGGCTGGCACGAAGCTGAAGGACGCGCGGGAGGTCAGGACCGCGTGCAACTTCTGCTCGTGCGGCTGCGGGATCATCTGTCACGTGAAGGGGGGCGAACTCGTCCACCTCGACGGGGATCCGGACCATGTCATCAACCAGGGTGCGCTCTGCTCGAAGGGTGCGGCCATGCAGGCCACGCACTCCGCGTCCTGGCGGGTGCAGAAGCCGTTGTACCGGGCGCCCGGCGGCGATGGCTGGCAAGCCATCTCGTGGGACGAGGCGTTCGACAAGATCGCCGCGAAGATCAAGGCGACCCGGGACGCGACGTGGATCGCGACCGACAAGGTCGGGGACAAGGAGTACAAGGCCAATCGCACCGATGCGATCGCGTTCCTGGGCGGCGCGCAGAACACCAACGAGGAGTGCTACCTCTACGCGAAGATGGCGCGCCTGTTCGGAACGGCCTACGTCGAACACCAGGCGAGACTTTGACACTCCCCGACGGTGCCCAGTTTGGGCGCCTCGTTCGGCCGCGGCGCGATGACCAACCACTGGCTGGATCTCCAGCACGCGAAGGTGTTCCTGATCGCAGGCTCCAACGCGGCCGAGAACCACGTCATGTCGATGAAGTGGGTGATGAAGGCCAAGGAGAAGGGCGCCAAGGTCATCCACGTCGACCCCCGCTACACGCGCACCTCTTCGATCGCGGATGTCTACGCCCGGATCCGTCCCGGCGCGGACATCGGCTACCTCGGCGCGATCATCAGCCACCTGATCCAGAACAAGCTGTATGACGCCGACTACGTCGCGACGCACACCAACGCGCTGCTGTTGATCAAGGACGAGTTCGCCTTCGAGGGCGGCCTGTTCTCGGGCTACAACGAGGCCGAGCACAAGTACGACGCCGCCTCGTGGGGCTACGTGCTCGACCCGACCACCAAGACGCCGCTGCGGGCCGAGAACCTCGATGATCCGAGGTGCGTGTTCCAGAGGCTCGCGCGGCACTTCGCCCGCTACACGCTCGAGGAGGGCGAACGGATCTCCGGGATCCCGGCAGCGACGATCCGGCTCATCGCCGAAACGATGGCCGCCAATCGGCCGGGAACGATCATGTACGCGCTCGGCATGACCCAGCACACGACGGGCGTGCAGGGGATCCGGTGCTATCCGATCATCCAGCTGCTCCTCGGGAACATCGGCGTGGCCGGCGGAGGGGTGAACGCGTTGCGCGGCGAGCCCAACGTGCAGGGCGCCTGCGACATGAGCGTGCTCTTCAACTACTTCGCCGGCTACACGGCCCAGCCCGATTCCGACCTGCCGACGCTCGAGGACTACGCGAAGAAGTACGGGACCTTCCGCGCGAGGTTCGTCGTCAACGCGCTCAAGGCCTGGTTCGGCGACGCCGCGACGCCGGCCAACGACTTCGGCTACGGCATGCTGATGAAGAAGCGAGCCGGGGCCAGCTACACCGCGTTCCAGATGATCGAGGAGGCCCACCGGGGGAACCTCAAGCTGCTCTACGTGTTGGGGCAGAACCCGATGGTCAGCCAGCCCAACCTGAGCCTGGTGCACGAAGGCCTCTCCAAGCTCGACATGCTCGTGGTGCAGGACCTCTGGGACACGGAGACGGCTGCGTTCTGGAAGCGACCCGGCTGTGACCCGGCGGCGATCAAGACCGAGGTGCTGCTGCTGCCGGCCTCCTACTTCATGGAGAAGGAGGGCACGATCACGGGTTCCGGACGTTTGGTGCAGTGGCGCGACCGCGCCGTGCAGCCGCCCGGCGAGGCGCGCGAGGACATCGAGATCCTCGACGCGCTCTTCAAGCGGGTTCGCGCTCTCTACAAGGGCTCGGTCCAGGACAAGGACCAGGCCTTGCTCCAGGCCGTCTGGGCCTACGACGGTCCGTCGAAGGCCGAGGAGGTGCTCAAGGAGATCTCGGGCAAGAACCTGAAGACCGGAGATCTGCTCGGCGGCATTGCCGAGCTGCAAGGCGACGGCACGACCAGTTCGGGCAGCTGGATCTACGCCGGCGTGTTCAAGGCCGGCAAGAACCTCGCCCGGCGCCGCGACAACAAGACCGACCCGTCCGGTCTCGGGATCTACCCGGGCTTCGCCTGGACCTGGCCCGGCAACATGCACATCCTGTACAACCGCGCGTCCGCGGACCGCAGCGGCAAGCCGTTCCCGCACGTCAAGCCGGTGGTCTGGTGGGACGATGCGAAGAAGGAGTGGGCGGGACACGACACGCCCGACGTCCCCGTCAAGACAGACGGGCCGGAAACCGAGAACGGACAGCGGCCGTTCCGCATGACTGCCGAGGGCCTCGGACGCCTCTTCGCGGCACCGTACAAGCATCCAGATGCCAAGGCGAAGGAGGCTGGCAAGGACCTCCCGCGCGACAGCTCCGGCGTACTGGTCGACGGCCCGCTGCCCGAGTTCTACGAGCCTGTCGAGAGCCCCGTCGCCAATCCGATGCACCCCAAGGTGCAGGTGAACCCGGCGCTGAAGTACCCCCGCATTCCGGGGCGGCAGCCACTCGGCACGACCGGCGCGTTCCCGTTCGTCCTGTGCACCGCCAGCATGACCGAGCACTGGTGCGCGGGCTCGGTGACTCGCAACGTCCCCTGGCTGAACGAACTCGTGCCCGAGCCGTGGTGCGAGATCTCGGAGAAGCTGGCGGCGGAGCAGGGTATCCGCAGCGGCGATCTCGTGAAGGTCTCGTCGGCGCGTGGCGCGGTGACCGTCAAGGCCTCCGTCACCAACCGCATGCAGCCCCTCGTCGTCGACGGCAAGCAGATCCACGTGGTCTGGATGCCGTACAACTGGGGCTTCAAGGGGCTCAGCCCGGGGCCGAGCACGAACTACCTGACCATCGACGCCGGTGACCCCAATACCGGCTGCCAGGAGACCAAGGCCTGCCTTGTCAACGTGCAGCGGGTCGGGCCGATGGTGAGTTGAAGATGGGCGCGAGCACGGAGTGGATCGTGGCTCACCCCTACCTCGAGCCCCTCGCTCGGCTCCACGGTTCCCTCGCGGCGGCGCCGCGCGGGGCACTGCGCCGAGGCGAAGGGCGAGGGACGAGCGCCGACGAAGGTGATGCGCCGCTCCTGCAGCGCCCCGCCTCGGCCGCGTGGCTGGCGGCGGCCAGCGATCACCTGGGGGATCTGCTGGCGCAGGTTTCCCAGGACTCGTCGCTGCCGGCCAACGTCGTGGAGGCTTGCCGGAAGCTCGCGGGCGAACTCGGACTCCCGGGCGAGCGCGTTCGTGCGCTCCAGTGGCTCACGACCGGCGCTGACCCCGCGCCCGTCACCGCCCACGGCTGGCTCCTGGGAATCCTCGGTTGGGCCGCGCTGCGACAGGTCGTGGGGGCGGTCGTCCACGACGGCGCATGGGGCCGGCGGCAGTGCCCGACCTGCGGCGCGCTGCCGGCCATGGCCCAGATCGTCGCCGAGGCGACCTCCTCGAGGCGACTGCTGGCCTGCGGGCTGTGCGGGACCCGATGGAGCTACCGGCGGATCGGCTGCCCCTTCTGCGGCACGGAGGCGGCCGAGCACCTCGGCATCCTGGCGGTGGACGACGACGAGAGGCTGCGGATCGACGTCTGCCGCCAATGCAAGGGATACCTCAAGACCTACGCGGGCGAGGGGGACGAGGAGCTGTTCCTCTCGGACTGGCCCACGATGCACCTGGACGTGCTGGCCCATGAGCAGGGCTTCGTGCGCGCAGGAAGCTCCTTGTACGA
>Ga0194127_10006301_pt1 | contig 13536 bp, 13 predicted proteins | sample TA2KigC100mmetaG_FD_148624 | JGI IMG/M metagenome (GOLD analysis project Ga0194127, IMG submission 148624) | Freshwater microbial communities from Lake Tanganyika, Tanzania - TA2015036 Kigoma Deep Cast 100m | ecosystem: Environmental > Aquatic > Freshwater > Lake | place: Tanzania: Lake...
CCCCCCGAAGGATTATGAAATCCATCTCTCCAGATTGCCGGATGCAAGTGATAAGATATTTCTTCCGGAAGATGATCTGTCTGATTCCGAGGGATTTGAACCATCAGAGGAAAATGAGATTTCATCAAAAAAGAAAGGGTTAAAGAAGAAAGCAACCAGGGGAAGATAGACGTGCCTATTTACGAGTATCGATGCAATCAATGTGAAAGGGAGTTCAGCCAGTTATTTCTCAACTCAAGGGAAATCAGGAAGGTCAAGTGCAAGCTTTGTGGCGGCAATGACCTTAAAAGGTTAATATCTATTTTTTCAGTCCACCAGACCGAAGAATCACGTTTGGCCAGCCTTGACACCTCCAAACCAAAGGGGGACGATTTCTATAAGGACTCCCGAAATGTCGGTCTCTGGGCAAAAAAAAGGATGAAGGAGATGGGAGTCGATTTAGGCCCCAAAATGGATGAGATCGTAGAACGAGGAAGGACCGGCAAGATTCTGGAGGATTACGACAAATAGATAGAGGGAAGGGTTTCGGTTACGAAGCCCGTATGGATTAAGGTTAATAGGTTAAGGCTACGGTTACGAAGCCCCTGCCTACCGGCAGGCAGGCGTTTCGTCATTCGGTAGGGGTTACGTTTAAAAGAATTAAACATGACAGACGTAACCTTCTATTAACGATACGGGCAGCGTTACCCTGACCGTATAACGAAAACCATCTAAACAATATGGAAAACAGAGATTATTATAAGATCCTCGGCGTCACGCGAAATGCCAATGAGGAAGAGATCAAAAAAGCTTATCGAAAAGTGGCGATGGAGTGCCATCCCGACCGGAATCCAGGAGATAAGGAGGCGGAAGAAAAGTTTAAAGTAGCCTCGGAAGCTTATGAAGTGTTGAGGGACCCTCAGAAGAGAGAGATCTATGATCATTACGGGATAGAGGGATTAAAAGGAACCGGATTTACAGGATTCAGAGGCTTCGAGGATATCTTTGCTTCTTTCGGAGATATCTTTGAAGATTTTTTTGGTTTTGGGAGAACGTCTCAGAGGAGATCCAGGCCGCGACAGGGGGCTGACTTAAGATATGACTTACGGATCTCATTCTATGAAGCCGCCTTTGGAAAAGAAGATGAGATCGAAATTCCAAAAAGAGAAGCGTGTGAAATCTGCGGTGGAACAGGCTCAAAACCAGGGACTTCCCCGGTTCAATGCCCCAATTGCAAAGGAACAGGGCAGACGATCCGTTCACAAGGTTTTTTCACCATCAGCACCACCTGTGGCCAATGCCATGGGGAGGGAAAATATATCTCTCATCCCTGTAAGGAATGCCGCGGCTCTGGCTGGGTTAAGAAAACCAGAAAGATCAAGTTAAAGATACCCCCAGGGGTTGATACAGGCTCAAAATTAAGAATACGGGGAGAGGGAGAAGAGGGCGAAAGGGGCGGTCCCCCTGGAGACCTTTTCGTCTTTCTCTTTGTAGAACCACATGAATTCTTTGTTAGAGATGGCGATGATATCGTCTGCCAAGTCCCCATCAGTTTCTCCCAGGCGGCGTTAGGAACAGAGATCGAAATCCCCACCTTAAACGGTAAAAAGAACATTAAAATCCCCAGGGGAACGGAAAACGGAGAGATTTTAAAGATTAAAGCCGAAGGTTTTCCAAAAATAAGAGGGTATGGCAGGGGCGACCTTGTTGTTCAAATATTTGTTAAAACGCCAAAAAACCTAACCAAGAGACAGGAGGAGTTACTCCGGGAATTCGAAGAGATAGGCGTAAAAAAGGGTAGAGAGGGAGATGGCTGGAAGAAGTTCTTTAGACCTGAAAGCTAAAGTTTACATAATATATCTTATCAGACATTATTGGTGGCCTTTTGGAAAAAAGATATGGTGTGACGGGAATCATCCTGTCTGGCGGTAAAAGCGCCCGAATGGGCAGAGATAAGGCTTTCATTGAAATCGATGGCATCCCGATCATTCAAAGGATTTATAATATTTTTGAAAAAATTTTTAATGAAATTATCATTGTCACCAATCAAAAAGAATCGTATGAGAGTTTTAAGGCAAAGATAGTAAGCGACCTCATTGTCAATCACGGCGCCCTCGGAGGGTTGTATACAGGGCTCTTTTTCGCATCGAACCCATACTCTTTTTGCGTTGCCTGCGATATGCCTTTTCTCAAGGAGTCCATGATCCAGTATCTCATCAAACAGGCTGACGGATTTGATGCGATTGTGCCCCGAACGGATGATGGATTGCAGCCCTTGCACGCCATCTACTCAAAAAGTTGCATACCGCCCATAAAAAAACTTATCGATATGGGGAAATACAAAATCATTGATTTCTACCCCCTGGTAAGGATAAAAATCATTGAAGAGCCCGAGTTTATCAATTTAGACCGGACAAAGGAGTCTTTTATCAATATTAATACTACAGAGGATTTAAGCTTACTTAATAAAAGAAAAAAAGCGGTCTGAGATGGTCAAACGAATAATCCCTTATTTACGATTGTTTTTATCCCCCTTTGGCAAAGGGGGATATAGGGGGATTTTAAAATTTTATTGGAAAAATCTCCCCTTCCCCCTCTTTTCCAAAGAGGGGTATAAGAGTTTATTTGTATTACTTAAACCCATAACTGAGGGGTTACACAAAAGAATAATTTTTTATATAATTTTTGCTGTTTTGTTTATGTGGAGTTTTTTCCCTGGCCAGGATGCCTTCGCAAGGACTCTTGGTGAAGATGAGCTGATCTGGGTTGGGACCGGTGCCTTCAATGATGGCTTTTATGATATTGCCGAAAAACAATTTTCACAATTCCTTCGTGATTATCCTGAACACGGGAAATTATATGACATCTGTTATCTTCTGGGAAAAACGCTCTATCTCAAAGAAAAGCTGAAAGAATCCCGATCCATTTTTTTAAAGATCATCAATGAGAACAAAGCATTTGATTATACGGAATACACCCTTTTCTGGTTGGCCGATATTGAACTCAGATTTGGAAACAACGAAGGAGCCAGAAGATATCTCGTCTCCATTCTCAATCGATACCCCAAATTTGAAGGCATGGATCGGGTTTATTATTACCTCGGATTGATTGATGTTGGATCGAATCGAACCTCCCAGGCAGGCTCCCATTTTAAAAAAGTATCCCTTGCCTCTAAAAACAATGAGCTCATTCAAGCCTCTCATTTCTGGCTGGGAATCTTGTCTTATAAGCAGAACCACTTCGAGGAGGCGGCGGGGTTTTTTAAGACGATGACGTCCGATCTTAAACCTGCTTCTCCCCCTTTTTTAAAATACGCCTTGCTCTGGTTAGGCGAAACTTATTTGAAGCAAGGGAAGTTCGATGAAGCGAAGAATATCTACGGGACGTTCAATGAACGTTTTAAGGAGGATGTCGTCATCCCGGAAGTCTTGTGGAAAATGGCCTTTTGTGATTACCGAATCGGTCATTTTAAAGAGGCGATCGAAACCCTCCAATCCTTTAAACCCCAGGCCAAAGATTCTCCGCTCCTTCTATTCACCCATTATTTATTGGGAGAGATATTCCTGCAGAGCAGCGACCATCCCTCATCGATAAAAGAACTCAATCTTATTTTTACAAAATCAAAGGAAAATCCATTCTGGGGGATTGCTTTCCTTTCCCTTTTCTGGAACCATATGCAACAGAACGACCTTTCGGGAGCCCATAAAGTATTTCAGAGGCTCCAAAAATTGAACGCGTTTGATGATGAAAAGGCGGTTCTCCAGTGGCTCAATGGGGAGATGGCCTTTTTAGAGGGCAGAATCACGGACTCCCTCCCCTACTATTTTAACGTCCTGAATACGAATTATAGGGAGAAGGCTCTTTTCCGTATCGGAAAGGCCTATTTTTATGATAATAAATTCAGAGAGGCCATCACCAACTTGGACATCTTATTGCTTGAGTTTCCAAACTCTCCCAATATTGAGGAAAGCCTCTTCATTAAGGGAGAATGCTTCAGTCAATCCGGAAATTGGAACCAGGCCTTTGAGGCATACGGGCTTCTTGCGCAGAAAGATAAATATCCTCATTGGAAACTCTTTGCCTTAACCCAGACGGGAAATATTTACTTATCGCTAAAGGAAAATTGGGAAGCTGAAAAAGCGTTTAAGAAGGTCGTTGAAGATTTCCCGCATCATCCTCTCTCAACCCATGCCGCTTTCCAGTTGGGGAAACTATTTTTTAAACAAAATAGTATTTTAGAATCGATCCACTATTATTCCATGATCCTCAAGGGGGGCCGTCCCGAATGGTTGGGCGGAACTTACTTTAGTTTGGGGGAAATATTTTACCAGCAGGGAAAGCACGATAAGGCGTTTAAAAGCTTTGAAATGGCCCTGAGATATCTTCAGGAAAGCTCGCCGTGGTTCTTTTTGACCCATCTCGAAATCGGGAATCTTCAGAGGAAAAACGGGAAATATGAGGAGGCCAAGCGATCGTATCTGACCATCCTGAACCAGGCAAAAGATGAGGAGCTCAAAAAAGCGGCGTCGGAGTTGCTTCGTCTCATTGAACCCAAGTAGACTATTTTAGGTCAAGGTTACGGTGACGGCTACGATGCCCGTATCGTTTTTAAAAGACTACGTCTCTCGTGTTGGATTCTTTTACATAACTGTAACCTTAGCCCAGGCTTCCAAAGTACTTCCATTGTTTACGGGTGACACTCCATCATGGAGGATGATCAGATAGAGACAAACGGTAAAAAGCTCATCATCAGAAAGATGAAAATCGAAGATGTGGAGGAGGTTCTCCCCATTGCCGCCACCTCTATATTAAATCCCTGGTCAAGGGATATGTTGCTTGGGGAGGTTGCCCACCCCTTTTCTCATTGCTTTCTTATATGCAGGGAGGAGGAAGATGTCCCTCTCGGTTTTATCTGCTTTAGGAATATCGGAGAAGAATCGGAGCTCCTCAACATCTGCATTCATCCCATGCATCAAAAAAAAGGGCTGGGTAAAAGATTAATGGAATTCTACATTGATTTTTGTTCCCAAAAAGGAGTGAAGAAATATTATCTTGAGGTCAACCCTCAAAATATTCCAGCTTTCCGACTCTATCAATCCTTTGCTTATCAGGAAGCAGGAAAAAGAAAGAATTTTTATCAGGGAAAATACGAGGCGCTTCTCATGGAAAGGTAATTTTAAATTAGGTTACGGTGACGGTGACGAAGCCCGTATCGGTTAACGGTAACGGTTACTTACAAAGAATTAAAAGACCATAACCGTAGCCTTTTATTCACGAAACGGGCCTCGTTACCCTAACCGAAAGACGAAGCCCGAGCCTCGATACGAGCTTCGACAACGATAAACGTTGATTGATTTTCCATTCGTGGCATTCGCTGTCATTCGTGCTATTCGTTTCTATTTTCTGAGGAAATATGGCTATTCAAACTGATGGGATTGTCCTCAACAACAGAAAAATAAAATCGATCTATTTCTTGCTTGAAATAGACTGTCCTTCTATTGCCAATGAAGCAAAACCGGGACAGTTTGTCATGATCAGCACGTCCGATAATCATCACCCTCTTCTGAGACGACCGTTTTCCATTTACAAGAGCTTTTCGACCCTGCATCCCAGTAAAGAGAAAAGAGGGCAGCTTTCCATTTTATATAAAAAGGTGGGTAAAGGCACCCAAAAGATGTCAACCTTCAAAGAAGGGCAAAAGGTTAATCTGATAGGCCCATTGGGAAATGGATTTACCTTGCCCCCCCTTCCCCACTCGCTTCCAACAATATTAATCGGAGGAGGAGTGGGCATGGCCTCCTTATCTGCCATTGGAGAGACATCAGGTTCAGATAAATTATATGTATTTATTGGCGGAAAGACAAAAGACGATATCTTATGTGAGGGAGACTTCCAAAAAGGAAAAATCTTTGTTGCTACGGAGGATGGAAGCCGGGGGAAAAGGGGGACTGTTGTAGACCTTTTCAAATCGGAAATCAAAAGGTTTGATAAAGCCCTACCCCACCATGTCTATATCTGCGGCCCGGAAGGAATGATTAAGTCAATAGCAAAAATCATCAAATCAAAGAAATGGGTTGCCCAGGTTTCCCTTGAGGCCAGAATGGGATGCGGATTCGGGGCCTGCTGGGGATGTGTGGTAAAGACCAAGGACTCCGAAATGGCCTATCACAGAGTTTGTAAAGATGGACCTGTCTTCCCGTTATCGGAAATCGTATGGGAATAAACCCCGTTAGAAAGTCTACGACTTTCCCACGGGACGGCTCAGACGAGTATTTAGATATTTGGTATCAATTTAGCTTTTTGAAAAGAAGAGATATATGAGTCAATGGATCAAAAGAATCATCATAAAATCCCCCTTAATCCCCCTTTGCCTGTCTATGACAGGGAAAGGATTACCAAAGGGGGAACCCCTTTCGCCTCCCTTTGGTCTCCGACCCAGCCTCCGGCTCAGAAGAGCCTCTGGCTCGGAGAGAGCGGTCTCTGACCCGGAGGGCAAAGGGAGGTTGGGAGGGATTTTATAAAGTTTTTTCAAACCGCTAAAGTGTTACAATATTTGGTTTGCATAAAAAGGTGATCCATTCCCCCGGCTATAAGCAACGGGGTTTTCTAACGGGGTAAAGATGAAATCGGCTGCTCATCCTGACCTATCTGTCCGTATTGGGAAACTGCTCCTGAAGAACCCGGTGATCGTTGCCTCGGGGACATTCGGATACGGACAGGAATTTGACCCTTTCATAGACTTAAGCCGCCTCGGAGCCGTGATTCCCAAAGGGATTTCGTTGAACCCCATGCAGGGAAATCCTCCTCCAAGAATTTTTGAGACGGATGGCGGGATTCTTAATTCCATTGGCCTTCAAAACCCCGGGCTTCAGGTCTTCATCAAAGAGAAGCTCCCCTATTTAAAAAAGATCAAAACGAATCTCATCATCAACTTTTTTGGAAAGACTCAAGCGGAATATGTCGAATTGGCCAGACGGTTGGATTCCCTCGATGGAATTTCAGGGCTTGAAATGAATATCTCCTGCCCCAATGTAAAACAGGGAGGAATCATCTTCGGTTCGGACTCTAAAATGACGTATCGACTCGTGTCAGAAGTGAAAAAATCCATCAGACGCCCTCTCATCGTAAAGCTTTCGCCAAATGTCACCGACATTACGGTCATTGCCCGAAGCGCAGAGGAAGGAGGCGCGGATGCGGTCTCGCTCATCAATACTTTCAAGGCAATGGCCATTAACATCCATACAAAAAAACCCGAGTTGGGAAATGTGACCGGGGGACTTTCAGGGCCTGCGATTAAACCAATTGCCTTGAGGATGGTCTGGGAAGTTAGCCGGGCGGTAAAAATTCCTGTCATCGGGATGGGGGGAATTATGAAGGCGGAGGATGCGATCGAATTTATGCTCGCCGGAGCTTGCGCCATTCAGATCGGAACAGCAAACCTCATCAACCCAAATACAGGAATAGAGGTGATCGACGGGATAAAAAAATACCTCCTTCAAAATGGAGTGGGCCAAGTTCGGGAACTCATCGGCCTCTTCAAAAAATAACCTCTTCGCATAGACGAGGGGACAATAAGGATTGATGGGCCAAAAACTATAACCCCATCAAACCTGATCTTTAAGGATCTTTGGCGAAATGAAGATCAGCAAATCTCTCCTCTTATCTTCTTTTGCCTCTCTCTTAAAGAGCCACCCGAGCAAGGGGATCTTACTCAGGAGGGGAATGCCTTCTGTATCATCACTTTTCTCTATCGAATAAACTCCGGCAATGACAACCACGCCATTATCTTTGACCAAAACCTCTGTTATAGCCTCTTTTTTGTCAATACTCGGCACTCCATCAACGGTAATACTCCTATCGGGTGCGTCTTTTTTGGCTTTGATAATCATTTTGATGTACCCATCATTTGTTGCATGAGGGGTTACGGTCAATTTGAGATTGGCATCAATGAAATCAGTTGTCACAGTCCCCTCTGTTGTCAACTTCCGATAAGGAATTCTCAACCCCTGTTCGATCGATGCCTCCTTGTTGTGCAGGGTTGCAATTTTGGGGCTGGAAATAATCTTAACATCTCCCTGGTTTTCGTGAGCGGAAATAGCAATATCCAATGCCTGGATGGTTCCCCGGCTGAAAAGAAATTCAACGATACCTGCTGTTCCTACCTTCGGCAAGGCAGGGAAGTTTACAATTTCCCTTGTAACAGTCCCCAGGGTAGTACTTGGTATTCCTCCACCCGCAGTGGCCTTACCTCCTCCAATTTCAAACCCCCATTTGACGCCTAATTCCTTTTGAAACGTCAGGTTGGCCTCAACGATCCTTGCTTCGATTAAAACTTGAGGCGTCTTTGTGTCGAGCGATTTCACCAAAGATTTAACAGCAGGGATGTTTTTCGGAATATCCTTAATGATAAGGATGTTAGTCCGATCGTCCACCTTGACATCGCCCCGTTCGCTTAAAATCCCTTTAATCTGAGGGATGACATCCTTTGCTGTGGCATAGTTGATTGGAATCAATTCCGTTACCATATCCTCCAGTCTTTCCTTGGCTCGTTTCGCCTCCAGTCGGGCCTGGCTCTCCCTGTTCAGGGTTTCAATAGGAGCAATCCTTATTACATTTCCGACCTGAACCATGCCAAGCGATCGGCTCTGTAAGATGACATCGAGAGCTTGATCCCAGGGCACATCGACCAATCTCATCGTGATCTTCCCTGACACATCATCTGCCGTAATGATATTAAAGTTGCTTACCTCTGCGATCAATCGTAAAATATTTTTGATGTCCGCATCCTTAAAATCAAGAGAGACTTTTCTTCCCGTATACATCTTTTCCGGCCCGACCTCTTCCGCAGGTTTTGCAACCGCAGGCGGAGGAGCGGGTTTTTCTTCAACTTTAGGAGGCGCCATCTCCTCTTTCTTGGCTTCAACAGCAGGTTTCTCCTCCACTTTCGTTACGTCTGCTTTTACCTCTGCTGTCACTTCTTCTTTAGGAGGAGGGGGTGGAGTTACCTTAGGGAGTTCGGGAGGAGGCGTGGGAGCCTCTAATTTCGTCACAACCTTCTTCGGCTTTTCAATATCAAAAAAGAGGGTATTGCCTTCCTTGGTGGTTTCATAGGGTGTCTCTTCCCTCAATTTAAACAATATCCTGATGTCATTCTTAACGTTCTTAATGTCAATATGATTGACAGCGCTATCAAACTCGCTCGTATTCATTCCCCTCTGGAGATGTTTCGGGGCAAAAGCGTTCTTGATATCAATGGCGATCACCTTTTCCGAAACACGATAGGTTTCAAATTGTGGATCTCCGCTAAGGCTTAAGACGATTCGTGATTTATCGTTTATTTGTTTAAAATCGGCCTCTTTCAGGGCAATCTTTGCTTTTACCGGCTTTGCGGATACTTCCGGGGATGGCGGCGATACCTTCTCCTTGACAGCAGGAGAAGTCGAAGAGGCCAACTGCAATTTAGGAACGGCTAACTTTTCAGACCCCTTCTCCTGCAGCAAGATTTGAGGCTCAGAGGGCTGAGGTACATTTCCAACCGATACGACCAGTTTATCGTCAATTCGATTGATCTGGTAGGCTGGCAGTTGAGGTTTCGATGAGTCGAAGACCAGTCTTAATTTGTCCTGATGTTGTCCGATTCGGACTTCCTTAATGAACGGATTTGAAACCCGAATTGACTTTTTCGGGTATTGAGTCCCCACTTCCCAGATGTCCAAAACCAGGCGCGGAGGACCGTCCAGTTTAAATAAATTATAATTTTCAACTTTTCCGTCTGCTAAAATATTAAAATCGATGTGATCTATTTTATCTTCCAGGGAAAAATTGATAATCTCTTTTGCCTTGTTCGTCTTTTCCTGGGTTGAAACCATTACAGCAGGAGATGAAGAAACGGCGGCCTCTTTTTTCGTCTCAGGGGTCGAAAGGTCCCCCTCTTTTGCCTTTTCAATCACTTCCTCCTTTTTGACTTCCTTTGTCTCTATGATCTTCTTTACTTTTTCAATGTCAATAAAAACGTTTTTATCTTCCCTGGAGATGTTGAAAGGGGTCATCTGAAGGAGGCCGATTTCGATCCGGCCTTTGTCGTCATATTGAGTGGTTAAAACTTCGGAGATTGTCCCATTGTCCACCTTCAAAGCGCTCCTCACCTGTTTAAGGTCGATATGGGTAAAATCCACCACGATTTTCAACGGTTCCTGGGAGAGTTTATACAAAGGGGGCGGAAGGGTTTCCGATCCTTCGATATGAATTCTTGTAAATTTTTCTTCTTCTGTGAAAGCGATCTTTTGGATGATGGAAGGATTGGCCTTCGCCACCGAGACAACAGGAGGCGAAGCCTCGCTCGGAGGCTTTACCACATCCCCTCCGGTGGCACAACCGCTGATGATCAATGAGATTAAGGTGATAAACACCACTCTAACCATCAAAAAAGCTTTCATGATTCTCCCCCTTCTTCGATTTTGTGAAGCAATAATGGAATTTCGCTCTTTTTCACCTTGCCTAAAACATCCTCATAGAGTTCCTCGATGATAACTCGATCTTTTAAAATTCTTGTAACCTTCCCCTCGTTCTTTCCGATTTCGGTTCCTCTTTTTATAAAATATCCTCTTCCGGCTGAATCTTCGACTAAAGCGACATTCCCATCAGGAGTTGAAATGATAGCAACCAATTTTAGCTGGCTGATATCATATTTCTGCAAAGGTGTAAGCGGAGTGGTCCTCACTCTTTCCCGCACGGGCGTCAATTCAATAAAAGGCTTAAATGGATCCGGTTTACCGGCAGGGGTGTATTGATATTCCGGTTCTTCCTTTTTGAGGGGTTCTTTTTGATCTGCCACCTTAACCGGCTCCTCTTTTTTAACCACGGCCTTTGGAATCGCTCCTTTTTGAGGAGGAGGAACGGATTCTCCTCCACAGCTTGCCACAAAAAAGAGTAAGCTCAATATCCCCCAGACGAAATGAAATTTATTGTTTTTTTGGAACATCGACGTCGTCTCCCTTTTCCTTTGTCTCTGTTTTTCACGGAGTTTTTCCGTCACCTTTCTTTTCTTCGGCTTTCTTTTCCATGAACCGGTAGGTGGTGATGAGGCAGGATGTTCGAATGACAACATCCGCCTCCCTCCCCTTAACATCCTTGGCTCGTGACATATTGAAGTCAACGACATTTATAATTCTCGGGAGCTTCCCGATCTTATCAAAGAAAAGCCCCGTGTTATGATAGCTTCCCACCATCACCAGATCGATGGGGACTCTTGCATAAAACTGCTGAGGCTCTTCAGGTTTGGGTTTGAAGAGGGTGAATTCCAGATTCGACTCTTTGCCAAGGCGTGAGATGCTTTTCAGGATTTCAGGAATCTCCTTCTCATTGGGGAGTTGAGTCAACGCATTCGTCAATTCCACATTCAACTTCTCAATCTGACCCTTAAATTTTTCCAGATCTCTTGTGATCATCTTCCCTTCATTCAATTCCTTGATTAGCTTATCCAATTCCACCCTTAATACTTTTAAATCATTCTGCACCGGAATGAAAAAAAGGTAGAAATACATTCCCGTAATAACGCATAAAATCCCGATCAAAATTAAGATTTTTTTGGATGACGGGAGCTCTAAAATTGTATTTACTGTAATGGCCATCTCCTCCCCCTTTTACCCCGAGATGATTTCACATGAAAGAATAAACTTTTTTAACTTGATTTTGTTCTGCTCAATCTGTTCGCTCACAACCAGATCAACATTTTTAAAAAGTTTTGACTTCTTCAGATTGGTTATAAACTGGACGATGGTCTCATCATCCAGAGCGATCCCTTCAATTCCGAGTTTCAATCCCTCTTTCTTCATCAGTTCCAACTGGAGTTTCTCCGGTTTATCGACACTGATCCCGTCCAGAACCCGGACAGGCGTTTCTTTGCCCTTTCTTAATGAGTTGATGATGTTCAACTTGTCTTGTAAGGTTTTTTGGGCCTCCTTGGCTTTCGTCACCTCAGCCGCCAAAGACTTATAGCGCGCAATCTCTTTTTTCGTCTCTGAGATCTGGGTCGCCATATCCTCTTTTTCTTTCCCGATTTTCCAATGAAGGCCGGCCAGCAGGATCGCCAGGAGCCCCACCGAAACGATGAGGATCACAAACTCCTTCTTGACTCCGACCTTCTTCTTTTCTTTTCTCGTCAGAAGTAGATTGATCTTTATCATCTATCTCCTACCTTTCGGGTGGCGAGTCCTACCCCCACCGCCATCATCGGGCCGATTTCCCTTAAATATTCGAGATCGAAGTGCTTTTCGCTATACTCGATCTTTTTAAAAGGGTTGACGATTTCAACGGGTATGCCGATCTGCTGCTGCAAGAGGATATCGAAGTCTTTAATTTTCGATCCCCCTCCGCTTAAATAAAGTTTGCTGATTTTTTCATAAGTCGATGTCGATTGGAAAAATTCTATGGAGTTTCCTATTTCCATGGATAAAGATTCCGAAGCCGACTTTAAAACATCCTGAATGACCGGCTGTGCAGCGGCATCGATCTTGCTCCCCACCTTAATTTTTTCGGCCTCTTCGTAATCGATGTGGAGTTGCCTCTGAATCTCCTCGGTAATTTGATTTCCTCCCTTAAAAATATCTCTCGTAAAAGCGGTCATGTTGTTCTTCAGGATATTAATGTTGGTGATGCTGGCCCCTACATTCGCCATCGCTACGGTTTCATCTTTTTCAATCTCATAATTCACCGAAAGCATATTCTCGATGGCGAAAGCATCGACATCGATGGTGACCGGGTTTAATCCTGATTCGATGATCACGGAGACATAGTCATTGATGATGTCTTTTTTGGCAGCCACCAAAACCACATCCATGACCTCCGGGTTTTCAGCGCTGGAGCCAAAGATCTGAAAATCGATATTCACATCGTTGATGTCGAATGGGATATACCGTTCGGCCTCCCACTGGATTGATTCTTCCAATTCGGCATCTGACATCAATGGGAGGCTGATCTTCTTGACAATCACCGAATGACCGGAGACAGAGGTGATCACATCTTTTGTCTTTGTCTTTGTATTGCTGATCAATTCGCGGATGGCATCGATAATGGTTACCGAGTCCATCAAGGATCCATCCACGATCGCTTCCGGGGGTAATGGAGAGATCCCCAAATTCACCAATTTGTAAGTGTTTTTACTCTCCCCCAATTCAACCAGTTTGATCGAACTGGACCCTATATCCAACCCAATGACTCCCTTTTTTCTTCCCAAAATCATATGAGTTACCTCAATTCTCCAATTTTGGACTGAATAATTTTATAAATGGTTTCGTAAAAAGTCGTCTCACCGGTGAAAGCCGGTGTCCAGTGTTTTTATGATTATTTGAAATTACTGGATTCCGGCTTTCGCCGGAATGACGGTTCTTATCCTTTTTTGACTTTTTACGGTTCCAACATTTTATAAATTAGTAACACTTTAGCGGTTTGAAAATCTTTGTAAAATCCCTCCCGACCTCCCTTTGCCCTCCGGGTCAGAGACCGCTCTCTCCGAGCCAGAGGCTCTTCTGAGCCGGAGGCTGGGTCGGAGACCAAAGG
>Ga0194127_10006303_pt1 | contig 13534 bp, 11 predicted proteins | sample TA2KigC100mmetaG_FD_148624 | JGI IMG/M metagenome (GOLD analysis project Ga0194127, IMG submission 148624) | Freshwater microbial communities from Lake Tanganyika, Tanzania - TA2015036 Kigoma Deep Cast 100m | ecosystem: Environmental > Aquatic > Freshwater > Lake | place: Tanzania: Lake...
TCAGAGTCGTTATCGCCGCGATGATACTGCTGAGTTTTACGCCGGCATTCTGGCAGGGCAACATTTACGGGATGCCTCATATTCCTGCGTTGTTGTTTTTCGTAATCTCGCTGAATTTATTTTATTATTATATGTACGTTCAGGGATTGGCGCGATATTTGTTTTATCTTCTTGCGATTGTGTTTGGTGTTTTGACTGTTGGATTCAAAGCCGACCTGATGCTCGGATTTGGGATGTATTTTGTATTGCTGTTTCGGCGGAGCGGCCTGAGAGCATCACGCTGTTTAGCCTGTTTTTGGCCTATAGCCATCCCGGTTTTATTTGTTATGATATATCCCCAGATGATGTATCCGGACTTAACGGGATTTGCGAAATTCAGCAAAGCCTGGAATACGTCTTTTCCTTTCACATTTCATGCCTTGAGTGATGCCAAAAATCTCGCAGCGACAATATGCTCCGTCGGCCCGGTAATGTTTTTTACGTCGTTGGTGCTGATGTTGATTGGAATTTGGCGAAAGGTGTGTCCGACGATTCTTCTTTCCGCTGTCTTTTGGGCATTGCCGCTGGCGGCATTCTGGGGATTGCGGATGGGTAACAGTGCCCGTCATATGATGATGGTGATGATTGTCGTATTATTTTACGCCACGGTTGTATTGAATTCTTTATGTAAATCCAATGTTAAATTCTTTAGTATGGTATTGAGCCTGATTGTCCTGAATTATTTTCTTTGTCCGGATTCGCTGCTGGCCCGTACCTACCGGCCCAGCAGCAGGATATTTCAATCTCCGGCGGCACTGCAGGAGAAAATTACCCGCTGGCACCGGTTGGGCATGCAATTTGCCGAGTCTTGCGCCGCACAAAAAATGATTATCGGCAATGACTGCATCTATTACGCCTTTTGGGAGTCGATGTGTCGCCAAAAGAAATTTCAAATTATTGAATCTCCCCGGGCTTTCCGATATCGGGAACACAACCAGATCAGACTGGTTCGAGGCGGGTGTCCCGTGGATGGGATTATGACCGAGGCCTGGCGCGGGAGTATCATTTCTGGGAATCCGGACTGGGAAATCTGGGAATTTGTCTCCACCGATAACAATACGAACTTTGATTTACTTTTGCTGCACCGTCCCGCGGTCCCCTGATTGAACTTCTGCGGGACGCTGTTTAAGAACATATAAGGGCCGGTGTTTGACTTCTTCAAAGATGCGCGACAGATACTGCCCGATGAGGCCGATGAAAATTAATTGTGTTCCACCGAGAATTAAAAGAACACAAATGACGGAACCCCAGCCGCTGACCAGATCGCCGATCAGAAAATACCGGAGTAAAATCCAGGCCAGGTACAAAAATCCCGCCATCGAAATTAAAAGGCCTGTTCGGGTAGCCAGTTTCAGCGGGAATGCCGAGAACGACGTCACAGCTTCCATGGCCAGCGCGACCATTTTGAGCAGAGAGTACTTGGAACACCCGGCACGGCGAGGCTGAGCAATATAGGGCAGAAATGCCCGTTTCATTCCAACCCAGGAAATCATGCCCCGCAGGAAACGATGTTTTTCGGGCATATCGCGCAGTGCCATATAGGCCTTGCGGGATAACAGGCAAAAGTCCGCCGCTCCGTTCGGAATCTTAATGTCGCTCAGAAAATTAATCAGTCGGTAGAACAGGCGAGAGGTGAAATTTTTATAGACAGAGGCGCCTTCGGTACTTTTTCGCACTGCCGAGACGATTTCATAACCTTCTTTCCATTTTGTAATCATTTCGGGAATCAGCGAAACAGGATGCTGCAGGTCGCTGTCCAGCATAATCACGGCATCGCCCCGGGCAGCCTCCAGCCCCGCGGTTAGTGTGATTTGATGGCCGAAATTTCTGGAGAAAGAATATACCTTGACCAAGGTGTCTTTTTCGGCAATTCGATTCAGGATGTCCAGTGTAGAGTCACTGCTGCCGTCGTCCACCAGAATAATTTCGTGTTTGATGTCTATGGCGGCCAGAACTCTTTTCAGTTCTGTATAGAATATTTCAATGACCTCCTGTTCGTTATAGCAGGGGCTGACAATGGACAGAAGTTCGTATTGGTCGCAAGAGGTTATGGGCATATATTTAATCCTGTTTTTTTTTGTCCGACGATACCGAAATTAATCATCATAGGATACAGCCTCCGACTATAGGAATCAAGTCTGCGGAGAAGCGGCTGGGTGAACCGTAATTGAAACGGCCAGAGGTGGCATCCGCGAACCATGAACTGGTTCATGCCGCCGCATACCATCTCTGAAAGGGCTGTGCCGGGAAATATCCAGTTTTCCATACCGGCGAACTTGCGAATTTTCAGTACCTGGGACAGCCATAGCGCCGGATACCACAATTTGTTGGGTGTTGTCAGGCAAACCGTTCCTCCCGGTTTGCAGACCCTGCACATTTCCCGGATGGCTTTACATGGGGTAAGGGTGTGTTCTATGCATTCCGAACTGATTACAAGATCAAAAGAATTGTCCTCAAAGGGTAACTGACAGGCATCTGCCGCAACACCCCGACATCCCAGCCTGGAGCGAACCGCCTCGACCAGATTTTTGCCGATATCGACGATGGTCAACTGGCCGCCCAGCTCGACAATCCGTTGTGAAAATCGTCCTGTACCGCTGCCTACTTCCAATACCTGGTTGTTTTTTATTACAGTATATTTGAGCAATACGGAAAAAACCAAATGCAGGCGGCGTTCGACGTCGTATTCATTCATATAGACATCAAACAGTTCGCCAATATTGTCGAAATAGTTCAAATCCGCAGTGTTACTCATAACATTCCGTTTTAAGCCTCTGTTTGAAATTGCCACTTTATAGACGCTGTCAGTGTAAAACAGATATCACGCTTTTTCCATCATTTATTAGAGGAAAAAATGGAGTTTTTTATATCGCAAAAGACCTTTTATGTTTATAATTAATGCGAAATGTTGTTTTTAAGATTATTCATTGTGGCTTATTAGTACAATAATTCTTTTGTTTTTTACACGATTGACAGCAATCGCATGAAAGAAAAATGTTGGATGATTGAGGATTTTCTTAACAGACTTGAAAACGACTACCGCGAATGGAAGTCAGTTTTTTTGATCTGCTTTGTGATCAATCTTTTGTTTTTGGCAACCTGTATCACTCATATTACATATTCAGGAGACGACTACTCCGCCATATCCGCAAAATCACAGACGATTGTCAGCGGCAGGTGGGTAATTGATTTTGTTCATAATATTCTTTGCAGAACTAATTTGATGCCGACGTTGGCACCCATCCTCTGTATCATATTCTATGTTTTATCCGGCATTGGACTGTGTCAATTATGGGGTATTCAGAAAAAAAAGTTGTGTGTTATAGTAATTACATTGTGGACGATTCATCCATATATTTTGGAAGTTTATAATTTTAGATTTTCCGCACTATCCATATCTATGGGGCACTTTTGGGCGGTTTTGGCATTGAGAATAACAACAAAAAATAAATGGGGCTTTATTCTCTCTGCTGTTCTTTGGTATCTGGTATTATCGACATACCAGCCTATACTGGGCTTCGGGGTATCTCTGATTATGATCCAGATGCTATTGATAGCGGCTCGAGAGCGTTTCTCGAGAGTTGCGATACTAACATGCGGAAGATATATCAGGTCCTATATAGGGATGTTTTTGGTGTCACTGATTCTGTACGTGGTGCTTACAAAAGCGATTTTTATTATTTACCATGTGGAAGTAAATTCCAGAATAACAGCAGGTATTGTTCATAACCTAGACCAGTTTGTGGAAAAAGCCGGATGGCTGGCGATTATACTTTCTGTCAGACTTCTGCCAATCCCCGAATATATAATGCCATTATGGGTCAAAATCGCCATATTTTTTGTTTTTATTGCAGGATTAGTTTCCCTTTGGATAAAAAGCCCGAATAAATTAATTTTCCTGGGTGTGTTTGTATGGGTGTTTCTTATTCCTCTTGGAGCAATAATGCCAATTCCACCTCTTGTTCTTTCTGCTTCAAGTCTGCCTTGGCGTGTGTGTACGGGTTTGTCTCTACTTTTGCCGGGAATGTTTATTCTGACACAAGATGCCAACTTATCCTGTATTCGTAAAACAGGTATGGGATTGAGTCTGTTTCTTATTACAAATTTCATTCTGATCGGGAATATGATTTTTTATGAACACTATCTATACAACCAAAAAGATATGATTATGGGGAATCGGCTCATAGCAAAAATCCAGTCACTGGAAAATTATCGGCCGGGGATGGAATTGGCAATTATCGGGAGACGTGAGAAAAAGCAATTTTCAAGGGCAGAGAAAGGGTATTGGGAAATTGTTAGGGAATATACCAAGCACTGCAGTAAAACACAATACTCCCTGGGGGGAAGCGCTTTTGAAGCGGATTGGACCAAATATTCCTTTCTGGTACATTATCTCGATTTAGAACTAAAGCCATGCAATTCGAAAAGAGAGGAAACAGCTCGGGTCTATGCCGCTGGGTGCAAACCCTGGCCCGATCCGTCCTCTGTATTCATCCACGATAATATGGTGATTGTGGTCCTATCTTTGCCGTAAAACGGCGGGCATTTTTTTATTGTTTCCACGTGTTGACCGGAAATAGCATAACGGTGGTATTTATCGCTTCTTTTTTGCGGAACAAGACAAATCTTATTGACACTGTATCTTGTATCTGATAAACGTAAGACAAGGGCAAAAATACAACAGATTGAATTCATGGACGAGAGCTGGAAATGGAGACAAAAAGGACTCTTTTTTACCACAAACACATTGAACAGGGAGCCAGGCTGGTGGATTTTGCCGGGTGGGAAATGCCCATTCAGTACCCGGCGGGAATTGTTGGAGAACATCTGACCACACGTAAATCGGCGGGATTATTTGATGTTTCACATATGGGGCGTTTTTCTATTCGCGGCGCCAATGCCGCGGCATTTCTGGATTACGCATTGACCGGCTATGCCGGCGGGCTGGAGACGGGCAGCAGTCACTATACGATTTTAGCACAGCCCGACGGCGGGGCGGTCGATGATGCGTGGCTGTATCGTTTTGATAACGACGGATTTATTCTGGTCGTCAACGCCTCCAACAAAGACAAGGATTGGAAGCATCTGCAGGGACTTGTCAAATCTTTTTCGAATGTCGAAATGGAAGACCTCTGCGAAAAACTGGCAATGCTGGCTCTGCAGGGGCCGAAATCGGAAGATATTCTCAAGACACTTTTGACCGGCGGAAGTTTACCTGCGCCGAAACGCAACGCCGCAAGTGTTGCTGTTCTGGCAGGCCGCGAGGTACGCATCGGCAGGACAGGCTATACCGGCGAGCCGGTATGTTTTGAAATGATGATGCAAGCTGCCGATGCGGAATATCTGTGGGATATGCTGATTAAAAACGGCGCATCCGTCGTCGGTCTTGGCGCCAGGGATACACTGCGGCTGGAAGCGTCGCTGCCGCTGTACGGCCACGAAATGGGAACTGACATTGACAGCAAAGTGATACCAATCTTAGCTTGCCCGGCGGCAAAGCTGGCTGTGGCCGACATCGATAAAAAGAAAGATTTTATCGGCAAGGCCGCGATACAGCGGCAATTGGCGGCGCTGGAACATTATAAGAAGGGTAATTTTTCCAATACTTCAGACTTGCCTAGACGCATCGTTTCACTGAGAATACTCGATAAGGGCATCGTTCGTCAGGGTGCGAAGATATTTTCTGGCGGGCGGGATGCCGGCTATGTGACCAGCGGCACGATGGTGCCTTGCTGGAAGCCGGACGAATCAATGCGGCCGACGGAGCAGACCGACCAGCGGGCGGTTGCGCTGGCGTATGTCGATTGTAAACTGGCCGCGGGCGCAGAGGTAGAGGTGGATGTTCGCGGCAGAATGCTGAAAGCGAAGATAGTACGTAAGAACCTAAAGTCGGCGGGGATTTATGCCGTCGCGGTATTTGAATAAATAAAAAGGGGAACAGAAAATGATGGTAGATAAACAGGCACGGTATTTACGGACGCATGAATGGGTTAAAAAAGGGCCGGCCAAAAATATGACTATCGGCCTGACGGCTTTCGCGATTGAACAGCTCGGCGATATCGTCTATATAGAACTGCCGCAGGTGGGCAAAGTCCTGAAAAAAGGCGACATCTTCGGCATTATTGAATCGGTCAAGTCCGCTTCGGATATGTACAGTCCCGTCGGCGGCAAAGTCGTCGAAGTCAACGCAGTTGTGCCGGACAATCCCGATATGCTCAAAACGCAGGCCTACGGCGATGCATGGCTGATTCGCGTGGAACCGTCGGCTCCGGCGGAGTTTGACGGCCTGATGGATGCCGATGCTTACGAAAAGTTTTTGCAGACGGAAGCACACTAAGAAGTTCTTTGTTCGTAGTTCGTAGTTTTTAGACATATCATACAAGGTGAAGTTTTATGCCATTTATTGCCAATACGGATTTGGAACGGCGGCAAATGCTGGAGGAAATTGGTTTGCGTGCCGAGGATTTGTTCGGTGAGATTCCAAAACAGCTTTTCTGTAAAGACCTGAAGCTGCCCGAAGGACTCAGCGAGCAGGAAGTCCGCAATCGTCTGGCTGGGATAGCCGACAAAAACTATATCAACCTGACGCTGTTTCTGGGCGGAGGATTTTATGACCATTTTATCCCATCGGCGGTGCATACACTGGCTGGCCGGGCGGAATTTTACACGGCTTATACACCGTACCAGCCGGAAGTCTCGCAGGGCACATTGCAGGCCATTTACGAATATCAGTCGATGATGTGCCGATTGACCGGAATGGAAGTCTCCAACGCCTCGATGTACGACGGCGGCACGGCCCTGTACGAGGCGATGATGATGGCGCTGCGTATCACCGGCCGCAATAAAGTCATCATCGACGATTCAGTCAATCCGATTTACCGCGTGATGATTCATTCTTATACGCGCAATCTGCGTATCGAATTAATTGAGACATCCAATGTCTCGGGGTTGGCTAATCGCGAGGCGATTGATAAAGCCCTCGATGATAAGACTGCCGCGGTGATGGTGCAGAACCCCAACTTCTTCGGCTGTATTGACGATTTCACGGATTTGGCCAAAAAGGCCCATGACAAAGGCGCACTGCTGATAGCGTCGTGCTATCCGATTTCACTGGGCATCTTAAAAACGCCCGGCGCGATGGGTGCCGATATCGCCACCGGCGAAGGGCAATCGCTGGGACTGACGATGTCGTTCGGCGGTCCGTACCTGGGTTTTATCACGACGCGAAAACAATACGTTCGTGCGATGCCCGGCCGGATTGTGGGAAAATCCGCCGACGCGCGGGGCCGGCGGGGATTTGTATTGACCTTGCAGGCCCGCGAGCAGCACATCCGCCGGGACAAGGCCACGTCGAATATCTGTTCCAATGAAGCCCTGTGCGCGATGACGGCGCTGATTTATCTGAGCCTGCTGGGTAAAGATGGCCTGCGTGAGACGGCGCAGTTGTGTGCCGACAAGGCCAGTTATGCGTATGAACGATTGACGGCCATTCCCGGCGTCAAGCCGCACTTCCCGGCCAAGTGGTTTTTCAATGAGATGGTTTTGGATGTCCAAATGGACGCGGCAGAAGTGGTTGGCAAACTGATTGAGAAAGGTTATGCCGCGGGATTTCCGCTGAGCCGGTATTATAAAGGGATGGGAAATTCACTGCTGATTGCCGTCACGGAAAAACGCACCAAGCAGCAAATCGGCATGCTGGCCGAAGAACTCGAAGCGATATTATAGTTGTTATTGGATAAAATTATGAAACTGGTATTTGAAAAAAGTGTTGCAGGCAGGCGGGGGCTGCGGGTGGCCAAAACGGATGTGGCCGAAGGCGTTCATATCAAGCCGGAGTTGCTGCGAGACGATCTGCCTTTGCCGGAACTGAGCGAGTTGGATGTCGTGCGGCATTTTACGGAACTGTCGCGTAAAAATTTCAGCGTCGATACGGTGTTTTATCCGCTCGGCTCGTGCACGATGAAATACAACCCCAAGGTCTGCGAACGCATCGCGGCCTATCCGGGCTTTGCCCATCTGCATCCATTGCTGCCGCAGCTTCGCTTAGGCGGAATGCTCACGCAGGGCGCGCTGCAGGTCTTATACGAAACGGATTTGTGGCTGCGTGAAATCTGCGGGATGGCCGCCTTCACGATGCAGCCGATGGCCGGGGCGCACGGCGAACTGACCGGCATTATGATGATGGCTGCCTATCACCGTGACAAAGGCAACAAAAAGAAAGTCGTTTTGATTCCCGACAGTGCTCACGGCACCAACCCGGCCAGCGCGGCCATCGCGGGCTATACCGTCAAGGCTATCGCCAGTGACGAAAACGGCCTGATGAGCGTCGCGGCTCTCAAAAAGGAACTCAACAGCGAAGTCGCGGGCATTATGCTGACCTGTCCGGATACGGTGGGCCTGTTTAATCCGCACGTCAAGGAAATCTGCGACCTGATTCACAGTGTTGACGGTTTGGCGTATTATGACGGCGCCAATCTCAACGCCATTGTCGGCCGGGTGCGTCCCGGCGACATCGGCTTCGACATCGTGCATATCAATCTGCACAAGACCTTCGCCACGCCTCACGGCGGCGGCGGTCCCGGCGCCGGCCCGGTCGGCGTCTGCAGCAAGCTGGCGGAATTTTTGCCGATTTCGCTGGTGGTCAAGCGTCAGGATGGGACGTTTGCATTAGAATATGATAGACCCAAGTCCATCGGCTATATCGCGCCGTTTTACGGCAACTTCGGCGTCATTCTGAAAGCGTATGTCTATATGCTGATGCTGGGCAAAGAAGGCCTGCTGCGCGTCAGTGAAAACGCGGTGCTCAACGCCAATTATGTCAAAGAAAAACTCAAGGACTATTACGATATTCCTTATGCGCAGGTCTGCAAGCACGAATGTGTCATCAGCGCGACCCGGCAGGCCGCCAACGGTGTTCACGCGCTGGACATCGCCAAGGCCCTGATTGATATGGGCATTCATCCGCCGACAATGTATTTCCCGATGATTGTCAAAGAAGCCCTGATGATTGAGCCGACCGAATGCGAAAGCAAAGAGACCCTCGATACATTTATCGCGGCGATGATTGAAATTGCAAAAAAAACAGAGTCCGACCCTGCATCCGTCAAGGCCGCTCCAATTACCACGCCGGTGGGGCGTCTTGACGAAACCGCCGCCGCGCGAAATCTTGACATCGCCAGTTTGTAAATTATTTCTTTTCTGCTTTTTCTCGATAGATTGTCGGGCCGGAACCCAGCAGAATGGCAATCCAGCGTGTGTCGTCGTTGCTTTGCAGGACGATTTTGACCGCCATCGTCAGTGGTACGGACAGCAGCATTCCCACCGGCCCCAGTACCCATCCCCAGAAGACCAATGACAAAAATACCACCAGCGTTGAAAGGCCCATCCGCTGCCCGATCCACAGCAGTTCGAGAGAATTGCCGAGAACACCACAAATGACGCCGTAGCCGACGCCCACCAGAATGGCTTTTGTAATGCCCAGTTGAATAAATGCCAGCAAAAGAGGGGGGGCGACGGCCAGCACGGCCCCGATATTGGGCACAAACATCAGCACAAACGTCAACAGCCCCCACACCACGGCATAATCCACTTTCAGCACAAGCAGCCACGCCGTAATCAGTACGGCGATAATCAAACTGATGGATGTTTTGACGGCGATATAGCGTTTGACGTCGTTAGCGATGCGATATAGTCGCTGTGTCGATTGGCGGGAATTGGGCAGAGAGTTAAGTTTCGATTCAAACGTGGCCGCCTCCAGCAAAATCAGGACAAGCATAAGAAAAATTAACGCCCCCTCCGTCGTCATTGCTCCAATCTGGCCGAACAATTCACCCAGCAGTTTGACGCCGGCGTCCGGCCGGATAATCTGCTGAAGCTGCGATGCGTCGATGGGGATGCCCCGGCTTTGTGCCCAGGCGATTGCGTCGGTCAAAACTGTGCGTAATTTTTCGCTGTACTGCGGCAGCGAACCAACCAGCGACGGAATGGATTGTGCCAGGGCTGAACCGACCAGAAATCCGCAAACCAACAGCAGGGTGGTGACGAGAATAATAGCGACTGCGGGGTTGACGCCTTTCTTCCGCATCCAAAACAAAGCCGGGGCGCTGATAATCGCCGCGAATAACGCCAGCAAAAAAGGCACTAAAATCGTCGCCGCGGCTTTCATTCCGGCGACAATAATCACAAATGCCGCCAGTCCCAGTAACGCCTTCAGCCACACGGGAACAACAGCCGCATCGGAAGGAGGCTGCGCCTGTTTATGCTCGGAATGATTCGCCATCGTGTATTCCCTTCATTTTTTCTGAAAAACCGGCATCTATTTTGAAACAGCATATACGCAAAGCGGGCTTTGTCAAGAAAATGAAGGTTCTGCTTTGGAATGTCCGGGAAACGGCGATAAAACGAGTTGGCGCAAAAAAATACCGGGCTTGAAACGTTCATCGCGTTTCAAGCCCGGCTGGAGGAGGAGGAAAGAGCTTATAATCTCGCGGATTCCTGTCCGCGATCCTTTCAATCTCAGTTTGCAAAAGTCTTAAGGCGTTTTCGTCTCTTTGGACGATGCCATTTGTCCGTTTCATCCGAATTAAAGGGAGACAGAATGGAATTATCCATTGAGAGGGAAGCCACGGCATCGAGTACCGAAAACAAACCCATGCAGACGGTCGCACTTAAACTAATCATTCTTTTTAACATAATTTACTCCCGTGGTTGAAAATATTCTTGTCGCAGCAAAGCAACTCCGTGTTTACCTTCTCAGAATACAGTTCTGTTTTTGTCTAAAAATACCGGGCTTGAAACGTTCATCGCGTTTCAGGCCCGGCTGGAGGAGGAGGAAAGAGCTTATAATCTCGCGGATTCCTGTCCGCGGTCATTTTTAATAGTCGGGCCGGCTGTCCGAAAGACATTGGCCCGACTGGAGGAGGAGGAAAGAGCTTATCGAATCGTGGATACAAAGACCCGCGGTTTCTTTTTGTCGGGCCTTGAGTCAAAATGACGCATTGGCCCGACTGGAGGAGGAGGAAAGAGCTTATCGAATCGCGGATATTAAGGTCCGCGTCTCTTTTAGTGTCGGGTTCTGTGTCGATTAGGACGCATTGGCCCGACTGGAGGAGGAGGAAAGAGCATTTGACCCTGCCCCCGCAGGGCCATTCTCATCACCCGCGTCTTCACCACCCACCAGGTAGTCATCACCCTTTTAAATGACTTTCCTCTAAGATTCCTTTACAGCGTACAGCTCGGCAATGGATTCGACCTTTTCCAGTCCCAGTACCGCACAGACGACCTGACGAAAATTCTCGTCGGAACAGTCTTCGGTAATCACGGCCGAAACCCCAAGGCTTCTGGCCTCGATTTCCTGTGCCGGATTGTTCGACTGGATAACCGCGATGGTCGGGATGTCCGGCCGAATCCCGCGAAGATTCCGCAGGAACTTGCCCGCATCCATATCCACCAGCCGCCAGTGGCTGATAACACTGTCAAATGATTCAGTTTTGAAAGAGCGTACTGCTTCGCTTCCGTTTTGCAGGCTGATCAGGCGTATAGGTAATTCCTTGAGTGCCTTTGCTTTTTCTTTGAGACCTACTGTCAGAACATTTGCTTTCGCAACTACGTACATGCCTAAGCCAGTCTTTTATTATTTCTTCTCATTGCACATTACTGGTATTCATATAACAACCGCTGTGCCAGAATTGTGAAAAAATAGAATTTTTTTTAACTACTTTTCTTGTATAGACTTGCGAACGATACAAAAACCGCCAAATAGATTTCGAAAAAACAATACGTGTGCTGTTTTGGCGCAGAGGAACGAAACAAAAAGAGACTAACTGATGAAAAACAGCAGGGTTATAGTGGTGTTGTACCGTTTTGGCGGGAGGGGCCAAAACAGTACTTCATGAAGTCAATACGACAAAAGATAAAAATGAAAAGTCAAAAGACGGGAATCAAGAAGAGAAATTTAGGTGTCGCAGACAAGATGAAAACTGGTAATTGATTTTCGAGAGAGTCAAAAAAATCGTCTCGTTTACTCCTTGCGGATTTGAGAGATTTCGATATTGAGTTTTTCGATGATACGGTTGAGCCGGCGGCGGTCGATGCCGAGAATCCGGGCCGCCGCGTTTTTCTGCCCCTTTGTCCGGCGAAGTGCCTCAATGACTAATCTTTCCTTGGCGGCTTCGAGCGTCAGCAACGAACTGCCCGTGCCGGCACGTTTCTCAATCAGAATTTCCGGAGGAAGCGCCTCGGTCCCAATGGTGGAAGCCTCAGTCAATACATAGGCCCGCTCCATCGCGTTGGCCAACTGGCGGGCATTGCCGGGCCAGGGATATTCAAGGAGAATTTTCTCTACCTCCGGCGACAGTGCCTTAAGTGGTTCATTATAAAACCGGCTCAGATTTTTCAGAAAATATGTCGCCATCGGCAGGACATCTTCGGTCCGCTGCCGCAGCGGCGGCACATGTAGTGTTACGACATTAAGCCGATAGTACAAATCCGCACGGAAATCCTGTTCGGACACCATTTGACGCAGGTCGCGGTTGGTTGCGCAAATGACCCGCACATTAATGGCATAAGAATGGGTGGTTCCCAGCGGCGTAACGGCACCCTGCTGCAGAACACGAAGCAGCTTAGCCTGGAGTTCGAGTGGGATTTCGCTGATTTCGTCGAGGAAAATTGTCCCGCCGTCGGCGGCACGGAAAAAGCCTATTGTATTGTCCGTTGCGCCGGTGAACGCTCCTTTGACGTGCCCGAACAACTGGCTTTCGAACAAAGACCCTGTCAGTGTGGTGCAATCCACCGGAATGAAGACTTTATCTTTGCGGTCACTGCATTGGTGAATTTTACGGGCCAGCATTTCTTTGCCTGTGCCGGTTTCACCGACCAGCGTAATGCAGCACTGCCGTGCGGCGATGGAACGAATAGTATCCAGCAGGGAAACAAACGATTCGGAACACCAGATGAGGGTATCCTCTGGATATTCAGGAGGGCACTGTGCCGCCCCCATAGGCATACTCCGAGCCTTTGTGGTTTGCACCAGCTCTTCTCCTCGCAAAATCCTTTGCGGACGATTTTCTGCATTGGCACCGGACATAATCAGCCCTGCCCCCCCGTCTTTTTGCGTATTTCTCTTACCAACCAAAAGGCGCAAAAAAACACTCAAATTTTATAATTCCTATGTTGGCGCTTTGGCGGGGAAAGCGGGAGTGAACTCCAGCGTTTTCCTCACACCTCTCCAAGTACAAACCACTATACCAAAAAGGGTTGAAAAATCAAATAAAAACGGGAAACGTTTGACTTGTACGCGGCGGGAGGAATGTATCTGTATTTTAATAAAGGACTTATGATAATTGCATAAAAAATTTTTCCGGACGTTTTAGGGCAACCATGGTACATCGTCCCCCCTCAGAGCATATTCTGCTTTGGTGACATAATCCGGTCCGAGCCAGTCTAACATCAGCGGTTGGAGTTTGGCAAGTTCAATCGTCATTTTCGGCCATTCGGC
>Ga0194127_10006304_pt1 | contig 13533 bp, 12 predicted proteins | sample TA2KigC100mmetaG_FD_148624 | JGI IMG/M metagenome (GOLD analysis project Ga0194127, IMG submission 148624) | Freshwater microbial communities from Lake Tanganyika, Tanzania - TA2015036 Kigoma Deep Cast 100m | ecosystem: Environmental > Aquatic > Freshwater > Lake | place: Tanzania: Lake...
CGATCATGACCATCCAGGCCAGGCTTTGCAACTAAGATACGGATCTTTCTCTCCAACGGCGCTACCCCCTTCAGGAAACTAAAAACCGAAATACGAATATCGAAATCCGAAACAAATTCGAATTTTCAAAATCCAAATGTCTTAAACTTCTATTTGTTTTGAACATTTGAAATTTGGTCATTTGAGTTTGTTTCGAATTTTGGATTTCGTGTTTCGAATTTAATGTGATTAAGGAGTCATTCTCCCTTCGGTGATCTCTTTGAGAACGATTTCCATTCCCCTTTCGAGATGGGTCCGGACAAGACCCTCCACAAGCCGGGGGTTATTTATTTTCATCGCTTCGAGCATTTGACGATGGTCTGCAATTGACATCTTAAAGCCGTTGGGCGTCTGGAGCAGGGCAGACCGGTAACGGTAAAAATAGTCTCTAAAGCCATTGATCATTTCGGTCAATTTCTTGCTCTTACAGGATTTATAGAGGAGGTCATGAAATTCAGTATAGAGCTGAACCGCCTTTTCATCCTCTCCTTTTTTAAGGGCCTTCTCCGACTCATTCACTTTTTCTTCAAGGGCTGAGAGTTTTTCTTGTGTCATATGCGTGGTGGCGAGGTAAGCGGCATAGCTTTCAAGGGCAATGCGAATGCCAAAAATTTCTTCCACATCCTCCTTTGTGAATTCCCTGACGGCAAATCCTCCCTTGGGAAGCCGTGAGACAAGATCATCTCGTTCCAGTTTGTGAAAGGCTTCCCTGACAGGGGTCCTGCTGATCCCGATCTGGTTGGCCAGCGTTTCCTCGATCAACCGCTGCTTCGCCTTTAATTTGCCGTGGAGAATGGATTTCTTTAAAGAGTCATAGACCACTTCCCGAAGAGATTTCCTCTTGCCTATCTTCATTCCTCCGAATATGTTTTCCATGGAATTCTCCTTGCCAGTCGGTTCTGTATACTGTATCCAATCCTGGCTTTTTATACGCCAAGGGGGGGAGGTTGTCAAGATTTATTTCGGTAGATCTCGAGGCATTAGACTCTCCATAACACCTTAGCCCTTTGAAGCGGTTATCAGAGATCAGGCGATCAGGAAGTGCCTGACTGCGGTAGGCAGGGCCATCAGGATATTTGGATAACAGGTCAAACCCCAAAACTGTTATTCTTTATCTGAGGTCCTGGTATCCTGATATTCGGCATCCTGATATCCTGGTCACCTGATGCCCGTATTTTCAGCCCAAAAGTCACTGGCCAGTATCAAGGCGCTAAACGGTTACGATCCCCCCGATTTTTCAGCGGTCAGGATGTTTTTTCAAAGAAATAAGAGTTATGGATTTGGATTGATGCCTGAGGATGTGAGCGGCCAAGTCCACCGCTTTCCTGGATCGGTCGATGATGGCGGAATCCGTGGTTGCTACTACTCCGGGAAATCCGTTTAATATCTTCTCTGGAACCTTCATCGCCCGCGCATTGCCCGGGATACCTTCTCTTTTCAACCGTATCCTGATCTCTCGCGCCAATTCACCGCTCTTACTGATGGGTGCATCAAAAAGGAAGAGGGCATGTCTGGGTTTTGCTCTTTTAAGGGCGTTGAAGATAAGCAAAAGCGCCTCTTCTGTTTTTTCCGACCTTCTGAAGTTTTCGGATAGACCCGAGATGTCGCGTGTGAAACCATCATCGGCCAGGATTAAAGGTCGTCCGAAAAGGCCGGCCTCAACCGTTATGATAACATTATAGCCATCGATGGCCAGGTCTCTGCCCCGAATCCGGTAAAGAGGGATCTTTCTGGCCTTCCTCCATTTCGAATCCTCATCAGAGAAGATTCCCCGATGAAGGAGGTGGCGCTCATCCGCATTGAGTTGATATCGATTTCCAACCAGTTCCAATGAAGGTTTTCTTGGGTAGCCCCGGTCGAGGAGGTAACGGAAATTTTCAGCAGCTTCTTGAAGGAATTTGTTCTCCGGCATCATTAAACATTATACCTCAATTAGAGGGGATAAAAAACTTGTATTGACATTTTCACTCTGATGGGTATTATAGTTATAAAGGTTTTTAAAAAGACGGATGTTGTTTGAGAAAGGAGGATATGATGGCGACAGAAGAGATTAAGGTTTATTCGACACCGACCTGACCTTACTGCAAGATAGCGAAAGAGTTTCTTTCGCAGAAGGGCTACGCTTTTACTGAATACGATGTGACCAAAGATCGGGCCGCCCTGGATGAGATGGTTAAAATTTCAGGAGCGAGAAGCGTTCCGGTGATCGCTGCCTGCAAGGAAGTGATGGTCGGGTTTGATAAAACCCGGCTGGAACAGATGCTCAGTTGCATCAAACAGCGAACAGACGTGTAACATAGTGAGGCGAAGGTTAGGGCAAAGATGCCGGTTTCCTGAAAGGGTTAGGTCAATGGGTTTAAATCTTTAGCCATAGCCATTCCCTTTAGACGAAACGGGCTTCCTCACCTTAACCTAACTCACTTTACCATTCTCTGTCTTAGGAACTGTCCTGTATACGATTGTTTCGAGGCCATGATGGTTTCAAGGTCTCCCTCTACAACAATCCTCCCTCCTTCTTCACCGCCCTCCGGCCCCAAATCGATGATATGGTCCGCACATCGAATCAGGTCAAGGTTATGCTCAATCACAATAATCGAATGACCTTGAGAAAGGAGTTTCCGGAAGGTGGCTAGAAGGAGTTCGATATCCGCCATGTGAAGGCCGGTGGTGGGTTCGTCGAAGACAAAGAGGTTCTTTCCTTCCAAGCCTTCCCCGATATGAAGGGCCAGCTTGAGGCGCTGGGATTCTCCCCCGCTTAACGTATTGGTGGGCTGACCAAGCATGAGATAGCCCAGCCCCACTTCTTTTAAGAGTTGAAGTTTTGAGACGATGCGAAGATGGCTTTGAAAAAATGAAATCGCCTCGTCGACTGTCATATTTAAAACCTCTGAAATACTTTTATCCCGGTAACGAATTTTTAGAACCTCAGGCCGAAACCTCTTCCCCTCACATGCCTCGCAGGTGATGATGACATCTTCTAAAAATTGCATATCCAGAACTTGAACCCCTGCTCCCTGGCAGGTGTCGCACCTGCCTCCAGCGGTATTGAAGGAGAAATGGCGGGGTTGAAGGCCGTGCCTCTTCGCCTCTCGAGTTCGGGCAAAGAGGTCACGGATATCTCCGAAAACCTTGATATAGGTAGCGGCATTTGATCGGAGGCTTTTGCCAATCGGGGATTGATTGACCAAGATGAGGTCGTCGATTTTATCTAATCCTTCGATGGAATCGAAAAAACCTTTTTCAAACTCAGAATTCCCATTCCCTTTGGCTCCGGCATAGAGGATGTTATGGACCAGAGTGGTCTTCCCTGCACCGGACACGCCTGTGATACAGACCATCACATTGAGGGGAATACGGACATCCATCCCTTTAAGGTTATGATGGCGGGCATTGCAGATTGTAATCCACTCCGAAGGTCTTCTGACGGGTTTGATTGGCCCAGAGGAGATTCCATCCCTCAGGTATCGGGCAGTAAGGGAGTCCTCTGTTTTGATAAGGGACTCGAGAGTTCCTTCAAAAATGACCCGGCCTCCCTCCCTTCCCGCGCCGGGACCGAGATCGATGATCGAATCAGCCGCCCGGATCATATCCGGATCATGTTCCACCACGACAAGGGTGTTGTTTCTGGTTCGCAGATGTTCAAGCGTCAGGAGAAGACGATGCGTATCCCTGGCGTGAAGGCCGATGCTGGGTTCATCCAAGACATAGAGCGTTTCGGTGAGAGAGGATCCCAGCGCTCCCGCCAACGTAATGCGCTGATATTCACCGCTGGAGAGGGTGCGTGTCTGTCTTGAAAGGGTCACGTATCCCAGCCCGACATCGAGCATAAATTTAATCCGGTCATTGATTTCTTTGAACAGGCGTCCGCCTATTCTTCTTTGAAAATCCCTCAAGGGTATATTCTTGAAAAACTCCTGAAGGTCTGAGACAGGCATGTCGGAAAGTTGAGCAATGTTCTTTCCGGCTAAACGGACATAGAGCGCTTCTTCTTTAAGCCGGGTATGATGGCAGGCAGGGCAGGGGGCGTAGGCCCGATATTTGCTGAGGAAGACCCTGTAATGAACTTTATATCTCTTTCCCTCCATCCAGTCAAAGAAGCCCTTTAGACCGATGAACTCATCCTTTCCATTGAGCAGGATCTCTTTGTGGTGGGATTGAAGATCATCAAAAGGTTTGTGAATCGGAATTCGATGCCGGCGGCAGGCCTTCCAAAGATATTCGTAGAGATCCTCATAGGCAGGTGTATTCCAGGGAGCAAAGGGCTTCTCTTTCAGGGTCTTTTTGGGGTCAGGGATAACCTTCTCCCAAGCAATTCCAATCACCCTGCCGAATCCCTGACAGGTCGGACAGGCGCCTAATGGGCTGTTAAAAGAGAAGAGAAGAGGCTCCGGTTCCGAGAAAGTTTTTCCGCATCGATTGCAGGAATAGCTGCGGTTAAAAGTCATTTTCTTCCCGTCCTCTCCAATGACCTCAACTTTTCCGCTTCCTGCATTGAATCCGCTCTGGATGGCTTCGGTGAGCCTCGATCTGTTCTTCTCCTCGGAGGACAACCGATCGATGAGCAGAAGTATTTGCTGGCGATTCTGGAGAAAGGAAGAGGGAAGGGCGGTAAGGTCAAGCACCTCTCCTTCATCCAAGATTCGATAATATCCATTCTGGATCAGTTCTTTTACCTTAGCCTCTCCCTTTTCGGCCTTTGCCAATGAAATCGGACTGAGAATGGATATCTTTTTTTGAGGATACTCGCTCAGGAGCGTTTCCGAGACAGTTTCAACCGTATCTCCGGAAACCTTTATCTCGCACTGCGGACAGAAAACCTCTCCGATCTTAGCGAAGAGAAGCCTTAAATAGTCGTAAATCTCAGAAGCAGTGCCCACTGTGGATCGGGCATTCTTCACGGTGTTCTTCTGCTCAATGGCTATTGCGGGAGGGATTCCATGAATGGCCTCCACGTCAGGCCGGTCCATCTTCTCTAAAAACTGTCGGGCATAGGTGGAAAGGGATTCGATATAACGCCTCTGCCCTTCGGCAAAGAGAGTGTCAAAGGCAAGGGTAGACTTTCCCGAACCTGAGACTCCTGTGACGACCGTGATTTTGCCTCTCGGTATCCGGCAGGAAATGTTTTTGAGGTTATGAGATTTAGCGCCAATGATTTCAATGAATTTTTCCATCATATCAATTTTGGTATCACTTTAGCATTTTGAAAAAAAGAGTTTTACGAGTCAATTGACCAAAAGATTCATCATAAAATCCCCCTTAATCCCCCTTTTCCAAAGGGGGAAACCCTTATCTCCTCCCTTTGGCAAAGGGAGGTCGGGAGGGATTTTACAAAGATTTTCAAACCGCTAAAGTGTTACCAATTTTGAAGTATTATGCCGCAATCATAGCCCTGATTCAATGGTCTTTGGTCAAGAATATCTTGACACTTTTTATCTATCTCTATATGATTTCTCCATAAGTTAGGAGGCTATCCGCTTTGCCGGTGCGAATAAGAGTGAGCGATTCGCGATAACTCTCTGTGATGACGTATCCCCAGCTATCAGGGCATTCCAACGGATGGCATACAGCCACCGCTGATTGCAGTTGCTATACATAATGAAAATTGAGTCCGGTTACCAAACATCAATGGCGAAGATATAATAAAATTTAGGATATAATGAAATTCTGGAGATAGTGGATGCTTCGTTTTGAATGGGACCCGATCAAGGCGAAACAGAACCTCGAAATACACGGTGTCTCTTTTGACGAAGCAAGTACAGCCTTTCGAGATACCTTGTCTCTGACCATTTATGATCCTTTGCATTCCGAGGGAGAAGACAGGTTCGTCTTGATAGGGAACTCTCACAAAGGCCGTCTTCTGGTGGTTATTCACACAGAAAGGGAGGACAAGATCAGGCTGATTAGCCCAAGAAAAGCAACAAAAAAGGAGAGAATTCAATATGAAGAGAATGCAAAAAGATCCGGACATGCTTGAAGAATATGATTTCAGCAAAGGCATTCGGGGAAAATACGTAAAAAGATATGCTGAAGGAACAAATGTTGTTGTCATTGACCCCGATGTTGCCAAAATATTCCCGGACCACGACTCTGTCAATCAGGCTTTGAGATCTCTTGCAGAAATCATTAAACGGCAGAAAAAAGTTGCCTAACAACAACATCACGCCGATGGGGTTAGCAGCATCAGGTTGAAAGCAATAGTGGCTATCCGCGCAGGTTATGCAAATTGTTCAGGCTATGATGATGTTTCTTGGCGTTTTCAACCGAGGATCTTTGATTAACCGCTCCGGAAGTCGTAAGGAAGAAGTTGTATCCTAACCCTTCTATCTTCCCCAAAAAATCGGACTCATTCATTCTTGAGATTCAATTTTTCATTGGAAAATCTCCAATTTCATTCTATACTTTGACTTAGCACGGAGAATGATTAACTCCGAACTTCAAATAAATGGCACTTGCAATCGAAGCAGAGGGAATCGTTAAGACCTTCCGGTCTGGATGGTGGCGGAGGAGAGTCAAAGAAGTCCTCAAAGGGATTAATCTACAGGTTGAGGAGGGGGAGATCTTTGGCATTCTTGGCCCCAATGGTGCAGGAAAGACCACACTCCTCTCCATCCTCTCCACCTTGCTCCTCCCGGACCAGGGGAGCGTCCGGATTCTCGGCATTGACGGGCTTAAAGATGGGCACCGGATTAGAGAAAGAGTCAATATCTCCAGCGGAAATGCGAACTTCATCTGGAGCCTGTCCGTCATAGAGAACCTCCGGTTCTATGGAATGCTCTATGGCTTGTCGGGAAAGAGAAGGGAAGCCAAAATAGAATTCTTAATCGATCTCTTTGGCTTGAAGGAACATCTGGAGGTCCCCTTTGACCGCCTCTCCACTGGGCTGAAACAGAGGCTCTCTCTTGCAAAATCTCTTTTGAATGATCCCTTTCAACTCATTTCAGGTGCCTGGCTGATCGGCATGGGACGGTCTTTCCTTGTCTTCCTGCTACTTTCCATCTTCGGCGGTATCGCTTTTGGTTTCAATTTTTTTCAATCAGGGGTTATTTCGCTCATTCTATACCTTCTGGGCCTTTTTATGATTGCTGTCTCGATTGGCATAGGCGTCTGTATCCTTGTCCTTCTCTTCGGCTACAAGGCGGAGGTGGCGGCATGGTCCATCACCAGTCTGATGGCTTTGATATGCGGGATATACTACCCCGTCTCCGTACTTCCCTCTCCATTTCCAGATATTGCCCGGGCTATCCCGTTGACCTACTTTCTTGAATACTTCCGCTCTTTCTATGGATTCGAAAGGGAGATCAACGACGTATTATTCCGGGGATTTGGATTGATCGGGCTTTATCTGATCGTTGAAGCCGTTCTTTTAAGATGGGTGATCCGTCATGCGAGGAAGAACGGCACATTTATTAAGCTGTCTGAATAGATGCTCCTGATTCAATTGGCGTGTGGATAAATCTCAATTCCGAATTCCGAATTCCGCAATCCGAAATAGATTACGGGGATTCCCACATCTTTTTCATCTTCTCTTTGCTCATCCTGAGATAGTCCCTGTCTTTGGAGAAGACTTCAATCGTCATGGTCTCATCATAGGAGGTTTGTTTCAGGGCTTTGATGATTTTTTCGAAATCGATGAAGCCGGCTCCTATGGGAAGGTGATTGTCCTCCTTGCCGAAGTTGTCGTTGGCGTGGATATGGCCGATGCGGTAACCATAGCGCTGAATAAATTCGATAGCGCTGTTTCTATCGCCCCCAAGGTTTGCATGCCCGATGTCGAGCGCAAGGCGGATTTCAGGAAAGGACTCAAAGACATCCTGAAATTCGTGAGGCTGGGTTAGGAAGTTGGCCTGAGGAAACATATTCTCAATACAGAGAATCATTCCGAGGCTATTTGCCTTTTTCAGGATGGTTTCGATCGACTTTAGGCCGTGTCCCTTGGCCTTATCGATGACGAACTTACCCATTCCGGTGATGTAACCCGGGTGAAGGACAACTTTTTCGATTCCCAGCTCAGCGGCGGCTTCAAGGGCCTCCAAATTCTCCTGAAGCGAGGCTTTTCTCAGGCTGTCGTATAGGTCTGATGTCCAGACAAATGTTGGAAGGTGTCCGGTGATTCCCATCTTATAACGATTGAGCAGATTCAGGATCGATTTTTTTTGAGCAAGGACCTTCTGGGGAGCCGCTTCGGGCAGGTCCATCGTCAGCTCAACATAATCGAAGCCCAGTTTTCCGATATCCTCGATTTCTTGAAGGACAGGTTTAACCGGAAAATTCATTGCGCCATATTTCATAGTGACTCCGTCAACAATGAACGATTGACCGTTAACTTTTAACTCCGAACTCAAAACCCCGAACTACGAACTTTCCTTCGCGCTTCCCTGATCCAGATTTTTAGTTTTGCCTTTTTGGGAATGGGTTGTCCTGCAAAATTCTGTTTTATTTTGACATAAAGCTGTTCCGAATCTTCAGAAGCGAGAGCAGTGATTGAATGGATTCCCGTTCCTTCCAGAATGCGGAGATTATTCACCCCCAATCCTTTTAACCTGACCAGATGGGCTTTTTCTATCCAAGGGATCAGTTCCTCTTTGGGGATGAGAAGCCGAAGAGCGAGTTCATCCCTTTCCTTTTTGATTCGGGTTTTTATAATGAGATCGTCCAGGGTGGCAATACCGACCCTTGGAAGCTCTTTTTGATATTTGGGGTCGATCCAGTAAGCCTCTTTCAAACGGGTTTCATAGGAGTCGACGGTTTTGAGGTCGATGGCCTTGAAGATGAGAACCGAGAAGGCAACCATCAGGACAGAGGTTAAAACTGTTGTGAGTCGTCTTGTCTTCTTTTCAGGGTTAGATTGACAGGTGGATTCTTCCCATCCTCTTCCGAAACGAAACAGAGAGATGGTATTGTACATCACATAAACCTGCACTGCAAAAGGAGGGAATCCCAAAAATCCAAGAAAAGGCATTTCAAATCCCTTCAACTCCTCAAAGAAAGGGACGGTGTAAATCCACCTTGAACGCGCCCAGAAATTCCAGAACTCCCATAGGAAGCCGCATATCAGCCCGGCAATGAGAAGAAGAAATATCTTCCCCGGTTTTCCTTCTTCAAGGTCCCTCAAAAGGGATTTCCCCCCAAAGCGATAAAGAAAGGGCTCCAGGAGAAATATAAATCCCACCCAGATAAGAGGAAAGAAATACTGCGGAATGACAATGGAGGAGACAAGGCACAGCGTGCCAAGTGCGATCAGGGAATGAAGGCTTCCCTGTGAGATGACCCTTCTTTTATTGTAAGCATTTTTGAACAGGCCGAAGGTTGCCAATAACTCCATCGTTTCGAATATCCCGGGAAGGACAGTGCCGTAAGCAATTGCATAACCCAACCATCTTTCAACAGCGGAGTTCGGCAGATTAATGTAGTACCAGTTCTCCAGAGAGAGATTGGCCGCTTCAAAGATCAGCCAGATAAAGATTGACCAGGGAATCATGAGAAAGAATTCTTTTCTTCGATTGATGAGAAGGGAGTTGCCTTTCAAACGGTAGATGATTGCATCGATAAAGAGGATGTATGACCACCAGGCAAAACAATAAAACCAGCTATAGAACGGTTCCACTTTCCTAAAATGAAGGAATTCAGAGAGGATGAGGATGAGGAATCCAAGAATTCCATAAATTGGAAGGACTCTCTTCATGGACACATAATTTAGCATATTCAAGCCCTTGAAACAAACGTTCATAAAAGAACCCAAATGAATCTTATTGACAGGGGAAGTAAAAAAACTATATTCTTCTCTATCATGAATAGAAAGCCATTTCTTAGACTTATTCTAACCGTCCTCATTCTATGTTTTTTATCTGCGTGCGACCGGCCCCAGAAATCCGGCATCGATTTTGATCAGATTGATACATCCCGTGATCCCATTCAACGATCCTTCCGATCCAATGAATCCATCCTCATCGAGACAAAAGCCGGCCAATTCACCCTCACCCCTGTGGCAGAATATCAATTGGCAGGGGTGGTGGTCAGCAAGGAACCCTACTCCTTTGATTGGAATGCTGAGATTTCACCTGTCGATTTAGCCATTGCCTGGGGGAAACTAACAGAACCCGAAAATGCAAAATATGTTTCTTTCAGTCAAAGAAACCGGTGGTATTTTTACGAATATAAACCGGAAAGTCCTCTGGACCATTCTTATATCCTCTCCCATTCTTCAAACAATCATATCATTCCGGCAACAGAGAATATCTTCCTGGCCCTCAAGACGGTTAGCAGGAAGGAGAAGGTCATGTTGGAGGGATTTCTGGTTAATTTGAAGGGGACCTATAAAGGAGGGACGGTCTACTGGAATACAAGTTTGACGCGGAAAGATTCGGGAGACGGCTCTTGTGAGCTTTTTTATGTAACGAAAGCAAGGGTCGGTTCTGATGTTTATGAGTGATGAGAAGACAAGAAAGGAGAAATTGAGTTGCAATTTACATATACGCAGAAGAGAGAATGGAAGGGTGCGGCAGGGCGTTCGGTGGTGATGGGAACTCATGGGATGGCGGCTGCCAGTCAACCTCTGGCGACCCTTTCAGGATATAAGATGCTTGGAAAGGGAGGCAACGCCATTGACGCGGCGATTGCCATGGTCAGCACGTTGAGCATTGTGGAGCCGTATAATGTGGGTCTGGGTGGAGATGCTTTTGCTCTGATCTATTTGGCTAAGGAGAAACGACTGATAGGAATGAATGGAAGCGGCCGGGCTCCTTATGGAGCGACGGTTGAAAAATATCGAGAGAGAGGAATGAGTGAAATTCCGGAGCGCGGAATGTTGGCGGTGACCATTCCGGGAGCGCTCCATGGTTGGGCGCAGGCTCTGGAGCGGTATGGGACCCTAAAGCTTGCCAGTGTCCTCAGGGAGGCCATCCATTACGCTGAGGACGGGTTTCCTGTGACAGAGGTCATCGCAGGAGAGTGGAAAGAGGCCGAGAGCCTCCTACGCTCTTCAGAACCGTCATCAAAGGCCTATCTTATCAATGGCAAGGCTCCTTCTCCGGGACAGGTTTTTATCAACAAGGACCTCTCAAAAGTTTATCAGAGGATTGCGAGGGAGGGCATAAAAGTCTTTTATGAAGGCGACATCTGTGATGCCATCGTCAATACGTCGAACCGCCTCCAGGGACTCTTTTCCCATCGGGATTTTAAGGATCATACCACATCATGGGTTGAGCCGATTTCAACGGACTACCGGGGTTATACGATTTATGAGCTTCCCCCGAATGGTCAGGGACTGACAGCGCTTGAGATGCTCAACATCCTTGAAGGATATGATATCGGCCGATTAAAACCCAACAGTCCGGAATATCTTCATTTACTGGTTGAGGCAAAGAAGGCGGCTTTCGAAGACAGGGACCGATTCATCACCGATCCTGAATTTGGGAAGATTCCAATGGATCGTCTTTTGTCCAAAGACTATGCAAGAAAGGTCAGGGCTAAGATCAGCCGGGAAGTCGCTGTTCCTCCTTCTTCTTATGTTTTACAAAATAGTGGTTCCGAGACTGTTTATGTGACAGCAGTGGATAAAGACAGGAATGCCGTTTCATTTATCAGCAGCCTGTTTATGGCCTTTGGGTCGGGTGTTGTCATAGATGGAACGGGGGTCGCTTTGCAAAACAGGGGAAAATCATTTTCTTTAAACCCTGAACATCGAAACAGGATCGAACCTCACAAACGCCCTATGCACACCATCATCCCGGGAATGGTCTTCAAGGATGGAGAGTTTTTAATGAGCTTCGGTGTGATGGGCGGCGACATGCAGCCACAGGGCCATGTCCAGTTCCTGGTCAACCTGATTGACTTCGGGATGAATCTGCAGGAAGCCATGGATACCCCCAGATTAAGACATATGAAAGGCATGGAGGTTTATCTTGAGGATGGGATTCCGGATGAGACGGCAGTTGCCCTCGCTGGAAAGGGCCATCAGATCATAAGAGGGTTTTCCCCAATCAATCAGGTGGGCGGAGGCCAGGCCATCTTTTTAGATCGTGAACAGAATGTCCTTTTGGGAGCCTCCGACCGCCGTAAAGACGGCTGTGCGATTGGATATTAAAAGAGAGTAGCCTGTCTTAGCAGGGGAAACTTAAAAATTGACCAATAATCCTTTTCCTCTCAAATATTCCTTAACCTGTTCAATGCTGAAGATACGATAGTGAAAGACCGATGCCGCTAAGAGAATCTTTGCTCCACCCCGGACAACAGCTTCATAAAAATGCTCAAGCTTCCCAGCTCCCCCTGAGGCAACCACCGGCAAGTCCACTGCATCTGAAATGGCCTTTGTAAATTCCAGATCATAACCAGCCTGGGTTCCGTCGCCATCCATGCTGGTTGGAAGGATTACGCCTGCCCCAAGGTCCTGACACTGCTTTGCCCAGACGATGGCATCCTGGCCTACAGGGTTGGTCCCACCCGATACCACCAACTCAAACCCAGAGGGCATGGCCTTGTTTCTTCTCGCATCAATTGCCACAGTGACCTTTTCTTTGCCGAACCTCTTCGAGGCTTGCCTTACCAGTTCCGGATTCTTCACAGCAGCGCTGTTCATAGAAAACTTATTGGCTCCAGCTTTCAAAACCAGTTCGATATCTTCCAGGGTAGAAATCCCTCCGCCCACGGTTAAAGGAATGTGAATCACGGATGAAACGTTTTTAATCCATTCGAGCCTGGTCTTTCGGTTTTCTACTGTAGCGGCGATATCGAGCATGGCCAACTCATCAACCCCTTCCTTTTCATAAAAAGCGGCATTTTCGACCGGATCACCAGCATCTTTGATATCCATAAAGTGGATGCCCTTGACCACCCGGCCCTCTTTCATGTCCAGACACGGCATAATTTTTATGATGTCCATCTTATCTCCTTAACATTTTAAAATAATTGGAGTTCCATCATGGTAACTCAATAATATATCCACGGAGAGGCTGTCAATGTCCAACAGGTCATTCATAAAATTGAAAAGAGGAATGAATTGTTGTATCGTTGAATTATCTTCTTGGTAAAACGAGGCTTTATCCATGAAACCTCGGAAACCTTGCCTCACTTTAAAGTCTTTTCAGGAATTGATCTCCGCTCTCGATCTAACTTCGTTACCTGAAAAGCGCCCTTTCACCCATCGGGCTTCTGAAGAAATACTATCTCCCGAAATAGAGGCGGAACTTTTTAGAAAAGAGATGGAAGGGGTAAAACCTGTCCGGAAGAGGGAATGGGTCGGTTCAATACCCAAGGCAGAGCTTTTAGAGGGTTTTAAAAAAAAGGATGATGTGGAAAGTTTAAAGAAGCTTGAGGACCTCATTCGCTATGGAAAAGGTTTCAATGTAGCTGACACTCCTGAGTATATTGAGGGCACCGGATATCATGTCCATCCTGAGATAGCCAGACGGCTTCACCGGGGAGATTTTTCCATTCAAGCCCATCTCGACCTTCATGGGCTCATCGTAGAGGAAGCCAAAGAGGTATTTCATCAGTTTA
>Ga0194127_10006310_pt1 | contig 13522 bp, 14 predicted proteins | sample TA2KigC100mmetaG_FD_148624 | JGI IMG/M metagenome (GOLD analysis project Ga0194127, IMG submission 148624) | Freshwater microbial communities from Lake Tanganyika, Tanzania - TA2015036 Kigoma Deep Cast 100m | ecosystem: Environmental > Aquatic > Freshwater > Lake | place: Tanzania: Lake...
GAGGCCCGAAAACCCCCTCCCCCTTGATAGGGGAGGGTTGGGGTGGGGGTGAAAGAAAGGGCAATAGAAAATGCAGAATCTCCCCCTCACCCTAACCCTCTCCCTCGAGGGGAGAGGGGATTTGATTCCGACATCCAGTCTCCTGCGTTTCTTACTGCTCTTCAAATTCGGCGTCGACTACTTCTTCTCCACCGCCTGCAGCCTGTCCGCTACCGGCTCCTTGTGGTCCAGCGCCAGCTTGTGTCTTCTGGTTAGACGCTTCAGAAAGAGAGTGTGCGGCCTGTTGCAGATCGCTCTTCAGACTGCGAATTTTATCAATTGGCGTATTCTCTTTTAGCGCTACCTTAAGATCGCTTAAAGTCTGCTCGATTCTGCCTTTTTCGTGGACCGGCAGTTTGTCACCCAGTTCACCTATCTGACGTTCAACCTGGTAAACAAGGCTGTCAGCTTCATTGCGCTCGTCAATCTCCTTGCGGCGCTGTTTATCTTCTTCACCGTGCTGTTTAGCCTCATTGACCATCCGCTCGATATCTGCCTGGTCGAGATTGGTAGAACCGCTGATCGTAATCGCCTGTTCTTTACCTGTACCTTTGTCCTTCGCACTCACTTTGAGTATTCCATTGGCGTCTAGGTCAAAAGCCACCTCAATCTGCGGCATACCGCGGGAGGCCTGGGCAATACCTTCAAGCTTAAACTGACCCAGCGAGCGGTTATCTCTGGCCAGTTCGCGCTCACCCTGTAACACATGGATGTCAACTGCCGGCTGATTGTCTTCAGCCGTCGAGAAGGTCTCGCTGTGCCTGGTCGGGATCGTGGTATTGCGCTCGATAATCTTGGTCATTACCCCACCCAGTGTTTCAACACCAAGCGATAGGGGAGTAACGTCGAGCAGCACTACATCTTCCATTTCACCGGCCAGCACCCCAGCCTGAATCGCTGCCCCAAGAGCCACAACCTCGTCGGGGTTAACGCTCTGGTTCGGATCTTTACCAATCAGCTCACGTACCAGCTTTTGCACTGCCTGTATCCGCGTTGAACCACCGACCAGGATCACCTCGTCGATCTCTTTTTCACTTAACTTGGCGTCAGCCAAAGCCGCTTTCACCGGCCCTCGGCAGCGCTCGACCAGGCTATGGGTCAGGTCATCAAACTTGGCCCTGGTCAGCTTGGTGTCGAGGTGCTTGGGCCCGTCGGCTCCAGCAGTGATGAAGGGAATGCTAATCGCTGTTTCGGTCGTTGAAGAAAGCTCAATTTTTGCTTTTTCTGCCGCCTCAATCAGTCGCTGCAGTGCCTGTTTATCCAGGCGCAGGTCAATCCCCTGATCTTTTTTAAACTCTTCGGCCAGCCAGTCAACTACAGCCTTATCAAAGTTATCGCCGCCTAAGTGGGTATCACCATTAGTCGATTTAACTTCAAACACCCCGTCGCCAACCTCGAGGATCGAAACGTCAAAAGTGCCGCCGCCCAAGTCGAAGACCAGAATCGTCTCATTGCTCTTCTTGTCCAGGCCGTAGGCCAGTGAAGCAGCCGTCGGTTCATTGATGATCCGTAAGACATTAATCCCGGCAATTTTTCCGGCATCTTTGGTCGCCTGGCGCTGGGCGTCGTTAAAGTAGGCCGGCACGGTGATTACCGCATCTGTTACTTTCTCGCCTAAGTATTTGCCGGCATCTTCCACCAGCTTTTTCAGCACCAGCGCCGAAACCTCTTCCGGGGCGTATTTTTTGTCGCCGATAATGAAACGCACGGCATTATTGGGCCCGGCTTCAACATTGTAGGGCACCAGTTTTTTTTCCGCTTCAACTTCGTTAAACTGGCGACCGATAAACCTCTTTACTGAAAAGAGGGTTTTCTCTGGGTTCAGGGCAGCCTGCCTTTTAGCGACCTGGCCGACCAGCCTTTCGCCGGATTCTTTAAAAGCAACGACTGAAGGTGTGGTTCTTGAACCCTCTGCGTTTGTGATTACCTCTGGCTTGCCACCTTCAATCACCGCCACGGCGGAGAAGGTGGTGCCGAGGTCAATTCCTACTGCTTTTCCCATCATTTTCACCTCATTTAAGATTACATTAATCCAGCAAGCCGTCACTGGCCACTTTAACCCAGATACATTCCTGGGCATGACCAGCCAGCTCTTCCTTGATCATCTTCTTAATATTTTCAGTATCCTTCTGGGTCTGACCGAATATTTCATTGCAACCGTCATCTAAGTTTAAATCGATTCCCTGCTGAGCCAGGGTATGCACAGCTTCTAAGTGTTCTAAGATTTCGGCGTACTTTTCCCTGGTTGCCAGCGCGTCGCGCATCATTTCTGCTTCTTCTTCATCAAGCAGTTCAAACTTTTCCTTTGGTGCACCACACTTGGGGCAGAAATCGGGAGGTTCTTCTCCTTCATGCAGGTAACCGCATACTTCGCAACGCCACATTTTCATTTTTCATATTCCCCTTTCGGTTTTTGATCGGTTTGTTAAGCATTTAAAGCAATGCAAAGCCTGATTTTTTCACCCCGGGAAGCCTGAGCCAGTTCTCGGTCGATAGTCATAATCATCAGCTCTGGGAATTCCCGGTGCAGGGTTTTTGCCGCTGCTAAGTGCCAGAGACCGGAACCTTTCAGCGGCCACCTCAAGGCCAGCTCTCTCAAAGAAGTGCTGTCCGGTACAATATTCAGCCTGCTCCAAGGGCCTCTTTCCAGCATCTCGTAGAGATACTCAATAATTACTGCCGGCAGCAGCTCTTCACGCTGGATGCGACTGATTTCTGTATAAACTTCGGCCGCAGCCAACGCAGTCAACAGGTGAATCCCTTTTTGACGTGCCTTGGCCTTCACTTGCTCACTGTGGTCGTCCTTAAAAAGGTAGGAGAGCAGGGCTGTGGAATCCCAGTAAATTACCGCCAACTTATCAGCCATTTTAATCCTCTCCGTTACTGTTGTGCCCCGATTTGTCAGCAGGAAGCTTTACCGGTGTATCAATGTGCTTCACTGTATGGGGGCAGAGATCAATCAAACCACTGCTGGTATAATTTTTTAATCTTTCTTCCAGGGATAGGGTCATTCCCTGGGCCGGAACCAGCCGGGCAACCGGAGTGCCCCGGTCGGTAATGATTATCTCCATACCACCCTTAACATCTCTGATCAGCTTGCTCAAATTTATGCGTGCTTCCCTGATGCCAATGTAGTTCTTTTTCATTGCCAGCACACCCCAATGTAGTAACAGTTACTACATTGATTATAATGGGCTTAATGACTCCTGTCAATAGTTATGTGTACATAAGCACTACAATTATTGTTGTCCATAACTAATCAGTCCAACAGTTTAATGCAGGAATGACAAAAGTACTGTAGAATAATAGAAAGAGCAGATTTGCCCTTTTAGGGCATCGGCCGTTTAAAAACTAAAAACAGACAAAGACAACCTACATTGGCTTTCTGGATATCACCGGGGGGTTTGTCATTGGGGGTCATCACAATTTCGCGTGAATTCGGCAGTGGCGGTGAAACAATCGCCCGCCTGGTAGCCGAAAAAACGCGATTTCTGCTTGTTAATAAAGAATCAATCACCCAGGGCCTGGCAGAACACGGCATTGAAAAACCGGCACCGCGTCTTGAAACGGCACTCAGTGATGAAAGCATGGCTGACGACGCGCACCACTATATCGAAGCGATGCATGATTATATTTACGACCTGGCGATCCGCAACAACTTAGTGATCCTCGGACGCGGCGGCTCGGTGCTTTTTCGCGACTATCCTCCTGCCCTTCATGTTAAGATCATTGCCCAGTTCACGCACCGTGTTAAGCGGGTGGCCAAACTCTACGATCTCAATACCCAGACGGCGGTGAAACTGGTGAAAGAGCAAGATCGCGACACCAGTCGCTATTACCGTCAGCTATTTGATATTAATTGGGCAAACCTGCGGGCTTACGATCTGGTGCTGAATACTGAAAAGATGGGGCTGGAAGATGCGGCAGATATGATTATCGCCGCTTACCGGGTTCACGGTGAGCCCCGTGAACTGAAAGGTGGTTCCAACGGCTTAGAAATAGAAGAACGTTTCTACAGCTCACCGGTAAGTGAAGATACTGAAAAATTTATGCACCCCAGCGAAGAAGAGTTCACAAAGATGCTAGATTTTTACAGGATTAGGTGGGAATATGAACCAAAAACATTTATGCTGGAATGGGACAGCGAAGGTAATGTGGTAGAGGCGTTTTCCCCTGATTTTTACCTGACTGATCAGGATCTCTATGTGGAACTGACCACTCAGAAGCCGAAGCAGGCCTGGCGTAAAAGTCGCAAAATCAGGCGGATGAAGGAACTCTACCCCGATGTCAATGTTCGCCTAATCGATAAAAAGGGCTTCGAGAGCCTACTCAGGAAACATCCTCCTGAAGGTGAAGAATAACCCGTCCCTGAAAAAGGAGAAAAACCTTGAACGATAAAATAATTCCCTCCGTCGATCAGTTAAAAATCATCATCAATCAGGAAGAAATCGAGGCAAAAATTGCCGAGCTGGGTAAAACCATATCTAACGATTATGCCGGTAAAGAGCTGATTATGGTGGGGGTGCTGCGCGGCAGCGCCTACTTTCTGGTTGACCTGACTCGCAAGATGCACATTCCCTTTGCCATCGATTTTATCAGCATCTCCAGCTATCGTGAGCAGTCCGAGACAGCCGGGGTAGTGCGCATTACCAAAGACCTCGATTTAAATATCTCCGGTAAGCATGTGCTGATCGTGGAAGATATTGTCGATACAGGTCTAAGCCTGGGCTACCTGCTGCGTAACCTGAAGACCAGGAATCCGGCCGATCTTAAAATCTGTACCCTGGTCAACGTTGAGGCGCGTAGAATCGTTGAAGTTCCTGTCGAGTATAAAGGCTTTGACCTGCCGAATATCTTTGTCGTCGGCTACGGCCTCGATTACAAAGAAAAATATCGCAACCTGCAGTTTATCGCTGAATTCAACCGCCCTTAAAAAAGTACATAAAAACACCAGGCTCCAACAGACCTGTGGTTTCACCTTCAGAATCCTGTTCTTCGGTTATCTACAGTCGCTTTCTATCGCCCCTACAGACGATTTCCTTCGACCTCCGACCGATTCATTCAGATCCTGTGCTGCGGTTTTTCGGCGCTTCCCGGCTCTGTTCCGGTTTTACCCTTCACTTTGCCTTTCAGCTACCGTCCCTGGCAGCTGTCCGATTCTCTTGGAGCTTCCGGTTTCCAATCCAAGCTTGCGCTTTTCTCTTCTTCCGTTTTTCCCTTTGATTCGGACCCGGTTCACCTTCCAGTCTCTCGGAACCTGGTAAAATTATATTAGCATGGGTCTAAAAACTTGTCAATAGTTTTTTGAAAAATTTTTATAGAAAATTTATTGGATCATTTTGCCTGCCATGGCTGTCTGCTGGAAATCATTCCTATATTTTTCATAAAAGTTGTTTTTTTATAAAGGGATCATCGTCATTATGGCTAATAATATCAAGTAGTTAATGATCCAAAATAAATCTTTTTAAATAACAAAAGAGCATCAGATAAGAGAGCAGGATTAGGTTCAATGAACATGACCGAAGAAAAATCAGTGGAGCCGGCGAAAAACAAGCGAGGCACTATAGTTGCGATTCGCGGCAGTGTGGTCGATGCGCACTTTCCAACTGCCCTGCCACCTTTGAAACACAAGCTGATAACTGACTCGAAAGATAAAGTAGTGATCGAAGTTGTATCTCATCACCAGGGTAGTATTGCCCGCGGCATTCCCTTTCACCGACCCGTGGTCTGAGGCGGGGTGATCCGGTTATCGACAGCGGTGACATGCTTAAAGTTCCGGTCGGTAAACAAGTCCTGGGGCGCATGTTCAATGTTTTTGGCGATACCATTGACGATCGGGAGCCACTGGCAGGGGTGGAGCTACGCGGCATCCACCAGCCCCCGGCTTCCATTGCCCAAAGGATTACTACCTCAGAAATTTTTGAAACGGGAATCAAGGCAATAGATCTGCTCACCCCCCTTGAGCGGGGTGGAAAGGCCGGGCTTTTCGGCGGTGCCGGTGTCGGCAAAACAGTCTTAATTACAGAGCTAATCAATAATACCGTTGGCAAACACAAGGGAGTCAGCATCTTCTGTGGTATCGGCGAGCGCTCCCGCGAGGCGGAGGAGCTCTATAGTGACATTAAACAGGCCGGGGTGCTCGATAACACGGTGATGATCTTCGGTCAGATGAACGAGCCTCCAGGCGCCCGTTTTCTGGTTGGCCACAGCGCTCTGACCATGGCCGAGTATTTTCGCGATGATGCCCGACAGGATGTGTTGCTGTTAATCGATAACATTTTCCGCTTTGTGCAGGCCGGCTCCGAGGTCTCCGGATTGCTCGGTAAGATGCCATCAAGAGTCGGCTATCAGCCAACCCTCTCAACAGAGATTGCCGGTCTGCAAGAGCGGATCTCGAACACGGCGACCGGGGCGATTACCTCGATTCAGGCAGTTTACGTGCCGGCTGATGATTTTACCGATCCTTCCGCTACCCACACTTTTGCTCACCTTGCTGCTTCGATTATTCTTTCCCGCAAACGAGCCAGCGAAGGTTTGTATCCGGCGGTTGATCCTTTGCGCTCCTGGTCTAAGATGCTCACCCCCCTGGTTGTTGGCGAGAGACATTATAAGCTGGCCCAGGAAGTGAGACGTAACCTGGCCGAATACGAAGAGCTGAAGGATATTATTGCTATGCTCGGTTTAGAAGAGCTTTCGCAGGACGATCGCCAGGTGGTTAACCGTGCCCGTCGTCTCGAGCGTTTTCTAACTCAACCGTTTGTTACCACAGAGCAATTTACCGGGCACCCGGGAAAAGTGGTTGACTTAGAAGATACCCTTGTGGGTTGCGAGAGGATTTTAAATGATGAATTTGCTGAACGATCCGAAGGGGATCTATACATGCTCGGCAAAATCAGTGAAGCAACCTAAGTTTCTACACCGTGGATCAAGATATCAAGTTATTGTAAGGAGATTTATAATTGAAACTGAAGGTATTGTTGCCAGCAAAAGTGTTGCTGGACGAAGAGGTCGAAAAAGTGACTGCTGAGGCAGAAAACGGTTTCTTCACCTTGCTGCCGCGCCATGTTGATTTTGTTGCTGCCCTGGTGCCTGGTATTTTTTCGTATCAGACCACCGGTGGTGCAGAATATTTCCTGGCCATTGATGAGGGAGTTCTCGTCAAGCAGGGTGAACAGGTTTTTGTTTCCACAGCCCGGGCTATGTCAGGCGATAATCTCGATCAGCTGCAGGATACTGTTGAAATTGAGCTGAAAGTGCTTAGTGAAAATGAAAAAAAAGCCCGGACGGTGATGTCCCGGCTGGAGGCTGATACCTTGAGGCGCTTTACCCGCATGGGAGGTGAGCGGCGCTGACCGCTGCAGAACAGAAAGATCGTGAAAAGAATCTGGCCGGAACCGTTGGCGATAAGGCAACCAGGCGTATTAAAGCCCGGCGTACCCGCGATCGCAGTATCTGGTTCGGCGTCGGCATGTTCGGGGTTGTCGGTTGGACTGTGGCCATTACCACGATCATCGGCGTTGCCCTTGGGATTTGGATCGATAGAACCTGGCCCAGCTCTTATTCCTGGACGCTCACTCTGCTCTTTATCGGGTTAATTGTCGGTTGCCTCAACGCCTGGTACTGGATAAAGAAAGAAAGCGGGTCTGATGGTGATGACGGTGAAGGAGGCGAAGGCTCATGAACTGGCTCTACCTGGTTCTCGCTTTCCTGGCAGGTACAGCGATGGGTACACTATTTTTCGGCGGCCTCTGGTGGACAGTCCAGAAGATGACAGGCGCCCGAAAACCGTACCTGCTTTCACTGACCAGTTTTTTAATCCGGACGACGGTGATCCTGTTCTGTTTTTACCTGTTGCTGCAATCCGGATGGTATAACCTGTTTGCTGCTCTTTTCGGCTTTCTGTTGGCCCGAACAGTCGTTACTTATAAACTTAATCCTGCAGGCAAAAAAAGCAGGCACCATAAAGCGTAGAAGGGAGGTTTTTTGGAGATGAGTATAAGCCCGGATCAGATTATTTTGTTTCAACAAGGCTGGTTTACGATCAATGCCACCATCGCTTTTACCTGGCTGCTGATCATCATTTTATCCCTCGGGTCCTGGCTGATTACACGAAGGCTCTCCAGCGAGGGAACTCTGACCCGCTGGCAGAACCTGCTCGAAGTTTTGATCAGCGGCATCAAAGGGCAGATCCGTGAGGTCAGCCGCCAGGAACCGGGACCTTACCTACCCTTTGTTGGCACTCTATTCATATTCATTGCTATCTCCAATATCCTGGCCATTGTGCCCGGCTATATTCCACCAACCAGCTCACTTTCGACCACCGCTGCCCTGGCCATCTGTGTTTTTGTTGCTGTGCCGGTTTTCGGTATTGCCCAGCGCGGAATCCTTAGTTACCTGAAGCAGTATATCCAGCCTACTTTTTTTATGCTGCCTTTTAACCTTATCGGTGAAATCAGTCGCACCCTGGCGCTTGCCGTTCGTCTTTACGGCAACATGATGAGCGGAACAATTATTGTTGCCATTCTGCTTACCATAACTCCGATTGTATTTCCGGTGGTGATGCAGGCTTTGGGGCTGCTGACTGGCTTAATACAGGCTTACATCTTTGCCATTCTGGCCATGGTCTATATCGCTTCGGCCAGTAAGGCTCACCAGGAATTAGAGAAAAAAGGAGAGCGATAAGTATGGAAAGCTTAAGTTTAATCGGAATTATTTCAATTGCCACGGCCGGTTTAACCATCGCCATCGGCTCTGTCGGCCCGGCCCTCGGACAGGGGCGGGCAGTGTCACAAGCCTTAAGTTCAATCGCTCAGCAGCCGGATGAGGCCAACACCATTACCCGCACCCTTTTTGTCGGGCTGGCGATGATCGAATCAACGGCGATCTACTGTTTCGTCGTGACGATGATTCTGATTTTCGCCAACCCCTTCTGGAACTATTTTCTTCAGCAATAGCCGGGTTTGGCGTTGTAACCGAATTAAATGGATGGGAGATAAACAATGATTATTGATTGGTATACGGTAATCTTTCAAATCATAAATTTCCTTGTCCTGGTGTTCCTGTTGCGCTATTTTCTCTACGGCCCGATCATCCGCGCCATGGACGAAAGGGAGCGGATGATCGTAGAGCGGGAGCAGCAGGCTGAATCGAGTATCAGGGAAGCTGCAGCTGAGGCAGAGTCTTACAGGAGCCGCAGCGAGACGCTGCGGAAGAACGAAGATCTAACCATGGAGAAAGCCCGGGTTGCCGCCGACGAAGAGAAGTCTAAGCTGCTTAATGCTGCACGCAAAGAGGTAGAGCAGGCCAGAAAGCGTTGGGAAGATGCTTTTGAGCGCGAAAAAGAAAGCTTTATTGTTGAGCTACGCTTACGAATTGGTCGTCAGGCCTGCGCTGTGGCCCGCCGCTGTCTATCTGATCTGGCTGATGCCGATTTAGAAGAGATCATTCGCAACCGCTTTGTTGATAGACTAAAGGCACTGCCGGAAGGCGAACAACAAAAATTGGCGAGCGCGCTAAAAAAGGCTGAGTACAAGGCATCTGTAAGCGCTGCTTTTGATTTCCCTCCAGCCGCTGTAAAGGATTTAGCAACAATGATCAACAAGCTGATCGATGCGGATGAAACCAAACTGGAAGTTAGATATATTAATAATCCTGAATTGGTCTGTGGGCTGGAACTGGCAGCCGGCGGTCATCGTGTTGCCTGGAATATAGATCACTACCTGGCTGATGTGGAAGAGCAGATCCTTAAAGGTCTTGAGCAGAATGGAAACGATACAGAAAAGGAGGAGGGAGCTGGAAGTGACTAAAGATTACAGCAAAAGAGGCTCCCAAGGCTCCCTGCTGTCTGTTTTACACGGCGCTATTGATAGCGCTGAAGAGGTCCTTGAACAGGCGCTGGCATCGGGCATGGCAGATCTTAAGGTTGAAGAAAGCGGCACCGTTATCTCAATTGGTAGCGGTATTGCCCGCATTGCCGGCCTGGCCGGGGTGCAGGCAGAAGAGCTGATTGAGTTTCCGGGTGGAATCACCGGCATTGCCTTCAATCTCGATCCCGATGCTGTCGGAGTGATTATGCTCGGCAGCGATGAAAAGATCTCTTCCGGTGACCGGGTTAAACGCACTGGCCGGGTTGTTGATGTGCCGGTGGGGGATGAGCTGTTAGGGCGGGTGATCGATGCCGCAGCGCGCCCGCTTGATAATAAAGGCCCGGTCAGTTACGTGGAACGACGCCCAATTGAGCGGGAGGCACCGCCGATTATGGCTCGCTCCCCGGTAACCGTGCCGTTGCAAACCGGCCTCAAAGTGATAGATGCCCTGATCCCTGTTGGCCGCGGCCAGCGCGAGCTAATCTTAGGCGACCGTCAGATCGGTAAAACAGCCATCGCCCTGGACACCATTATTAATCAGGCTGATAAAGATGTGATCTGTGTTTACTGTTCGATCGGTCAGCAGGGAGCGGATGTGGCCAAATTTATCGGCCAGCTGCGAAAATTTGGGGCCCTTGAATATACAACAGTAGTAGTTGCCTCAGGCGACGGGCCACCTGGCCTGCGCTATGTGGCGCCCTTTGCCGCAACAACTATTGCCGAATATTTTATGGAGCAGGGCCGCGATGTTTTGATCGTCTATGACGACTTAACCCTTCATGCCCGCTCTTACCGGGAACTTTCGCTATTGCTGGAGCGGCCTCCTGGACGGGAAGCTTACCCTGGCGATATCTTTTATCTGCATTCGCGCTTACTTGAGCGTTCAACCCACCTGCGCGAAGAGTTTGGCGGTGGTTCTCTTACGGCCCTGCCGATTATCGAAACCCAGGCCCAAAATATAGCGGCCTACATCCCTACAAACCTGATTTCGATCACCGACGGTCAGATCTACCTGTCGCCTGATCTTTTCCAGCGCAACCACCTGCCGGCGGTCGATGTTGGTAAGTCGGTATCGCGGGTGGGCGGGAAAACGCAGCTACCGGCTTACCGTGCGGTTACCGGCGACCTGCGTCTTTCTTATGCTCAATTTGAAGAACTTGAAATGTTTGCCCGTTTCGGCACTCGCCTGGATGAAAAAACCCGCGCTACGATTGAACGCGGGCGTCGGGTGCGTAAAGTCCTCACCCAACCGGAGCTGAAGCCGCTGACTATACCGGAGCAAATTGCGGTTTTGCTCTCTGTTACAGAAGGTCTTTTCGACCCGGTGGAAGTGGAAGCGCTGCCGAAGCTGGAAAAAGAGGTGAAAGAGGCGGTTACAGCGGAGCTTAAAGTTATCTGTGAAAAAATCGAAAGCGGTGAACAGCTATCAGCTGATGATCAGGGCGCCATCCTTGAAATCGCCCGCCGGGTAGTAGACGACTACCTCTCTTCAATAAGTTAACAAGTTGGTACGCAGCGTACTGCTTATTAACTTATTGTAGGCAGCATAGTGTCGTAGGAGGTTTTAGATGAGTTCGACCCTGGAGACTCTGCAAAAGCAGATTGCCAACGGTGAGGATCTTTCATCGATTGTGAGGACGATGAAAGCGCTGGCGGCTACCAGTGTGCGACAGTATGAAAAAGCAGCAGAATCGCTCGATGATTACTACCATACCGTTGAGCTGGGTCTGTCGGTGGTGCTTTCCAGCGAATTCGAAATTCCGGCTGGCCGTAAATCTAATCGGCTCAAACGGGAAATAAAAGTTGTTTTTGGATCAGATCACGGCTTAGCCGGCAGATTTAATGAACAGATCGTTAACTATACCCTGGTAGATGCTGAACAATCTGGCTCGTTAATGCTGGCCATTGGCGAGCAGGTTATCAACCGCCTGCAGGCAGCCGGCATCACTCCGACCAGGGAGCTGCATGTGCCTGGTTCGATCAGTGCCATAACGCCTTTTGTACAGAGCCTGCTTGAAGAGATTGAAAAGTTGCGCTTAGCAGAAGACGTCGAGAAAGTAGTGCTTTATTTTAATCGTCCCCGTACTGCCAGCTTTAGCCCCGTAGCGGAAACGATGCTACCGGTTGACCTGGATAATTTACGTGAAACAAGGTTAAAGTGGCAGTCGCGCTCGCTGCCGACCTTTACGATGCCCACCGACAAGCTGCTCTCTGCGTTGTTGCGCCAGTACTTTATCGTCTCGCTTTTTCGTGCCTGTGCTCTATCGCTGGCGGCCGAAAACACCAGCCGCCTGGCGGCGATGCAGGCGGCCGAGAAAAATATCAATGAACGGCTTGATCAACTAAAAGTGGCTTACCAGCATGAGCGGCAGGCAGCGATCACCGAGGAACTGCTCGACATTATTTCCGGCTTCCGCGCCGTTCGCGCCGCTCAGACGATCTAATTCGACGTTCTTCCGCCCCGATTTATTTTCCACTTGTTATAGTACTATCAGCTGCAAGGTTTACACTATCTCTAAACCTCAATATTGCCAGGTAAGCTCCGGCAGCGATGCCTGGCAGGCAGGCGGCTGCGCCCAGCAGGCAGGTTTCCCGAAAGCCGGGAATCGGCCCGCTTAAACCGGCAAAGGTTTCAGGGATCAAGGCATAAAGGATGATCCCCCCAAGGGTCGTGCCCGCAGCTGCCCCGGTAAAGCGAACCATATTATGCACGCCCGAAGCAATGCCGTTTTCTCTGCTGCTGACAGTGGAAAGCACCGAATGCAGGGCCGGTGTGGAGGTCAGGGCAAACCCGAGGCCGTTTAAGGCCAGACCGGCCGCTATGTATGGGTAAACCATATCAACGGAGATCAGCGAAAGCATTACCAGCGAGATTAAGCGCAGCGTCATTCCGCCTACAATTGGCAAGCCGGGGCCAAAACGATCCGACAGGCGTCCGCCGAGAGGCGAAAAGAGAGTTACGGTTACAGCAGCCGGGGTCAGGAACAGCGCTGTGTAGGCCGCCCCATAACCCTGGACTACATTAAAGTAGATCGGCATGATAAAGAGGGTTCCTGAGGCCACGAAGTGTTCCAGAAAACCAGCAATCAATCCCAAAGAAAACTGAGGTTTTCGCATCAGGATCGGACTTAAAAGTGGATCTTTTACCTGCTTTTCTATCCGGTAAAAGGCGATAAAAAGGATTATAAAAGCAGCTGCACTGATCTGAATCCAACTGCTTTCCCACCCCAGGTCTGGTAATAGGGTACTACCAAGCAGTAGAATAGTTATAGTGCTCATCAGCACTAAAGCGCCCAGCAGATCAAAGCCGGGTTTTTCTTCCTTCGCTGTTTTCTGCAACTCCCCGTTAGCCAACATCTTGCGGCCGGCAGCGATGACGATGATCAGCGAAAAGAAGGCAATTATTAAAAAAGCGCCCCTCCACGATAAGAGATCGGCCAGCGAACCGGAGACCACCGGCCCGATTACCGCTCCTGATGCACCGATGCTAGCCCAGATGCCAAGTACACGGCCGCGTTGATCTTCGCTTGTTTGCGTCAGCAGAATTGACAGTGAATTGGGCACCAGCATTGCCGCCCCTAAAGCCTGAACTACCCGCCCGGCAAAAAGCAGCTCAA
>Ga0194127_10006311_pt1 | contig 13520 bp, 9 predicted proteins | sample TA2KigC100mmetaG_FD_148624 | JGI IMG/M metagenome (GOLD analysis project Ga0194127, IMG submission 148624) | Freshwater microbial communities from Lake Tanganyika, Tanzania - TA2015036 Kigoma Deep Cast 100m | ecosystem: Environmental > Aquatic > Freshwater > Lake | place: Tanzania: Lake...
CTTCCAGGTTTGCGGCCTCCAACAGCCGTTTTGCCCATGAATCCAGTTGCGCCGGGTCAGCGTGTGCGAGTTTCGTCTCCGTCCAGTCGGGCAAAGGTCCAAAACGCAGGATCAGTAAATCCCGCAGCAGGGTACTCTTGCCCTGTTGTAGACCCTGTTGCAGACCCTGCTGCAGGCCCTGTTGCAGACCACGTTGCAAACCTTGCTGAAGACCTTTTTCCAGACCCTTGCGCAGGCCGATCCGTTCAAAGCTAGTGACATAACGCATGTGCATCGCCTCCTCGTGTTCTTGAACTTCCATCCAGAGTTGATCTTCCAGGGATTGCGGTAACTGCAGCAGCCAGTCGATCACCCGGAACAGCTCCAGAATATCTTGCCGGGCCCATCCGCGCTGGTACAGGCTTTTCACCAGTTCCAGCTTACCCCGATAACGAGCGTTGGCATCGGCGGCGGTGGACTGTGCCTCCAGATGCGCCTGCACCACCACGGCAAACGGATTGGTCGATACGGCCAATTCCGCCCATTGGTCATGGTAGTCGTTCAGGCAGACCACCGGAAAGGTGAAGCGGGTTACGCTGCCCCAGCGTCCATAGGTGAATTGGCCGGCGGATTCGTTCCGCCCCTCGCCCAGCACTGCCAGGCTGATGACCGGCCGGGCATAGCGGTCAAACAGTCGGTAGTTGTAGCTGAACATGCGTCCAGCGAAATTGCTTTCCCGTCGACCTTGCGCTTCGACATGTATCAGCAACCAATCCGCTTCTCCGTCGCGAGTGGTGACCTCAACCAGCTTGTCAGCCCAGCGTCGTCCCAATTCGGCATCCCGAACAACTTTTTGCAGTTCCTTGTCAAGGAAACGAAAACCGGCTTCCCAGGCGATGTCCGCATGGGCCGCCGGAAAAAAGAAGGCCAGAAACGCTGGAAAGTAGCGGTCCAGGGCTTCTTTCCACGGAGAATCGTAATCGTCGGCCATGACCCGTTTACTGCCCCGCAGTCAGCGTGGCCGGCGGTCGCCGCGTCGGCTGGAGGGTTGTGCTCAACCCGCCAGAGGCTTGTAGCGGATCCGATGCGGATTATCCGCTTCATCGCCCAGACGGCGGTGGCGGTCAGCTTCATAATCCGCATAATTCCCCTCGAACCAGACCACCTTGCTGTCGCCCTCGAAGGCCAGCATGTGCGTGGCGATGCGGTCCAAAAACCAACGATCATGCGAAATGACCACGGCGCAGCCGGGAAAATCGAGCAACGCTTCCTCGAGCGCCCGCAGGGTTTCCACATCCAGGTCGTTGGTCGGCTCGTCGAGCAGCAGGACGTTGCCGCCGCTGCGCAGCAGCTTGGCCAAATGCACACGATTGCGCTCGCCCCCGGACAGGTCGCCGATGCGCTTTTGCTGCTCGGAGCCCTTGAAGTTGAAGCGGCCACAATAGGCCCGGGAAGGGGTGGTATAGGCGCCGACGGTGATCATGTCCAGACCATCGGAAATTTCCTCCCAGACGGTCTTGTTGTCATCCAGATGGTCGCGCGTCTGGTCGACGTGGGCGATCTTGACCGTGTCGCCAATACGGATACTGCCGCTGTCGGGAGTTTCAGTGCCGGCCATCATGCGAAACAGCGTGGTCTTGCCGGCGCCATTCGGGCCGATGATGCCGACAATGCCGCCGGGCGGCAGACGGAAGCTCAGATCATCGATCAACAGCCGGTTGCCGAAACCCTTGCGGATTCCCTCGGCCTCGACCACGACATCACCCAGGCGCGGCCCCGGGGGAATGTAAATTTCCTTGGTTTCGTTACGGGCCTGGTTTTCCTGGTTCGAGAGTTCCTCGAAGCGCTGCAGGCGCGCCTTGCTCTTGGCGTGGCGGCCCTTGGGATTGCTGCGCACCCACTCGAGTTCCGCCTTCATCGCCTTGGCGCGCGCGCTTTCCTGCTTCTCCTCGATCTCCAGCCGCTTTTCCTTCTGGTCCAGCCAGCTCGAGTAATTTCCCTCCCAGGGTATGCCATAGCCGCGATCCAGTTCGAGGATCCAGCCGGCGACATTGTCCAGGAAGTAGCGATCATGGGTTACGGCGATAACCGTGCCAGGAAACTCATGCAGGAAGCGCTCCAGCCAGGCGACGGATTCGGCATCCAGGTGATTGGTCGGCTCGTCCAGTAGCAGCATGTCAGGACTGGATAGTAGCAGACGGCAGAGCGCCACGCGGCGTTTTTCGCCCCCCGACAGTTTGGTGACATCGGCGTCCCACTCCGGGAGACGCAGGGCGTCGGCGGCAATTTCCAGGGTGCGTTCCAGGTTGTGGCCATCGCTGGCCTGGATGATGCCTTCCAGTTTCGCCTGTTCGGCGGCCAGCGCATCGAAGTCGGCGTCTGGTTCGGCATAGGCGGCGTAGACCTCGTCGAGGCGAGTCAGGGCATCCTGGATGTGGGAGAGTGCTTCCTCGACATTACCGCGCACGGTCTTGGTAGGGTCCAGTTGCGGCTCTTGCGGCAGGTAGCCGATGTTGATGTCGGACTGGGCACGGGCCTCGCCGTTGAATTCGGTATCCACACCGGCCATGATACGCAAGAGGGTGGATTTGCCCGAACCGTTGAGACCGAGCACCCCAATCTTGGCGCCGGGGAAGAAGGACAGAGAGATATCGCGAAGAATCTCGCGTTTCGGGGGCACGACCTTGCCCACGCGGTTCATGGTATAAACGTATTGAGCCATTCAGGGAAAGCTGGAGTTGCGGTAATGAGGGAAAATCAGGCGGCGAACGACGGTCCTGCCGTCGCAATGATCAGGAATTCCAAATACCATTATCCCATATCCCAGGCGCTTGCGCCCGTACTGTTCACCTTGTGGTAGGGGTGACCCTCCGCCTGTTTGGCGCTTGTCTGGTAAATTGACCGTAACAGTCATGCATTGGCGTATTCTTGACGATGGCATCTCGGCGGTGGCTGGTTCGGCCTGGAACCGCCTGTCTGATGAAGCGTATCCCCACTTACGGCATGAATTTCTATGGGCTCTGGAGGCCGAAGACTGTCTGGGCGAAAAGGTGGGATGGGAGCCCCGCCATCTGGTCATCGAGGCGGCCGATGGGTCCTTGCTCGGCGCCCTGCCGATGTATCTCAAGCACAATTCCTTTGGTGAGTTCGTGTTTGATTGGGCCTGGGCGGATGCGCATCACCGAGTGGGGCTCAGCTACTACCCCAAGCTGGTGATTGCCAGTCCGTTCACGCCCGCCACCGGACCCCGGCTCTTGCTGCGGCCCGAACTCCGTCAGACCCCGCTGGCTGAGCGCGTGACGGAATATGCCATCGAGGCCGCAAGACTCCTGGGTGTTTCGTCTCTGCACTGGTTGTTCGCCAGTGATCAACTACTGGCTGAGGATGCTCGGCTGATGCGGCGGACAGGCTGCCAATTTCACTGGCACAATCGAGACTATGAGTCTTTTGATGACTTCCTGGCCGGTCTGACCTCCAAGCGACGGAAGGAAATTCTACGAGAACGTCGAATGGTGCGCGAAGCCGGCGTGGACCTGATCCACTTGAGCGGGTTGGACGTATCGAAAGACGAATGGCGGGTTTTTCACGCGCTTTATCGGGCTACCTTTGATAAACACGGTAACTATCCAGCCTTGACGCTTGGGTTCTTTCGGCGTCTCGCCATCACGCTGGGCGAGCATGTGCGGCTGGTCATGGCTCGCCGGCATGGCCAAATCATTGCAGTGGCTTTTTTTCTGGTCGGCGCCGATTGTCTGTATGGCCGCTATTGGGGTTGCCGCGAGGAATTGCCCGGGCTGCATTTTGAAGCCTGTTACTATCAGGGGATAGAACTCTGCATCGACCGGAGGTTGTCGCGATTTGAGCCAGGCGCACAGGGTGAACACAAGATCAGCCGGGGTTTCCTGCCCAGCCCCACATTCTCCTACCATTGGGTGGCCCATGAGGGACTCCGAAAACCCATCATGCTTTTTCTCCAGCGGGAACAGCAAGCCATGGATGAATACATGCGGCGACTCATGGAGCGATCACCGTACCGGAGAGCTTGATGTTCGTCATTCTTGACGAGTGGAACATTAATCAGCCGTTTCCAGACATTCATAATGCCCTGGTCGATCCCAATGGTCTCCTGGCCATGGGGGGGTGTCTGTCGCCGAGACGGTTAAGTAATGCCTATCGACAAGGTATTTTTCCCTGGTACAGCAAGGGCGAACCGATCCTGTGGTGGTCTCCCGACCCTCGCTGGGTATTGACGCCAAAAGACGTCAGGGTGTCACGCAGTTTGCGCAAGCGCCTCCAGCGCATGGAATTTCGGGTGACCTACGATCAAGCTTTTGCTGAAGTCATCAAGGCTTGCTCGATGCCGCGTGATGCAGGAGGAACCTGGATAACCCCGCAATTACAGCTTGCCTACAGTGAACTCCACCGAATGGGGCTGGCGCATTCCTTCGAATCCTGGCAGGGCGATCAGTTGGTCGGCGGGCTTTACGGTGTGACGATCGGGCAGATTTTCTTTGGCGAATCCATGTTTCACCGCGTGACCGACGCCTCCAAGGTTGCGTTTGTTACCGCTTGCCGATACCTGCATGATTGGGACTACCGGCTCATCGACTGCCAGGTTCATACGTCGCATCTCGAAAGTCTGGGCGCCAGACCCATGGCCAGGACGAACTTTGCCAAGTTTTTGCAGGACCACCGCGATCGCCCGGTTGCAGCCGAGGCCTGGCAACGGCCAGGGGTGATGTGAATCCGGTGCCTCTATTCCTGGGCCAGGAGCAGGCCTGCAGCTACCTGGCCGGCCGAACCTCCAGGATGGCCTACGCGCCGCCCGATTTACCTCTCGATCAGCCGCTTTTCAGCCGCTTGGTCGCCTGCGGGTTTCGTCGTAGCGGTGATCTGGTCTATCGGCCCTACTGCCAAACTTGCTCGGACTGTATCCCGGTTCGAATTCCGGTCAGCCTGTTCAAGCCGAATCGCTCGCAACGACGCGTCTTGAAAAGGAATGCGGATGTGCGGGTAATCGATAAGCCTGATGACTTTGAACTCGAGCATTACGACCTGTATTCCCGCTATCTGCGGCAACGACATCCGGACAGTGGGATGGTGGAGGTCACTCCCGAGGAGTATCTGGGGTTCCTGGCCAACCCACGCTGGGAAGGCACTCGCTTCGTCGAATTTCGCGAGAACGAGAGGCTCCTGGCTGTGGCGGTGGTCGACCTGTTGATCGATGGAATCTCGGCGGTTTACACCTTTTACGAGCCTTCCTGGCAAAACCGCAGCCTGGGGACTCTGGCAGTGCTCTGGCAGGTGGAGGAGGCCCGGCGGCGGGGCCTTGATTGGGTCTATCTGGGGTTCTGGATATCCGAGTGCGAAAAGATGGCCTACAAATCCGGCTTTCAACCTCTGCAACGGCTGACCCCTGCCGGCTGGAGACCCTTCCAGGAACAGCCGTTCCGTTTTTGAGTTTTATTCGTCGGGTTTCCAACTCAACAAGGATAGACTGACCACGAGAACCTGCCCGTCGAGACGTGCCCTGGATTGGAGTTCCCATTCATAGCGCACCGAGAGTTTGCCTCGAATGGGCGGAATGAGTATCCCCACCTCGGGGCCGAGCCCCACCGCGTATTCACTTGTGCCCTCCAGTGAACGGGGCAGTTGACTGCCGGTATCGGCCGCCACCTGCCAGAAGGCATAACCGGCCACGCCAAGATCGAGCAGATTGAAAAATCGTCCTCCCAGCCCGCCCTGGATCTGGAAGGTGTCGCCACGCGTGACGGCGATATTCGGCTTGCGCTCGTAAATGTTGTAACTCGACAGCGCGGACAGTCTGAAGGCGCGCTCGTCATCGAAGAACACCGTGCCTCCGGCGGAAACTTGGTGCATCCATTGGGAATGCGCCAACCCCCGGCGATTGACCTGACTGGTGGGCGCGTAGAGGCTGTAGGAGGTCGTGAGATCGAGTCGGGGTAGGCGCCAGCCCAACTTGACCGGCTGGATGAAGATGTCCCCCAATCCGGAGCCATCGAAGGATTGCGCCGGCAAATCGGAACGCAGGCTGACACCGGCCACCGGTGCGGCGAAGGCGGCCGTGTAGTAGGGGCCTGCTTCGAAGCAATAGGTCCCGGCGAGTGCGAACACATTGGCAAACCCCGTCACATTGAGCCCCTGTATGGGCACGGGGCGTCCATTCGGTCCGATCAGTCGATCGGCGGTCAACCGGATGAAGCGATCGCCGAGGTAGATTCCCGGGTCTTCCTGGGAGCCGGCATCGAGGCCCAGGGCGCCCAGCACGCGCTGTCCGAAGCCCTCATCCGCCATGCTCGGGCCATGGGTGACACTCGCAACGAGGTAAACCAGCGACCCGAGCAGTCGAGCGACTTTCACCCGCGCGCCTGTTGGCAGGTCAGGGGCAGGTCGTAGTAGGTCGGTTCCCACTGATGGCGCCGGATGGCTTTGCGCAGTTCCGATTCGCTTGCCGGCGGCGCGCAGCCGTCCTTGACGGCCTGTAAGGCGATGGCCAGGGCGATGTCCGCGGCCACGGCCCGGACTCGCCCAAGCTCCGGGAGTAGCGGGGCATCCGCCCGGGTCTGAGCGGGCGACCGGGCGCCCAGGGCTTCCGCCGCCGCGATCAACATGGTATCAGTGACCCTCCGCGCGCGGCAGGCTACCAGCGCCAGACCGACCGCCGGAAAGATATACACGTTATTGCATTGCGCGATGGGGTAGTCCCGGCCCCCGAAGGCGACGGGTTGAAACGGCGAACCGGTCGCTATGAGGGCTCGGCCATCGGTCCAGCGCAGCAGATCATCGGGCCGGGCTTCCGCGTGGCTGGTGGGGTTCGACAAGGGGAATATGATCGGTCGTTCGGCCTTGGCCGCCATGCTGCGGATGATGGCTTCACTGAAGGCGCCGGCCACGGTCGACAGGCCAATCAACACAGTCGGCGCGACCTGCGCCACGACCTCGGCCAGCCCGATACCGCTCCGGGAGAGTGGTCCATCGGCGATTTCCGTCCAGGGTCTCGCGTAGATGCATTGCTCGGGTTGCAGATCCTCGCGTCGATCGTGGAGCAGCCCCTCCTTGTCGACGAGATGGAAGCGGGCGCGTGCGTCCGGTTCGGACAGACCCTGCCGGATCATGGCCGCGCGCAGATAGTCCGCCACTCCGACGCCCGCCGCGCCAGCTCCCAGGAACACGAGGCGATGCTCCTTCAGGGGGACTCCGGTGACGTTCACTGCCGCCAGCACCGCACCCAGGGCCACCGCTGCCGTCCCCTGGATATCATCGTTGAAGCTGAGCAGTTCATTCCGGTATCGCTCGAGCAGGGGCCGCGCATGCGTGGAGGCGAAGTCTTCCCACTGCAGGCAGACCCCGGGCATCTCCGCCTTGACCGCCTGAACGAATTCGTCGACAAAAGCGTAGTAGGCATCGCCGGTGATCCGCTCATGACGCCAGCCGAGATAGAGCGGATCCGCCAATCGTTCGGCATTGTTGGTGCCGACGTCCAGGATGATGGGCAGGGTTCGCTCCGGATGAATCCCGCCGATCAAGGTGTAGAGCGATAACTTGCCGATCGGGATGCCCATGCCACCGACCCCCTGATCGCCGATGCCGAGGATGCGCTCGCCGTCCGACACCACGATGACGTCGATGTCCGCCATCGGCCGGTTGCGGAGTATCTTGCGGATATGGCCGCGATCGGGATAGGCGATGAACAGGCCGCGCGGTCGCCGGTAGATATGGCTGAAGCGGGCACAGGCGAGGCCCACGGTGGGCGTGTAGATGATGGGCAGCATCTCCTCGAGGTGATTCGCCAGCAAGCGCTAGAACAGGATTTCGTTGGTGTCCTGCAGTTGGCGCAGATAGATGTGCCTCTGCAAGTCAGAATCGATCTCGCGGAAAGCCTCATAGGCCCGTTCGAGTTGTTCCTCCAGGGTATCGACATGCGGCGGCAACAATCCGCGCAAGCCGAAGGCATCCCGCTCCGCCTCGGAGAAGGCGCTGGCCTTGTTGAAAATGGGATTTTCCAGCAAGGCCTGGCCGTGGAGAGGGCAGGGCGGAATGGCGTTGTCGTCAGAGGAGGGGTGGCCAGTCATGGGGGGTGACTTCATGGTTAGCGGCGTTGGCGGCTTGATTGATGGCGACACTGTCAAAACGTATTGGCTGGGTAAGTCATCTGTTCCATGCGTCAGCGTCTTTCCAGGGCGACTTCCACGCTGAGGTCCGCGATCTCAGTCATCAGTGAAATCGACTTGAGCGGATGATTGTCCCGTAGCGCCCTGGCGACCAGGAGAAAAAAGGGCCAGAAGACGCGCAATTCCCGCGGCCCCTCCTTGCACCAGAGGGCGGCCCAAAGACAACGCTCGGCCCACTTCAGCGCGCGAGGCTGGATGACCTGAGTCAGCACCTTACTGGCAAGCGCGGTGTGCTGGGCGGATCGCGTGGCGGCGAGCGCATCGAGAACGGCCTGGTCATCTTCGAACCACGATTCGGTGATGCCGGATCGTTCGGCCCAGGTGGCGCTGTGAGTGAGTACATGATCAACGGCGGCGGGTTCCAGCAATTCGCGGGGGAGTTCCTGGAGCAAGCGGTTGATGCCTTCACCCAGCTCCAGGCGCTGCGGTAACCAGGTGCTGGCGCCGATGGTCTCGGCTACCTGGAGCAGACCGATGGGGGGCAAGGCCGAACCGCCATCAACGGTCGCCAATTGATGCTGAATGGCATGGTCCATATATTCCCTCGAAATTCGCAGGATGGGCATTTCGTTTTCCATGTGCTCCATCATGGAGTCACGCTCCCGTTTGGAGAGACCCGTTTGACTCCAGGCATCCAGAATGCCTTTTCCGAGCCGGATCAGGATGGAGGAGAAGGTGTATTTCCGCTTTTCTTTAGACAGCAAGAGAAAACCCTGGGCGCCGCTGCCGTCCACGGCACTGGCATAAATTTCGATCTCCCTGGCGTCTGGCCACGACGCGCAGATCACCCCCTGGCGCCGCGCGGCCTTCACGGTCTCGTCGATCGGCGCCCGTTCATTCTCGGGTAGCCAGTTCCGCAGGACGATCAGCCGGCGCATGGCGACGGGGCTGAGCGCCCTGGCATGTTGCAGGAGAACCCGGGTGAGACCCTGTCTGGCCTCCGCCCGGTCATCGAGCAGCATGAGGGGAACCGTCTCGCACAGGCCGCTCCGCGGATCGTTCAGGATGAGGTTCGCCAGCATGGCCAACGCTTCCGGTGGCATGGCGTAGGTGATCTCCGTGATGGCCCGCGCCGCCTCAAAGGGCTCGTCGCCGATGTCCTTCGCCCCACTAGCCAGGAAGGCCGGAAGTTCTTGCGGATCGAAATCGTCCGGAGCAGCCGTTTCACTCATCAAATCCGATACCGTTTCGAACAACTCGGGTATGGGCGGGAGCTTGGCATCCCGCAGTAAAACCGCAATGCGGCTCAGCAGCACGGCGGGCAGCACTCCGTTGCGTGCGAGTCCCACTACACGGTGCTGAAACTGGTGCGCGAGGTCAATACTGCCTTGGTAGCCCCGGTCGATGCCATAACGCAGAAATTCCAATTGCTGGCCCAGCAGTAGACTGTAGGCCTCCGCGAGCCAATCCCCCTCGGTGTCTGCTGGGTCCCGCGCGTCCAGGAGACCCTTGAGACTGTCCATGATCCAGGCCGGGTTGTCTTCGAGCAGGAACCGCAGCTCCTCGGTGAATTGAGGGGCCAAGCCCTTGGCCAGGCGCTTGGAGAGACGTTGAGCATGCGGGTGCAGGGGATGTTGTTGGGACATGAGTCGTGTGAATACGGATGTGGCTGGAATGAGGGTCAGGCGTCTTCCTTAAGGCGTAGTCGCGGGTATGATCGGGATTTCATGGCATGGCTGAACACTCTTCAGTGGGCCAAAACTCGGCCTCGGGTATCTGGGCGAGTGTAATAGCCTGATACGTTATTGTGGATTAACGCACCGACTCACAACGTCGCCATATCGATCACAAATCGAGTGTCACGTCACTTTTCAGCAACCTTTCGTAAGCCTCGTTAATATCGGCCATGGCGATCAACTCGATATCGCTGGTAATCCTGCGTTCCCCGCGGAAATCCAGCATTTCCTGCGTTTCCCGTATGCCCCCAATGAGGGAGCCGGCCAATTGCCGACGGCCAAACACCAGGTTGAAAGGGTTGAAGGGTAACGCTTCCGGCGGCACCCCAACCAGGCATAGCGTGCCGCTGTGTTTGAGCAGCGCCAGGTAGGCATTGAGATCATGCGGCGCGGAGACGGTATCCAGGATGAAGTCGAAGCGGTTGGCGTGCTGCGTGAACGCATCGGGTTCCCGCGTGATCACCATCTCCCCCGCCCCCAGACGTCCGGCATCCTCGGCCTTGCCCGGCGAGCTTGTGAACAGCACGACGTGCGCGCCCAGGGCCTTGGCGAACTTGACGGCCATGTGCCCCAAACCTCCCAACCCCACCACACCGACGGTCTGGCCGGGACCGACCTTCCAGTGCCGAAGGGGCGAATAAGTGGTGATGCCGGCGCAGAGCAGTGGGGCGGCGCCGGCCGGATCGAGTCCCTCCGGCACGCGCAGCACGAAGTCCTCGCCGGCCACGATGCGCTTGGAACAACCCCCATAGGTAATCCCGCCTCCATGCGGGTCGTCGCTGTTGTAGGTAAATGTCGGACCCTTTTCGCAGAACTGCTCCTCATGCATTCGGCAACTCGGACAGGTCCCGCAGGCATCGACCATGCAACCAATGGCGGCCAGGTCGCCCGGCTTGAAGCGGCTGACGTTAGCGCCGGTGCGGCTCACGCGGCCAACGATTTCGTGGCCGGGTACACAGGGGTAGGTCGTGCTGGCCCATTCATTGCGCGCCTGATGGACATCGGAATGGCACACACCGCGGTAGAGGATTTCAATCTCGACATCGCCTGGGCCGGGATCACGCCGTTGGATCAGATGGGGAACAAGCGGTGACGTGGGATTATGCACCGCGTAGGCTTTGATATGGGTCATGGCAAGGGTCTCCCGTCTCGCGCCGGATGGTTCCGAAGCAAGAAGTTTAACCGGCTTTGACGGGTTCATGTCCGGCAAACGGCAATCTCAGTATGAGCCGAACGCTCGCTAACCCCATGTCATTTTGGCAGGGAATGCCTGAAGCCTGTCACGGGGACGTTAACCAGGCCAGGCCGACAGGCCAATGGCGGGCCAGCAGGCGTTCATGTGATGTTCCTTTGTAAAGATGGCATTGGCGGTGGTCAGTCTGGCGGGCTTATGCGATCCCAAGTGAGCAAGTGTCAATTCGCCGGGGCGCATCCGACAAGCATTCACCGGGTAGATGAAGTGTAGGTCATTGTTACAGGGCGTAAAGCGGGGAGCAGAATCTGGCGATTTCATCAATGCCATAGCCTATCGAAGTGATAAAGGATCACCGCTTACCAGCAAGATTAATTCGAGCATGAGCAGACGCCCTGTTCCTGGAAAAGGCAAAGGGGGCCGAAGCCCCCTTCCGGTTCACAGCCTGTGCCGCTGTTTTACAAATAACCCGGGTGACGAAGCTTGATGTGAATCCCCCCTCACCTCCTTTTAGGGAGGAGGGGCTGAATCTTGCTCGGTTCATCCATCCAGGATAAGCCTCGGTTTACGGTTGTGTCGCAAACCCCGGGAAAGCCAGGTAATCGTCGATTTCCTTGATAGTAGGCATCACAACGAGGTCGTAATCGCCATTGACCTTATCCACGCAGGATTCCGGATAGGGATTGTTATCCTTGTCACGAAGCACCAAGGTATAACTGAGCCAGAAGTTTTCATGGCTGCCGTGGGCGTGCGGATTATTGCCGTACTTTTTGGAGGGCCCCCCCATCCAGTAATTTACAGCGTGTTCCTCGTTGGAAGCGGCTAGAGAGGAGCTGAGGTGACAGATGTCCGCGCCAGCGGTGCGTACAACCAGCTTGCGGGCGCAACTGTTGGCATTAAAGGCAATGGGGATGTAGTCGCCCCTCTGTGTAGAGAATCCGGGTTTATAGCTATTTCGGATTTGCACGCCGTTATGGGTAGGGGCGCCCGCCGAGGTGACGCCAGCTTCGACGATTTCGTCAAAGGTCCATTTGCCGCCCCTGGCATAGAAGCCGCCACCGCCCTTGGTCTTCGGCTGATTCACCGCGAAGTAGGGTATGTTGCCCAGATAGGTCATACGTCCGGACAGATTGGTGATGGGTGTCGTTCCGGGACCCCATGGGCAAGTAGTCCTGTGGCCTATGGTCGTACAGTTATTGAAATCGATCAGGGGTTCCACCAACTCACTCGACAAAGAGGTGGCTTTGCCTTGCCCCAACGGATCAAAGGCGTTCTTGCCCGAGTTAGGAATGCGGGCCACGGAGGGCTGCTTGCCGGCGCCAATACATTCGCCAAGGTCATTCTTGACATCGCAGGTGGTCATCGGCGCCATGCCATCGTCAACGACGCGTCTGCCGGATTTGCGTTCTCCCAGCCCCATAGGCCAATACCAGGAAGTAGCTGTAACCGGCTGGTTTAGAACACCAGTATCATCGGTACACCCATGGCTGATACGAATGGCATCGACGGCATAGCCGCGGCCGGCCGTCGCGAACGTGATGGTTTCACCGGTGGGTGTGACATTGTAGGCGCCCAGTCTGGCGCTTCCGCCATCGATGTAGCCGGGATGGGCTTGAGCCTGTTGCAGGGGTAGCGTCAGCGCGGCCAGCAGCCCACCGGTCAGAAGGCCAGTTGTTTTAATCTTCATTTCGGGTTCTCCTCAGGATTGAAGTTTAAGGGGTGTCATCAATGGCTATCAGGGCTGGGTCGCAAAACCGGGGAAATGCAGGTTGTCATCGATTTCCTTGATGGTGGGCATCACGACCAGGTCATAGTCTCCGTTCACGGGGTCTTTGCAGGTCGCCGGGAAGGGGTTCTGGACTTTGTCGCGAACCGATAACACATAGGAAGGCCAGAAGTTTTCGTGGCTGCCATGGGCGCCAGGAGTCATGCCATATTTCTTGGTAGGACCAGCAAACCACCAGTTGGTCGCATGAACATCATTAACCTCTGCTCTGGACGGGCTGAGGTGGCAGATATCCGCGCCTGCCACGCGTACAACCAGTTTTCGTGCGCAACTGTTCGCATTGAAGGCGATATCGATGTTGTCTCCCGCGGCAAAATTCGTCGAACTGCCCGCCTTCCAAGAGGTACGGATCTGGACATTGTTATGGTAGGGCGCCGCCGCCGAGGTCACGCCCATTTCAATGAGCTGTTCAGCCGTGAATTTGTTGCCCTTGGCATAGAAGCCGGTGCCATTGGTCTTGTCGACATTGATTCTGAAGTAGTTGAGATTGCCCTGGAATTTCATCCGGCCTGCCAGAGTCGTGATGGGCGTTTCGCCCGGCGACCAAGTGCAGGAGTAGCTATGGTTAACCGAGGTGCAGTTGATATTGGTCGGCTCCACCAGGTGCTCGGCCAGGGTGGTGGCCGTGCCCTGTCCTTCGGGGACGGTCGGTTTTTTTGACGAATCGAGGATCGTAGCGACGGACGGTTGTTCGC
>Ga0194127_10006318_pt1 | contig 13509 bp, 10 predicted proteins | sample TA2KigC100mmetaG_FD_148624 | JGI IMG/M metagenome (GOLD analysis project Ga0194127, IMG submission 148624) | Freshwater microbial communities from Lake Tanganyika, Tanzania - TA2015036 Kigoma Deep Cast 100m | ecosystem: Environmental > Aquatic > Freshwater > Lake | place: Tanzania: Lake...
CACGCCATCGCCGAATTGGCTCAGGCCGAGCAAAGCGAAGTGGTGGCCGCCGCCTATGCCGGTGCCACGCTGAGCTTCGGACCCGAGTACCTGATTCCCAAGCCCTTCGACCCGCGCCTGATGATGAAGATCGCCCCGGCCGTGGCCAAGGCGGCGGCCGCCTCAGGCGTGGCCCGTCGGCCCATTCAGGACTACGACGCGTACCGCGAAAAGCTGCAGGCTTTCGTGTATGCCTCGGGCACCACGATGAAGCCCATCTTCAACATCGCCAAGCGTGCGCAGAACAAGCGCGTGGCCTATGCTGAGGGCGAAGAAGAACGCGTGCTGCGCGCCGCACAGGTGGTGGTGGACGAAGGGCTGGCCCGGCCCACGCTCATTGGCCGCCCGGCTGTCATCGCCCAAAGGATCGAAGCCTTCGGCCTGCGCCTGAAGGAGGGCCGCGACTACGAAGTCGTCAATGTCGAACACGACGATCGCTACCGCGACTTCTGGCAGACCTATCATGCGATGACCGACCGCAAGGGCATCACCGTGCAGATGGCCAAGATCGAGATGCGGCGCAGGCTCACACTGATCGGTGCGATGCTGCTGCACAAGGGCTATGCGGACGGCATGCTGTGCGGCACCTGGGGCACGACGCAGCAGCATCTGTACTACATCAACCAGGTCATCGGCCGGCGCAAAGGCGGCAGCCTGGCCACACCGCAGGATGTGCCGGTTTATGCCTGTATGAACGGGCTGATGCTGCCCGGACGCCAGGTGTTCTTGGTGGACACCCATGTGAACGACGATCCCACACCCGAAGAACTGTGTGAGATCACCGCCATGGCGGCTGAAGAAATGCGACGCTTTGGCGTCCAGCCCAAGGCCGCCCTGCTGAGCCACTCCAACTTTGGCACCAGCGACCACCCCTCGGCGGTGAAGATGCGCCGCACGCTGTCGCTGCTGCGCGAGCAGGCCCCATGGCTGGAGGTCGATGGCGAGATGCACGGCGACCTGGCGTTGGACGGTGCAGCCCGCAAGGCCTTGATGCCGCGCACCACCCTGACCGGCGAGGCCAATTTACTGGTGCTGCCCAACATCGACGCAGCCAATATCGCTTACAACCTGCTCAAGACGGCCGCCGGCGGCGGCATCGCCATCGGGCCGGTTCTGTTGGGTGCGGCCAAGCCGGTGCATATCCTCACGCCTTCGGCTACGGTCCGCCGCATCGTGAACCTGACCGCCCTGACGGTCGCAGACGCCAATGCGCTTCGATAGCACCAATTTGGTGCTTAAGCCTTATAATGTGGGATACGAGCGAAGTGAGTAAACACCAGTAGTTGTAATTTTCGGATTGACACAGGGTCATGCCTTGTCGTGTCGACCAGGCTTCGTTATGATCGTGGAAGTCAGATTAAGGGTTATCCCGTGTTATCGACCGTCGGATCATCGTCGGCTCAAGTGTCCCGTCAGTGGGGGCTTGCTATCGCTGATCCGGCCGCTCATGGGGCGCCCCGCCGGTCCAACAGCTGCCTTCGGGGCGCCTGGGTCTTGGCACTGTGTTGGGGCGTGGGCCTGTCGGCCGCGCTACCTGCCGGGGCCAAGATCGATTCGGCATTCGAGTTGCCCACGGTCAGTCTGCAGGCCTTGCCTCAGGAGGCCCGTGAAACGCACCGTTTGATCCTATCGGGGGGGCCCTTCCCTTACGACAAAGACGGCACCGCGTTCGGCAACCGCGAACGCCTGCTGCCCGGCAAGCCCAGGGGCTACTACCGTGAGTACACGGTAGACACCCCAAAGGCCAAGAACCGGGGTGCGCGGCGCATCGTCTGCGGTGGGGAGCCGCCGGTGCGCCCTGAAGTCTGCTACTACACGGCTGATCACTACGCGAGCTTCGCCCGCATCGCGCCCTGATCGCTGTGACGCTCTTTGCTTGAAGATTTCCAGAGGAAGAAGAACATGTTGCTGCAGACCGTCCGTCCCAACATCGTGCAGGCCATCCGTGCCTACCGGGTGGAGGACCTAATGCGCGCCGCGCAGGATGCGGGGCACCACTTTCTTTACGCCAACGTTACCGAGGCGCAATCCAAGCAAGAGGTGCTCGAACTGATTGCGCAAGCCTTTCTGTTCCCTACCCATTTCGGCAAGAACCTCGATGCCCTGTATGACTGCATGACCGACCTGGTGCACAAGGCCGGCTCACAGCGTGGCTTTGTGGTGGTGCTTGAGCAGCTGCCCGACAACCGCGGCTTCGACCGTGAGGCGCGCGAGCAACTGCTCGATGTCTTCCGCGACGCGGCAGATTTCTGGGCGGAGCGCAAGATTCCGTTCCGCTGCTTCTATTCCTTTGCGGTGTCCCACTCGGACAACACTGCCTGGGACAAGGCGGCCGAGGTCCCGGCACCCACGCCTGAGGCCAAGCCCAAGCCGGCCGCCAAGACCAGCACAGGCCCCACCTTCAGTGCCAACATGCCGATGATGAGCAGCGCCTTCGACACGGCCATGTGGCTCAACGCGGCCTGAAGATCGGCCGGCGGCATCAGGCTGCCATCCCTCCAACAGCGGCCGGCTTCACCGGCCGTTGTTCATCCAGGGTCTACTTGATGGCCTGCACAGCCATGGCCAGGTTCACATATTCGGACACTGGCACTTCTTCGGCACGGCGCTGCACGTCAAACGAAGGCCCAAAGCTGTGCTGTTGTAGCCAACGTCCCAAGGTGTGGCGCAGCAGCTTGCGGCGCTGGGAAAACGAGACCTGCACCAGCTCTTGGAGCAGGCGCACATCCAGCGCAGGCGCATCGGCCCTCGGTACCAAGCGCACCACGGTGGAGTCCACCCGAGGCGGTGGGTCAAAGGCTTCGGGGGGCACTTCCAACAGGGGCTCTACAGCGAAGCGCCACTGCAGCATGACCGAAAGGCGCCCGTAGTGGGATGTCTGTTCACGAGCGGCCATCCGGTCGACCACTTCCTTTTGCAGCATGAAGTGCAGATCGGCGATGCGGTGTGCAACAGGCAGCAGCGCAAACAGGATGGGCGTGGAGATGTTGTAGGGCAAGTTGCCCACCACCCGCAACAGCTGCCCGGCTGCATCAGCCAGGGCCGCGAAGTCCACGGTCAGCACATCGGCTTGCACCACGGTGAGACCATCGCGCTTTCGAAGCTTCTGCGCCAGGTCCCGGTCGAGCTCGATCACCGTCAGGGCCTTGCAGCGCTGCAGCAAGGGCGCGGTCAGCGCGCCCAGGCCGGGTCCGATTTCCACTAAGGCCTGCCCTGGCTGCGGCGCGATGGCCTGCACGATGTCCCCGATCACTCCCTCGTCGCTCAGGAAGTGCTGGCCGAAGCGCTTGCGTGCAATGTGCCCCATTCGGCTCAGATCTGCGGGGCTTCGCGGCGCTCGACATAAGCGCGCGAACGCATCTCCTTAAGCCACTCACCGTAGGCCTCTTCAAACTTCTGCTCGCGCAGGGCAGCACGAGCCTGGTCGCGCAACTGCTTGTTGTCCAGAGCGCTTTCACGGCGCTCCACCACCTGAATCAGGTGTACGCCAAAGCGCGAGACCACCGGCTCAGACAGGCCGCCCGGGGGCAGGGGGTTCATGGCCTGCTCGAACTCGGGCACGAATTGCCCAGGCGAGGCCCAGCCCAAATCACCCCCACTGGAGGCGCTGCCATCCTCAGAGCGCTCGCGGGCGATGTCTTCAAAGCGCCGCGTACCGCGCTCGATCTGAGCGCGCCAATCCCGCATTTGGCGGATGGCGGCATCGCGGTTGCTTGCATCGCTGACCCGCAGCAGGATGTGACGTGCCCGGGTTTGCGTCACCCTAAAGGCCGCACCGTCGCGCCGCTCAATCAGTTTGAGGATGTGAAAGCCCGCACCACTTCGCACCACGGAGGAGGCCAGGGCCCCAGCGCCCAAAGGCCGGACCGTTTCCAGAAACAGGTCGGGCAAACGGTCAGCTGGGCGCAGGCCGATTTCGCCGCCGCGTTCGCGGTTGGCGTCTTGCGACAAGGCCTTGGCCACGGCAGCGAAGTTCTCGCCGCCGCGAACACGCGCCAGGGCTGAATCGGCCAGGGCACGTCGCTCCGACAAGACCGCTGCCGAGGCCCCTTCGGGCACGGGGATCAAAATCTGGGCTATGTTGTACTCCACCTCACCGGCGCGCTGGCCGCGCTGCTTTTCAATGTAGTCCTCGACTTCGGTGTCGGTGATCCGTACCCGCTGCGAGACTTCGCGCTCGCGCATGCGCTCGACGATGATCTGCTCGCGCAAATTGGCTCGAAAGCGGTTGAAGTCCATGCCTTCAGCCACCATGCGGTCGCGCAGAGTGACCGCCGAGATCTGGTTTTGCGCAGCAATATTGGCCAGGGCGCGGTCCACGTCGCCGTCGTCAACACGCACGCCCCCATCGCGGGCCTGGCTAAGGATGGCCCGTTCATCAATGAGCGAGTCCAGTACCTCGCGCTCGAGTTGATCGCCTTGCGGCAGCGGCGCGCCGGTGCGCTGGGCTTCGGCCCTCAGGCGCTGCACCCGTTGGCGCACCTCGAAGGCAGTCACCGATTCCTGGTTGACCACCGCCACGATGTAGTCGGGGGTGCGGGGCTTGGCAGCGGATTGGGCCATGGCTGCACTGGCCAGCATCGCGCCAGCCGCACCTAGGCCTACAGTGGTACACAGGGCTGCGGTGCGCAGCCAAGGAGCCCAAGCGATGCGATCTGCGGGTCCGGCCATGCTGGCAGAGCAGGCCTCGGGGCTCAGGGTGGTCCAGACATTCATTGAGTCCGTATTGTCGTGCATGCAACCGGGGTGGGCTTAGAAGCGCAGCGGATTGGCGCGTGAACGCGTCAATCCCGACAGCTCCAACTGGAAGATCAGCCGTGTGACGACTTCGGCCACACCGGTGGACTGCCGCTGCACTCCCAGCCGCATGATCCAACAGCCTGCGTCGCCCTCCAGGCCCAAGAGGCTGTCGGCCAACTTGCCTTCGCGGGTGTTGTAGTTCAGCCGCGTGGCGCCGGTCACGAGCAGCGTGCAGTCTGCGCCGCTGGTGCCCGTGGCGGCCGTGTTCATGCGGCGGTACAGGGGCCAATTGGCCCGAAGCTCAACGGTTTCAGCCAGGTCGCGCGCGTAGCGGTACGAGGCCAGCACCGTGGTGTTCAGACCCGGCTGGTAGCGCAGGGTGAGCACCGATCGGGTGGTGCGGCCCAGGTCGGGGCTGTATTGCACCGTGCTGTCCACACCCCAAGGGGAGTTCAGGCCCACCGTGGCGGCCAACAGCACATCCGACAGGCGTTGGTTGGAGACGCTGCCGGCAGGGGTGGTGGTTTGGTCGCGAAACTGCACCCGCTGAGCGACCGAACCGCGGATCCACTCGGTACCGCTGGCCGTGTCGACGGAGCGGGTGGTCATGCCCAGCGTTACCTGGTGCGCATCGGACACCCTGTCGATGCCCGAGAACGCGTTCTCGCTGAAGATGGAGGTGCTATTGAATTCCTTGGGTGCGGCATCGAAGTTGGGCAGGCCGCGCTGGTCGCGCATCGGCGTGTTGACGTATACGACCCTCGGCTCCAGGGTTTGCATGAGCTGACGTTGCCCGAACTGCCAGCGCCGCTCGAAGTTCAAACCCCCGTCCACGCTCAGCGTGGCAATGGTGCGCGACAGGCTATCGTTGGTTGCGGAGGCGGCGCTAGGCTGGGCCGAGCCGGTGTCCAAGCGATAGCTGGCGGTATTGAGGGTGAGCTTGGGAATCACCCACCCAGGCGCGCCAACCCAGGGTCGGCTCACCGTGGCCAGGGCGTGCCAGCGCTGGCCGTTGCGCAGCTGCGGTGCCAAGTCGATGGTCAAGTCAGGCCGGGTGAAGCGGTTGAGCTCGGTCTCCACCGACCAGTCCACACCGCCCCAGACCTGGGCCTGGGCTGTCACCCCTACCTGCGGGCTGCGCTGATAGGGCCATATGAAGGCTCCGTTGGCGTCCACCCCCTGCAACACCTGCCAATGCTGCACCCGTGCATAGGCCAAGCCCGTGGCGCCACCCCATTGCCAGGGGTGTTCAGCTTGGGCCGTCTGTGCCAACAGCCGCGGCTGGAGATTGGCCTGCACCCGCTCGGCGCTCAATCCCTGGGCCACATCGAGCACGCTGAAGCTGCGCCGCTGAAAGGTCTGGGTGTGTGCAAAGTCTTTCCAGTAATCGTCATCGGACACCCGAAGGCCCTGGGTTTGGAACTGCACGCCGGCGGCGCGCCAGTACTGCTGCCAATACAGCGCGCTTCGAGATCGGTCCAGCACCTGGTCTTGCGGCACGTGGTGCAGCTGCAGCAGACTGGCCTGCGCAACGCCCATGTTCCGAAACTCCAGCTCTACAGCCGGTCCTCGGCGGGTGGCAATGATGGGTGTCACCGTCGCATCGTAGTGGGGTGCCAGGTTCAGGTAATACGGCGCGCTGACTTCGAAACCGCTGCGCGTATCGGCCCGCGCGGTGGGGGGCAGCCAACCGCTGCGTCGCGCGTCACCCAGGGCAAAGCCCAGGCGCGGCAGCACCACCAGGGGCAGGCCCAGGAATCGAATCTGCGCGTTCTCGGCCATGCCCTCTTCGCGTTCGAAATCCAGCAAGATGCGAGGGCTGCGCAGGTCCCATCCCGGCTGCGCATCAGCGCGTGGCGGTGCACCCAGGGGTGGGCTAGCGGCTAATTGCGCCAGCGCTTGTTCGGGTTGGTCGGACAATATTGCAAGCGAAGCCGGTGCCCGTGTTTGGCCGGGTCGTGCGCCGGCCTCGCGAAGAGGGCGGCCTGCATCATCGGCCAGGCAACTGGTCAGCCGCGCGTCGCGGATTTCCATGCGTTGGGCATCGAGAAAGCGCAGCCAGGACCCACTGCCACCGGTCATCGACTGTCCAAAAAAGAATACCGGGGATCGAAACTCACCCACCGAGCGGTCCAACTCGAAGACGCCGGACTCACCCAGAAGCCGGTCGCGTGCGCGTGCCCAGCGCACACCGCCGCCGTCGATGTAGGCCACGCGAGCAGCAGCATCGAAGCGCAAGGCGGGCGCCTCCATCTGCAGCGGGCCTTGGCCCAGGCGTACCTGCCCACTGGCCCGGCTCACGCCATCGGGCGCGCCTTGCAGGGTGTCGGCCTCCAACACCACCGGTTGCCTCAAGCCCGTCGCCGGTGCTGCTGCGGGTGGGGCACTTTGCGCCTGCAGCGTTCCCGTGCTGGCGATGCACAAGGCCCAGATTGCCGCGCGCACCGCCCGATGCACCGGTTGGCGCTCGGGCGCTTGTCCTTGGCACACCAGGCCCTTGCTGCATGGCGCAGCGCCCGCATCAGCGGCGGGGCCAAACGGGCGTCGGGCGTGGTGGCTCATCACTAGAATCGCGCGAGTTTAGCCACCCCGACATGAGCGCATTGACTTCCACCACGGCGGCCGTCACCTGGCCTGACCCTGCCCGCCATGAAGCCTTCAACCAGTGGCTGGCCACTTTGGTCGCGCCCTTTGGTCTGCAGACGACCACCTTGCAGCCGGCGTCAGCCGATGCCAGTTTCCGGCGCTACCTGCGGCTGCAACAAGGCGAGTCCAGCAGCGTCGTCGTGATGGATGCGCCGCCGCCCCTGGAAGATGTGCGCCCCTTCGTGCGCTTGGCGCGCCAGATGCAGGCGGCCGGTCTGCACGGCCCACAGGTGCTGGCTGTCGATGAGGCGCGTGGTTTTGTTCTCTTGTCTGATTTGGGCCACGACCTGCTGCTGCCCCTGCTGCAGCGTGCACAGGCCCAGGAATCGCAAGCCTTGCCCGAGGCCGATGCCCTGATGCGCCGCGTGGGCCAAGCCCTGGTGCAGTGGCAAACCGGCCTGGACCCTGAGGGCTGGCCCGCCTTCGACGAGGCGCTCTTGCGGCGGGAACTGGAATTATTTCCCGAATGGTGTGCCGGCAAAGAATTCGCACAGGTGTGGAACGACGGGCAACGCCAGGCCTGGACGCGGGTGACGCAGCGCCTGGTGGACAGTGCCCTGGCCCAACCCATGGTGGCGGTGCACCGGGACTGGATGCCGCGCAACCTCATGGTGTGCGGGCCGCAACTGGGCATCTTGGACTTTCAAGACGCGGTGCGCGGGCCGGTCACCTACGACGCGGCCTCGATGTTGCGCGACGCCTTCATCAGCTGGGACGAAGCGTGCGAAATAGACTGGGCGGTGCGCTACTGGCAGCAGGCGCGCGACGCGGGCGTACCGGTGCAGGCTGACTTCGGTGAGTTTTGGCGTGCGCTGGAGTGGATGGGTTTGCAGCGCCACCTCAAAGTGCTGGGCGTCTTCTGCCGCCTCAAGCACCGCGACGGCAAGGCGCACTACGCCCAAGACCTACCGCGATTCTTCGCCTATGCTACCAAGGTGGCCTTGCGCTACCGCGAACTTGCGCCCTTGTTGCACGTGATCGAACCGCTGTCGGGCTTCGCGCTGGAGCAGGGCTACACCCTGCGCTGAGGAGCGGCGACCGCTGGGGCCGTGTCTCACCCCGCGGCCCGGGCATCAGCGGCCACGATGGCCACTGCAGACAGCCCGCGTTTAGGGGTGGGCCGCCATCACCTGCGCCACGGCCGCCGTCAGCCGCTTGGCATAAGGCACGTGCAGAAACTCGTTGGGTCCGTGGGCGTTGGACTTGGGACCCAACACGCCGCACACCATCATCTGCGCTCGCGGGAAGCCCTTTTGCAGCATGCTCATCAGGGGGATCGTGCCGCCTTGCCCAATGAAGCCCACGGGTGCACCGAAGTGCGCGCGCGAGGCACCGTCCAACGCCTTCATCAGCCACGGTGCAATATCAGGGGCGTTCCAGCCGCTGGCCCCATAGGCGCCGGCCCGCCCGTCGGGCGTGAAGGTGACCCGCGCGTTGTAGGGCGCGTTGTCCTCGAGCAGTGCCTTCAGGCGCAGCGCGGCCTCATTGCCGTCCACCAAGGGCGGCAGGCGCAGGCTGAGTTTGAAGGCCGTGTGGGGGCGCAACACATTGCCCGCATTCTTCAGTTCGGGAAAGCCATCTGCGCCGACCACCGACAGCGTGGGCCGCCAGGTGCGGTTGAGCAGGGCCTGCACCGGGTCGGTGGTGGTGGGCAGGGTGGCCGCGCCATCGGCGCCACAGGCCCAAGGGAAGCGCTTCCACACTCCATCGCCCAAGATGCCGGCCGTGGCCTGTGCCTGTGCCAGGCGATCGGCGGGAATCTCGCAGTGAAAGCCCTCGGGCAGCAGGTGACCGGTGCGTGCATCTTCCAGGCGGTCGAGCACCTGGCGCAGAATGCGAAAAGACGAGGGCACCAGGCCGCTGGCGTCGCCCGAGTGGATGCCCTCGGTCAGCACGTCCACCTTCAACACACCAGAGACCATGCCGCGCAGGCTGGTGGTCAGCCACAGCTGTTCGTAGTTGCCCGCCCCCGAATCCAGGCACACCACCAGGCTAACGTCGCCCAGGCGGGGCTTGAGCTGCTCGATGTAGGCCGGCAGGTCAAAAGAACCGCTTTCCTCGCAGGTTTCAATCAGGCCCACCACGCGCGGGCGTGAGGCGCTTTGGCGGTCCAGCGCCTCCAGCGCGGTCACTGCCGCATAGGCGGCGTAGCCGTCGTCGGCGCCACCGCGGCCGTAAAGCTTGCCGTCTTCCAATTTGGGCGTCCAGGGCCCAAGGTCGCTGCGCCAGCCGTTGAACTCGGGCTGTTTGTCCAGGTGGCCATACAGCAGCACGGTTTGGCCACTGTGGTTCTCACCGCGCGCGGGCACTTCAAAAAAGATCACTGGCGTGCGGCCTTCCATCCCGATGAGCTCCAACTCGAGCCCCGGCACCTGGCGCGATTCGATCCAAGCGGCCGCATCACGGGCCACGCGGTCCAACAAGCCCTGCTGCGCCCACTGGGCGTCGAACATGGGGCTCTTGGCTGGAATAGTGATGTAGTCCTGCAGGGCTGGGACGATGGCCTGGTCCCAGCGCTGCTCAGCAAATTCTTGCAGCGCGGCCGGCTCCAACAGGGTCAGGCGTTCGGGTGCGTTCATCGGCGGCTCCTGGCGTAGCAGGTTTCAGTTCATCCAGGCATCGTAGCCCGTCTTGAGGATCAGCAGTGTGACCACCGCGATGAAGAAGCGCCGGATCAGGGCTGAGCCATGTTTCAGCGCCAATCGTGTACCCAGGACGCTGCCCACCATATTGGCCACCGCCAGCACCGCTGCCAGCTGCCACCACACATGGCCACTAAGGGCGAACAGCAGCAGCGCCGATGCATTGGTGGCAGTATTCAGCAGCTTGGCACCGGCTGAGGCGTGCAGGAAGTCCCAGCCCAGCAAGCGCACCATGGCAAAGACGAAGAAGCTGCCGGTTCCGGGGCCGAACACCCCGTCGTAGAAGCCGACCACCAGCCCGATGGCCGCAGCGGCAGATGCCTGTTTTCGGCCGACCCACCGCGGCGCGTGGTGTTGGCCCAGGTCTTTGCGCATCAGCGTGTACATGAGCACCAGCAGCAGCAGCACGGGCAGCGCCTTCTTCAGGCCGCCGGGGTCGATTTGGGTGACCACCCAGGCGCCGGCTGCGCTGCCCCCCAGGGCTGCGGGCAAGGCTGGCAGCACCGCCGCCCATGGCATCTGCACCTGCTTGGCGTACTGCAGGGTGGCCAGGGCCGTGCCCCAGACGGCCGTGCCCTTGTTGGTACCAAATAGGGTGGCGGGGCTCAGGTTGGGAAACACGCTGAACAGGGCCGGCAGCAGGATCAGCCCACCGCCGCCGATGATGGCATCGACGAAGCCGGCCATCAGGGAGGCCGCGGCCACTAGCAGCAGATCGGGCATGGTTGGACGGCGGGGCTCATCAGGAAAGGGCCGGGTTTGGGCCGGCAGGTCACCAAAAACAAAAGGCGCCGGGTATGCCGACGCCTCTTGCAGCTTGGCAGCCTGGATAGGGCTGCCGATGCCCTCACCGGGTGGGTGAACCGCATCCTTTTTATGTATCTCCTCACACCTCTGAGCCATGGGCTGTTCATTACCCCTGGCAGAGCCTGGGAAATGTATGCAGACCACACGTGGGGTACCACCGTGCTTACCCTGCCCAGGGTCTTGCCCTGGCGCCATGGCCCGCGGGCTAAGGGCCTCAGCCGCGGTCCTGCGCCAGCCAGGCAGCGGCGCGTTCGGCAATCATCAGCGTGGGGCTGTTGGTGTTGCCGCTGGTAATGGTAGGCATCACGCTGGCATCGACCACCCGCAGGCCCCAGACTCCTTTGACGCGCAGCCGGGTATCCACCACTGCCAAAGGGTCGTCCGCGCGCCCCATTCGACAGGTCCCCACCGGGTGGAAGATGGTGGTGCCGATGTCGCCGGCCAAGCGCGCCAGGTCATCATCGCTTTGGAACTGAACACCGGGTTTGACCTCTTGGGGTTCGAAGGGGGCCAAGGCCGGTTGCGCCGCGATGCGCCGTGTCAGGCGCAGGCTGTCAGCCGCCACCTGGCGGTCTTCCGGCGTGGTCAGGTAGTTGGGTCGGATCAAGGGCGCGTCTTGTGGATCGGCCGATCGCAGGTCTACCCGGCCACGGCTGGTCGGGTTGAGGTTGCAAACACTGGCGGTGATGGCGTCAAAGCGGTGCAGGGGCTGGCCAAAGGCGTCTAGCGACAAGGGCTGCACGTGGTACTGCACATTGGGCCAAGTGTGGGCGGGGCCTGAACGGGTAAAGGCCCCCAGTTGTGAGGGCGCCATGCTCATCGGGCCGGTGCGGCGCAGCAGGTATTCCAGGCCGATCCGCGCCTTGCCCCACAGGCTGTTGGCCTGAGTATTCAGGGTAAGGGTGTGCTTCACGCTGAACACCGCGCGGATTTGCAGATGGTCCTGCAGATTGCCGCCCACGCCCGGTGCGGCTAAGCGCAGGGGTATGCAATGGCGCTGCAGCAGTTCTGCGGGCCCGATGCCCGAGCGCTGCAGCAGCACAGGGGTGGCCACGGCGCCAGCGCACAGCAATACTTCTCGGCTGGCGGAAACGGTGATCGATTCGCCGCGGCCCTCAAGGCGCAACACCACACCCGTCGCGCGCAAGGGACGCGCGGACGGGTCCCCAGAAGGCGCTGATCCCGCCGCGACCGTTGCCGACGAGCCGTCAGCGCCCTCGAGCAGCACCCGCTCGACCAGGGCACCGGTTCGCAATTCGAGGTTGGGACGTTGGGCCGCGGGCTTGAGAAAACCGCGGGCGGTACTCCAACGCAGGCCAGCCCTTTGGTTGACTTCGAAATAGCCCACGCCCTCGTTGTTGCCCAGGTTGAAGTCGGCGGTGGCCGGGATACCAGCCTGGACGGCAGCCTTAGAAAAGGCATCCAGGATCGGCCAGTGCAGGCGCTGGCGCTCCACGCGCCATTCGCCGCCAGCTCGTGCGCCGCTGGGGTCGTGGCCGGGCGCTGAATGGCCCGGGCGCTCGCCCCCCCAGTGGTCTTCATGGGCCAGGAAATAGGGCAGGCAGTCTGCCCAACGCCAAGTTGGGTCGTCGCTTAGCTCGGCCCAATGGTCGTAGTCGCGTCGTTGCCCGCGTATGTAAATCATGCCGTTGATGCTGGAGCAGCCCCCGAGCACCCTGCCCCGGGGATAGCGCAGCTGACGGCCGTTGAGCCCGGCTTCAGGTTCGGTCTGGTACATCCAGTCGGTGCGGGGGTTGCCTATGCAGTACAGGTAGCCCAACGGCACATGGACCCAGAGATAGTCGTCTTTTCGACCGGCCTCCAGCAGCAAAACCCGCACCTTCGGGTCTGCGCTCAGCCGGTTGGCTAGCAGGCAGCCTGCGGTGCCCGCTCCCACGATTACATAGTCAAATGGGCTGTCATTGCTGCTCATGGCGCGCATTGTGGCCATGCGCCGGAGCACCCGCAGAGCCGACTTGGGTGGGTTTTCATTGAGTCCAATAAACAACAAATACCCGCAAGCCTCAATGGTGTGCAGGGGGGGTAGCTGATAATAGAGCGGCTGGGTTTGATGCGGCGCCTTCGCTTGAATGGTTCACGACGGGTTGAAGCTCTACCAGGTTCCAGTGATGAAAGGGCTTCCCCATGGGAAACAAGTTGTATGTGGGCAATCTGGCCTACAGCGTTCGTGACGAGTCTCTGCAAACGGCATTCGCGCCGTTTGGCACCGTGACTTCGGCCAAGGTAATGATGGACCGCGAAACCGGCCGTTCCAAGGGTTTCGGCTTTGTAGAAATGGGTTCGGACGCTGAGGCACAGGCCGCCATCAACGGTATGAACGGGCAGGCCCTCGAGGGCCGAGCCATTGTGGTCAATGAGGCCCGCCCCCGTGAGGAACGTCCGGGCGGCTTCGGAGGCGGCGGTGGCCGTGGCGGTTACGGCGGCGGTGGCGGTCGCACGCCCTACGGTGGTGGCGGCGGCGGTCGTGGCGGCTACGGTGGCGGTGGCGGCGGTGGCCGCGACCGCGACGCGGGCTGGTGATCCACCTCGCCGCGTGACCCACGCGTGAACCCAATCGACCGCGGTCCTCGGACCGCGGTCGTTTTCGTTGGTCGAGGATTGATACCGCCCGGGG
>Ga0194127_10006332_pt1 | contig 13490 bp, 13 predicted proteins | sample TA2KigC100mmetaG_FD_148624 | JGI IMG/M metagenome (GOLD analysis project Ga0194127, IMG submission 148624) | Freshwater microbial communities from Lake Tanganyika, Tanzania - TA2015036 Kigoma Deep Cast 100m | ecosystem: Environmental > Aquatic > Freshwater > Lake | place: Tanzania: Lake...
CTTCATTGTAACCAAAATAGCCGTAGGATCTTCTGGATCTATTGATAACAATCTATTTCTAGAAGGAAGTATTGTTGTGTCTAAAGGATATATGTTTAGTGTTAGAACACCGGATGCATAATTTGGGTTTGATGTAATTGATGTTGGTTTAAAATTAGTAATATTAATTTGACCTGTATCATAATTTATAGTGCCAAAGTTTTCATTTAGTATGACTTTTTCTCCAGTTGTTCCCAATATGTAATAGCTTCTTAATACACCAATCGATGCTGACAAAACGGATATCGCAGTTGCTCCTGAACCCGTATCATCTGTAATTGAAACAATTGCAGCAGTATAGTTTGAACCTTTATTTACAATGTTAATAGAAATTATTTTTCCATTTACAACCACTGCTTTTCCAGTTGCGCCAGATCCATCACCTGTTATTTTAACGGTAGGACTATCTGTATAACCAGAACCTGAATTTGTTATCTCAATACTTTCAACACCGGTAAATGATAAAGGTGTTTCTTCAATTAATGCATCTCTCGAAATTCCTGCCCCATCTAAAATTGAAAACGTTGGATATGAATATAATTTTTCAGTATAAAGTCCGCGACTTAATGGCACGGAAAAATCAATAACATAGTTTTTTAACTCGTTTAAAGTTGGTTCAAATCTTTTTTGAATGACCGTTTCTACAGAACTTCCTAAAAATGAATCTTCACCAGATGATATTAAATTTTGTAATTTAGAAGTTCTATATGCAGAATTAAATTTTTCAAGATCTGTATCATTATAAGAATTAACAATATTTTTAACAATATTTGCTAAAGAAGCCTCATCTAAAATTGTATTTTTTATATTATAATTTACAGCAATTTCAAATTTTAAGTATAGAAAGTCTGGATCAACTATTTCAGGTGTTACCGTAACTACATTTCTATTTGAAATTAATTCTTTTACTATTCTATCTTTTTCAGCTTGTGTAATTACATAACCACTTTTGGGCTTCATGGAAATAAAAATTTTACCATAAACAACAGGAATATTTTCTTCACCGCCCCAAACAGATATGGATTCTACGTCTGGATAATCTTTTAGTAAGAGAGTTCCGTAATCATCTTTTGTAACTGCACGATTTTGAGCAGTATAAAATCTTGGTGCCAAAAACTTAATTCTATCAATTGTATCTCGTTGTGATCCACCTGCAGCCGCGGAAATTGAATTCACAACAACATTTGAAAAAGAACCTAATGAAGAAATAAAAGTAAATGAATTTGCTTTATTTGACGCTTGGCCATCAGAGGAAAGATACTTTAGATTAACTATATTATCATCTGATAAATTTTTTCCTATAATTCCATCACCAAAATATATGTTATAATTATCTTCATCCGTTTCTTCCAAGAAATATACTTTTGAATTTGAATCAAGTGTAGTTACATCATCTGCAAGAATAAATGTATTTTTTGTGGAATCAACTGAAGAATTTGTAATAGAGACAATCAAAGTTGAAGTATCAATGTTTGCATCAGGTATTAAAAATCTTCTTTTTGTATTTGTTGCATCAACAACAACATTATATGTTATTGTTTCACCCTGTGTAATCAAAACATTTGAAAAAGTATATGTATTTGATGTTACATTTTTTGATGCTGAATATGAATCTAAATTCACGAAAGTATAGTTTACACCGTCAATTTGTTGTGATTGAAATTTACTGTGTGCCGGAAGGGTAATTGTTGATAGCCCACTTGTTGGATCAGTATCCGCTACAACAATATCAATAGATGCAGTTGCACCTTTTGTCGATGTGGGAACATAATTTAAATGCTTTGCATGAGATGCAACTGAGTTTCTTAATGTGGCACTATCTAAAAACATCTCATTTCCTATCATATTTAAATAATAGGCCATGTAATGAGTATTATATGATAAAACATCCAATAATATGTTTAATCCAGAACCCTCAAAGTCATATTCCGTAAATTGATTTTGGCTTCTTAGATACTCTCTTAAATTTATTTTAATTGTATCAAAATCAAGTTCTGCTATTCTTAGAACTGTATTTGAGGTTGTCATATTATCTTACTCTTTCCAGGAACAAAGTTATTACTGTTGGTGCCGTATTATTTACAATAAAAAATTGTATTGATACTTCAAATTTATTCTCATCTTCTCTTGCTTGTACAACTACTTCTTTTAAAGTTACTCTTGGTTCAAAATTCTTTATTACATCTTGTATCGCACGTTTTATATTTTGTGTGGCTAAAGGTCCATAATTTTCAAATAATTGTTGTCTAACCGAAGAACCAATTTCGGGATGAAATGGTTTTTCATAGTTTGCTAAAAAAACTAGATTTCTAACTGAACGAATTATTGCTTGATCACCTACACGAAAAGCAACATCCTTCGTTGAGGGATTTCTAGTAAAATTTAGATCTAAATCTCTAATAGTTCTTTTTATTGTGGCCATATTTTATTTATCTAAGAAAACCAAGAAGTTTTTGTTGTCCTATTTGAGTATCAAGCAAAACTTTACCACATGGATTATCATATATGCTTTCAATTAGAGAAGATAATGCCGCCTGTGTTAATCTTTCAAGTGCTTGCGAAAAAAAGTTATTATCCGAATCTATAATATTTTGTATTAAACTTGTAATTTCATTAATCCTAGAAACAATCTCATTAACATCCGCAAGACAGTTATTAATTTGAGCTATAAATCCTGCTATTTCACTTGCATGACCGTTTAATAACGAACTTGAAAATAAACCAGTCATACTATTTAAAAAACTAAAACAATTTGATACACCATCAACAGCGTTAGAAAGATTTTCTAAAGAACGACCTACGGATAAGATTCTATCAAGACCTGGAGTTGAATTTGTGCCTTGTGGTATTAGACCTGACAAAATTTGTGTGTGCGTGCTGAATAATGCAAGTTGTTCAGACAAACCACCCACACCACCAGTTCCTACCGCATTTAATATGCTTGTTTTTTCACCGGCGCTCAAACATGCACTATTAGTAACAACACTATAAATTGACGTTAAATTACCATCAAGACTTGTTATTGCATCCCCTACAGGGTTTTGAAATATTGCACTTCGACCTTCATTTACAAAAGTTTCAAAGATACTTTTTTGTGTGGGGGAAGCAATTGTTCCTGCAGGAATACCGCTAGGAAATGCTAAAGATTCCGGTATTGATACCGGTGAAGTTGGACTTGCAATTGGATTTACAGCTGTCATGATTTTTTCCTTTAATTAACCTCCGGCAAAAACTGTTGATGAACCAGTAAGAACCATTGAACCGCACTCTATCATGTCGCCAATTCTACCACAGCCAAGGCCATTTATAAAAACTGTGGTTGATCCAACAGCCAAAACACTATCATGAGATCCTTGATCGGGACAAGAATGTGTTGCCCAATGATCAGTTTGTCTATGAATACCACGACCTTCTACAAATACATTCAAACTTGACGTATCGTTTACTCTGGGCGGAAAACAATCATGACCTGTGCATAGGTCAGATAATAAAGTTACTCCTGGCATTTTATTCTCTCGTTAACAATAAAAATTTTTCTATTTGCTTTTCTATAATTTCTTTACGATTTGGCCACTTGATATAAATCTTCTCTGGATTTTTTGCTAAATTCTGTAAAAGAGGTAATATCATATCTTCAACTTTTTTCAGACGATCTCGTATTTCAAGTTCAACAAGACGTTTATGTTCATCAACATCAACTTTAGATATTAAACTATCTAGTTTTTCCTCTAGTTTTTTTACATCATCAGTTGCCGCCGGAACAACAGGCGTTGGTGATATTGTCAATGACTTTATATATTCTTCTTCGTCTACCGCGCTAAATCCAAAATCGTTTTCTGACATTTATTTTACTCCAATTTTTTTATATTACTATTGTGCATCTTATCCAGCAGGTCCGCGATTAGATGCTAATCTCCGTTGTTGCGCCTCTGCCAAAGATTTCGTTGGCTTTTGTGCAAACATTGAGAAATCTGGTCTAATTGAACCATCCCTTGAATCTGTTACAAAGGTAATTTTTTCCCAAGGTATTTCTGATTGTTTATAATAAGTCTCGCCATGACCCCTATATGTCAAATTCTTAGCTTCAGTATCTAAAGTTCTATTTTTTCCTTTTCGTTTGTAGCTAACATGCAACCAAGCTGATCTGAAATATTGATTTCCCGAACCTATTTCTGGGACTTCATAGATCAACTGATCCCCCTTTAGATTATTTTTGATCCATAAAACAACTTCAAGTAAGAATTTTCTATCCGTACCACCCTTAAAAGATAGATCCGCAGCTTCTCCTGTTCCGTGTTGACCCTGAATTTCACCCAATCTCCAACCACTATTGATTCTAAAAGTACCAAATTGAGTTTTAAGAGGTTCAAAAACATTTTCAGCAAGTGCTTGCAAGTTACATGCAATTTCAGACTCTTTAAATCCTTTCTGAGCACGAATTCTATAAGTTGCATTAGGAACTATAGTAATATCGCGCAATTTAAAATTAGCTGATAAGTTTTTACTATAGTCTGCTTCAGTTAGAGGATCTGAAAAATCACCGCACGTTACTGGAGGTGAATCTGGCACATTAGCTGCTGGTTCTGGTTCTGGACCAGCAGGAACATCAGGTTTACCGTTATCATAAAATCCGGGAACTGTGCCCACATAATTTGGACTAACGTTCATTGTAATACCTGCGAATTGAAAAGAACCAGTTCCACCCAATACTTGTCTTTTTTGTACGACGGCATCTTCAGGACTATATAATTGTTCTTTATATGTTGGTACATCGCCAGGAGGATTTAGATCTATTCTTGGTGCAACAAATTTCATATTTCCTGTAGAAACAACTTCATATGTACCTTGTACAGAAGTTTTCATATTTCCACCGACTTTTAAATCAGCATTACCACGAACAAATATAGCAGCTTTACCATTGATAGTAATATTACAATCACCCATAATGTATAGACTATCATCTGACATCACTATTTCATATTTGCTTCTAACGACTTTTGAAACTCGACTTCCATCAGGAAACATTTCATCAAAGGTCCCCGATCTGTGTGCAAGATGTACACGTTCAGAACCAGGCGTATCATCAAATTCCATAACATGTCCCGATTCTGTTTCATAAACATGATTATACGGATATTGTGCATTATACTTTGTTGTAGGTTCGCTCCAATTACCTTCAGTTGCCGTTAAAACATTCTTTACTGTTGTTTGTCTTCTTTCACCAATTATAGTGTTTTCTATATTTTCATTTCTAGCTAATGGACTTATTGTCGGCTCGTTTGATACATTTGGAAATCTTGATTGATCAAAATCTAAATATGTTACACCAGATCCATCTTCGGTATATGTTTTTTTACCCGTAAGTTTTGGTGCTTGACTTAAAGCAAATGAATTTCTTGGATCCGAAAATCCCTTATCTATTCTTGGCGTTCCATCAGGTATACCCGGTACAACACCCATCATGACTGGAAACTGTGCATCATCTCCATCCATAAAGAATCCAAATATCATTTCACCCTCTTTAGGTGCTACCATACTTGATGCGTTTGAACCAAGAGGAACTATGGGATGAGACCAAGGTAAATCTTTAGTGGGTATTAAATTTCTATCTTCAGTATGCCAACCAAATATTCTAACTTGACAACGACCAATCATTAATGGATCTTGACGATTTTCAACTACGCCAAACCACCAAACAAATCCATCTAATCCCATAAAATTATTTTTGTCAATCATTGCTTTTTTAACTCTCTCAAATAAGGATCATCGTTCTTTGCCGGCAATAGTTCTTGTGATAAACAATCACGAGTTCCTTCAACAATCATTTCATAACTTTGATAATCAAGTTTGTGTCTAATTGCGGTAATTAAATATCTTCCACTATAGTATGGATTATTTGGATCTTCTCCAGGTGTCTGTGTTTTTATCAACGGCATTTTAAACTCTATTATATCACCTACTGTCAAATACGTATCTCCGGGAATAACCAATTTTAATTTGAAAAAATTTAATTGATTTATTTGAGACATTCTTTGCGACATCCATCTCTCAACTAAACTTGGATTTATACCTGGTTGTTTTTTTGAAATAGATGGAATAACGTCGTGTCCTCTATTTGTTGGATACATTCTTGTTCGTGCAAAATAATTTTTATAAGTTTTTGTTTGGGTTCTATCTTCATTTTCATTATGAAAAGGATGTGCATGTTTATATTCAGGTTCTCCAGGTATTCTATCATTATTAATATGAATTGAATTTTTAAAAAAATCGTCATAATTAAAAACATTATCATCAGCTCTAAGTCTAACCAAATCCACTGCTTTAAAATTATTTGAAAATAAACCAGATATTATTCCACGCATTACATCATATGTATTTACAATTTCATATTTTATTACATCTCTAAATTCATCTATAATTGTTTCGCCAGAAACGTCAATATTTTTCTGTTTAAATTTATATTTTGCCCTTGTTTGTTGTAAAAATAATTTTTCTAATGATTTAAAATTATAACCCTCTCTGTTTTCATAAAACATAAAATTTGCACTAGAATTTTTTCTTGAAACTGAAATTGTTCTACCTGTTAACCATATTGCCGCTTGAAGTGGATGTAAATTGGGTATTATTATATCTTGACGACCAAATGATTCTTCAATGTCTTTTGGATTACGAGGATCAAATTTTTTATTTGATACCCCCAGATGATTTTTTAAGATATCTTTAATTATAAATGAAGATGAAACACCTTTATATGACTTTGACATTGTTCTAGATAAAGATATTATATTTTCTTCAGAACAAAAATGTAATGTATATGTTTGACTTGAACGAGATACTTGATTTATTTCATCATGTTGTAGCTTGTAAATACGAAATATTTTTTCAAATATAATTTCTTTTTGATATCCAGGTTTTACAATAACAACCGTTAAAAAGTCAAATCCTGTAAGTGGAATACTTGAAAATAATTCTACAGAATCTGATAATATAAGTTTTCCAGATAATGTACTATTATAAATGTCTTCAAATATGGTAAATTCTACTAATTGAGGATAAACGTCAAAAGAAGTGCCATTAACAGAAGTAATTGTTATTTCTTTGAATTCAAAATTTTTTTCAGTTATCGAAGTATTTTCTGCCATTTTTTAAATTTCTAACAATAACATCAACTCATTTTCAATTTGATCAACATATGCTTTATCAATTATTTTTATTGATCTTTTTGATTCATTTAAATTGTCTTCATAATCGTATGCATACACAATGTTTTTTGTGGTTACAATTCTAACAGTATTTCCATCCTTTAAATTAAAAGTTTCAGTGGTGCTTGCAGCAGTATTGGCATATGTATTTGCGTCAATTTGAAAATTTTTAACTGTTATTGTTGATGTAACTGAATCAGTTTTTGTTATTATTTTTTCATAATGATGAATTGTAGTTGATGCGGTAGCATATGAACCATATTTTGCATCTATATAATTTGCAAAATTTCTGGTTGATAGAGGCCAATCATAGATAGGATCCATGATATTATTTGCAAATAATATTAGCCAATGTCTATTTGGATTATCATAGTATTTTGATGCTAATGTTTCTGGTGTATCACCATCTTGAACATCGTATGTATAATGCACCAAAGATGCATTTATTACACTATCAATCATTTTAGTGCGAGCAAGAATATTAGTCACAATATCAGATTTCTTATTTTTATCTGTGTTTAAATTGTAAAAATATAAAGGAAATTTTTCAAAATATGCCATTAGTATCCTCTATCTATTGCTTCTCTCGTGATTATATTTAATTCTTTAAATGAAAGTCTCATTCTAATTTGTATGGGCATACCATCGGTAAAAGTTGTAAAATTACCAACCGACGCATAGTCAGTTTGAACAGTTTCTAATACGCAAGTTGAAATTCTAGGTATATTTGTATTTTCCGCAAATCCAGTACCAGTTTTTCTTAAAAAAGTAATTTCAAATTCAGAAGGAGGAATAAACATTGTTCCTTTAGCTAAGAGTTCTGGGGCCGAATGTCTTCTAAATTGATATATTATTGACCATACATCGTCTGCTTCTTTAGAACTTCTTGGTGCAAACACAAAATCAAAATTAAATGATCTTAACTGTGGATTTTGATATAGCACTTCAATTACAGGATTAATTGCAAAGCCCACAATGTTTGCTGCAGTTTTTAGATTAGATACACTCGTAGCATCATTAAGTATTCTGCCGGCGACGCCGCCTCTGTCTAAGACACTGCGAGCAGCAGCTTCGGCCATTCTACCCGCTGCAACCGCGGTGGAAGCCCCTAAGGTGGCAGCAACCGCACCACGTGCACCCATTCCACCACTTGCACCTGCCAAGCTGGAAGACCCTGTTGCTGCGATTGTTCCTGCAATACCTAAAGTATCAAGCAGATTCATTTGTTGATAACTTTGTTTATCATCAAATACAACTGTTTCAGGAACATAGAGAGAAATTGCTGTTTTAGATCTTTTTGTTCGTCTGGTTAGACCAAGTGAATTACCTTTGGTTAATTCGGCAGTTCTAGAACCAACAGGCTGACCATTAGTTCCTTGCGCCAATTGAGATTTATTTGCGCTTAAATCTTTAGTTGAGTCTTGTATCATTACATTAAATAGTATTGCATGAGACAAATTTTCTATATCACTAGGATAATTTAGTGATGAAAACCCGTATGGATTATTTACTAAAGTATTAAGAGGAGCCGGTTCTTGTCTAGCTTCTTGTCTTTGGGGCATCTAAATATTTCCAAACTTATTTTAATATATTTATCATGTCATACAAAGGTAGATTTATTCCAACAAATAGTGAAAAGTATCGCGGAGATCCCACACGAATAATATATCGTAGTCTTTGGGAACGCCGTGTAATGGTTTTTCTTGATGTAAATCCATCTATAGTGCAATGGTCATCTGAAGAAATTGTCATACCATATCTATCTCCCATAGATAAAAAAGTTCATCGTTATTTTCCTGATTTTTATGTTAAAGTTCGCGATAAAGAGAACAAAATTCGTGAAATGATATGGGAAATAAAGCCCAAAAAAGAGTCAATACCACCTAAAAAAAGGGATCGTATCACTCAAAAATACATAACTGAAGTTGTTACGTGGGGCATAAATGAGGCTAAATGGAATGCAGCCAAAGAATATTGTCTTGATCGTCTTTGGGAATTTAAAGTGCTTACCGAAGATGATCTGGGAGTGAAATAAATATAGTTATGGCATTAATAGATAGATTACAAAAAGAATTGCAGAAACAAAATCTAGCAATTAGTTCAAATAAAGCTAGACAATGGATCAAAAATAAGGTTAAAGATTTACAAAATCTAAAATCAACACTTCAACGCGATCTTAAAAGAAAAAGAACAACTTTTGATTTAGGTGACATGTATTTTTTTAGCTATAATCCAAAACTTAAAGACTCTTTACCATTTTATGATATTTTTCCTCTAGTTATACCAATAGAAACATATTCGGATGGATTTTTGGGATTAAATTTACATTATCTTGCTCCTGTTCCTCGTGCAAAATTATTAGATGCTTTAAGTGAATTTGCAACAAATAAAAAATATGATGAAAAAACTAGAATAGCGGTGTCTTATCAAATGTTAAAAGGACTATCTTCAACAGATGCATTTCGCCCGTGTTTAAAAAGATATCTTTCACAAAATATACGATCTAGATTCTTGCGTATAAATGCAGATGAATGGGATATAGCCATATTTTTACCTGTTGAAAGTTTTATGGGTGCTACCAAACAAAAAGTATTTTTAGATTCTAGAAAGAAATATCAATGAGTAATATAGAAAGCTTTAGAGCAAGTATAAATCAATATTCTGATTTTGCAAAGACAAGTCGTTTTTGGGTATATATTACAAATCCACCAGGTGGTGGTGATACAGAGCTTCTAAAATATCGTTGTTTTAGTGCAGAGCTTCCAGGAAGAACGTTTTCAACTTTTGAAAATAGAACGTATGGATTATTTCAAACTTATCCTGCACAAACAACATATAATCAATTAAATCTTGAATTTTTATGTTCCTCTAATAAAAAAGGACCGTTAGGCGGAACAGGATTTGCTGAAAAAAAAATATTTGAAGATTGGATGGATTATATTAATCCAACAGAAAATGGTGCAACAAATATAAGCAATAATCCCCTCTATAACTTTAGATATAGAAGCGAGTATGTAAGAGATATTACAGTGATACATTATGATATCGTAGGTAATAACGGTAATGACATGCCAGATTATCAAGTGACATTTATAGAATGTTTTCCAATTTCAATAAATCAAATAACATTAAACTGGTCAAATGAAGAAAATGCAACGCTAAATGTTACATTTGCATATAAGAGATGGCAAAGAGGATATTTTCCTCGAGATAATAAAGTATCACAATCGGATATAGGAGTAATAACAACGGGACAGCCTCCACCTACGCCGTCTGAGGAACCTGGGGAACTAAGCCAGGCAGTAAGAAGAGGATTTGTGGATCCAGAAACGAATGTTCCATATGGAGCATAATTAAAAGGAATATAATATGAATTTACCTAAAATTGAATTGCCGACTCATGAATTTGAAATGCCGTCATCTGGCAAAAAGATAAGATTTAGACCATTTCTCGTAAAAGAACAAAAAATTCTTTTGATGGCTCTAGAAGCAGGAAAAGAAAATGATATAATGAATGCAATCAAGCAGATCATTACAAATTGCGTAGTTGAAAAAAATTTTGATGTAAATGAAATGTCGTCTTTTGACATGGAATATTTTTTCATTCATTTGAGAGCAAGATCAATTGGTGAAAAAGTGCAATTAAATTTTAAATGTAAAAATATTGTTGATGATAAAGAATGCGGAAACAATATGCAAATGGAACATGACATACTATCAGCAACCATTGAGAAACCATCAAATCACAACAAGACAGTATTCTTTTCCAATGACGTTGGTGTATCAATGAAATATCCTTCCATGAAAATGGCTGAAAGCTTGATTTTGAAGACCAAGGCAAAATCAAAGAACTTTTCAGAAACAGAAATGGCCTTAGACATGATCGTTGATTGCGTTGATTATTTTTTCAAAGGAGAAGAAATCTATTACATTAATGAAATGAGTCGTGAAGAAGTAAAAGAATATATTGAAAATATACCAAAAGCCAGTCTAGATCAAATTGAAACATTTTTTCAAACTATGCCATCAATTAAATCTATAATTGAACATAAATGCGAAAAATGCGGTTTTGATCACAAGATTCCACTGGAGGGAATGATAAATTTTTTCGAATAAGCCTTGGTCATGAGTCTTTGATGAATTATTACAATACAAACTTTGCCATGATGCAACACCACAAATACAGTTTAACAGAACTTGAAAACATGATGCCTTGGGAAAGAGATGTTTACATAGTCATGTTAGTACAATACATAGAAAAAGAAAATGAACGAATAAAACAACAAATGGCAAATAAAAGAAGATAAAAAAATGGAAGCAGTAAAAACACACCAAGGCAAAACATATGCTTTTGATGCAACAGCACAGGGAAAAGGACTTTGGAAACAAGTTACCAAAGCAGGTAAACTGGGAAAAATTGCATCTAAAGATTTGCAACAGCGTTGGGGAAATCCTAACGACTCTGGCCCATTGTATAATCAATCATCACAAATAGAATCAGATCAGTCAAATGTGATGAAATTTGGTGGAATGATAAAAGAAAAAACACCAACACCAGAAAGATTAAAAACATTTAGAAGAATGTTAACTGATCCCAATGAAACCGTTGGTTCAGCAGCTGTCAAGGGCATAAAGCAAAGACTAAGACCAGAAATACTTGTTAAAAATCTATTTGGTAAAACCGCAGGATTAATGGCAGCAAAAGGTCTTGGTGTTTCTTCGGAAAGAATGGAAGCGGTTGATAAAGGATTTTCCGATGCGCCGACTGGATTTACCGGAAAAGTAAAAGGAGGATCAGCCGAAGCACCAAAAGAAATTGGTAAAGAACTAAAATTAATACGAATGACAAGTCAACAAACATATAATCAAATAAAAGAAATTAATGACTATTTCAAAGCAAAAGCAAAAAAAGAAGATATTGAAGGAGACAAAAGAGCATTACCAACAAAACCAATGTCATCATCAACAGGGGGTGCCGCAGCTGCAGCACCAGCTGCAGCACCAGCTGCAGCTGGAGGTGGATTTCTTGATAGCATTAGCGGTGCTTACCGGAAAAGTAAAAGGAGGATCAGCCGAAGCACCAAAGGGACTTTTGATAGCATTAAGAGCAAGTTTGGCGGTGCAGGAGGTGGATTTCTTGATAGCATTAAGAGCATGTTTGGCGGTGCAAGAGGATTTTCTCTTGCAGGTGCAAGAGGATTTTCTCTTGCAGCAATTGGTACAACCATTTTTAGTGTATTGACAAAAGTTCTCAAAAAAGCAGTAACAAAGATTCCTATTGTTGGTCCACTAATTCTTGCTGCCTTTGGTTTAAAAGATGCTTATGACGAGCATGTTAAAAGTGGAGATTTTGGTTCGGCTGTTGGTGCATTTTTTGAATCCGTTGCTGGTACCTTGACTTTCGGTCTATCAACTTCCCTATTGGGTGAAGGTGGAATAAAAAACTTTGTTAAAGGAATTGTTGATGATACTACAGAAATGTTCAAAAAGTTCTTTGATAGTGCAATAGAATGGCTTGATGAGTATATCATAACACCCGCTGGAGAAATGTGGGAAAAAATAAAAACTGCAATAGGTGAATTTAGTTTAAGCGAAACAATAACAACAATAAGTGAAAAAATAAGTTCCGCATTTGAAAGCATCAAGTCCTGGTTTAGTGAAAATATTATAACACCAGCATCAAACATGTGGGAAAAAATAAAAGAATCAATTCCTGAATTTAGTGTTAGCGAAATCATTGATACTCTAAAGACAAAATTTGGAAATGCTGTTACAAATGTAAAAGATTTTATTACTGGAAATTTAATAGATCCGATAATTAGTATTCCTGGAAAAATTGTTGGTACTTTAAAATCAATAGTTGCTAGTTTGTTTGAAAAAATAGGGGAGTTTGAGCTTAAACTTCCAGAATTTACATTAAAAAATCCTATAACGGGAACTGAGTATAAACTAGGTGGTCAATCATTCAAACCATTTGATAATCTTTTAGATATTGCGAAAAACATGAGAGATGCTGGTGGCACACCTGGCGCTCAAGGATCAACTGGAACACCTGCCCAAGAAGTGAATCCGGCAACACCAGCAGCAGCACCCCCCCCCCCCCCCCCCCCGCCTCCCCCGCCGCAAGATGGTTCTATAAATGTACAAGAAGTAGAAAAAGAAGCGTTAAAAAAATTAGAAGGCGCGGAAGAGCAAACAAAAAGTTATGAAATGACAATCCCAGATCTGACAGAGGAACAATTAGATCCC
>Ga0194127_10006335_pt1 | contig 13489 bp, 15 predicted proteins | sample TA2KigC100mmetaG_FD_148624 | JGI IMG/M metagenome (GOLD analysis project Ga0194127, IMG submission 148624) | Freshwater microbial communities from Lake Tanganyika, Tanzania - TA2015036 Kigoma Deep Cast 100m | ecosystem: Environmental > Aquatic > Freshwater > Lake | place: Tanzania: Lake...
ATCTCCAGCCTTAACGAATATCTTTACATAATCAACAAATTGCATGTCTGGTTTTATATCCTAACGCATCTTATTCATAAAATAAAGAATTTGGACCTGAGAGAGAATATTTGAGCGGATTCTTTTGCCGATAGTCAAATATATTCTGAACATAAAGAGGCAAAAGCCTCGCAGGGAGGAACGACCGAGAATGAGCGCAAATATTCTTTCTCAGGTACTGTTTAAAAAATCACGAATTATCAAAACAATATCATTAGGACACATAACAAAAAAAGCGGGCATTTCGGCCCGCCTTTTATATCTAAAATTGAAATTGCTGTTACTGAGTTACGGGATAGATGCTTACCTGTAATCTCACCCTGTCTTTCCGTTCAAAATTCACAGTGCCGTCAATCTTTGCAAAAAGTGTGTCATCAGAACCCTTGCCGACATTGATTCCAGGATGGAACTTTGTGCCCCTCTGTCTCACAAGGATATTCCCTGCGCGGACAAACTGCCCACCGAACCTTTTAACTCCAAGACGTTTTGATTCACTATCTCTGCCGTTCCGTGAACTGCCTACACCTTTTTTATGAGCCATTTTATCCCTCCAATACTATTTCTCTGATCTTGAGAGCAGTATAAGGCTGCCTGTGTCCATTTGTTTTTCTGTAAACTTTTCTGGGTCTCTGTTTATGAACAATTACTTTGCGAGCTTTGCCGGTACTCTCAACTGAGGCTAAAACCCTGGCGCCGTTGACATAAGGAGCGCCGTATATGCTTTTGTCTTCTTTATTGACCATAAGCACTTTCTCAAGTGTAAAATCCGCACCGTTATCCAGAGAAAGCTTTTCTACCCTGATTGTCTGACCCGGAAAGACCTTGTATTGCTTTCCCCCGTTTTCAATGATTGCATACATTCTATTTACCTCCAAATGAATTATTAAAATAACATATTTATTTGTTAAAAAACAAGTTATGTGTCTTCGAGAGTCTCAAGGTAATTCTCCAATAATTTAATGTCTCTGTCTGACATTTGCATGAACTCTATCCCGGTATCGTAGATAACAGTCTTTTCTGCCTGCAGCTTTTCACAATTTGCAATCCTGCCGACGATATTTACCACACTGTCATTCAGGAAGAGTTCGATATCGTGATGTGAATCAATTTCCAGAGGGTATTCGGTCTCTGCCAGCATCCCGGCAAGACTTATCTTTTTCACCTTGTATCTGTGAGGCAGGTCAATTTTGATATTCTCAGTCTTTGTGATCTTAAAGCGTACAGTTCCTAATCTGTTCTCAAATGTCCTGATTTTATTCTCCTCAATAAAATCAAGCAGCATATTTGCCTTTTCGCTTAAGGTGTCAGCAAATGCCACCCCTGCCCTGTAGACAGGGATGGCAGCTTTGGAGTCTTTCTTTTCTTTTGATACCAGAATTGCCCAGACCACACGTCCTTTAAGGGTCAAATTGACATCCTTATATTTAATTTTAAAAGTATATTCACGGTTTAGTTCGAGCCTCTTTGTCGTCTCTATTGCTGCTCCCTCAATACTGATATTTAAAACTTCCAGGTCAGAGCTATAGAGCAGATTCCCGTGTATACCGTCAACTACATATCTCCTGTATCTTCTATTATCGTTATTTTCAGACATTACCTGTTATCCTAATAATATTTATTGGGAAGGGTTGTGCGAAATCATCTCAGCACGATACCTGCATAACCGACAACATGGTCATAATCCCCGCTCACCTCTGCTGACGTCGAATATTTCACAAGTCTTGCTGACTGGGCGCCGAGGGCTTTTGCAGCAAATAACATCGCTGTAGCAGGCAGATAGCCGCACATGGATATCCTCTCTTTCAGAACTGTTTCATACAGACCTTCAGGATTAAGGGACAGAACTTCATCAATAGCCTTCTTATCCTTCAGCCTTGCAACATTATCAGGCACATAATGGCTCATATCAGAGCTTGCTACTATAACAACAGGATAGCCTGCGCTTTTTACTGCGCCGGCTATGCCTTCGCCAAGCATCCTGCATTCATCGACTGAAGCCGAAAGCATTGCGATAGGTACAATCCTGACCTTTTTGGAGAAATATGAAATAAAAGGGAGTTGGACCTCAAGAGAATGCTCAAACATGTGCGCCTTTGTATCTTTTGTAACAATCGGGGTTTTCATGGCAATTTTATAGGAAATCTTCTCATCTATCCGGAAAGTCCCCATTGGTATCTCCCATTCACCTGATTCCATTAAGGATATCGATGCTCCAAGACCGGTATGATTCGGTCCTATGAGGATAAAGGTCTCAGGAAAATCTATGGAAGAATAAACAGCTCCTGCAACCGGCCCGGAATACATTAAACCAGCATGAGGAGAAATCATACTGATAATCTTTTCCTTCTTTGCATGCCTGTCTATGTATTGTTCGACCTGCTGTGTCAGTTTAGATGCAGTGCCATAGTAAAACTGTCCTGCAACAGCCGGAGACCTTTTCAAAATCCCTCCCCCTCCAAATCCTGGAATTCCCTGTCAGCCAAGTTCATAAACCTTGTGCAGCTTGAAATATATGTCAGATGAATGTTAACACCTGCAGGCCCGTTTCTTTGCTTGGCAATATCCACTTCTGCTTTTCCCTTGTTAGCCGGATTGTCTTTATTATAAATTTCATCCCTGTAAAGAAAGAGTATCACATCCGCATCCTGTTCAATAGCGCCTGATTCTCTGAGATCCGCCAGCATGGGCTTCGGAGGTCTGCGCGATTCAACGCTCCTGTTGAGCTGACTGACAGCGATGACCGGGACACTCAATTCCTTGGCAAGCGCCTTCAGCGAACGTGAAATATCTGATATCTCCTGTTCACGTCTTTCAAAAGACCCCTTCCCCCTCATCAACTGAAGGTAGTCTACTATGACAAGACTGAGGCCATGCTCCATTTTCAAACGCCTTGCCTTTGCGCGCAATTCCAACACAGTGATAGCCGATGAATCATCTATGAATATAGGAGCGCCTGTAAGGTTGCTTGCAGCGCTCGTCAGTTTATGCCAGTCCTCTTTTTTTATAAAACCTTTTCTGATACTGTTTGAATTCACCATCGCCTCAGAACACAACATCCTTAAAGCAAGCTGCTCTTTTGCCATCTCAAGACTGAATATGGCAACAGGCTCGCGCAACTCAACGCCTACATGCTGTGCAATGTTCAGGGTGAATGCAGTCTTTCCCATTGACGGCCTCCCGCCGATTATAATAAGATCACCCTTCTGAAAACCGGTTGTTAGGTCATCAAGGTCTCTGAAGCCGGATGGAACGCCTGTTACTGTTTCTTTTTTGTCATAGAGATGTTCGATCATCTCAAAGCTGTCTTTAATAACCTCTTTTAAAGTGACAAATGATACCTTGATCCTTTTATCAGAGATCTCGAAGATGGACTTTTCAGCATAGTCTACGAGATCCTCTGCATCAAGATTATCCTCATAGACCTTGCCGGCGATTTCGTTCGCTGACCGTAAAAGCCCTCTCACAAGAGCCTTTTCTCTGACGATATTAGCATGATATTTAATATTCGCGGCTGTTGGGAGCATATGTATAAGCGATGAGAGATAGGATACGCCGCCGATAGCCTCCATTTCGTCTTTCTTCTTGAGAAAATCCGTCAGGGTAATAAGGTCTATGGGTTCATTCCTGTCAAAAAGCTCTGTCATCGCATTGAATATCTTCCTGTGTGAGAGCTTATAGAAATCTTCAGAATCAAGTATTTCCAGCGCCTTTGGTAACGCATCATTGTCAATGAGGATAGCGCCGATGACGGACTGTTCCGCCTCTAAATTCTGAGGGGGAAGCCTGTCCAGATGCAGATCAGTATTTTTCATTCCTCAATGACCTGTACATTAACCTTTGCCGCTATCTCCGAATGGAGTTTTAAGTTCACAGCATATGTTCCGAGCCTTTTGATCGGTTCGTCGAAGGAAATCTTCTTTTTATCTATTTCTATCCCCTGATTTTTCAGTTGCTCGGCAATATCCATGGTTGTCACTGACCCGAACAGTTTCCCCTCTTCTCCGGCCTTTGTTTTAATTACAACAGTCATGTTCGCCAGTCTGTTCGCCAGATCCTGAACTGAATTTTTTACCTTCCTCGCCTTTTCCTGAATAACCTTCTTCTCGTGCTCCAGCGACCTTATATTTTTCACATTCGCCTCAACCGCAAGCCCCCTCGGCACCAGATAGTTCCTTGCAAATCCATCCGACACATCTGCAATCTGCCCCATGCTGCCTATGCTTTTTACGTCTTCCTTAAGTATAACTTTCATTCAGAATCTCCTTTTTTTATAATTCGTATTGTCAAAACTTAACCACAGAGACCACAGAGAACATATTAAATATCATTATGTTACAAGAGAACCTGTATTCTCCCCCTCTGTGTGCTCCAATCTTTTACCGGCTTTCAGCATCTTTAAGTCTTTTTTATCAGTAATAATATATCTTTTCTGCATATTTTCTCTTAAAATTCATTGCGTTTCTTATTTGTAATGGTTTTCTTCTTGAGGACACAGAGAAAACCCCTGTGTTCTCTGTGGTTTCATATTGGCTTCTCTTTTTTCATAAAACTTTTGACATTACCTATTCTTGATTTTAGGATAGTTCAAGAAGATAAAAGTGTCCTTGACTTAAGTCAAGAATGGAAGCCCTTGAGGACACAGAGAAAACCCCTGTGTTCTCTGTGGTTTCATATTGGCTTCTCTTTTTTCATAAAACTTTTGACATTACCTTATAATTTTTTTATGGCTTATGGTTTCGTTATTCCTCTGGAAGCATATATGCTCATTCCGTTTAAATAAATTCCGGCTTATTCCGGGGTAACAGAAATAAATATTCAGGAAAAAACTCTAAAAATAGTATACCACATACATATATTATGCAAAAAGCAGGGGCCCGATCTCTGAATACTATAAAAGCTGAAAAGGCGTTGGGATAAAGGTCAGGATAAAGATTACAAGAGCCAGCCAGCCGATAAATTTCCTTTTTGAATCCAGAGGAACCTCCCAGTAAATAACCGGCGGGTGCTTCAGCCCAAGAATTAACAACAAAACTGCCCAAACAAACCACCCTTCCCATAAAAACAACCCAAACAAAATCATCACAAATATAAGCATAAAAGAAAGACGGGTATGCTTCTCACCAAAGAGCGCATAAGCAATATGGCCGCCGTCGAGCTGACCGACAGGGATAAGATTCATGGAAGTTACAAAAAGCCCTATCCATCCGGCAAAGGCAACCGGGCTTAAAAGGATGTCGGAATCAGATGGGGTTACCCCCAATACAATTTTTGCCAATAGAGAAAACAGGAGCGAGTCGCCAAGATTCAGCGCCCCTTTCGCTTGAGCAGACGATACAATCTCAGACATGTTTAAACCGATGATAGCGGCAATAACCGAGATGATAAACCCTGCTATGGGGCCGGATGCCCCGATATCAATAAGGGCTTTTCTTGTAACTATCGGAGATTTCATCTTGATAAAAGCTCCGAATGTGCCAAAAATTGTGGGCGCCGGAATAAAGTAAGGAAGCGTAGCCTCCACTCCATGCTTTCTTGAACTAAAATAATGCGATAATTCATGGCTCAGAAGGATAATCATCAAGGTCAATGAAAAGGGAATTCCCTTATAAATCTTTAGTGGTTCTTTAATAAGGTCCGCACCTGTCTGCACTGCCCCTACTAAAAGAGTAGAGAGGATGGTCAGGACAAACAGGGAAATATGCAAAAAGGGGAATTTTTTCATTCGCTCTTAACGTTATTCTACTATAGTTCTCTATTTATCTGAATGAACAAGTTCGATGATCGTCACCTCAGGAGGTGACAGAAAACGGATAGGCGGCCCCCATGTCCCTGCTCCCCTGCTGACATAAAGTTGAGAACCGTTAGAAAGTTTTGTATAACCTGCATGTGTCTGATAATACAAGCCTGTGATAATGCTGAAAGGAAATATCTGTCCTTTATGGACATGGCCGGAAAGCTGCAGATCAAAAAGGCCTGTGGAATGTTTTTCAACAATCGGCCTGTGTTTCAGAAACAACGTAAATTTTTCATGGGGGAGGCCTGAGAGCAGTTCATTCTCTTCCGTTTCTCTATGCGGCATATATGTCTTACTCTGTGGATCATCAATGCCTGCGATAGCAATCAAACCAGGAATATCAAGGTGTGCACCTCTTAATATCGTAAAACCGGCGTCTTTTGTAAACTTCAGCGACTGGTCAAGTCCTGCGTAAAATTCGTGATTGCCTGTTACTGCAAACTTACCATACCGGGGATTTATTTCATTCAGCAATTCAGTCAGACTGCTGAGATTGTCTGTTTGACCATCAACAAGGTCACCTGTGGAAACAAGAATATCAGGATCTGCATTCTTTACCTCCCCGAGTATCCTTTTCAGCCTCTCTTCCCTCACAATAAGCCCAAGGTGGACATCAGAAATCTGGACTATTCTCAGCCTGCCTATTTCTGAAGGGATTTTGGGAGATCTAACTATCAATTTTTCTGTCCGTATGTTTTTTGCCTCAAAATAACCATATATTGTTATGAGTATGGCAAGTGAGAGGCAGATAAAAAAAGCATAGCTGTTCGGGATTGCCAGATAAGAGAAGTCTTTTTTCATGATGACTTCACCTGAATATATACAGAAGCGATACACATCAAGGACCAGAGACAAAGAAATGAATAAGAAAAGCGCCCCCAGCCATGTATAGCCCAGGTAAGACATAAATCGTGCAAAAAGCTCGAACCCTGCTTTCTCAGAAAATCTGACAATAAACGGAGCTGATATCATTATCAGCATGAAGATTGCTAACCCGATGCCTGCCTGCATATTGAAAGCAAGGGCAGCCTTTGCCTTCAGAAATACATATAGATGCATGCTGCCGTAAAGAAGAAAAAAAATCAATAAAAAGATTGTCATGATATTATTTAATGCATCCCTGCTGATCCAATATCCTTCCCTCTTCTCATTAAAAACACAAGGGGTAGAATGCAGATCATCATAATGAAGACAAGATAAAAAGCATCGTTAAATGAAAGCATGGAGGCCTGTCTGAGGAGTTCTTTATACATAATCCCAAGTCCTCCCTGCTCTGAAAGAGAACTCTCAACTCCTCTATATTCAAGGAATTGAGAGCTTTGCCCTGAGAAAATCTGATAGTCCCGATCAAAAGGGGTAAGATGCTCAACAAGACGTGTCTGATGAAACTGAGCACGGCGTGCGAGAATAGTTGTTACAAAGGCGACGCCAAAACTCCCTCCAAGATTTCTGAGAAGATTATAAATTGCTGAGGCATTGCCCATATCTTCCTTTTTTATACCGGCCATGGTCATGGTGGTAAGAGGAATGAAGAAAAAGCCCATACCAATACCAAGGACAACCCTCGGCCAGATCACTGTGTAGAAATCAGCGTTGAGGCTGAAATTTGACATAAGATAGGTTGCATATGCATTGACAATAATTCCAAAAGACAGAAGAGCCTTTGGATTCACCTTATTTACCAGGCTTCCTGCTAACGGAAGGGCTATTAATGTCGCAATACCTCCCGGCCCCAAAACAAACCCCGCAAGATATGATGTGTAGCCCATAAGTGTCTGGAGATATATGGGTAGGAGGACTATGCTTGCAAAAAGGTTAAAAAAACCCATGAACATTACTATGTTTCCTGTACTGAAAGAAAGATTTTTGAATGCCTTCAGATTCACTACAGGGTTTTTTGAATACAGTTCAGCTATCACAAACGATATAAGAGAAAAAGCCGAGATAATGCTTAACCAAACAATGAAATGAGATGAAAACCAGTCTTCCTGCTGTCCTTTATCAAGCACAATCTGCAGGCAGCCAAGTCCGAGGGTAAGGAAAGCAAGTCCCCAGTAATCTATCTTCATCTTCATTCTCTTCATGTACGGTGGATCGGTTATAAAAAGCAATGTCAGTAGTACCGAGATTATCCCTATCGGGATATTAATAAAGAATATCCAGTGCCATGACCAGTTATCAGTTATCCACCCTCCCAGCAGGGGACCGACAATCGGCCCGAACATTATCCCGGTACCGAATACCGCCATTGCTATCCCGTGCTGACGGGGAGGGAATGTTTCAAGGAGTATGGACTGCGAAAGCGGTTGAAGGGCGCCGCCGCCAATTCCCTGCAGGATCCTGAAGAAAACAAGACTCTGAAGACTCCAGGCAGCGCCGCACAAAAAAGAACTAACAGTAAAAAGCGTTATCGATAGAATAAGATACCGTTTCCTGCCGAAAAACCTGCTCAGCCACCCTGTCATGGGGATGATTATGGCGTTTGATACAAGATAGGAGGTGATTGTCCACGTGGATTCATCGATCCCGGCTGAGAGACTTCCCCTGATATGATCGAGCGACACATTGACCACAGATGTGTCAATGATCTCTATAAGCGTGGGAAGCATTACGGTAAGCGCTACAATCCACTTGTTCATGAATTATTAATTTACCAGAAAAATGCAGTTGTATAAAACCACAGAGTTCACAGAGGTATTTTAAACTTTTAAAAGACTTTTAATTTCAAGCAATTCTCTGTGTACTCATGTTATATTTTTGAAAACAATTAAGACTCAACCCTGCATAAAATAGTGCACAGAGAAAATTATAAAAACTGATAGGTTCTATTTTATTATCAAGATGATTCTCCGTGTTCTCTGCGGCCTGAGTTCCGGGGACACCATACTTAATTCTCCTTGTCTTCTGTCTTTGAGCCGAGCAGAAAAAAGGCAGTATGCTTTACTTAGAATAATTTTACAGGCTCGTGTCTGGGTCAGAGGCAGATTTGAATTCATGAGTCTGTTGAATTCATGAGTCTTGACATCATGCTGTATATTAAGCATACTAAAAACAGGAGGTTTGTCATGGAAACAAATGTGCATAGAACTCAGATTTATCTTACCAAGGAGCAATACCAGTTTCTGCGGCATCAGGCTGAAAAAAAGAAGGCAAGTATAGCCGAGGTTGTCAGGGAGCTGATAAATGAGCGCCTTCCCAAAGACAGCGACTATGAAAGAAACCCTCTTTTTTCAATTGGCAAAAACGGTTTTTCAATGGGCAGGCGTGAGGGCTCTTTAAAACATGACGAATATATCTACAGAAAAAGAAAATGAAGCTTAAGAGGGACATATTCGTCGACACAAGCGCTTTTATTGCAATTCGCGTAAGGGATGATGTAAATCACAAGAGAGCATATGATTTTTTGCAAAGGATAAAAGAGGAAAAGCTCAGGCTGCATACCACAAATTTTATACTAGATGAGGTCTACACCTATTTCTCCAGGGCTCATGAGGTCGCAATCGAGATGGCAGAGCTTATTATGAACAATCCTATTATAACGCTTCATCGTGTCGGGGTTGAGGATGAGGATAATGCTTTCAGGACCTTAAAAGAGTATGGCGACAAGGATTTCTCTTATACGGACGCCACTTCCTTTGCCGTTATGGAACGGCTTGGATTAACAATTGTATTTGCCTTTGATGAGCATTTTGCACAATATGGAAAATTTGTTATAGTTCCCTAAGAATATATCACTCAACAATTATCGTTGGGACAACGGACATTCCGATTCTTAGCACATGATCTTTATCTGTATCTGCATCAAGAACAATCTTTACCGGAATTCTCTGGACTACCTTAACATAATTACCTGTAGCATTCTCTGCCGGGAAAAGTGAAAATGAAGCGCCTGTGCCAGCCATGATACTGTCCACTTTACCCCAAAAAGTTTTACCGGAATATGAGTCTACCTTTATCCTCACCTTCTGTCCCAGTTTGATTTTCTCAAGTTGTGTTTCCTTGTAGTTTGCGGTTATATGTATGCCGTCCAGCGAGACTATTGCCATGAGTGGTTGGTTGTCTTTTATTTGATTACCCAGCTCGACTGATTTTTTTGTTACATATCCATCCACAGGTGCATAAATTTTCGTGTAGCCGTAATTAAGCTGTGCTATATCTTTTTTTGCTTCTTTTTCTTTAATCGTGGAGATTTGTATGGTTCTCGATGCTTCTGTTTGTTTTACGATGTCCTTTTGAGTATCGAGTTCCTTCTCCACTTGTTTGACCTGCTCCTTCGCTGCTTTCAACCGGGCAAGATTAACAGCATAAGCAGTCATTGTCTTTTCGTATCTGTCTTTTGAGATAGTTCCCGATTTAAAAAGATTCTCCGCTCTTCTGCTGTCATTTTCTGCCTGCCTGAGATTAGCCTCCTGCAATTCAATATTTGCCTTTGCTGCAGCTAAAGCTGCACTTAATTCTGCAAGCTTACTTTGTGATACCTTGATTTTTGTTTCAACTTCTATAAGCTTTGCTTTTTCAGCGCCAGCGATTGAAGAGGTTTCATTGAGCTTTGCTTCATAATCAGCCATATCTAATTCAACAAGGATATCTCCCCTCTTCACGAACTGGTTGGATTTCACATGGACATTTCTTACAGTCCCGGTAACTTTCGATGCAATGGTATGAATATCACCGTCTATAAATGCGTCGTCAGTGGAGATGTGCGTTGCCTTATATCTGAGATAGAAAAAGAGTGTAACAGCGCCGATGAGGACCACTATGGCCAAAACTATAAAGCCATATTTTTTCTTATTATTGTTATTCTGTTTTACTTCCTCTGTCTTTGTTTCTTCCACTTAGTTTTCTCCTGAGTTTTATATGATAGTACAACATACCCCCACCTAACCTCCCCTTATTTTTTCGCCCCAGCGAATCCGCCTGAGTGCGGAAAGGGGAGGGATATGCCCCCTCTTAGATTAAGAGGGGGACAGGGGGAGTTATTAAATCATTATTCATACCTCAATGCTTCTATAGGGTCGAGGAGTGATGCCTTGTACGCGGGATAAAATCCAAAGAATATTCCAACCAGTCCCGAAAAACCAAAGGCAAGCACAATAGAGAAAGGCGATACTATTGTGGTCCAGCCTGCAAAAATTGATATTAATTCTGAACTGGAAATACCTGCGACAATTCCGGCTATTCCACCGATCAATGATAAAATCAGCGCCTCGATGATAAACTGCAGTCTGATATCCCAGGTCTTAGCTCCTATTGCCATTCTTATCCCGATCTCCCTTGTCCGCTCGGTAACCGATACGAGCATTATATTCATAATCCCTATGCCTCCGACAAGGAGTGATACCGACGCTATAGCGCCGAGTAATATGGCCATTATTTGTGTTGACTCTTCAGCGGTCTGCATGACTGAGGTAAGGTTTCTGACCGTGAAGTCATTGTCCTGTTTAGGGCCGATGCGATGCCTTTGCCTGAGCAATGAGTTTATCTGCTTCTCTGCAGATGCCAGGTCGTCTATGCTTTTTGCCTTTACCATGATTATTCTCACCATGCCGGGAAAAGTAGTCCCGAACAGCTTCTTCTGGGCCGTTGTTACAGGCACCAGAATAGTATCGTCCTGATCCTGACCACGAGGATCCTGTCCTTTTGCTGCGAGCACACCGACCACGGTAAAAGGAACATTTTTTATACGGATAACCTGCCCGACCGGGTTCATGTCTCCAAACAGGTTGTCAACAACAGACTGCCCTAAAAGACATACCTTTGTTGCGCTCTTCACATCCTGATCAGTAAAAGACCTGCCGGAAGACAATGCCCAGTCTCTGACAGTCAGCATGCTCGGAGACGTACCCACAACTCCTGTTGACCAAAACTGATGTCCGTATACAACCTGAGCGACACCGCTCAGAACAGGGGCAACATCTGATACAGCAGAACATTCTTTCTTGATCGCCTCAGCATCACCCATCGTTAGGGTCGGCTGGGTGCCTGAACCCATTCTTACGCCGCCTGCTGTCGTTGCCCCCGGAACAATTATAATGAGATTACTCCCTATGCTCGATATCTGCTCTGATATTCTTTTGCTCGCTCCCGTGCCCACTGCAAGCATAGCTATAACAGCCCCCACCCCGATTATAATCCCGAGCATGGTAAGGGCAGAACGCATCTTGTTCACTTTCAATGCCCTGAATGCTATTTTGAGGGTTGAAGGGATATTGATCATCTCTTCTCCTTTTTATCATCGCTGATAATTCTGCCGTCAAGGAATTTTATTGTCCGTCTGCTGTAAGCAGCGATATCATTTTCATGGGTTACGATTATTATAGTGATGTCTGATTGGGTATTCAGTTTTGTAAAGAGTTCCATGATCTCGGCGCTGGTCTTTGAATCGAGATTTCCTGTAGGTTCATCTGCAAGTATTAAAGGAGCGTTATTCACAAGCGCCCTGGCTATCGCAACCCTTTGCTGCTGGCCGCCGGAAAGCTGATTGGGATGATGGTCGCCCCTTCCTTCCAGGCCTACATTCTTAAGCGCTTCTAAAGCCTTTTCCTGTCTCTCTCTTGCAGATATTCCGTCATAAAGCAATGGAAGTTCAACATTTTCCATGGCAGATGTCCTTGGAAGCAGATTGAAGCCCTGGAAAACAAAACCTATTTTTTTATTCCTTATGGCCGCAAGCTCATCCCTGCCAAGACCGCCGATATGAATATTTTCTAAAAGATAATCACCGCTCGTCGGTTTATCAAGACATCCGAGAACATTCATAAAAGTAGATTTACCGGAACCGGAAGGACCCATTACTGATACAAATTCCCCTTTTTCTATTGTGACAAACACATCTTTGAGTGCTTTTACCTGAATCTCACCGATCCTGTAGATTTTGGTGATCTCTTTTGCCTCTATCAAAGCCATATTAAAACATTCTCGGGCCTGAACGTTGTTGAGAAGTATTTGCCTTTGTGAGAGATTCGACTATCAATTCCTGTCCTTCCTTTATCTCTCCGGAGACGAGTTCAGCATAATTCCCGTCGCTTATTCCCAAAGAAACCGGAATGCGCTTTGGTTTATCCATTGCAAGTATCCAGACCCCCGGACCTTTTTTCTCTGATGTTACCATGCCCTTTTCAGAAGGTTTAAACCGCAGGCTGGCATTCGGTATCTTTAAAACATCCTTTTTCGTTGATATGATTATGGATACATTGGCAGTCATGCCAGGCTTGAGTTTAAGCTCCGGATTATCTACCTTGATTACCACGTCATAAGTAACAACATTCTGCACTGTTATCGGAGCATTCCTGACCTGCCACACCTTCCCTTTAAAGACATGATCAGGATAGGCATCTACGGTAAATTCAACTTCCTGCCCGACTGTTATCTTGCCTATGTCCGCCTCATCAACATTCGTATCGATCTGCATCTTTGTAAGGTCCTGGGCAATAGTAAATAAGGTCGGCGTCTGAAAACTTGCGGCTACAGTCTGTCCAACATCAACATTTCGCGATATTACTACACCGTCGACCGGGGAAAGAATTTTTGTATAGCGAAGATTCGTCTCTGAAAACTCCAGCGCCGCCCCTGTTTGCGCAATCTGAGACTTTGCAGCATTCACCGATGCCTTTGCAATCTCGTAGTTTGTCTCTGCTGTATCCTGGTCGCTCCCCC
>Ga0194127_10006336_pt1 | contig 13486 bp, 9 predicted proteins | sample TA2KigC100mmetaG_FD_148624 | JGI IMG/M metagenome (GOLD analysis project Ga0194127, IMG submission 148624) | Freshwater microbial communities from Lake Tanganyika, Tanzania - TA2015036 Kigoma Deep Cast 100m | ecosystem: Environmental > Aquatic > Freshwater > Lake | place: Tanzania: Lake...
CGCCCCAAAGCCTCCGCTCGCTGGCGTGGGAGAGGAACAACCGCTCCTTGGCCCGGGTGATGCCCACATAGCAAAGGCGCCGCTCCTCCTCCATGGCGGCCGGATCCTCCAGGGAGCGGTAGCTGGGAAAGAGCCCCTGTTCCATCCCCACCAGGAACACCACCGGAAATTCCAGCCCCTTGCTGGCGTGCAGGGTCATCAGGGTGACTCGGTCCTGCTCGGTGTCCTTGCTGTCGGCATCGCTGGCCAGGGCGGCACCGGCCAGGAAGTCGTCGAGCGAACCCTCCTCGTTTTCCTCCTGGTATTGAAGGGCCGCGTTCACCAGCTCGTTGAGGTTGCGGCGCCGGTCCTCCGCTTCGTCGGTGCCGGCGGCGAGGAGTTCCGTCAGGTAGCCGCTGCGCTCGATCACCAACTGCACCAGCTCCGAAGGGGCGGCATCGCTGAGGCGGGCCTGCAGGCCATGGATCAGCTCACAGAACTGCAGCAGCCCCTTGGCGGAACGTCCCCCCAGGGAGCGCACGGCCTCTGGATCGCGCACCACCTCCCACAGGGGGATGCCGAGCTGGTTGGCGGCATCGCTGAGCCGCTCAATGGTGGTTTTGCCAATGCCGCGCTTGGGCACGTTGAGCACCCGCAGCAGGCTCACCGAATCGGCCGGATTAAGCAACAGCCGCAAGTAAGCCAGCACATCCTTGATCTCACGGCGGTCGTAAAAGCGCAGCCCCCCCACCACCACATAGGGAATCCCCCAACGCACCAGGGATTCCTCCATGGCCCGCGACTGGGCATTGGTGCGGTAGAGCACCGCCATCGCCCCCCAGCTCAGCTCCGGGTGGGCGGCCTCCAGGGTGCGCATGCGGTGCACCACCGCTTCGGCTTCGGCGATCTCGTCATCGCAGCGGGTGAGGGTGAGCAGTTCCCCATTGCCGCGGGTGGGACGCAGCACCTTGTCGATGCGCTCGCGGTTATGGGCGATCAAGGCGTTGGCGGCCTCGAGGATGGTGGCGGTGGAGCGGTAGTTCTCCTCGAGCTTCACCATCGTGCTGGTGGCCTCATCGGAGGCCCCATCGCCGAAGTCGTCCTGAAAGCCCATCAGGATCGTGAAATCGGCGGCCCGGAAGCTGTAGATGCTCTGGTCGGCATCCCCCACCACAAACACCGAACGCCCCTGCCAGCTGTCGAAGCTTTCGGGGTCGCGACCATCGGTCACCAGCAGCTTCAGCAGGTCGTACTGGGTGCGGTTGGTGTCCTGGTATTCGTCCACCAACACGTGCCGAAAACGGCGGTGCCAGTAGCCCCGCACCTGGTCGTTCTGGCGCAGCAGCTGCACAGGCAGCAGCAGCAGGTCATCAAAGTCGAGGGCGTTGTTGGCGGCCAGGGCCCGCCGGTAGCGGCGGTAGGTATCAGCCATCAACTTGCCCCGCTGGCCACCGGCATCGGCTTCCAGCTGCTCCGGCATCCAGCCCTGGTTTTTGGCGTTGCTGATGGCCCAGCGCACCTTCTTGGGCTCAAACCGCTTGGGATCAAGCCCCAGCTCCTGGGTGACGATCTCCTTCACCAGGCTCTGGGCATCGGCCTCGTCGTAGATGGAGAACTGACGCGTCCAGCTCAGGCCCTCAGGGTCCTTGTACTTATCGATGTCGAAGCGCAGCAGCCGCGCAAACAGGGCGTGAAAGGTGCCGATCCAAAGGTCCTTGATCACCTCGCGGTAGATGCGTGAACGCAGCTGGCGTTGATCGACGGCCGGCAGGGTGCTCCAGGGCTGGCCGAACTGGCTCTGGGCCAGCTTCTGGGCCAGCAGCAGCTCTAACCGCTCCTTCATTTCGCGGGCGGCCTTGTTGGTGAAGGTCACCGCCAGCAATTCCGCCGGATCCACCCCGTGCTGACCGATCAGATGGGCGATGCGATGGGTGAGGGCACGGGTCTTGCCGCTGCCGGCGCCAGCCACCACCAGCAGGGGCCCCTCGTGGTGGTCCACCGCCTTGCGCTGGGCGTCGTTCAGACCCGCCAGAAAGCTCATGCGGTAGCCGAGCGATCCTCCAATTGCGTCAACTCCCGGAAGCTATCGGAGCGCTGCTGCAACTCGCCATAACTGCCGTAGGCCTTGACCCGGCCATCGGCAAATTCGTAGATGCGATCGCAGCGCTGCACCGTGCTGAGGCGATGGGCGATGACCACGGTGGTGCAGCGACGGCCGATCACTTCCAGGGCCTCAATCACCTCCGACTCGGTGCGGTTGTCGAGGGCGCTGGTGGCCTCGTCCAGCACCAGGAAACGGGCGTGTCGGTAGAAGGCACGCGCCAGCGCCAAGCGCTGGCGCTGGCCGCCGGAGAGACGCAGACCGTTCTCGCCAACTTGGGTGTAAAGGCCATAGGGGAGCTCGGCGACGAAATCCTGAAGCTGGGCGGCCTCCAAGGCCTCCCAAACCCTGTCCTGATCGGCTTCCTCCTGGCTGTGGCCAAAGGCGACGTTCTCCAACACGCTGCGGTTCAGCAAGCTGATGTTCTGAGGAACCTGGGCACAACTGGCCTGCCAAGCGGGCAGATCAAGACCATCAACAGGGATGCCATCAAGCTCGAGCTGACCTTGCTGCGGCTGCAATAAACCCAGCAGGATATTGGCCGTGGTTGATTTACCACTACCGGTTTGCCCCACTAACGCAACCCGCGAGCCCACCGGAATACTTAAATTAACATCATTCAAAACCCAATCTTGATGGCCTGGGTAGCGATAACTGATGTGCTGAAGCCGAATCGTGTGGCGTGGAAATACACCTGCTGGCGAAGGCACACCGGGGGTCCTCAACGTGGGTCGGTCCGCCGGCAGATCGAGGAGGTCGAGGGCGCTGCTCATCATGGGAAGACTTCCCCTAAGCATGGTGATGCCACGGAATAAGTCCTGCAGCGGAGCCGTTAACCGCAGCGCAGCCAGGGCAATGGTGGCCAAAAACGGCAAGATGGAACTCATCGTTTGAGCACTACCGGAGAGCAGTGCTGGAATCGCGCCCACTGCAAAAATCAAGGTGATCCCCAGGGGCTCAATCAGCCCACGTGGCAGATCGGGCAAGAGTTCGGCAGAAACGACAAAGGGCTTTGCCCGGAGGCCAACACGCTCGAATTGAGATTGAAAGTAGGGTTCACTACTGGTGAGCTGAATGTCGCGAATTGAGCTGAGAGACTCATAAAGAATTTCATTGCTTTCTCGCTCTTGGCGCAAACGCTGTCGCACCGCATGGCGCAGAGAAGGAGTGACCAAACTGGTGATCAACAGGTAGGCAACGGCCATGCCACCGACAAGCCAAACGGCCAACCATCGACCAATGAAAAGAACTCCTATTGAAAGCAGAATGATTGAAAATGCCGCACTAATGATCTGAAGAAGCGGTCGCACAGCGAAGGCGGCAATACGCTCATAATTCTGGAGAATTTGCGCGGCCAGATCAGCGGTACTCCGGCCTAAATGATATTCATAACCCTGCCTCAAAATACGTCGATAAGCCTGGTCCGAAAGATCACGCCAAATCTCTGTTGCAACCGAATTTTGGAGATAACGCAACAACAACTTGGTGAGCGATGACACCCAAGCCAGCAGCACAAAAAGTCCAATCAGCCAGAGACTTTGATCCGGTCGATCGCCACCAAAAACATGCACCCCAGGCACCTGGTCATATAGCGCTGCCCCCGATAACGCGCCGGTGAGTCGGGCCACAACCGCCACCGTGAGTAAATCAACGACACCAGGCACCAGCGATAGGGCCACCTGGAAGCTGAGCGACCAAAGCCGCCGCCTGGGGAGGTAACCCAGCAAACGGCGGAGATTGCTGAGCGTCTGACTGCGCATGGCCGCAACCTATGGGTTGGGCTTTGCGGTCGGCAGACCCAAGCGGCCAGCCAGCGAACCGATTGGCCTCAACCGTTGCAGCAACTGCAAGCGCCAACGGCCAGGGCTCACCAATGGCCGTGCCCCGGCCTGAATCCGATCCCAGTGCGCATTGATCCCGATCAGGGCCGTATGCCAGCGCTCCAGCAGAGCGGCCTCCCCGCAACTCTCCAGCAGGGCCTCGCGAGCGGCAGCAGAGGGTTGCCAAGCCTGGGGATCCGCCACTGCGGCGCTGATGCGCTCCAGATCAGCCTCGAGGGTTCCGGCCCCCAGCTGGTGGCCCACAAGGCCCGGATCCAAGAGATCCGCCAAAGCATGGTTGAGGCTGCTGAACACCACGCAACCACAGGCCAGGGCTTCAATCGGCGGCAAGCCAAAGCCTTCGCTCACGCCGCGGCCGCGCCAGTAATCGGCGGAGTCGTAGAGCACCACGCTGGCGCTGTTGAACAGATCCACCAGGTCGTCCACCCAGCCGCTCTGCACCTCCACCCGGAGACCACGGGCCCGCAGGGCCGGCACCAGTTGCTGCAACACATAGCTGCTGCACTTGCGCCGTTGCACCAACACATCGATGGGCCGAGTGCCCTGGGTGCCGCGGGCACCCCGTTCCATCCACTGGGGCGCCAGGGCATTGGGCACCAAAAACAGGGGGTTGCGGGGGGCCTGGTCGCCCCAGTAGCCGAGGGTGTTGCGACTCACCGCCACCACCGGCACCCCCGGGGGCAGCCCAAAGCCGTAGCCGCTGCTGTGGGCGTGGTAGGCCACGGCCCTGCCCCGCAGCTGCCGCAGCTGCCTGGGCACATCGAAGCCCCAGCTCACCAGCCACAGGGGTTGATCCGCACCACAGCCAGCGCGTTCCTGACGCAGCAAGTCGGCGAGGAAGGGATGGGCGGCCTCCCGTTGGCGGTAGGTCACCACCTGCACCGGCACCAGCTGGCTCAGCAACCGGGCTGTCTGCAGCTCCACCAACAGGCCGCCGCAACGGAAGCGGCCGCTGGTGCCGGGAACGAGAACGCGAAGGCTGCGCACTCAGGCGGCGACGGTTTCGGTACTGCCGGTGCGGGTGCGGCGGGTGAGGAAGCCAAACAGCACCTTGCCGATGGCGGCCACCAGGTTGCCCTCCAGCTCCTGGAACATGGTCATGTTGAGGTGGAAGGCGTTATTCGCCTCCTCAACGATGCGATCGGCTGTGGACTGATCGATCGGCAGGGTGTCCATGGCGGCGCGGTAGGTGCCCTTAAAGGCCTTCTCGTCGTCGATGGCGTCGAAGTCGTAGAAGTGCAGGCCATCGCTGTCGCCCAGGTTCATGGCCTTCTGGGCGATGTTCTTGAGGATCTGGCCGCCGGAGAGATCCCCCAGGTAGCGGGTGTAGTGGTGGCCCACCAGCAGCTCAGGCGACTCCTGGGCCACCTGGTGGATGCGCTGCACGTAGGCCATCGCCGAGGGGGAGGGCTGGATCTGAGCCTTCCAATCGGGGCCGAAGTAATAGGCCAGATCGCGCTCCAGGGCCTCGCGGCGGTTGAGCTGCGGGAAGGCCACCGGCGCCAGCACCGGATGGTCCTTCAGGCGGACGAACTCCTCCTCCATGGCCCCGTACACGAAGTAGAGGTCGGCCACGAGCTTGCGGTAGCTGGCCTTATCCACCACACCCTTGAGGAAGCAGCTCACAAAGCCGGTGTTCTCGGCCATGGTGTGGGATTTCTTGGTCCCTTCACGCAGTTGGGCGGCGAGGGCGACGGGCATGGTTGTCGGTGATCCGATTGGTCAACGTAGAAGCGGGCTGCGGGCGGGCGCCGTCAAGGTTGCGAAGGGTTACGCGGGGGCTGGGCGGAGCGGTGCATGCCAAGGCTGTCCAAGGGTGGTACCAGTTGGCGGCGGACTTGGTACCACCCCCGTACAGCATCCGAAACACCACCGGCCAACCCACCCATCAGGCGGCCTGGGAGCCCCCCGGCCGCTGCTCCAGGGCTGCAAACAGCTCAAACAGGCCGCGGCAAAACCCCTGCAGGGCCAGCACCACCGGCGGCTGGGGCAGATGGCTGCCGGTGGGCTGCCAGTCGCCGAGGGTGGCCAGCCGCCAGCGTTCGGCGTCATAGGTGAGGCCGCGGATCGTCACCCCCAGCAACCGCGGCCGGGCTGACCCCCCGGCGGGGGGCTGCTCCAGCCGCAGTTGCACCAGAAAGGAGCGGCACTGGCTACGGGGACTCCAACCCGGCAGGTGAAACGAAAGGTCGAGGCTCTCCCGCTCGGCAAAGGCCCGGGTCTGGGGGTCGTCGCGCCAGGGGTTGAGATTGGCGCGGGCATCGGGGAAGTGCTGCCGAAACAGGGCTGCGATGGCGGCCACGGTCTGGGCCCATTGCAGAGATCGGACCTGATCGGCGGCATTCATGCCGTGCTGGCTGCAGCAGAACCGCAGAAGGTTGAAACCTAGGCTCGCGGGATTGCTTCAGCTTTGCAATGGCCCGTTTCGAGAAGCTCACCGCCCCCAGCCAGGGCACGCCGATCCGCTTCGAGAACGGCCAACCGATCGTGCCCTCCGACCCGATCATTCCCTTCATCCGCGGCGACGGCACCGGCGTGGACATCTGGCCCGCCACCCAGAAGGTGCTGGATGCGGCGGTGGCCAAGGCCTACGGCGGTGAACGCCGCATCGAATGGTTCAAGGTGTACGCCGGCGATGAGGCCTGCGACCTCTACGGCACCTACCAGTACCTGCCGGAGGACACCCTCGAGGCGATCCGCACCTATGGCGTGGCCATCAAGGGCCCCCTCACCACCCCGATCGGCGGCGGCATCCGCTCCCTGAACGTGGCCCTGCGGCAGATCTTCGATCTCTACTGCTGCGTGCGCCCCTGCCGCTACTACGAAGGCACCCCCAGCCCCCACAAGCGGCCCCAGGACCTCGACGTGATCGTCTACCGCGAAAACACCGAGGACATCTACATGGGGATCGAGTGGGAGGCGAACGATCCCGTGTGCCTCGAGCTGATCCAACACCTCAATGACGTGGTGATCCCGGCCAACGGCAAGCTCGGCAAGCGCCAGATCCCGGCGGGCTCCGGCATCGGCATCAAGCCGGTGAGCAAGGCGGGCAGCCAGCGCCACATCCGCAAGGCCATCCAGCACGCCCTGCGTCTCGAGGGCGACAAGCGCCACGTGACCCTGGTGCACAAGGGCAACATCATGAAATTCACCGAGGGCGCTTTCCGCGACTGGGGCTACGAGCTGGCCACCACGGAATTCCGTGCCGACTGTGTGACGGAGCGGGAAAGCTGGATCCTCGACAACCTGGACCAGAACCCTGGCCTCTCGGTGGAGGCCAACGCCCGCATGGTGGATCCGGGCTACGACGCCCTGACCCCGGAGAAGCAACAGGCGATCTGCAGCGAAGTGCAGGGGGTGCTGGATGCCATCGGCGCCACCCACGGCAACGGCCAGTGGAAGCGGATGGTGATGGTGGACGACCGCATCGCCGACAGCATCTTCCAGCAGATCCAAACCCGCCCGGCCGACTACTCGATCCTCGCCACCCTCAACCTCAACGGCGATTACATCTCCGATGCCGCCGCCGCCGTCGTCGGGGGCCTGGGCATGGCCCCCGGGGCCAACATCGGCGACACCGCCGCCATCTTTGAGGCGACCCATGGCACGGCCCCCAAGCACGCCGGCCTCGACCGCATCAACCCAGGGTCCGTGATCCTCAGCGGCGTGATGATGCTCGAATACATGGGTTGGCAGGAGGCGGCAGACCTGATCACCGCTGGCCTGAGCGCCGCCATCGCCCACAAGGAGGTCACCTACGACCTGGCCCGCCTGATGGAACCGCGGGTGGAACCGGTGAGCTGCAGCGGCTTCGCCGATGCTGTGATTCGCCACTTCGGCGGTTGAGTCGCACCCCGGAGGCCGTCACACCGGGCAAACTCAGGCCATGACGCCTTTGCCCGGACTTCCCACTGGGGCCACAGACCCCTGCGTGCACTGCGGCTTCTGCCTGCCCACCTGTGCGAGCTACCGGGCCCTGGGCACGGAGATGGATTCCCCGCGCGGCCGCATCCATGCCCTCAAGGCCATCGAAGCGGGTGAGCAACAGCTCGATGCGATCACCGCCAGCCATTTCGACAGCTGCCTGGGTTGCTTCGCCTGCGTGACGGCCTGCCCCTCAGGCGTGCGTTACGACGCCCTGCTGGAGGCCACCCGCCCCAAACTCAACGCCCCCGAACTGCGCAACCCCGCCCAACGGGCCTTCCGCAGGCTGCTGTTTGCCCTGCTGCCCTATCCCCAACGCCTGCGGACAGCCCTGGCCCCGCTCAGGGGCTACGCGGGAGGCGGCCTGCAACAGCTGGCTCGCCGCAGCGGACTCACGGGGCTGCTTGGGCCCCAACTCCAAGCCCTCGAGCAACTGCTGCCGCCCCTGAGCCCCGAGGGCTTTGCGGACCGCTGGCCGGTGGTGGTGCCCGCCGAAGGCCCACGCCGGGCCCGGGTGGGCCTGGTGCTGGGGTGCGTGCAACGGGTGTTTGATCCGGGGGTGAATGGTGCCGCCGTGCGGGTGCTCACCGCCAATGGCATTGAGGTGGTGATCCCACCGCAGCAGGGCTGCTGTGGTGCGGTGACCCATCACCAGGGGGAAGAGGCACAGACGCAACGGCTGGCCCGGGACTTGATCGACAGCTTCGACGCCGTGGTGGGCCCCGGGAAAGCGGCGGGCCCGGAACCCTTGGATGCGGTGCTGGTGGCGGCCTCTGGCTGCGGCCACACGCTGAAGGGCTACGGGCAAATCCTCAACAGCTCCGCCGGCGAGGGCTTCGCCGCACAGGTGCGCGACATTCACGAATTCCTGATGGACCTCGGCTTGAGCGAGCGCTTTCAAGCCCAGCTGCAACCCCTCGATCACGCCGATGGCCGTCCGGCCACCGCCGCCCATCCAGTCACCGTGGCGTTCCATGACGCCTGCCACATGGTGCATGGACAAGGCATCAGCAGCCAGCCGCGGGATCTGTTGCGGCACATCCCCCATCTGAACCTGCGGGAACCCCTGGAGGCGGGCCTGTGCTGCGGCAGCGCCGGCATCTACAACCTGGTGCAGCCCAAGGAGGCGGAAACCCTGGGGCGCCTCAAGGCGGATGATCTGGCTGCCACCCAAGCGGAACTGGTGGCCAGCGCCAACATCGGCTGCAGCCTCCAGATCCGCCGTCATCTCTCGGAAGCCGGGCAACCCACCCCGGTGGCCCACCCCATCGAGTTGCTGGAACGCAGCTACAGCGGTGGCAGCCCCCGGGCCCGGTGAGCCAGACCAACCCCGACGGCGACCGCTCCCCGGGTCGGTTGTTGAACGTGCTGGGGCTGGCCTTCGGGCTGGCGGGGTCCGTGGGGGGCACCATTGGGGCGGGGATTCTGCGGACACCAGGCTTGGTGGCGGCGCAGCTCCCCTCCGGCAGCTGGATTGTCGCGATCTGGCTGCTGGGGGGGATCTACGCCCTGCTCGGCGCCAGTTGTCTGGCCGAACTGGGGGCCTGGTTACCGCGTGCGGGCGGCTGGTATGTCTACGCCGAAGCGGCCTTTGGCCAACGGGTGGCACGGCTGGTGGGCTGCTGCGACTGGCTGGCCCACTGCATCGGTTTGGGTTGGGTGGCGACCACCTTGGGGGATCTCTTGGCGAAGCCCTTGGGCTGCAACAGCAGCATCCCAGCCATCGCAGTGCTGCTGCTGTTCGCCCTCGTGCAGTGGTGGGGGGTGCGGGCCGGTGGTGCCAGTCAGGAGCTCTTGAGCTTCGGCAAAGCCCTCGCCTTCCTGGTGTTGGTTGGGGCCTGCTTCCTGCTGCCCCATCCCATCGCAATGGCAAACACTCCACCGCCGCTGGCCTCTGGCAGCCCGGGGCTGCTCCCCATCGTGGTGGCGCTGCAGGCGGTGATCACCACCTACGACGGCTGGGCCTCACCGGTGTATTTCGCCGAAGAATTCAACAACCCTTCCCAGGATTTACCCCGCTCCCTGATCGGCGGCGTGATCGCCGTGATGGGGCTGTACCTGCTGATCAATGCAGCACTCCTGCACGTGCTCCCGGTGGCCGACCTGGCCGAGGCGAAACTACCGGCCGCCGCCGCCGCCGCGCTGGTGCTGGGGCCCCAGGGCAGCTCCCTGATCACTGCCGTTGCCCTGCTGGCGCTCCTGGGCTTGATCAACACCGTGGTGATGGCCGCCCCGCGCATCCTGTTTGGGCTCAGCCGCGATGGTTACCTCCCCGGCTTTGTCCAGTCGGTGAATCCAGGCGGAACCCCCACCACAGCCCTGGCCCTCACCGTGGCCTTCAGCGTGGTGCTGGTGCTGGCTGGCTCCTTTGAACAACTGCTGGGCATCGGGGCATTTCTGTATGTGGGCCTGCCACTCGTGGGGGTTGTGGCCCTGTTCAGGCTTCGGCTCATGCAACCCGATCAGCCAAGGCCGTACTCCTGCTGGGGCTACCCGCTGACACCACTGCTGGTGGGGGCGATCTCCGTGGGCTTTCTCGGGGGATCGTTGCTGAGCGACACCCGAAACGCTCTGTGGGCCCTGGGTTTGGTGGCTGCGACAGGGCTGTTGGCTGAGCTGAGTACACAACTCAGCCTTCAACCGCTGCCAGCAAGCTCCAGGCCTGATGCAGAGTCTCGCGATCTCCCAGATTGCCCGGGAAGGTGATCACTGGCAGATCCCCCGCCAACACCAGCGATAACCCCGGCAACAGCTGCCCCTGCAGCTCCACCTGATCGCACTGCAAACCATCGGCCAACAGGGTGTGGGTGGTGATGCCCCCCTTGCTGATCAGATAACCCAGCTGCGGCGCCACGGCCGCCACCAAGCGAGCCATCAAGGCCGCCAGCTCCAGGCCCAGCCGTCGGCGCTCCGCAGCGGAGCCGCACTGGTGTTCACCGCGGCTGGTAAACAGCACAGGGGTTTGCCCTGTGGAGCAGGCCTCCCGCAGCTGCCGCACCCAGGCCTGCTCCAAGGACGCCAGCGGCTCCAGCGGCGTCGGCCCAGCCCACACCCGAGCCAGCTTGGCCACGGGCAGTTCGATGGGTGCACTGGCCGGATCCTGCAACAGGCGCTCCAGCTGCTGATCCGCGAGGGGCACATGGGAACCCACGAGCACCAGGCCCGGAAGGGGCCGGCCCTGGGGGCCGCGGCGGCGCAACCGGGCCAGGCCCGTGGCATCCAAGGGCTGGGGGGGCAACGGCACCAGCCCGTTGATCAGGCTGGCGGCGCTCTGGGCCAGAAACCGCAACCCCTCACCACTCAGCTGGGCCACGGCCTGGCCCAGGGCCTCCAGCTGACGCGGCTGTTGCGCATCCACCGCCAGCCAGGGCTGCCCGTCGAGCCGGCGCAGCCGATCCAGCAGCCGCGCCAGGCCGGGGCCCGCCACAGCCGCATCCAGTTCAGCCAGGGTGAGTTGCTGCACAGCAGCTGCCGGAACGCGGCCATCCGTTTTCTGCTCCACCCAGGCGGGCAGGTGGCTGGTGCCATAGCCGAACAGGCCATCCCGGGCAAAAGCACTGCGATGCACCGGCTCCCCATGCAGCAGGTGCACCCCATCCACCGTGGTGCGCCCGCCGGGCAAAAAGGCAGGCGCCAGCAAACCGGCATGGAACGGGCCCAGCTCCTCGGCCACCACCTCCGCCTCCAGGGGGAAATGGCCCCGCAGGGTGGAATCACCGCGGCAGATCACCATCCATCGCTGCCACGGGCCAGCGCCCACCAGCTCCGCCAGCAGGGGCTTGAGGGCTTGGCAGATCTGGCGCACCCGTTGACGGGCAGCCTCCGGGTCCAACGCCCGCGTGTTGGCCAGCACGAAGAGCAATGGCGATGGATGGGCCAGCCCCCGCCGCAGGCTGTTGGCGTCCCAACGCAGGAGCAAGGGACAGCTGTGCACGGTCTGCGACCCGGTGGGGTCGTCATCCAGCACGATCAGCTTCAACCGCTCCGCCATGGCACCATCGTGCCGTGATCTGTCCTGAGCCCAGCGCGCTGCAGGAGCTGGTGCGGGATCTGCACCGGCAGGCCATGCCCTGGCTGCCCAGTGGCCTCGGCAGCCGCCTGCACTGGGGCGCCCCGGTGCAGCCCGCCCCTGGGGAGAGTGATCCCCTGGTGGTGAGCACCCGCCGGCTGGATCAACTGCTGGAGCACCGGCAGGGTGACTTCACCGTGACCGTGCAGGCCGGGCTGCCCCTGGCCCAGCTGCAGGAGGCCCTGGCGGAGGCCCACCAGTGGCTGGCGCTGGATTGGCCCTGGGGCAGCGGCACCCACGGCCAGGGCAGCGGCAGCGTGGGCGGCCTGGTGGCCCGGGGCCTGGCGGGGGGGCTGCGGCAGCGGCACCTGGGGGTGCGCGACCAGGTGATCGGCCTCAGCCTGCTGCGGGCCGATGGCACCGTGGCCCGCGCAGGAGGCCAGGTGGTGAAAAACGTGGCCGGCTACGACCTGATGCGCCTGCTCTGCGGCAGCTGGGGCAGCCTCGGGCTGATCACCGAAGTCACCCTGCGCACCCTGCCGCGGCCCCGCCACCGCAGCGGCTTGCTGCTGCAGGGCCCCGCGGAGGCCTTGGAGCCCCTGCGCCGGCTCTGCCTGGGGGCAGCCCTGGCACCCCAACGGCTCGACTGGTGGGCCCCAGCCCTGGCCGACGGCGAGCAACCGGCCCTCCTGCTGGCCCTGGCCAGCATCAGCACCGCCGCCCTGGCCGACCAGCTGCAGCAGCTGGCGGCCGCCGCGGCCCAGCAGGGCCTCATGGCACAACAGCTGCCCCAGGAGCAGCTGGAGGCCCTGGAAAGCCGTGGCGGGGGTAGCGGTGCCGAGCCCGAAGCCCAGGGCTGGCTGCTGCAGTTGGGGGTGCTGCCCGCCCAGGCCGTGGAGCTGCTGGGGGATCTGCAACGGCTCCAGCTGGCCTGCAGCCTGGCGGCCGGAGCGGGCCTGGGGCTGGCTTGGGCCCCTGCAGCCGCCCTGGCGGATCACCAGGTGGAGCAGCTGCGCCGCCGCTGCCGCGCCCTGGGGGGCCAGCTGATCGTGTTGCAGCAACCGGCCTCGGCGGCACCACCCCTACCCAGCTGGCTCGACGCCCCGGCACGACCCTGGATCGAGGCGGTGAAGCGGGAATTCGATCCGCTGCAACAGCTGGCCCGCGGCCGGCTGCCCGGGGTTCAGGCCTGAAGCAGCTGGTAGCGGCAGCGCAGCTGGCGGCACTCACCGGGCTGCAGCCACAGGCAACGCTCACCACTGGCCAGGGAACCCCGCGGGGCGGTCCAGGGCTCGAGGCACACCATGGGGCGGGGCGGATCGCTCCACACCACCGCCAGATCCAGCGGGGTTTCCATCTGCAGCTCCACAGCGGAGCCCGAGCCCCGGTCGAGCAGCCGCACGGCATGGGTGGGGCCGGCCAACAGATCAATGCCCGCTGGCAACTGCCGCAGCTGCTCGGCGGTGCCGGCGGGGGCCATGGTGTGGTGATTGAGGCAAGCCTCTGGCAACCCCTCCAGGGCGGCATCGGCCAAGGTGCTCACCTGCAGGTAGGGATGCAGCCCCAGGGAAAAGGGCATCGCGGCGGTGCCGCTGGCCAGCTGCTCCACCTCAGCGGTGATCGCCAGGGCCG
>Ga0194127_10006339_pt1 | contig 13483 bp, 14 predicted proteins | sample TA2KigC100mmetaG_FD_148624 | JGI IMG/M metagenome (GOLD analysis project Ga0194127, IMG submission 148624) | Freshwater microbial communities from Lake Tanganyika, Tanzania - TA2015036 Kigoma Deep Cast 100m | ecosystem: Environmental > Aquatic > Freshwater > Lake | place: Tanzania: Lake...
GCTCTTCAAGTGTTCCGAGTGATTGCATGGTTTATCTCCCTTGATCCTTCGTGCTGATGCGTTTCACGACTGGTTCAGGCAGTTGCCAGCGTTCCAGCCGTAGAGCCATTCAAGGGCATCGTAGAAGCGCTCCTGTGAACGCCCGCGCCACAGACTGTTTCGCACCAGGCGCTCAACGCCGCTGGCGTGGTACAGGCGACCCATCTCGCGCCCCGAGAGCACGATGCGCGCCGTTCGCGGAACGCGGTTGCTCCGGTAGAGTTCGAAGGCTTCATCAAGGTTGTGGCCTGTTGCCCGAAGGGCCTCGCCCAGGGTCACCGCGTCCTCGAGCGCCATGCATGCACCCTGCGCCATGTACTGCGTGGTGGGGTGAGCCGCATCGCCCAGGAGCGTTGCTCGGCCATGCACCCAGGCGTCGATCGGTTCGCGGTCGGCAGTGGCCCACCGTTTCCATGTCCTGGGCAGTTCGATCAGCCTGCGCGGCGTGTGGTGGATTTTCTGGAAGTAGCTCTCGACTTCGGCCCTGGAGCCATCGGTCACGCCCCAAGTCTCGGTGTTGCGGCTGTGGAAGGTGACCACGACGTTGTACTGCTCGCCACCGCGCAGGGGGTAGTGCACCAGATGGCACCTGGGCCCCGCCCAAAGGCTTGCAGCATTCCATTTCAGATCCTCGGGAAAGTCGTTGCTGTTGACCACAGCGCGGTAAACGACATGCCCGGTGACGCGTGGCAGATCCTTGACATACTGATCCCGGACCACGGATTTGCCGCCATCGGCACCGATCAGCGCCTGACCCGTCCAGCGATTGCCGTGCTGATCGATCCCTGTGACGGTGCGCGCCTTCGGGTCCTGCTCCACCGCCTGGATGCAGGTGTTGGTGAAGAATTCCACTTCTCCACATTCCTGAACTCCCTCGAGCAGGGAACGATGAACATCGACCCGATGAATCACCGCATAGGGATTGCCGAACCGCCTGCGGAACGCCTCGCCGGTCTCTATCCGGCCAACCTCCTGGCAATCGGTGGCGTCGAGCATCACCATGTAGTCGGTGTAGACGGCGCGGGCGCGGGCGCGTTCGCCAACCCCCAGTGGGGCGAAGGCGTGAAAGGCGTTTGGTCCCAGCTGGATGCCGGCTCCGATCTCGCCGATTTCCGGTGCCTGTTCGAAGACTTGCACGCGGAATCCCTGTTTCGCCAGGGCCAGCGCCGCAGCGAGTCCGCCGATGCCGCCGCCCGAGACCAGAACCGGGATCTTTGCTCCGTTGCCGCTCATGACCGCAATCCTCAAGAAGAGGGGGTGCGCTGATCATAAGCGCGCTGATGATCAGGAATCCCTGACCAGACTGCCCGTTGATTACCCGAGCAGTAAACAGGGTCCTTTACCGGGTCCAGCTGCCTCCAGAATCCCGAACTCGAGCGGCTTGCGGGACATCTCGTTCGGCGTTTGCATCAGATCTACAAGGCTTGCTCCCTCAGGAACTGGAAGCATTTTGCGTTACTCCGATCCAGGACAGCGCCCTCTGCACGATCCACAACAATGCGGACATCGATCAACAGACTCTTGCGCGCTCGCCGTCTCCCGACGATCGGCGCGTGCGCAGGCTCGGACTGACGGACGAGGGCGAGGAACTTCGCGTGGCGCTGCCTCCCGCGATGCTTCGCTCCCAGGAACTCCTTCTTGCGCCACTCAGCGCTATTGATCTGGCCCAAAAATACCCTGTGATCTGGTATAATCCAACTTATGGGAAAAGTCGATACCAGAACGCTTCACCCCGAGGCCCGCAACGAACTTCGAAGGATGGCCGTCCGTCTTCGTCAGCAGTCTGGCATGACTTGCGAGAGTCTGGCAGAGATCGTTGGAGTTCATGTGGTCACTGTTCGTGCATGGATTGCCAAGGCAAAGCGGGATGGCCTTGGCTCCTTGACCGAAAAAAAGCGGGGTCGTCCCGTGGGTTCCTGCAGAAAGATCACGATGGTCCAGGAGCAATGGTTACGTCAACAAATCGTGGGCTTTACACCCAGGCAATTGGTGCTCCCTTTCGCGCTTTGGACGCGTCGCGCCATCAAGGCACTCATTCTTGAGAAGTTTGGTGTTGACCTCTCCGACCGTCTGGTCGGCAAATACCTCAAGCGCTGGGGCTTCACCCCGCAGCGTCCGATCAAGCGCGCCCTTGAGCAGCGACCGGAACTGATCGATGCGTGGCTCAAGGAGACTTACCCCGCTCTTGAAGCCAAGGCAAAGGCAGAAGGGGCTGTGATCTTCTTTGGCGATGAAACGGCAGTGAAGGAGGATTCGGTCTGGATTCGTGGTTATGCTCCGAAGGGACAAACGCCTGTTCTTTCGAAGCCGACGCGGTGGGACAAGCTCTCCATGATCTCTGCGATATCCGCCAAGGGTGAAGTTGCCTTCCAGATCATCGATGGTGGGTTCAATGCGGAGCGGTTCATCGGGTTTCTGGAGGCTCTGATTTCTGATGCGCCAAGAAAAATCATCCTGATCGTCGACAACCTGAAAGTGCACAAGGCCGCCCTTGTGAAGGACTGGCTCAGGGGCAAGAACGATCGGATTGAGTTGGCTTTCTTGCCGCCCTACGCCCCGGAGTCAAATCCGGATGAGTATCTGAACAGTGACTTCAAAACGAATCTGCGTTTGGGTCCTGTGAGCGAGAACCGGGAGCAGATGATCGAAAAGGCCATGAGCTTCATGACCAGGCTATCCTCATGGCCCGAACGGGTACGGGCCTATTTTCAGCATCCTTCAGCCAAATATGCAGCGCAGCCCATTTAAGGGCCTGATCAATAACATGGCCAACACTTGGCTGCAGGCGGCCGAGTTGCTGGGCTTCACCGTGCATGTCAGCACCCCCAGCGGCTACGAAATCGACGCCAAAGTCGCGGACCTCAAGGGCTCTGCACATTACAAGGTTTTCCAGGACCCGTTGGAAGCCTGCCAAGGTGCCGACCTCGTGACCACTGATGTGTGGACCAGCATGGGCTACGAGGTCGAAAACGAGGCACGAAAAAAGGCTTTTGCCGACTGGTGTGTGGACGAGGCTGAGAACCGGATGCATGTACAAAAGGCCCTGATAGAATTCCTCTTGCTCGGACGCGTGAACGCCTGACACCTGCCGGCATGAGCGCGTGCATCGCCTGCGGCGCCTGCTGCGCCAGTTTCTGGGTGGATTTTTCGGTTTTCGAATACGAAGAAGGTGGCGGCGTGGTCCCGGCCGGACTGGCCGCGCCCATCACCGGCCACACCTGCCGAATGCGCGGCACCGACCACAGCCCGCCACGCTGTGCGGCATTTTATGGCCGCGCCGGTGAAAAAGCCAGCTGCGGCATCTGCGAGTGGCGCCCCTCCCCTTGCCGCGAATTTGAAGGGGGCAGCGACGCCTGCCTGCGCGCGCGACTACGCCATGGCTTGCCTGGCCTGGGTCCCTGATATTTTCGTCGGATGTTGGAAATAATCGACACTACGATTTTTGCCCGGTGCTACCTTCGCACCACATAAAAGACTCTGGGATATCTCTCCACCGGTGGATGCCAGCAGCCCGGTCTTTCCGGGCGACACGAATTACCAGCAACAATGGACGGCCCGTATCGGTCCGGGCTGTCCGGTCAACGTCAGCGCCATCACGCTGTCGCCGCATGTGGGCGCCCATGCCGATGCCCCCTTGCACTATGACCCGCTGGGTAATGCGGCGGGGACGCTCGCACTGACGCCCTTTCTGCGGCACTGTCGCGTCGTGCATGCGCTCGCTACAGGCGCGCTGGTGCGTCCACAGCACTTGCGTCATGCATTGCAGGATCTGCCGCCCCGCGTGCTGGTACGCACCTGCCAGCGTTTTCCCGTGGCGCACTTCGATCGGCAGCTGACTGCTTCGGCCCCCGAAACCGTATCGCTGCTGGCCGATCTCGGGGTGCATTTGATCGGCATTGACAGCGCCAGCATCGACCCGGCCGACAGCAAGACCCTGCCCTGCCACCAGTTGATTCGTCAGCGTGGACTGCGTGTGCTGGAAAACCCCTTGCTGGACGAAGTCCCCGAGGGCGATTACGAGCTGATCGCCCTTCCCCTCAAACTCATGAGCGCCGACGCCAGCCCCGTCCGTGCGGTGCTGCGCGAACTCTGAGAGACACCCGATGAGCACACCCGTTCCCACCCTGCAGCACTGCGAGACCCTGGACCGGCATGACCCGCTGCGCCCCTTGCGCGACCAATTCGATCTGCCCGAGGGGTTGATCTACCTCGATGGCAACTCGCTGGGCGCGCTGCCTAGCGCCACGGCCGCACGCGTGGCACAGGCCATGACCCGCGAATGGGGCCAGAACCTGATCAAAAGCTGGAACACGGCAGGCTGGTTCACGCTGCCCCAGCGCGTGGGCGACAAGATCGCGCGGCTGATCGGCGCCCGACCGGGCGAAGTGGTGGCCGCCGACAGCACCTCGATCAACCTCTACAAGGTGCTGAGCGCCGCACTGAACATGAGCGCAGCGGACACACCACCAAAACGGAAGATCGTCAGCGAGCGCAGCAACTTTCCAACCGACCTCTACATCGCCGAAGCCCTGTGCAGGGAGCGCGGCTTCACGCTGCAGCTGGTCGAAGCCGAAAGGATCGATGCCGCCTTGCGGGACGATGTGGCCGTGCTCATGCTCACGCATGTGAACTACCGAACCGGAGCTATGCACGACATGGCGGCGCTCACAGCCCGTGCCCATGCGCGCGGCATCCTCACCGTCTGGGACCTGGCCCACAGCGCAGGGGCCGTGCCGGTTGACCTGCACGCAGCGCAGGCCGACTTTGCGGTGGGCTGTGGCTACAAATACCTCAACGGCGGTCCGGGGGCTCCGGCCTTTGTGTGGGTCAACCCGCGCCACACTGACCGCTTCTGGCAGCCTCTGGCAGGCTGGTGGGGGCATGCCGCGCCATTCGAATTCACGCCGGACTACCGGCCCGCCCAGGGCATCACCCGCTACCAGTGCGGTACCCAGCCCATCCTGAGCCTCACCGCCCTGGACTGCGGACTCGACACCCTGCTGGCCGCCGAACCACTGGGCGGCATGGCTGCGCTGCGGCGCAAGTCGCTGGCCCTGACCGGCCTGTTCATGCAGCTGGTGCGCACACGCCTGCACGGCCATGGCTTGGGCATGGCCACGCCCGAGCCGGAGGGACTTCGTGGCTCCCAGGTCAGCCTGACCCGGTCCGAAGGTGCCTATGCCATCGTTCAAGCGCTCATCGCGCGTGGCGTGATCGGCGATTTCCGGGCCGGTAACGGCGCGGCACACCCGGACATCCTGCGCTTTGGCTTCACGCCCCTCTACCTCGGCTACGCCGATGTCTGGCAGGCGGTAGAGCAGCTGCGGCAGGTGATGCACAGTGGCGAATGGCGCGATGCGCGCTTTGCGCAGAAGCACGCCGTGACCTGAAACACGCTGGAGACTCCCATGACCGGATGCCCTTTTCATCCCCCCGCCGGCCGCGACAGCACCGATGCCGGAGCTGAAGAGGTCGTGCACGAAGAGCATGCCCTGCTCGACTTCGACGGGCGCATGAGCTATGGCGACTACTTGCAGCTCGACGCGATCCTCAACGCCCAGACGCCGCTCTCGCCCGACCACAACGAGATGCTGTTCATCGTGCAGCACCAGACCAGCGAGCTGTGGATGAAGCTCATGCTGCACGAGCTGCAGGCGACCGTGGTCTGCATCCGCAGCGACCAGCTGCCCGATGCCTTCAAGATGCTGGCCCGCGTCTCCAAAATCATGGAGCAGCTGGTCCATGCCTGGGATGTGCTGGCCACCATGACACCCCCCGAATACAGCGCGATCCGGCCCTATCTGGCGCAGTCCAGCGGCTTTCAGAGCTGGCAGTACCGCTGCATCGAGTTCACCCTGGGCAACAAGAACGCGGCCATGCTGCGACCGCACGGCCACCGACCGGACCTGCTGGCCCATGTGCAATCAGCGTACGAATCGCCCTCGCTGTACGACGAATGCCTGCGCCTGCTCGCTCGGCGCGGCATCAAGGTGCCCGACAACCAAAGCGGACGCGACTGGCGTCAGCCCTATGCCCGCAGCGATGCGGTCGAACAGGCCTGGCTCACGGTCTACCGCGCACCGCGCGAGCACTGGGACCTCTACCAGCTGGGCGAGGAACTGACCGACCTGGAAGACGCCTTCCGGCTCTGGCGCTTTCGCCACCTGACCACGGTGGAGAGGGTGATTGGCTTCAAGCGCGGCACTGGGGGCACAGGCGGCATCAGCTACCTGCGCAAGATGCTGGATGTGGTGCTGTTCCCGGAAATCTGGTCCCTGCGCACCGGGCTCTGAGTCTCAGCCCTGCCGGCCTTAGGTTGGGCATTGAGAAAGTGGGCACTTTCGATTTTGCTCGCTTCGTTGACCAGGATGCGCAGCGCCTCGCCGGCGCCATCGGGGCGGTTCGCCAGCAAGGCCGCAAAAGCGGCCTCCAGGGGGTGTTACTCTACACGCATTGCCATGTTGTCGACTCCTTCGTGGGTGGGGATAAAAGTGCCCCGAAGAAATCGCCAGCGAGAAATGCCTGCCGGGGTCGCGCCGCGGTGCTGGGCCGTCCTTCGCGCTTCTAGCGCTCCGCGCCCTCATACCTACGGCCAGTCTAGCACCGCAAAACCAGCAGACTACGAATTTACAGAAAGAATGTTGCACCAACAGCCAGGTTCGGCTTCCTCCCGGTTTCCTTTCATTGTCTACAGGAGTTCGCAGCATGTCTTGCCTCCCCTACCTGACCCGGAGCGCGCGCGCGGCAGGGCTTGCCGCCGGCTCGGCGGTTCTTGCCAGCACCCTCGCCTTGTCGGCGGCAAATGCGCAGGAGGTGCGTATTGGTTTGTCGGCTGAACCCAGTTCGATCGACCCGCACTACCATAATCTGGGCCCCAATAATGGCCTGGCCCGGCATGTGTTTGAGCCGCTTGTGAACCAGAATGCCAATCAGGGTCTGATTCCGTCGCTGGCTGAAAACTGGCGCACCGTGGATGACACGACCTGGGAATTCAAGCTTCGCCGGGGTGTCAAGTTCTTTGATGGCTCTGAATTTACCGCTGACGATGTGATCGCCACCTACAAGCGCGTGCCCAATGTGCCGCGTTCGCCGGCAAGCTTTGCCCAGTTCATCACCGGCATGACCTTCGAGAAGGTGGACAGCCACACCCTGCGCGTGAAAACCAAGGCCCCGGCGCCCCTCGTTCCAACGTTCCTCTCCACGATCGCGCTGGTCCCCAAGACCTGTGCCGAGTCGATGTCGACCGAGGACTTCAACGCCCTCAAGTGTCAGGGCGGAACCGGCCCGTTTCGCTACACCGAGTTTCGGCCCGGCGATCGTGTGACGCTCGCGCGTAACCCCAACTACTGGGGCCCGCGGCCGGCCTGGGAAACGGTGACCTTCCGCTTCCAGACCTCAGGTCCGACGCGGGTGGCCTCGCTTCTGGCCGGTGATGTGGACGTGATCGACAACGTGCCGCCCACGGACATTGCCCGCCTGAAGGGTGACGCCAAGATCGAGTTGGCCGAAACCCTCTCGAACCGCGTGATCTATTTCCATATGGATCAGTTCCGCGAGGTCTCGCCCTTCATTACGGCCAAGGACGGTTCGCAGATCAAGAACCCCTTGCGTGACCTGCGGGTGCGTCAGGCCCTGTCGAAGGCCATCAACCGCCCGGCAATCGTCGACCGGATCATGGACGGCGCGGCGGTTCCGGCCGAGCAGGTGCTGGCGAAGAGCTTTTTCGGTACCTCGCAAAAACTTCAGCCTATCCGCTTCGATCTGGAAGGCGCCCGCAAGCTCTTGGCCGAGGCCGGCTATCCGAATGGCTTCAAGATGAAGATGCACGGGCCGGCCGGGCGCTACACCAACGACAGCAAGATCCTGGAGGCGGTGGCGCAGATGTTCACGCGGCTGGGCCTGGAGATCGAGATCGAGACCATTCCTCCGGCCAACTTCTTCTCGCGCGCCTCGACGGGTGCGGGCGGACTGCCCGAGTTCTCCATGATTTTGGTGGGCTGGGGCGCAAGCACGGGTGAAACCTCGGGCTCGCTGCGTTCGCTTCTGGGCTCTCCCATCAAGGAGAAGGGCTCGGGCGCGGCCAACCGTGGGCGCTAAAACAACCCGGCACTCGATGCCAAGCTCGATGAGGCGCTCGCCACGGTCGACGACCGCAAGCGTGCCGCCTTGCTGGGCGAAGCCTCGGAAATCGCCTTCAATAACCTGGGCATCATCCCCTCGCACTACCAGACCAATGTCTGGGCCTCGCGTCGCGGGGTGAAGGTCGAGGCACGTGCTGACGAGTACACGATCGCCACGGGCATCAGCCGCTGATCGATGCTGTCGTTTCTCATCCGCAGGGTCGGGCAGGCCCTGCTGGTCATCGTGGCCATGGTCCTCATCGTGTTTTTCGGGGTCCATGTGATTGGCGATCCGATCTGGATGCTGATCTCGCCCGAAATGGACCAGCAGGCCATTGCCCAGACGGCGGCGGCACTGGGTCTGGACAAGCCCATCTGGGAGCAGTTACTGTATTTCCTGAGGGGACTGGCGGTGGGCGATCTGGGCCGCTCCTTCGTGCATGGGGAGCCAGCCATCCAGCTCATCCTGAGCCGGATGCCGGCCACGCTCGAACTGGCGGTGGTCGCACTGCTCATGGCCGTCCTGATTGGCTTGCCGCTGGGGCTTTATGCCGGTCTGAATCCCGACAGCCCGGTTTCGCGCACCATCATGGCGAGTTCGATCCTGGGGTTTTCCCTGCCCACCTTCTGGGTGGGCCTCATGCTCATCATGTTTTTTTCGGTGATGCTGGGCTGGCTGCCGGCGACCGGACGGGGCGCCCCACAGTCGGTGCTTGGGTTCGAAACCAGCCTGCTCACAGCCCAGGGCTGGGCCTTCATTGCGCTGCCCGCCCTGAACCTTGCGCTTTTGAAGATCAGCCTCATCATTCGCCTGGCCCGAGCGGGCACACGCGAAGTGATCCTCACGGACTATGTGAAATTTGCGCGTGCCAAGGGCCTGTCACGGCAGCGCATCGTGCAGGTGCATGTGCTCAAGAACATCATGATTCCGATCGTGACCGTGCTGGGACTTGAATTCGGCTCCCTCATGGCCTTCTCGGTGGTCACCGAAACGATCTTTTCCTGGCCCGGGATGGGCAAACTCCTGCTTGAGGCCATCCAGCGTCTGGATCGGCCGGTGATCGTGGCCTCCATTATGGTGGTCGTGATCCTCTTTGTGCTCATCAATCTTGTGGTCGACATCCTCTATTCGGTGCTCGATCCACGGGTGCGTCTGACCGAGGCCCGGGCGTGAGCACCGCATCGGCTGCTACCCAGACTTCGCCCCCTTCGCCAGGCCCCTCTCCGGTGGAAACACCGGTGCGCCGGTTTGTGCGAGCCTTTGCCGAAGACCGGGTCGCGGTGCTGGGGTTTGCGCTTTTTTCGCTCATCGTGCTGCTGGCGGTTTTTGCCCCCTTCATCACGCCACAAAATCCCTACGACCTGGCCAAGGTCGACCTCATGGATTCGCGGCTGCCGCCGGGCGAGCAAACCGGCGATGGCTACACCGTGTGGCTGGGAACCGACGGGGTCGGGCGTGACCTGTACTCGGGGATTCTGTATGGCTTGCGCATCTCGCTCACCGTGGGCGCGCTCTCGGGCCTCATCGCTGCTTCGCTGGGCATGTCGGTGGGGCTTTTTGCCGCCTATGCCGGGGGCCGGATCGAGACGGTGATCATGCGCATCGTCGATTTGCAGCTGTCGCTGCCTGCCATTCTCATCGCGCTCATTCTGGTGGCGGCGCTGGGCAAGGGGGTTGACAAGATCATCATTGCACTCGTGGTGGTGCAGTGGGCTTATTACGCCCGCACGGTGCGCGCCAGTGCGCTGGTCGAGCGCCGCAAGGAGTATGTCGAGGCCGCACAGTCGCTCGGGCTTTCGAGCGCGGCGATCGTCTTTCGCCACATCATGCCGAACTGCCTTGCCCCGGTCATCGTCATCTTCACGGTGCAAACGGCCCATGCGATTTCGCTCGAGGCCACCCTGTCATTTCTGGGTGTGGGTCTGCCACAGACCGAGCCCTCGCTTGGGGTGCTGATTGCCAACGGCTTTCAATACATGCTCAGTGGCCGCTACTGGATCAGCTCTTTCCCGGGGCTTGCGCTCCTGCTCACCATCGTATCGATCAACCTCATGGGCGATCGGATCCGCGACGTGCTCAACCCGAGGTTAGAGAAGTGAGTGCCTCGTCCGAGCCTCTGCTCAAGGTCACCGACCTTGCCACCCACTTCATCACCCGGGCGGGCACGGTCAAGGCGGTCGACGGGGTGTCCTTTGAGGTGGCCCGCGGCGAAGTGCTCGGTCTGGTTGGGGAGTCGGGGTCAGGCAAGTCGGTCACGGGCTATTCCATCCTGGGTCTGGTCGACCCGCCCGGCCAGATCGTCTCGGGTTCGATCAGGCTTTCGGGGCGCGAGCTGGCGGGGCTTGATGACGAGGCCATGCGCAGCATCCGGGGCCGCGAGATCGCGATGATCTTCCAGGACCCGATGATGACGCTCAACCCGGTCTTGCGTATCGACACGCAGATGATCGAGGCCATCCTTGCGCATGAACGCGTCTCGGAACGCGCGGCCCGCGACCGGGCGGTCGAAGCCCTGCAAAAGGTCGGGATTCCCTCGCCGCGCGAGCGGCTCGAAGCTTATCCCCATCAGTTCTCGGGCGGCATGCGACAGCGGGTGGCCATCGCCATTGCGCTACTGAACCGGCCCTCGCTCATCGTGGCCGACGAGCCCACCACCGCGCTCGATGTCACCATCCAGAGCCAGATCCTGGCCGAGATGCAGGCGCTTTGCCGCGATACCGGCACGGCGCTCATCTGGATCACCCACGACCTGACGGTCATTGCCGGGCTCGCGCAGCAGGTCGCGGTGATGTATGCCGGCCGGATCGTTGAACGGGCCGGCGTTGATGCGGTGCTCGACGCCCCCCGGCATCCCTATACCGAGGGTCTTCTGGGTTCGCTGCCGTCGGCTGCCACTCCAGGCGAGCCGCTGCGGCAGATTCCGGGCTCGACGCCTTCGCTCGGGCGGTTGCCACCGGGTTGCGCTTTTTCGCCGCGCTGCGCTTATGCCACCGCGCAGTGTCGCACCGAGGCGCCCGAGGTATCGGGTCAAACGCTTGGAGGGGGCGTGGAGCGCCAGTTTCGCTGCCATCATCCGCTGCAGGAGCCGTCGCGATGAGTCGATCTGACGCCGCGAACGCAGTCCCCGGGGGGGATGCCGGTTCACCCGCCCTACGGGCTTTGACCGCAGCGCCCATCGTGCAGCTGGAGGCTGTCTCCAAGCGCTTTGTCAAACCCCTCGATGCTGCCGCCCGCATCGCCAACTGGCTCGGTGCCGGGCAGCGCGAGCAGGTGGTGCATGCGGTTGACGAGGTCAGTCTCGAGGTGGGCGAGGGCGAAGTGGTGGGCCTGGTGGGTGAGTCCGGCTGTGGCAAGTCCACACTGGGTCGTGTGGTTGCCGGAATCCACCCGCCCAGTGCGGGCCGCTTTCGCTACCGTGGCAAAACCTTCGAGGAGATGAATGCCGCTGAGCGACGCCAGGCCACGCTCGAAGTGCAGATGATCTTTCAGGACCCGATGTCTTCGCTCAATCCGCGCCTGAGGGTGCGCGATATCGTGGGCGAGGCGCCGGTCTACCACGGGCTCGCGAGCAAGGCCGAGATGGGCGGGCACGTGGCCGAAGTGCTCGAGCGGGTCGGGCTGGATCCGGTGTTCATGCAGCGATATCCGCATCAGTTCTCGGGAGGCCAGCGCGCGCGGATCGGCATTGCCCGGGCGCTTGCGGTCAACCCGCGATTTCTGGTGTGCGATGAGAGCGTGGCCGCCCTGGACGTCTCAATCCAGGCGCAGGTGCTGAATCTGTTCACGAAGCTGCGCGAGCAGCTCAAGCTCACCTATCTGTTTATCAGCCACGACCTGTCGGTCGTGCGCCACCTTTCGGACCGCGTGGTCATCATGTATCTGGGGCGGATGGTCGAATCCGCGCCGGCGCGGGTGCTTTTTTCGCAACCTAATCACCCTTATTCGCGGGCACTGCTGGCCAATGTGTCCAGCCTGGCCAGCCGGCACATGCGGTTTGCACCCCTCTCGGGCGAGATTCCCTCGCCGCTCAATCCTCCTTCGGGTTGCCACTTCCATCCGCGCTGCCTCCACGCCGGCCCGCGCTGCCGCGTCGAGCGGCCGGTACTCACCGAGCTGGGTTCAGGCCATCTGAGTGCCTGTCACCTCAATTCGCCGGGCGGGGTGGGCGGTTAAGGCAGATTTGGCCCGACCAAGCCCCTGCTCGGCACGACTCAGAACGACTCAGTCCGACTCAGCACGACTCAACCACGGCCGGGACAGGCGGGCTTCCAGACGACTCTAGCCAGACGCGGCCGCCTGCCGGCCCGGATAGCGCACGGCCACCTCCTTGATGCCCTCGCGCTCGGCGAGTTCCACCGTGAGCCCGGTGTGTTGCGCACGCAGTTGCATATTGCGAAGGCCGCCGACTCGGCCACCACAAACCACGCTGCACCGCGGCGCAGCGCCGGAATCAGAACGAGTGCGCGCTCCTCACCGAGCCAGGTGTAGACGGCCAGCAGGTCGCCATGCCGGCGGGTGCGGTGTGCATGCGCAAGGTTGAGCGTGGCGGCCATGGCAACGGAGAAGCGTTGCCGCAGAAGGTGCCATGCTTGGGTGGGGGAGGCTCAGGAATCGAGCCAGACGGCAAGAGGTAAAGACAACAAGACCCAAGAGTCAATCGGTCCTGGCAACTCGGAAGCCAATGCTGCTGTCCCGGTCGGGAGCGACGTTCCCGCTTCGGCTGGCGGCACGCGCGAGCACTGGGTTGATGAACCAGGAACCGCCCCGCAGAAGCCGGCGGGAACAATCCCCCCGCTCCCATGCACTGCCGTCCGTGGGCGCCCCGGCGTAGGAGTCGTTGTAGCAGTCCTGCACCCACTCCCACACGTTCCCGTGCACATCGTGCAGTCCAAAAGCATTGGCAAGCTTTTGCCCCACAGGGTGGGTCTGACCCCCAGAGTTTCCGTTGAACCAAGCATGCTGCCCCAGTTGGCTTTGATCGTTCCCGAAGGAATAGTCCCCGATGGAACCCGCGCGTGCGGCGTACTCCCACTCGGCTTCGGAAGGTAGCCGATAGCGCTTGCCGCCTTCCTGCTCTCGAACGAGACATAGGCAAGTCGCATGCCGTCGGGGGCCCAGCGCGGCGAAATGATCGGCTCGGCAGAACTGAGCGCAAGTTGGGGGTTTTCCGCGTCCCAGTCGGCCACCTGCAGCACATGGCGGCTTCCCTGCTTGCTCACATACGCGATCCGGGTGGAGAAGATGCCCTTTTCGCCAGTGAGCGCTTCGTAGACCTCGTCGGCGATCTGGTGGCCCGCCATCCGCAGGTCGTCGGGGTGTACCA
>Ga0194127_10006341_pt1 | contig 13482 bp, 14 predicted proteins | sample TA2KigC100mmetaG_FD_148624 | JGI IMG/M metagenome (GOLD analysis project Ga0194127, IMG submission 148624) | Freshwater microbial communities from Lake Tanganyika, Tanzania - TA2015036 Kigoma Deep Cast 100m | ecosystem: Environmental > Aquatic > Freshwater > Lake | place: Tanzania: Lake...
CCGCACGATGACGGTTCCCCCAAGCGATCCATCTATATTTCCGTCTATCGAGTGCTTGAGAACGTTCCCATGAACGCGATCAAAAAACTGCACCTGACCACTCAGGATGGCCGTACACTTTCAATTGAACCAAGCGCCAAAGTACCTGGGAATGGTGAAGGAATGCACCTGTATCGCGAGGTCTCTCCCGTTACCCCGCTGGTCGCTTCCGCGTTAGGCCCGCGTGATTTTTATGAACTCATCGTAAAAAATCCGACCAGCCTGGTGAAACTTCCTGCGGTTTGTTTTGCCGAGCTTCGCCTAGGAAACCTGGCCATGGATCCGGTGAATGGCGATATTGGTGACCTGCCTTATAGTAATGTGGAGCATTTACGCACAGTGCTATCGGACCTGCGAACAAAAAGTGTTCAATCCAAGATGGTTGACCGTATGCCCACCACTGGTATCCCATATCGGACGATCAAAAATGGCTTCTTTGTCGGCAATGCAGAAAAATTGCTGTATTTCCCGCTGCCGGAAGAAGAAGAATTGGTGAAAGATAACTAAAACTGGTGGCGTTCAGCCACTATGTAATAAGCGAAATCTCCCAGATGGAAAATTTTGCTGGATTTCCAGATGGATGAAGTATGCATTCAATAAATTATTGATAGAGGTAATCATATGACGCAAACTTGGTTAATTATTGGGATCCTTTCCGGAATCCTCTCTGTTGGTGTGGCCTTGTATCTTTATCGCTGGGTCATGCGGCAGGACGCAGGTTCCGAACGCGCACGAGAAGTGGCGGGCTGGATTCGTGATGGCGCGGCTTCTTATCTGAAGCGCTTATACACCGCGCTGACGCTGGTAGCCGTGGTTTTAGGATTTATCATTGGCATCGTCTTTTCTTTTGACCTTACCCAGCTTGGCAGCGGCAACGTAAATATCAACCCAACCAACGGAATAATCATGGCTGGCGCTTTTGTTTTCGGCGCTCTCTGCTCTGCTATTGCTGGTTATATGGGAATGGGGGTCGCTGTTCAGGCGAACGTCCGCAGCGCTGTGGGTGTGCAGGATAATCTCAATCGCGGTTTTCGAGTGGCTTTCTTTGCCGGCGCTGTTTTAGGTTTGGCGATGGTCGGCTTGGCTGTGATCGGAATGAGCGTGATCTTCCTTTTCACTAAGAACGCGGAAGTTGTTCTGGGCTTCAGCTTTGGCGCATCAGCGCTTGCCTTGTTAGCCAAAGCTGGCGGCGGTATCTATACCAAAACAGCGGATATTGCCGCTGATCTGGTGGGTAAGGTGGAAGTTGGAATTCCTGAAGATGATCCCCGAAACCCGGCGGTGGTCGCGGATAATGTTGGCGACAACGTCGGTGACGTGGCTGGAATGGGCGCAGATATCTTTGATAGCTATGTGGCGAGCACCGTTGCAGCCATGCTGCTGGGTGCAGCCATGGCAGGAACTGACACGCTCAAATACACTGTATTCCCATTAATACTTTGTACACTGGGGATTTTTGCTTCACTCATCGGCATACAGTTCGTGCGCGTGGGTAAGAACGGAAAACCCGGTGCGGCTTTGAATTTTGGCACCATCTTTACCTGCGTGATATTCGCTGTGATGGTGATCGCTTTGGTGCTTATTGGCGGATATGATCTGAGCATCCTGTGGTCAACTTTGATCGGCCTCACCACCGGTGTTGTGATCGGCAACACGACCGAATATTTCACATCCGATGAATTCAAACCCGTAAGAGAGACCGCCAGGGTCTCAGGCTCCGGCGCTGCCATCACCATCATCAATGGTTTCAGCTATGGTCTCTTGAGCATCTTCCCGTCGATCGTTGGAATTGTGATTGCGACCCTCGTTTCGTTCTATGTGTCAGAAGCATCTGGCGTAATATCAGGTGTCTATGGCATTGGTATTAGCGCGGTGGGTATGCTGGCTGTCTCCGGTATGATAGTCTCCGCTGACGCCTACGGCCCGATTGTGGACAACGCCCGCGGCATCGCCGAAATGGCAGGTATGGAGCATGAGGTGATCGAAAGAGCAGACGTGCTCGATTCCGCCGGTAACACAGCCAAAGCGATCACCAAGGGTTTCTCTATCAGCGCAGCCGCATTGACCGTGCTGGCTCTGTTTGCTGCGTATGCGGAAGTGATCGAAGCGCGTGGCTTGTCGCTTGAGATCAGCTTGCGGAATCCCCTTGTAACCGCAGGCGTGCTGTTGGGCGCAATGACGCCCCCCATTTTCAGCGCGTTGACCATGCTCTCGGTGACCCATAACGCGTTTGATATGATCGAAGAGATCCGCCGCCAGTTCCGTGAAGACCCAGGCATCTTGGCGGGAACATCCCTCCCGGATTACAAGCAATGTGTCAGCCTTGCGGCACAGGGCGCTCTTTCGTCCCTGGTGATACCAGCCTTCCTTGCAGTAGGTTTGCCTCTGTTGGTTGGCTTCATCCTCGGCCCTGAGGCGCTCGGTGGATTCCTGGGCGGAGCTATTTTCACTGGCGTTATCTTTGCCTTACTGATGTCGAATGCGGGCGGTCTCTGGGACAATGCCAAGAAATACATAGAAACCGGCCAATTTGGTGGTGTGGGTTCTGAAGCTCATAAGGCGGGTGTGGTTGGTGATACCGTCGGCGATCCTTTCAAGGATACCGCTGGCCCTTCATTGAACACACTCATCACCGTGATGTCACTGGTGTCATCGTTATTTGCGCCTGTCATCGCGGCATTCCACATTTTCTAATAAATTTGATTACAAAAAGGACGCGGAGTACTCCGCGTCTTTTTTTCTAAAATTCAAATCCAAATTAGTGCCGGTATTTTTGGATGATCTGATCGACGACGACTTCATCTATGGAGGAAGATGTCGAAAGAATATCCTCGCGGAACGTTTCAGTTCGGATGTAGTCGATCTTTTCCAGATACTGGTAGGTCAAAGTCTCGCCAATGATCTTCATATTCCAGCTGACCAATAAGACCAGCAGGGCGGCAGCAAGCATGGTCCGGAAATGCCTGGTATCAATGAAGGATGCTGAGGAAGCAATGAATAAAACCAAGCCGATCTGTCCAAGATATAGCGTCCGATACCGAAACACGTGAAAGTGGAGCAGGGCGTTGAGCGCAATGATGAAGAGGCCGACGAATTGTGGGAATGTCAATTTGCGCCCAAGGGAGAGTGCCGCAACGATGATCATGCTGCCAACAAGAACGACCGAATTGGAGATCGTTCCGATCCTGGATATCTTTCCCAACCCATCGAAAATCGGCAGAAAAATAGCGATGAAATTCTTGATGGGGTTCTCGGCTTTGGAAATAAATTGTTCAGCGCCGCTGAGATGCGCGGAGGATTCATAGTACCTAGTACCAAAAAGGTAGCCGCTCTCCTCATATTTCGCGGCATTGCCGCTGAAAATGATCCAACGGAAAACCATATACGCAGCGACCAGTAATATCAAAAAAACGATCAGCTTGTATTTGCGATTGCTCTCAGAAGGGGTGAAGAATATGATGAAAGCAGATATGAGTGGAACGATCAAACCGGATTCCTTGCTCATTAAAGCGAGTAGTGAAATGGATAGAAGAATCCATAGGTTTGGAGAATGATCCTTGCTAACAACCAGTAAATAATATAGCGCGCTGACCAGGAAAAACGCGACAAACAATGTTGGCCTGTCGGAGACCCAGGTCACCGGGGAGAATGTATATAAGGAAATTAATACCAGACAAGTGGAAAGGAACGCGATCACCGCTTTCCCGGATGTTTGTCTTAGCAGCAAAAACAAAATGATCATGATTGTGATGTGAAGAAGAATATTGATCAGCTGGTTTGGACCGGAGGACATGCCGAAAAATTGCACCCCGATCCAGAGAGTGATCGAGTGCAGCGGGCGATATCCAAAGTTGCCGAAACCCCAATCGCTGAAGAAATACTTCAGCGGATTTTCCGAATTCTTGACTGAAGATAAAAGGATAAGATCATCGTAATCCACAGGCACGAATCGCAGTGCTGGATTGTAAAAAGCGTAACCGATCAAAGCGATGGCAATGGACAGGATGATCTCGATGCTATGATCCTGAACAAAATCACCTAGTTTGGTAAGGCGGTTTTTCATCATTCTTCCCTCTCTCTCCCGGGATTTTCTCGTCCCTAGGCGAATTGATTATATAAGAGAAAATGTATAGAAAGAGATACTACGCCTGAAAGGTTGTCTGCCTGAGAATATTCCAGATTTTGGTTTTTTTAGATGGTCACTTTGTGGTTATGCCGGATTGGGCTTGTTTTGCAGTCTGGATTTGATCCCAAAGCTGACCAGATACGCCAACCCGGCTAACAGGATAATGGTGGCTCCGGAAGTGAGATTCAAGAAGTAAGAGAGGATCAATCCGGTAAAGGAGAACAGGATGCTTAATACCACTGACCAGGCCATCATATGTTTCATATCCTTGGTAAATAATCCGGCGATGGCCGGTGGAATGGTGAGCAGTGCGATGACCATAATCAAACCCACCACGCGCATGGTCATCACCACTGTGATGGCGATCAGGCTGACCAGCAGCATATACAGTTTATTGACCGGCACGTTAACCACAAAAGCAAATGATTCGTCGAATGAGATGGCTTGAAGTTCCTTATAAAATGCGGCGACCAGCGAAATAATGACCAAATTGAGAACCAGAATGATCACCAGATCGGTCGTAGGCACCGCCAGGATGCTGCCAAAAAGGTAGCTCATCAGGTCTGCTTTGTAACCAGGGGAGAGATCCAATAGAATGATGCCCAAGGCCATACCCACCGCCCACATCACGCCGATGATGGTGTCAGAACGTTCGCGTGTATGCCGGTTTACCCAGCCCATGCCAAGAGCGGATATCAGGCTGAACACAATAGCCCCATAAAAGGGATTGATGCCCATTAAATACCCCAATCCGATGCCGCCGTAGGACGCGTGAGCGATGCCGCCGCTGAGAAAAACGATCCGGTTAATAACGATATATGTTCCGATGATCCCGCAGGCGACGCTGACCAGTACTCCAGCCGCCAGCGCATTGCGCATAAACCCGTATTGGAAAATCTCAAACATGCCGATCTCCTTCAAGCTGGTGCGGTGATAATACACGATGGGGCAGGCCGTGGGCGATGAGATCCACCGGGCATTCATAGATCGCTTCCAACATGTCTTTGGTGACTTCCTTGTCCCCATGATAGTGGAGCCGCCGGTTCAGGCAGCCGATGGTCTTGACATGGGAAGAAACCGCGTTCATATCATGGCTGATCATTAATATACTGACCGTGGCATTCAACCTTTGAAGCAGGTCATAGATCGTATTGGCGACCTGCGGATCAATACTGGCGGTGGGTTCGTCCAGCAGCAGGATCTGAGGACCAGTGGCCAGGGCGCGGGCAATATAGACACGCTGGCGTTGCCCGACGGACAGATCGCCGATAGCGCGCTCCCGAAATTTCTCCATTTCCACCTGTTCGAGAGCGTACGCGATCAGGTCGCGGTCTGCCTGCGAAATGCGCTGCATCGGTTTGCGGCATCCGAGCAGGCCCATCTGCACCACTTCCCACACACGGATGGGGAACTGCCGGTCGAAATCCACATACTGGGGCACATAACCCCCATGGCAGCGGCCGTCAGCCACGCTCTTGCCCATCACGCGGATCTCTCCCTGGTATGGCTCGATCAATCCGATAATGCATTTCAATAAGGTCGATTTCCCGCCGCCGTTTGGTCCGATCAGCCCGAGGAAATCGGATTGATAAAGCGTCAGGTTGATATCCTCCAGTATGGATTGGCCTTCGTATCCAGCCCATAAATGGCTGATCTCGATCACAGGTTCATTTTCCATGCTGCCTCACAAATTTTCCTTCAAGGTTCGTGTAACTGTTCTCAGGTTTTCCAGCCAATTCTCCGCTAAAGGGGTGATCAATACAACCTCACCGTTGATCTCGCTGGCGATGTACTCCGCGATCTGGGTGCTGAATTCGGGTTGTGCAAATACCACCCGAATGTTTTCTTTGAGAGCGGTTTCAAGAATGGCGCTGAGCTCACTTGCGCTGGGTTCGGTGCCGCCCACTTCGATGGCGATCTCTTCTAATCCAAATTCCCGGGCGAAGTAATCCCATGCAGGATGAAATACCAGGAATTTTCGATTCTCTAAGTCACGCAGATCCTCCCGAATGTCACTCTGTAGCTGTTCGATCTCTGTAAGGAGTTCCTCAAGATTCGAATGGTAATAACCTGCGTTTTGGGAGTCGACGGAAGAAAGCTCCCCGGCTATCCGGCGAGCAATGGTTTTCGCAATTTCCGGTGATGTCCAAATGTGCGGGTCAAGTTCTTCGCCGTCATGTTCATCTTCCTCTGCATCATCTTCATCATGATGGTCCTCCATCGGGATTTTTTCCACGTTGTCTGAAACATCAACGATCACCATTTGCGGATTGGCGGAAATAAATTTATCCATCCATGCACCCTCGAATTCCACACCAATGGCAAAGTAAACCTTTGACTGGCTGAGCGCGGCCATTTGCTCAGGTTTGGGTTCGTAGGTGTGCGGGGAATCACCCGGACCTACCATGACATTCACCGCTACATGCTCACCGCCGATGCGTTCAACAAAAAACTTTTCCGGTAAGATGCTTACAGTGATATTCATTTTTTCATTGTCTGCCTGATCAGGCGCTGTACAGCTGGTAAAGAGGATTAAAGCTAAACCAAACATAATAAAGAGCATTAATTTGTTTTTCATTGTATGTTTCCTTTCTGACAATCCTGGCACATTCCGCTTAACTGAAGCCAGTGCCCGGTAACGGTGTAACCCAGTGTTTCCCCGGTTTTTTGGAATTCATTTTCTATTTCCAACCCGTCAAAATACACGCTTTGCCCGCACTCGGTGCAGATCAACAAGTGTTGGTGGCTGGGCGTGCTGCGAAAAACTGTCTGGCACTGGTCGCTGTGATGAACACGATTTACCAAGCCAAGAGCTTCCAGTTTTTCGATGGTGCGATACACCGTGACCAGCCCGATATGTGGAAGCTGCTCCCGGGAAGCTTCATATACTTCCTGTGGGGTGAGTGGGCGCTGGCTGCTGGCAATCACATTCAGGATCACTTGACGGGGGGGTGTGATACGCCCGCCGCTGCGGGTGAGTTCGTGTTCCCAGATTTGGCTTACTTTGGTTTGGTTTTTCTTATCCATCTTATTGAAAATCATTTTCAATAAGATTATACCTCGGCGGAGTCCAAAGTATATATAAAATATATAAGATGTCCTTAGAATTTCAGAAGCTGCACATTTTCCGCGAATTGACCACTGACCAAATAGACCGTGTCAAAGCGCAAATGACAGAAAAATCATACCAGAGAAGGGAAATGGTCATTTGGCAGGGAGATCCATGCGAATCGGTCTTTTTCGTGATCAGCGGCGAAGTGGAGATTTTCAAGCTTTCACCTGCAGGGCGAGAACAAATACTTGACCGGATGGCAGCCGGCCGCTGGTTCAATCTGGTGCCGGCTTTGATCGTTGATGCGAAAAACCAGGCGAATGTCCGCACGTTAATCGAAAGCCGCCTTTTGTCCATTTCACGATCCGATTTCACCCGACTGTTGGTGGAAGTGCCTGCGTTTGGATTGGCAGTGAACCGCTATTTTGCCCAACGGCTCGCTCATATGACGAATCTGGTCGAGTCGCTCTCGCTATACACAGTAAGGCAGCGCCTGGCGCAGTTCCTGATTTCTCAGGCGGATGCCGGCGGGAGCGGCGGGACTGTGCGTTGGACGCAGTCCGATATCGCCAACCGGCTGGGGACCGTTCGCGACGTGCTCGGCCGGGCATTGAGGCGCATGGCGGATGAGGGTATGCTGCGTATTGAACGGGAAAAGATCCTGCTTGTAGATAGGGAGAAGCTTCAACGAGCGGCGGATGGAGATGAATGAGACTTTTGTCGCAGACAATCTAAAAGCCCAATGATATCTTTATGGCCAGAAAGGAAAAAACCATGACGGATCAAGCGCTACCCATCATTGACAGCAAGAAATGCACGGTGTGTGGGGTCTGCGTGGATATCTGCCCGGAGTTGGCTTTGGAAGTAGAAGACGGTCAAATATCCCTGGCGAGTCCAAAAGCCTGCACGTATTGCGGCGCCTGCGAAGAAAACTGCCCGGTTGGCGCAGTTCGTCTGGAATATGTGATCCGCTGGGCATAATCATATCAAGGAGAACCATGAGCGAATTTATCAATAACCAATCCTTGCGCAAGGAAAAACTTAAGGAAGCGCTGCGCCAGATCCATGAAGGACGGCCATATGAAGAAGTGAAAGTGGTGTTTGCGGAGATACTCAGCCAAGCCACTGCGGGTGAGATCGCCGAGATCGAACAGGCGTTGATTGCGGAAGGATTGCCGGTTGAAGATATCCAATATCTGTGCGATGTGCATGTCGCCATGTTCCGTGATTCGTTGGATCAGCAGGCGCCGCCGGAGATGATTCCTGGCCATCCGATCTATACTTTTCGGGCAGAAAATGAACTAGCCAATCTGGCTTTGGAGAACGCGAAGGCTTCCCTGGCTGACTACAAAAAAAACCCAACATCGGAAACCAGGATATCTCTGACAGACAGCATCAAGAAAATAAAGGAATTTGACCGGCATTACGAACGGAAAGAGAATTTATTATTCCCTTATTTGGAAAGATATGGCTTCAGCGGTCCTTCGACTGTGATGTGGGGCATTCATGATGATATCCGCAAAGCATGGAAGCAAATCCTGACCAACCTCGGATCTGAACGGCCGGACTCCCGCGAATTGGCTGCTGAGATCGAAAAGATCTTCTCCCCGATGGCAACCGCCATCCATGAGATGTTCTACAAGGAAGACCGGATTCTTTTCCCGAATTCTCTGGAGCGCCTAACCGATAACGACTGGCTGGCACTGCACGCACAGGAGGATGAATTTGGGTTCAGTTATGTGACACGCGGAAACGAATGGCCGTCGGGTAATGGCCAGAAACCGGTGAAAGAAGTTACAATTGAAAAAACAACTGATGAAGAGAGGATACCTGTAATGAGCGATTTTCCTCTGACTCACGGCGATTTAAGCATTTCGCAGATCGACATGATGCTGAAAAGCCTGCCTGTGGATATCACCTTTATGGATGAGAATGACACGGTCTGCTATTATTCCGAAACCCCCGAGCGGGTTTTCAAGCGCACCCCTGCCATCATCGGCCGCAAGGTGCAGAATTGCCATCCACCTGCGTCCGTGGACAAGGTAGTTGAGATCGTGAATGACTTCCGTGCTGGTAAACGAGATGTGGCTGAATTTTGGATCGAGATGGGCGGCAAGTTCATTCACATCCGCTATTTCCCGATGCATGATGCCAAGGGTAATTACCGCGGTACGCTGGAAGTCTCTCAGGATGTCACCGGCATCCGCAAGCTGGAAGGCGAGAAACGGCTTTTAGACGCGTAAACAGCCGATTAAAAGAATAAACCCTAAAGGTGTACCACAAGACCTTTAGGGTTTTATTTTTCCTTATTTCTTAAGCAGAAGTTCCTTCAGCTTGTCTTCTTTAAAATCCAGCAGAATATCGCCTTTGATATTGAAGGTAGGTGTTACCTGGAAGCCCTCGCCCCAGGCACGCACCTGGCGGGCTGCAGCCAGATCGGTGGAGATATCGATCTCGGTGTACGGGATATTATTATCCTTGAGCCATTTGCGGGCTTTGGGGCAGTCCACGCACCACGGGGTGCAGTACATAACCACGTCCTCGGTGGGCTCCTCTTCGCCCTTATACAGCCGGTCGATTAACTTGGCAGAACCGGGGATGATGCGTTTCAATTCATCCATTAATTCGTCATTATTTGGCTGATCGTCGATATTATGGATATCGATGTAGCGGATGATGTTGTCGCGGTCAAGGATGAAAATAGCGCGCTCTGTGTAACCTTCCTTTCGCAGAACGCCGTACTTTTTCGCAACATTGCCGTGCGGCCAAAAGTCACTCAACAGCGGGTAGCGGATTTTACCCAGGCTTTCCGCCCATGCTTTGATGCACGGAACATGATCAATGCTTATGCCCAGAACCTGGACATTCAATTCCTCAAACGTAGCGCGCAGCGCTTCGTAAGAAGGAATCTGGGCCGTTCAGACCGGCGTCCAGGCTTGCGGGTAAAAAGCAAGGATCACATACTTCCCCTGCAGATCGGACAAGGTAATGTCCACATCAAGGTGGCTGGGAAGTGTGAAATCTGGCGCTTTTTGGCCAATTCGTAGTTTCATTCAGATGCCTCCAAGGTTATATCGAATGCTTATATTATAATTTTTCACAATGTGATTTTTGATTATATATACCAAACCATCAAAGGAAATATAAGAAATGTATAAAGTTGTTCTACTCAGGCATGGAGAAAGCGTCTGGAATAAGGAGAACCTTTTTACCGGTTGGACGGATGTTGACCTCTCGGATAAAGGTGTGGAAGAGGCGCATACCGCGGCCAAGCTGCTGGCGGAAGGCGGATTTACTTTTGATATTGCCTTCACTTCTGTTCTCAAACGGGCGATCCGTACCCTCTGGATCGTGATGGAGGATATGGACTTGATGTGGATCCCGGTCGTGCGTTCATGGCGACTTAACGAAAGACATTACGGTGACCTGCAGGGATTGAATAAAGCCCAAACAGCTGAGAAATTTGGAGATGAACAGGTTCTTGTTTGGCGCCGCAGTTACGACACCCCACCGCCTGCCCTTTCTCTGGATGATGAGCGTTATCCCGGTAAGGACCGCCGCTACGCACATATGCCGACCGATGAGGTCCCGCTCACGGAATGCCTGAAGGATACAGTGGAGCGATTTCTCCCTTACTGGGTGGACGCGATCGTCCCGGCCATCAAAGAGGGCAAACGGGTCATCATCGCTGCGCATGGCAACAGCCTGCGGGCATTGGTGAAATACCTGGATAACATTTCTGATGAGGAGATCCCGGGCTTGAACATTCCGACCGGAATTCCTTTGGTATATGAGCTCGATGAGGATATGCATCCCATAAAGCATTACTACCTGGGCGACCAGGATGCGGTGGAAGCTGCGATCAACGCGGTCAAGAACCAAGCCAAAACAAAATAATTGATTTCAAAGAAGAATTTTTAGACCCCAAAGGTTTTCAAAACCTTTGGGGTCTTATTTTCTTTCGGGTATTAAAATGAATATTATGGATAATCTGGGTCAGATCAAACGGAATACCGAAAGTCTATTAAAGGAAATGCCTCCCGACGTTACCCTGCTGGCTGCTACCAAAACCCGCTCGATCGATGAGGTAAAAGCGGCATTCGAAGGCGGCATCCGTCATTTTGGCCACAATTATGTACAAGAGGCCCGGTCTATGTTGGGGCAGGTGGATTTCGAAGCTGAATGGCATTTGATAGGACACCTGCAGCGCAACAAAGCCAGGGATGCGGTGGAACTGTTTGATATGGTCGAGACGCTGGATTCAATCCGCCTGGCAGAGGAACTGGAAAAGCGCTGCTCTGCCAGTGGAAAAAAGATCAACGTGATGATCGAGATCAACAGCGGAGCGGAGGAGGATAAGACCGGAATCCTTCCGGAAGATCTCGCTGGATTATTGCAGGCGGCTGCCGGGTTGCCGCATGTCAGCCTGGTCGGATTGATGACTATGGGTCCGCTGACCGGTGATCCGGAATTGGCCCGGCCTTATTTTTCCAAAACCCGCCGCCTTTTTGAGGAAATCCAGCGCTCCAATCTGGCGGGTGTGGAGATGCGCGTTCTTTCAATGGGGATGAGCGGCAGTTTTCGAGTGGCTATCGAGGAGGGGGCGACCATGGTCAGGTTGGGGACGGCGCTCTTTGGCCCAAGACCCTGAAATATGATAAAATATGCCCAAATTATGCGAAATTCGCGGGGTTGTTTGCCTGATGAGAATAATTTTCCCCTTCGGACTTCCTATATTATAATCTTCTGCAGTGTTTTGACGCCGTCAAAAGTGCGGAAAATCACTCAACAAACCAAGTCCTTTTCATTAGAATAGAGATCAATGGAGACCATGCAGATCCAAGTCGAGTTTTCCAGCATCTCCCGGGTGCTCACCGGGAGGAGGGAAATGACGCTTGATCTTTAAAAAGGCGCCAACATCGGCGATGTGGTCAACGCCCTGGGGAAAACCTGCCCTCAACTGCTGGGTGAGATCATTGAAAAGGACGGAAAATCCCTGATACCAACCAATATTTTTAGTGTGAATGGTGAGAAGATCATCCACGAGTCGGACCTGCAATACCAGCCTGATGAAGGCGATCGTCTGATCCTTCTGTCTTTATTGTCCGGTGGTTGACGCCGGTTGTTTGGCTACTTTTTTTCTGAGGAGAGAATGAAGTATGTTCGGTTACTACGGTAAGATCCTGCATATTGACCTGACTGAACGCAAGCATTGGGTCGAAGAAAAACCGGAAGACTGGTATAAGATCTGGATTGGGGGCGTTTCGATGGCATCGCGCCTGTGCTGGGAAAATATTACCCCTGGCTGTGATCCGTATTCTCCGGAAAATCCCGTTTGTATCGCCAATGGCATCTTTGCCGGCACCCCCGTGCCGGTGGGCGGTAAATATGGACTGGCATCCAAATCTCCCATGACCAATTTCATCGGAGACAGTCTGTCCGGTTCCTGGTTCTCGGTGGCGCTCAAGCGCACTGGCTGGGATGGCGTAGTGATCCATGGCGCCAGCGATGAATGGGTGAATATTTTCATCGACGATGAACGCGTGGAATTCCGCGATGCGACCAAGCTGCTGGGTTTGGACACATTTAAAACTGAAGAAGCGATCCGTGAACAACTTGCGGATGACCAGGTGCGCTCCGCAACCATCGGTCCATCCGGCGAGCATATGGTGCGCTTTGCCAATGTGACCAATGATGGCCGTCAGGCTGGCCGCACAGGGCACGGTGCAATTTGGGGTTCCAAGAAATTAAAAGCGGTTTCCGTGCGCGGCACTCAGGGGATTAAAGTGGCTGATCCGGATACCTTGAATAAACTTTCCTTCAACATCACAAAGGAAGCCCAGGGCCCTCATACGTCCAAGTACCGCATTCTGGGCACCTCCACCAATGTTCTTAATATGAACAAGCTTGGACTTCTCCCCACCCGAAATTACCAGGAAGGCGTTTTTGAGGATGCGGAAAAGGTCAGCGGCGAATTCCTCCATGAGCATCATAAAGTGAAAACCATCGCCTGCGCGCAGTGCCCGATCGCCTGCGAACAAATGTCCATTGCCAAGAAAGGCCCCTTTACCGGCGCAATGACCGGCATTGAATATGAATGCCTGTTTGCCAACGGGCCTAACCTGGGGATCAATGATATGAATGCGGTCATCCGTTTAATTGAAGTAGCTGACCGCAGCGGCATGGATGCCATCACTATGGGTCTCACGATCTCCTGGGCGATGGAAACCTTTGAAAAAGGTATCTTTACCCGGGAAGATTTTTT
>Ga0194127_10006344_pt1 | contig 13478 bp, 9 predicted proteins | sample TA2KigC100mmetaG_FD_148624 | JGI IMG/M metagenome (GOLD analysis project Ga0194127, IMG submission 148624) | Freshwater microbial communities from Lake Tanganyika, Tanzania - TA2015036 Kigoma Deep Cast 100m | ecosystem: Environmental > Aquatic > Freshwater > Lake | place: Tanzania: Lake...
AGAGCGACTTGCCCCCGCCCGTGGGCAGCACGGTGAGCGAATCGCGCCCCGCGAGCGTGGCGTCGATCGCCTCGCGCTGCAGGGGCCTGAGCGCGTCGAACCCCCAGTATCGGCGCAGGCAGTCGAGAACGTCGGCGTCGCGGCTCAAGCCCGCGAGTGTACCGCCCCGACAACGTCACCGGTTCCGGTGCCCCTTGCCCCGGGCTTCCTTGGCCCGCTTCTGCTCCACGAGCTTGGCGCGGGCGTCGGCGGCCTGCTGGAGGCGGGTGAAGAACCCGGGGCCCCTGGCGGCCCGGGCCGCCTTCATCTTCTCGATGTCCAGCAGCCCGTGCTTCTCCACGTGCCGCCGGATCCACTTGTTCTCGAAGATCGCGATGGTGCTGTTGGCGATGAAGTAGACGCTCAGCCCGCTGGGCGCGTTGTACATGAACAGCGGGAAGAGCACCACCGTCATCCACTTGATCATCTTCTGCTGCGTCTGCTGCTCGGGCGTCAGGGGCGTGGCGCTGGGCGGCGTCATGTACTTGGTGTGCATGAAGTACACCACCGCCAGGATCAGCGGCAGCAGGTTCAGCCCCTGGATCGGGCCCATCAGCCCCGACAGCAGCGGCACGCGGATGGACCGCCCGAACTCCACGAAGTGGTCCGCCGTCGACAGGTCCGCCAGGAACGACCAGGCCGGCGAGACCGCCTGGAAGAGCCCGTAGAACCCCGGCGCGTGCCGCAGCTCCACCGCGAAGAAGAGCGTGGCGTAGAGCGCGATCCAGATGGGCATCTGCAGGAACATGGGGATGCACCCCAGCATCCCCGCGGGGTTGACCCCCTCCTCGCGCCACAGCTTGGCCGTCTCCTCCTGCATCTTCTTGCGGTCGCCGGCGTACTTCTCCTGGATCTTCTTCTGCTTGGGGGCCAGCCCCTGCATCTGCTTCCCGAAGCGCTGCATGCGGATCTGCGACCACTTGGTCACCGGGTGCAGCGCGGTGCGCACGCCCACCACCAGCAGGATGATCGCGATCGACCAGTCGAACACGACGTTGTCGTGCAGCAGGCGGAGGAAGCCCAGGAGCAGCCAGGTCATCCACTCGAAGGTGCAGAACCCGCAGGGCCCGCCGAAGTTGTACACCACCAGCCCGGACAGCCCCGACGCCGCCGGCAGCGGGTCCCGCGCGATCACCGCCGTCGACAGGGGGCCCGCGAAGACGCCCATGGACAGGTCCAGGGCCGACCCCGCGGGCACGTCGAACGCCGGCGACACCAGGCGCAGACCCAGGCTCTCCCGCCCTTTGGCGCCGGGCAGGACGATGCGTTCGGCCTGGGCTACGCCCCGCAGCACCTTGTCCGCCGGCGCCGACGGGTCGAAGAGCGGGTGCACCGCCACGCCGAAGTAGCGGTTGGTCAGCCCGGCCCAGCACAGGTCGAACTGCTTGTCGATGCTCCGCGGGTTGGGCCAGAGCGTGCGGTCGGCGTAGGCGAGCACGGGCTCGCCGAGGTCGTTGAAGACGGGCCGCCCGTGCGCGTCTCCCATCGCCGCGCCCTCGCCAAGGGCCGAGTCGCGGGCCGTGAGGAAGTCGGTCGACACCACGGTCTGCCGGCCCGGGTCAAGGGCGGGGCGCAGCAGGTACCCGAAGCGCACGCGCCGCTTGTCCCCGCCGTAGCTCTCGGCCTCCGCCGGCAGGTCCACGGGCCCGAGCTGGTACCACCGCAGGCGCAGCGGCCCGCCGGACTGGTTGACGATCCGCTGCTCCAGCCTCACGTCGTACGAGTCCGGCGCGATCTTCCACGACCGCTCGACCGTGAGCGCCACCCGGTCCGACCCGTCCACGATCTCCGCCCCAAGCACGCCCGGCGAGACCTCCCGCCAGATCGTCCCGCCCGGGTCCACCGCCAGGTTGACGAACGTCGGCGGCCCGCCCCCCGGGCTCGCGATCTCCAGCGCCAGGGCCGCCATGGGCGTCAATTGGGTCGGCGGCGACGTCGCGGCGCTGGTCTGCTCGCGCTGCAGCACCAGTTGGGGCGAGTTGGCCTCGATCGTCTCCTTGATCCGTGTCAGCGTCAGCGACTTGATCCCGCCGCCCGTCAGCGACAGGTCCAGCCGGATCGGGTCCGGCGACGGGCCCAGGTCGGCGCCGACCGCGCGGAACGCGAACCCCGGCTCCACGGGCGTGACCCGCGCCCGCAGGGCGCCCAGGTCGAGCGCGGCGGGGGCGGGCGGCTGGGTCGCCGCGGGCTCCGGCGGGCCCGCCTCGGCGGCGCCCGGCGCCGGCGGAGTCGGTGGGGCGGGCGAGGCCGCGACCGGGGGCGGCGGCGCCGCCTTGGGCGCCGGCGTCGGGCGCAGCATGGCGATGAACACGCCGACGGCGCCCAGCAGCACCACCGCCGGTATCACCGCCCGCAGCCATCGATGGGGAGCTTGAGGCATGGAGGATCCCTGAAGGGGGCCAACGATAGGCGGAGGCGGCGTCGCGCCGGCCCGATTACTGCCCGACCAGCAGGCGGGCCGCGAGTTGCTCGGGGAGCTTGGCCACGCCGCGGATCTTGCGGGCGGTGGTCTCCGCGTCGTACTCGACCCGCGCGAACTCCACCCGGTCGGCGTGCAGGATGGCGTAACTGGCCCGCGGGTCGCCGTCGCGGGGCTGCCCCACCGACCCCACGTTCACCAGCGCCTTCTCCCCCGCCTGAAAGCGGTAGCACATCTCCCCCAGCTCGCCGGGCGGATAGAAGTCCGGCTCGTCCGTGAACACCCCGGGCACGTGCGTGTGCCCCACCATGCACAGGCGCGGGATGCGGTCGAAGATCGCCGCCAGCTTGTCCGGCTGCTCGATCGCGTCGTGCGAGAAGACGTACTCGTTGATGGGCCGCCGCGGCGACCCGTGCACGAACAGCACCGGAAAGGCCCCGTCCGGCTGCTTCTCGACCACGCGCACGCGCAGCTTGCAGAGGTACTCGTACCGCCGCGCCCGCGCGGCGTCGCCCGGCTCCAGGTCGAACTGCTCGCGGGTCCAGAAGGCGGCGGACTCGGCGTGGATGTTGAAGTTGGTGGGCTCGTAGAGCACCGCGAAGTCGTGGTTGCCCATCAGCGACCAGGCGCACCGCTCCCGCACCAGGTCCACGCACGCCAGGGGGTCCGGCCCGTACCCCACCACGTCCCCCAGGCACACCACCCGCTCGATCCCGCGCCGGTCGATGTCCGCCACCACGCTCTGGAGGGCCTCGAGATTGGCGTGGATGTCGCTGATGACCGCGGTGGGCATGAGGGATCGCCGGGGGCTTGTTCGGGAACGCGGAGTGTACGTCTCGGGGCGGGCCCGAGCCCGCGTCGGGCCGGGTTGGAGCGCGGGCCAAACCACGCGCCCCTTCCGGCCGATACCCGACGGGGCCCGCCCGCCCGCATATTGTGGGAAGGTCCGGTCGAACCGCAGCCGAACGCCCCAGGGGGGGCCCTGAAGGAAGCCAGACATGCCCGCAGCCGGCGTCACCTACCAGCGCACGCGCGAGATGACCATCGACGAGCTCCTGCTCGAGAACCGCGTGGTGTTCCTGATCGGGGAGATCAACCACGCCTCCGCCGCCCGCGTCATGATGCAGATGCTCTACCTCGAGAACCAGGGCCGCGGCAAGGACATCAACTTCTACATCAACTCCCCGGGGGGGGCCGTCGACGACACCCTCGCCGTCTACGACACCATGCGCTTCCTCTCCTCCCCCGTCAGCACCTACTGCATCGGGCGGGCCTACTCCGGCGCCGCCGTCCTCCTCACCGCCGGCGGCAAGGGCAAGCGCTTCATCCTGCCCCACGCCAAGGTCATGATCCACCAGCCCTACGGCGGGGTGACGGGCCAGGCCGAGGACATCCGCATCCAGGCCGAGCAGATCATCAAGTCCAAGGCCGAGCTCAACCGCATCCTCTCGGTCCACACCGGGCAGGCCATCGACAACATCCAGCGCGACAGCGAGCGCGACCGCTACTTCACCGCCGAGGAGGCCAGGAACTACGGCCTCGTCGACGAGGTCCTCGCCGAGACCAAGAAGTAGGCACCGGGCGCGGGGCCGCCCCGCGCAGAACGCACCCCACGCCCCCCCCCAAGGAGCCCGGCACGACGGACGGACCAACGCACCCACCAGCGCCCGATCCCCAGTGCCTCCACCCATGTCCGGCTACCTCGTCCCCATCGTCATCGAGAAGTCCGCCCGCGGCGAACGCTCCTACGACATCTACTCGCGCCTGCTCAAGGACCGCATCGTCTTCCTGGGCGGGCCCGTCGGCGACGAGATCGCCAACCTCATCATCGCCCAGCTCCTCTTCCTCGCCAACGAGAAGGAACGCGGCGCCACCGACGGCGCCAACGACATCCACCTCTACGTCAACAGCCCGGGCGGGTCCGTCTCCGCGGGCCTGGCCATCATCGACACCATGAAGTTCGTCGACTGCGACGTCTGCACCTACGTCATCGGGCAGGCCGCCAGCATGGGCTCCATCATCGCCGCCAGCGGCACCCGCGGCAAGCGCTTCGCCCTCACCAACGCCCGCAACCTCATGCACCAGCCCCTCCTCTCCGGCGTCATGGAGGGCCAGGCCACCGACATCGAGATCGAGGCCCGCGAGATGCTCCGCCTCCGCGACCGCATCTACCAGATCTACGCCGACGCCACCGGGCAGACCACCGACAAGATCGCCAAGGACTGCGACCGCAACAAGTGGCTCGACGAGAACGAGATGCTCGACTACGGCCTGATCGACAAGGTCCTCACCCGCATGCCCGCCACCACCCGCAAGCACCAGCCCGACGAGACCTGAGCCCGCCGCCCCTATCCTTCCGGCGGAATGCCCAGACAGCCAAAGCACACCAGCACCCGCCCCGCGGCCGAGGCTGACGCCGTCGCCTCCGTCTCCCTCATCTCCCTGGGCTGCCCCAAGAACCTCGTCGACTCCGAGAAGATGCTCGGGCTCCTCGCCCAGGACGGGCTCCTCCCCGTCTCCTACGACCCCGACAACCCCGACTCCTTCGGCGGCGCCGACGCCGTCGTCGTCAACACCTGCGGCTTTCTCGAGGCCTCCAAGGACGAATCCCTCCAGGTGATCCAGGAGGCCCTCCGCGCCAAGGAACGCGGCGACGTCCAGCGCGTCATCGTCGCCGGCTGCCTCGTCCAGCGCCACCGCGCCAAGATGCTCGAATGGGCCCCGGGCATCGACGCCATGATCGGCGTCTTCGACCGCGACCGGATCGTCGAAGCCGTCCGGGGCCCGGTGGGACAGGCCTCGCGCCTGTCCTCTCCATCCAGTTCTCCCGACGCCCCGCGGTACTGGGTCGCCGCCAACGCCCTCCAGGCCGCCAGGGCCCGCGGCGTCGACACCGTCGGGCTCACCGTCCAGGGCAAGGACGGCAAGGGCATCGGCTACTTCGAGGACGACTCGGCCCGCCTCCGCCTCACGCCACGCCACTACGCCTACCTCCGCATCTCCGAGGGCTGCAACCAGAACTGCGCCTTCTGCACCATCCCCTCCATCCGCGGCAAGATGCGCTCCAAGCCCGTCGACCGCATCGTCGCCGAGGCCCGCGAACTCCTCAACGACGGCGCCTTCGAACTCCTCCTCATCGGGCAGGACACCACCAGCTTCGGAGACGACCTCGGGCTGGGCATGGGCGCCGCCCCGTCCGACGCTCGCAACCCCCGCACGCCCGGGATGAGCGGGTCTTCGAGCGAATCCCGGGATCGCCCCCCATCCTTCGATCGCGGGCTCCCCCTCCTGCTCAAGTCCCTCTCCGACGCCGTGGAAGAGCACGGCTCCGGGGGCTGGGTCCGCCTCATGTACGCCTACCCCAGCAACTTCTCGCGCCCCATCATCGACGCCTTCGCGGAACTCGCGACGCGCGGGCGCGTCGCGCCGTACATCGACATCCCCCTCCAGCACGCCAGCGACCGCGTCCTCAAGTCCATGCGACGCCACGTCACGCGGGCCCGGCAGGAGGACGTGCTGCTCGCCCTCCGCGAGCGCGTCCCCGGCATGGCCATCCGCACCACGTTCATCTCCGGCTTCCCGGGCGAGACCGAGGACGACCACGCCCAGCTCCTCGGCTTCGTCGAGCGCATGGGCTTCGAGGCCGTGGGCGTCTTCGAGTACTCCAAGGAAGCGGGAACGGTCGCGGGGACGATGGAGCAGGACCCCGCGCTCGCCGTGCCCGCGGAGGTCAAGGCCCGCCGCAGGGGCGAGATCATGGCCCTGCAGCAGCGCCTTGCCTTCGCCCGCAACGCCCGCCTCGCCGCCCGCTTCGACGCCAGCGACCCGGCCTCCGGCGCCCGCGTCGACGTGATCATCGACCACGCGCTGCGCACCAGGGGGCAGGCGACGACCGGCGTCTCCACCGCGGGGCGACTCTTCCAGGGCCGCACCATCCGCCAGGCCCCGGACATCGACGCGGTCACCTTCGTCCACTCCAAGGACCAGCTCGCCCCGGGCGAACTGGTCCGCGGCGTGATCGTCGCCTCCGAGGGCTACGACCTCATCGCCCGCCCCGTCGACGAAGTCCAGAAGCGCGTGGCGCTCAAGGTCCTCTGATGCGGATCCCACTTGATTCCCGCGCGCCTGGTGCGCTTCTGTTCGGGTGGCGCAACCATGCGGGCCGTGGCGTGCGGCGGTGTCAACCCACGGAGGCCGCGGCGGGCGCGTGCAGACGCTCAGCGCGCCTCCGCGCCGGGTGCCGGGTGCCACGACTGTGCCGCTCGGGGCACAGTCGTGCCGGTGGGGCACAGTCGTGCCGGCGGGGAGAGCACGACTGTTCGCCGAGCCGAACAGTCGTGGCACGCCAAGTGCCACGACTGTGCCGCTTGGGGCACAGTCGTGTCCGGTGAGGGACGCCGGGTGCCACGACTGTGCCGCTTGGGGCACAGTCGTGTCCTGCGAGGGACGCGGTGTCCGGCGACAGACGCAGTGTCCGGCGACGGACGCACGACTGTTCGCCGAGCCGAACAGTCGTGGCACGCCAAGTGCCACGACTGTGCCGCTTGGGGCACAGTCGTGTCCGGTGAGGGACGCGGTGTCCGGCGACAGACGCAGTGTCCGGCAACGGAAGCACGACTGTTCGCCGAGCCGAACAGTCGTGGCACGCCCCCGGGCTTGCCGCGGCGACGCTTGGGCGCCGGCGGGCGCCGCGGGTGCCACGGGCGATCCGCCCGGCGGTCGCCCGTGCCGGCGTCAGGACGGGCGTCGAACGGCCGCACGGGTCACGGGCGAAGCGCCCGATGACCCGTGGCACCCGGAGCGCATCCGTCCACGGACTCCCGACTCGCGCCACCGGCTGTGGATGCGGACCCACGACCTCGGCAACCGGGCGGACAGCGACCGCGTCCACGTCCGGGCGGCGATCGCCGACAGCCGCTCACGCTCGACGCCGAGCGCCCCGGGACCATCAGCCGCACCCCACGGCTGGAGCGCGTGAACTCACTGGCATGCGTCTGAGGCCGCGCGGGCGTCGAGGCACGTCTCAAGAGAAGCGACCGGCGGCCGCTGACGCGCAGGCCTGTCGCCGATCCTCGGCACCCTCAATGGAACATCTCCGGGCGCGGCGCTACATGCCCTTGCCGGCGTAGTCGCAGAGCCTGGCGATCTCGCTGCGCAGGCTGGCCCGCGGCGCCACCGCGTCGATCAGGCCCGACCTCAGCAGGAACTCGGCCCGCTGGAAGCCCTCGGGCAGCTCCTGGCGGATGGTCTGCTGGATCACGCGCGGGCCGGCAAAGCCGACCAGGGCCCCCGGCTCGGCGATGATCACGTCCCCCAGCATCGCGAAGCTGGCCGTCACACCGCCCGTGGTCGGGTCGGTGAGCACGCTGATGAAGAGCCCCCCGGCGTCGTCGAAGCGGGCCAGGGCGGCGCTGGTCTTGGCCATCTGCATCAGCGACAGCCCGGCCTCCTGCATCCTCGCGCCGCCCGAGCCGCTCACGATGACCAGGGGCAGGTTGTCGGCCGTGGCCTTCTCGATGGCCCGCGTGATCACCTCGCCCACCACGCTCCCCATCGACCCCATCATGAAGGTCAGGTCGAGGCAGACGAGCATGACGCTCCGACCCTTGATGAAGCAGGTCCCGGCCTTGACGGCGTCCGAGCGGCCCGTCTTGGCCTGCTCGGCCTTGAGGCGGTCCGGGTAGGCCTTGAGGTCGCGGAACTTGAGGGGGTCGGCGGGCAGGAGCCCCTCGAACAGGGCCTGGAAGGAACCCTCGTCGGCGAGTTGGCGGACCCGCTCCTCGGCCCCCACGCGGTAGTGGAACCCGCACTCCGGGCAGACGTGGAGGTGGGTCTCGAGCTGCCGGCGGTAGATCATCTTGCTGCACGAGGTGCAGCGGAGCCACAGCCCTTCGGGGATCGCCGAGCGTCGAGCCGGGCGGATCTCACTCCAGGTCCGCGATGCCGTCTGTGTCATGGTGGTTCATCCGGGGCGGGAAAGGTGCTTCCGACGCCTTCCGGGCATGCACCGCCGACCTGCGCCGACCGGCACGCCCAACACCCTCTCTGGACCGGGCCACACTCAACACCCGGCGCGGGCCCGAACCCATCCCTCCAGCACCCGCGGCGGAGAGTGTATCCGGCCGCGCCGGACATCGCCCGTCAGCCCTATCAAATACCGTATCTGGCCGAGAGACTCGTCTCATCCGCCCGACCGCAGGGTCTGGATCACCATCGGCCGTTCCGAGGGCGGTCGGCCAAAGACGGCGGACGCCGCCACCAGCACGTCGCACCCCGCCTCGCGCACGGCCCGGGCCTGCCCCGCGCCGATCCCCCCGTCCATTTGGACACGAACGCCCGGCCCGAGCAAGTCCCTGGCGGACCGGGTCTTACGCAGGACGTCCGGGATGAACGCCTGACCCGAATAGCCCGGGTTGACGCTCATCACCAGCACCAGGTCGAAGGCGTCCAGCACCGGGCGGGCCGACTCCAGCGACGTCGGCGGGTTGATCGCCAGCCCGACCGTCAGGCCCTTGCCCCGCACCCGGGCCGCCAGCGCCCGCGCGGCCTCCCCCCCCACCGCCTCGGCGTGGAACGTCAGGTGGTTGGCGCCGGCGGCGACGAAGGGCTCGACGAAGCGGGCGGGGTCCGACACCATCAGGTGCACGTCGAGGAAGGCGCCGGGGAAGGCCCGCCTGAGCCCGCGGCACATGTCCGGCCCCATGGTGAGGTTGGGGACAAAGTGCCCGTCCATGACGTCCAGGTGCAGCAGGTCCGCGCCGCCCTCCAGCACGCTTGCGCACTCGGCGCCCATCGACGCGAAATCCGCCGACAGGATCGACGGCGCGATCAGGGGCAGGCGGGGCGGGCTCTTGAACAGGTCGGGGACGGTCGCGGGCATGCTCAGAATGTACCCCGTCGGCCCGCGCGGCGGGATCGCCCGCTCGCGGCGCTGTACCATGCGGGCGTGGGAAGGCCCGAGGGCGCCGCGCGCATGACGACGAACGACCTGAAGTCGGCGCTTTCGTCCGCCGGACAGGCGCACCTCTGGCGGCACGCCGAATCGCTTCCCAGTCCGCATCGCGATGCGTTCGTCGGGCGGCTCCTCGACCTCGATTGGGAGGCCATCCCGGACCTGGTTGCGCGCTACGTCACGTCGGCCCCGCCCGTCGCCACCCACGCCGGGCTCCAGCCCGCGCCGTACTACCCCTGCGACCCCGAATCCCCCCAGCGCCCCTACGACGCCGCCCGGTTCCGCCGGGCGGGGGAGCGGCTGCTGGCCCAGGGCAAGGTCGCGGCGTTCGTGGTCGCGGGCGGGCAGGGCACGCGCCTGGGGTTCGACGGGCCCAAGGGCTGCTTTGCCGCGACGCCGGTCACGGGCAAGCCCATCTTCCAGGTCTTTGCCGAGCAGGTCCTCGCGGCCCAGCGCCGGCACCAGAGGGCCGTCCCGTGGTACATCATGACCAGCCCGCTCAACCACGACGCCACCGTCTCCTTCTTCCGGCGGCACAACTCCTTCGGGCTCTCCCCCGCCGACGTCCGCTTCTTCCAGCAGGGGGTCATGCCCACCTTCGAGCTGGGCACGGGCCGGATCCTCCTGGCCGCCCCCGGCGTCGTCGCCACCAACCCCGACGGGCACGGCGGATCGCTGCGGGCGCTCTGGGACTCCGGCGCCGTCGCCTGCATGAAGTCGCGGGGCGTCGAGCACCTCTCCTACTTCCAGGTTGACAACCCCCTGGTCAACGTCTTCGACCCGCTCTTCATCGGGCTGCACGCCGAGGCCCCGGATTCGTCGGCGCAGATGTCCAGCAAGATGATCCCCAAGGCCGGGCCCGGGGAGAAGGTGGGCGTGTTCTGCCGGGCGCCCACGCACCGCGGGCCGCGGACGGTCGTCATCGAGTACTCCGACCTTCCCGCGGCCCTGGCCCGCGAGACCAACCCCGACGGCTCGCTGCGGTTCCAGGCCGGGTCGATCGCGGTGCACCTGCTCAGCGTCGCGTTCGTGGAGCGCCTCAACACCGACCCCGCCTTCGCCCTCCCCTACCACCGCGCCGAGAAGAAGACCCCTTGCATCGACCCGGAGACGGGGTCGGCGATCAACCCGACGGCCCCCAACTCGGTCAAGCTCGAGCGCTTCGTCTTCGACGCCCTGGAGTTCTGCGGATCGTCGATCGTGCTGGAGACCCGGCGGGAGGACGAGTTCGCGCCCATCAAGAACGCCGCGGGCGTGGACAGCGCCGAATCGAGCCGGGCCCTGCAATCGGCGCGGGCGGCGCGGTGGCTGGCGTCGGCGGGGGTGGAGGTGCCGCTGAAGGACGACGGCACGCCCGACTGCACGCTGGAGATCAGCCCGCTGACGGCGGCCTCGCCGACGGACCTGCGCGGCGAACGGCTCCCCACCCGGATCGAGCGCGGCGCGTCGCTGGCGCTCTGATCTCCTTCCGAGCCGACCCGCGCGAGCGGTCGGGGCGTGCGTGGCGATCCCTGCTGCGACCGCTCGCGCGGTCGGCTCGCCATGCCTCAGATCCCCAGCAGCAGGCGCGAGGGGTCCTCGATCGCGCGCTTCACCGCGATCAGGAACTGCACCGCGTCGGCGCCGTCGAGCATGCGGTGGTCGTAGCTGAGGGCCAGGTACATCATGGGTCGCAGGGCGATCTGGCCCGGGCTTTGTGGGTCTTCGACGGGGCGGTTCCTGATGACGTGCATGCCGAGGATGGCCGACTGGGGCGGGTTGAGGATGGGCGTGCCCATGAGGGAGCCGAAGACGCCGCCGTTGCTGATCGTGAAGGTCCCGCCCTGGATCTCGTCGAGCGTGAGCTTGCCGTCGCGGGCCCGCGTCGCCAGGTCCTTGATCGCCAGCTCGACCTCCGCCAGGCTCATGCGGTCGGCGGAGCGGATCACGGGGACGACCAGGCCCTTGGGCGTGCTCACGGCAACCGCGACGTCGCAGTAGTCGTGGAACTCGACGCCCGGGCTGCCCGAGGCGTCGCTCACGATAAAGGCGTTGACCTTGGGCGCGGCCTGGAGCGCGGCGGTGACGGCCTTGACGAAGAAGCCCATGAACCCCAGGCCCACGCCGTGCTTCTTCTCGAACTCCTCCTTGAACCGAGCGCGCAGGGCCATGACGCCCGACATGTCGCACTCGTTGAAGGTGGTGAGCATCGCGGCGGTGTGCTGGGCCTCGACGAGGCGCTGGGCGACGCGCTGGCGCAGGGGCGACATGCGCTCGACGCGCACGCCCCGGGGCGGGGCGGCCTCCGCCTTGGCCGCGGGGGCCGGCGCCGCGGCGACGGCCCCGTTGGGCTTGGACTGCATGAACGCGATGACGTCCTGCTCGCGGACGCGCCCCGCGGGCCCGGTGCCGACGATGCGAGAAAGGTCGACCTGATGCTCCTCGGCCATCTTGCGGGCCAGCGGCGTCGCCTTGACGTCGGCGGGGGCCGGCTTGGGCTCGGGCGCGTGGCGGGCCTCGGGTTTCGGCGGCGCCGGGGGCGGCGCGACCGCCACCGCCGACTCGGCCTTGCCCGCCGCCTGCGTCTTCTGGGCCGGGGCGGCGGTCGGGGCCGACTCGGCCTTGGCGGCCTCGTCCAGGCGACCCACGACCTGCCCGACCTGCACGGTCTCGCCCGCCGGAACCAAGTGCTTGGCGACGACGCCGGCGACCTCGGCGCGGACCTCGATGGTGACCTTGTCGGTCTCGAACTCGAAGATGACGTCGTCGACGGCGGCGAACTGGCCCTCGCCCTTGTTCCACCGCGCGATCACGCCGCTGCTCACGCTCTCCGCCACCGGGGGGACGACAATGTCCTGCATCGATCCGCCTCGCTGTCCGTCGGCGCCCGCGCCGGGCGCCGGGGTGTGTCACGTCACGATCCAACGGCCCGCAGCGTCGCCGCGGGCTCGCCGTCCTTGGCCTGCCTGGTGGCGGCGGGCTTGGGCCCCACCGCCTCGGTCACGATCGCCTCCTGCTCCAGCTTGTGCACGCGCTTGCTGCCCACCGACGGGCTGGGCGACGCCTCGCGTCCGATGAACCGGGTCTCGGAGAGCCCGGCGCCCTTGAGGGCCTGCTGGCTCCGGAACAGGTCGCTGATGAAGGCCCAGTAGCCGTAGTTCCGCGGCTCCTCCTGCACCCAGACCTTCTCCGCCGACGCCGGGTATCGCGACAGCACGCGCAGCATCTCCTCCGTGTGGAACGGGTAGAGCTGCTCCACGCGCACGATGGCGACGTCCTGCCTCGCCAGCTCCTGCCGGCGGTGGTCCAGGTCGAAGTAGATCTTGCCCGAGCACAGGATGACGCGATTGACGCCCTTGGGCTGCGTGGCCCCCGGGTCGTCGAGGATCTCGCGGAAGCGCCCCTCCACCAGCTCGCGCAGGGTGCTCGTGGGCGTGCGCAGGGTCGCCTTCACCTGCATCACGACCAGCGGCTTGCGGAAGCTGCGCTTCACCTGCCGGCGCAGCATGTGGAAGACCTGCGACCCCGTCGTCGGGTAGACCACCTGCATGTTGTCGCCGGCGCAGAGCTGCAGGAACCGCTCGGGGCGGGCCGAGCTGTGCTCCGGCCCGGCGCCCTCGTGCCCGTGAGGCAGGAGCAGCACCATGCCCGACCGGCGCTCCCACTTGAGCTCCGCGCTGCAGAGGAACTGGTCGATGATCACCTGGGCGCCGTTGGCGAAATCGCCGAACTGCGCCTCCCAGCAGATGAGCATGTTGGGGTCGGCCAGCGAGTACCCGTAGTCGAACCCCATCACCGCCAGCTCGCTCAGCGGGCTGTTGTAGACGCAGAAGCGGGCCTGGCGCGTCCGACCGTCGGCGGCCCTGGTCTGCCCGGGCTCCAGGTCGGGCACGCCCGGCGTGCCCACCTCCCGCATGCTGTTCAGCGCCAGGAACGCCTCGCCCGACTCGAAGTCCCGCAGCATGGCGTGGCGATGGCTGAACGTCCCGCGACGGCAGTCCTGACCGCTCAGCCGCACCGGGATCCCGTCCAGCAGCAGCGTCCCGAACGCCAGTTGCTCCGCGTCCGCGTGCGTCACGATCGTCTCGT
>Ga0194127_10006345_pt1 | contig 13477 bp, 11 predicted proteins | sample TA2KigC100mmetaG_FD_148624 | JGI IMG/M metagenome (GOLD analysis project Ga0194127, IMG submission 148624) | Freshwater microbial communities from Lake Tanganyika, Tanzania - TA2015036 Kigoma Deep Cast 100m | ecosystem: Environmental > Aquatic > Freshwater > Lake | place: Tanzania: Lake...
TGTTTCAATCCACGCGCTCGCATGGAGCGCGACGCATATTTCATTTTACCATCTACAATCCCAAGTGGTTTCAATCCACGCGCTCGCATGGAGCGCGACTCTTCATCAAGCCCAACAATTGTATAATTATTGCCGTTTCAATCCACGCGCTCGCATGGAGCGCGACAATCCAACTAATCTTAAGCTAACATCAAATCAAATGTTTCAATCCACGCGCTCGCATGGAGCGCGACTAAGCAATTAAACTACATAGACAATATTTACGAGTTTCAATCCACGCGCTCGCATGGAGCGCGACCTTCTTTTTGTTGGTCCTCAACTTTAGCAAGTAATGTTTCAATCCACGCGCTCGCATGGAGCGCGACGCTTTCTGCGGAACGAATATTATAACGCAATCCTTGTTTCAATCCACGCGCTCGCATGGAGCGCGACCAGACAGCGGGGTAATTAGCTCGATTGATGTTGCGTTTCAATCCACGCGCTCGCATGGAGCGCGACTGGGCTTGATGAAGATTTTGATTCAGGCATCAGCGTTTCAATCCACGCGCTCGCATGGAGCGCGACTTTCCGTAACGGGCATAAAGAGTTGGGCTGTTATGTTTCAATCCACGCGCTCGCATGGAGCGCGACCCTTGCGTTGCCTTTACATTGATTTATGTAGCACTAGTTTCAATCCACGCGCTCGCATGGAGCGCGACTGGCTTATCATATCACTATATAAATGTTTTACGATGTTTCAATCCACGCGCTCGCATGGAGCGCGACCTGAGCTGATAAGTTTACTACGATTACATATAGCAGTTTCAATCCACGCGCTCGCATGGAGCGCGACTATATAAAACCAATCTTTGCGAATAACCTTTATCGTTTCAATCCACGCGCTCGCATGGAGCGCGACTTAACAATCAACGGAACAGCTTATGATTTATCTGCGTTTCAATCCACGCGCTCGCATGGAGCGCGACCCATCAACAAGAGAACCTTTAGCGTTAGCACCATGTTTCAATCCACGCGCTCGCATGGAGCGCGACAGATTGAATTATGAAAACGTTTGGTATCTCTTGGTTTCAATCCACGCGCTCGCATGGAGCGCGACTGTACTTTTTCATTCTTCTTTTCAACCGGCACATGTTTCAATCCACGCGCTCGCATGGAGCGCGACAATTCAATAGGTTCATATACAATCAGTTCAAATCGTTTCAATCCACGCGCTCGCATGGAGCGCGACCAACGGCATTGCGCATAAGCAGCAGCCGTAAATGTTTCAATCCACGCGCTCGCATGGAGCGCGACAATCTGCAAAGTAATTATCTCCGTTATCCTTATCCCGTTTCAATCCACGCGCTCGCATGGAGCGCGACTGTACTTTTTCATTCTTCTTTTCAACCGGCACATGTTTCAATCCACGCGCTCGCATGGAGCGCGACCAAGTTAATGAAGAGAATAAAATCTTTAATCCCAAGTTTCAATCCACGCGCTCGCATGGAGCGCGACCACTCAATAACCAATTAATATCACATCCTAAAGAATGTTTCAATCCACGCGCTCGCATGGAGCGCGACAATTCTATAGAAGGCATAAATGACTAAACAAGATGTTTCAATCCACGCGCTCGCATGGAGCGCGACGGCATTAGATACTGGGATTGAAAAGGAAATGGTTGTTTCAATCCACGCGCTCGCATGGAGCGCGACTTACACCAGACATTAAGATTAACTTTAACAAAACGTTTCAATCCACGCGCTCGCATGGAGCGCGACAGAAGCAGCACACCAATGAATCAAGCATAAAACGCGTTTCAATCCACGCGCTCGCATGGAGCGCGACAATCCGTTCTCTCCGAGCTTACGGATCAGTTTGATGTTTCAATCCACGCGCTCGCATGGAGCGCGACCCCAATCATAATCAGCTCCATTCTTTGTAACTAGTTTCAATCCACGCGCTCGCATGGAGCGCGACTCTATATCACCTCCGGAGATTTTCATTGCATAAGAGTTTCAATCCACGCGCTCGCATGGAGCGCGACTCCATCACTTCTAAGTTACTTTGTAATAAGATTTTATTATATGTAAAATGCTTAGTCTTAGACTTTTTAACAAATGAAAATCTTTCGACGCCTATTATTCCATTTTTATTAAAATTATTAACCGCTAAGCCCCCGGAGATTTTATGTGTGCTTCGGTTAGCGAATTTTCGGAAATCCAACATTCTATATAATAAGTAAGTCGTCAATATTTAACTTTCCTTCTTTACCGTAATGCTCTAACCGCCTTTGCCAGTTAGAACCAAGATAGTAAAATCTTAAGCTGTCCTCTTCTTTTTTATAAAGAGAGAGTAATTCGTTTTTTAAATGTTCCCATTGAGCTGGATCTACCTGGCATTCAAAAACTGAATTCTGAACTCGTAAACCAAAATCCAAGCAAGTTTCAGCAACTTTTCTCAATCTTTTTTTCCCACTTAAAGTTTTTGTACATACATCATAACTCACAACCACTAACATTTTTCAAACTCCAATTTATTTTAGATAGAACGGAGGGTATTCTTCAATATCACCGCGAATGTAGCGTGCTAGCAATTGCGCCTGAATATGAGGCAATAGGCCAATTGTCATTTTTTCATCAAGAAAAGGATGAGTGATTTCTTCTTGCTTCCGTTTTTGATAAGCCGTTAACAATGCTTTGCGTGCTTCATCAGACATTCTCACCTCGCCGGACTCTCTGATTTCAAAATCTTTTTTAGTCACTTGTTTAAGATTTATTAGGTTCAGCATTATTCTATCGCCAAGGTAAGCACGGAATTCCTCCATAACATCTAAGGCAAGACTCGGGCGGCCCGGTCTTAATTGATGAAGGAAGCCTACTTGCGGATCAAGCCCGACAGTTTCTAATGCAGAACGAACATCATTAACTATAATAGCATATAAAAAAGATAGAAGTGCATTAGCCGGGTCAAGCGGTGGTCTTTTAGTTCGCTGTGTAAAAACAAAATCTTCTTGTTGTGAAGTAATTAATGAAGAAAGTACTCCAAAATAAAGTAGCGCACACTCACCTTCATACCCTCTCAACTCTTCAAGCCGTTCACACCTTCCTATGTTTGATAATCTTTGACCCATAGTATCAATTGATGAAAGAATTGCTTGAAGATCTGGTGTGTCGGGATGATTACGTTGATGACGAAGTAGAAGACTTCTATAATTAGAAACCTTGGCAGCAATTATTGGCTTTGCAATTTTGAGTGATAGATATTCATCATCCGATATTGCATACTGTGCTTTACGAAGTAAAACATTTCCATGCTGCGCTCCGTAAACCCGTGCAAGAAATTTTCCGTTTTCGGACAAGTAGCTTATTCCAACATTATTCTCTGCACAATAAGCCATAAGAGGAGGCGTTAATGGTTTGAAGCCAAAGCAAACTATATTTTCGATCGAATGTGTTGGTGCTTGAAAAACTTTTTCACCGTTAACCTCAACAACAAAAGTTTCCCGCTCTTTACGCACGTATGCATCGTCCGATGTAATATAAAGTGTGTTCAAATGTTTTTTCATTGCGAGTATAATCCTTTTATGTAATTGTTCAGTTTACGAATATTCATCGCTTTGGGTTTGCAGATATCGTATAGCGAACAGTTTTTGCATTTGGTGCTGTATGCAGCCAATGGAATTTTTTTTGTTGAAATAATCTCTCTAGCCAATGCTATTATGCACTCTGTTTGAGAACGCAATTCTTTATCAATCTCAATAATATTTCTCCGCCTAATTTTACCATAGAAAAAGACCCCTCTACTTATTTCTGATTTAAGCATTTCTTCAAGACAAAAAACTTGGGCACACAATTGAGCTTTGTCACTAATATCATCTTTTGGTTCGCCCGATTTAAATTCTACCGGCATTATTTCTTGACCGGATTTTAACTCACGAAATTCTACAACATCGCATTTGCCGGTTAATCCATACTTATAAGAATGAATTCGAAGTCCTCTAACTGTTTTTACAATACCGCGAGTTTCGTAAGTATCTGTATCAACTTTTTCATGAAGAATATTGCCGCGTGTCGTAAAAAGATTTTCACGCCATACATCATCAACGTGTATTAATCCACATTGGCGAGGGCAGTACACGTAATGCTGCAGTGCGCTTATCATTATAAAATCATCTTCGGAATACGCGTTGCTCACTTTGACTCATCCTCCAGTCCCTTCTCTAAACTTGTCCCAATGTTTTCTATCGGGAAAGAGAAGATGGGATTTGAATTCTTTGTTTAGTAATTCAAGTGCTTTGTTTAAATTGTTTTCTATCAGTTCGTTTTTAAATCGTACGACTCTTATTCCAAGCGTATTGATGACTTCTGTTCTTAGTGCATCATATTCTTTTTGTCTTTTATGATATCCGCCATCTATTTCTATAACTAACTTTTCTTCATGACAATAAAAGTCAGCTATAAAAAAGGTTTCTTTGCCGAGTAAATCAAAATAAATTGGAAATTGTCTATTGATTTTTTTGCCCATGAATTTTCTGTTACGAACAGCTTCCCAAAATATTTTTTCTGCAGTTGTAGAGTTTTTACGAAGTTCTCTGCAAAGTGCAATAGCTACTGCTCTTAACTTAGGTTTTGAATTTAAACTCATTTCTGTCCGTCTCCATGACTCACCCTAAATCCCTCTCTTAAAAGAGAGGGACTTTTAAAAGCCCTTCTCTCTGGAGAGAAGGGTTTGGGATGAGTAGATATTAAATATTGATTACACAAATCATCCCCTCAATATAAATTCACTGAGTATATTCTGTGCATATGCAACATCGATAATCTTAACTATTTCAGAAAAAATTTCCTCATCGAGAAATAATAAAATCACTTACTTTTTACCTCTATCAATCTGGCGTTTCTGTTTCTCAGATAGCGATTTATAATTTTGGCTTGTTACAACCTTTCTGCCGGATTTCTTTTCCAATTCTTTACGTGCATTACCAGCAACTGTTCCACCTTCAATTGCGGCTCTTTCGTTTTCCGGAAGTCCTTGTGCGTTTTTATTGCGCACAATTTCTGTTGTCGAAGCTTCACCGAGCATTGTAAAAATCAATTCGAGATCAGTCATGTGGTCACGGAGATTTTCTTGAGGTTTTGTTAATCCTTTGTGCTTTTTATAATCTGCTGGAGTTAAACCAAAAGTTGCTTTGCTTATTTCAGTTGTAAGTATTGCATATTCTTTTCCTTCTTTCACTCCGCGTTTTTTCCATTCGTTGGTAAGTTCATCGCGAACTGCAATACCGCGAACACGTTTTTCGATCCACTCATTGCTGTAACCTTTTGCTTTGTAGATTTCTCTCATCCGTTGTTGAGCAAGTTCAGGATTTTCTATTTCCTCCAATCTTTCGTAGCCTACTTTTGCCAGCCAGCGTTTAAAAGGTTCTGCTTTGGGTGAAGGAATGGATTGGATTAATCTCATAAGAGTCTCTGCATCAGCAACGTCAGTAAGATATTTTTTTCCATCTTCCGATTCCAATTTCAGTTGTCCGATTTTTTCGGACAACTGGTCAAACCCTTCAATAAATAACTTTTTCTTTAAGTCGCTCCAATATTTCCTAGGACGGTGACTTTCAGTTAATACCTCTATTATATCAATAACAGAGAAATACCATTTCTGTTCTTCTTCGTTCCAGACAGAACGAATTTTCTTACTCTCAAAAAATTTTATGTTGGGCATAATATTTCCTTTCTAAGAATTAATGGAATCATCCTACATCAACAATCTTGAAAGTTTCCGGGAATGTTTTTCCGTCGAGAAGAATTTCGTAATTGGGAAATTCGCGAGCGGGCGTATCTACTAATTTATTGTGAGTAACTCTTTTAAATAGTTCGTGGGCTGGTTTGTTGCCGAGAGCCGAATCCTTATGATTGAAAACAACTAATTTTCTTGTGTTCATTTCTCCACGAGCAGCAGAACGGTCGTGTTCAAACATATTTTGCATTGCATCGAAGAATAAATTCAAATCTTCTTTATTAAAACCAGTTTTATTTGCAAGATGAGCAGAGATAAAACCATGGCAGCGGTATAAACCATAAGGAACTGTGTATTTGCGTCCCATCGTTCTATTATCACCGCTTTGTTTTTCAGCTTCTGCTTCAGTTGCAACCGCCATTCTGGTTATGCTATGTTCAAGTGCAACGATTGGATCAACCGAGCGTGCAAATGTTAATTGAATCGGACCGCGAACTTGCCCGGCATTCTTACCGGTTGACATCACAGCCCCGAACGTTCTGATATCATAATAATTTTTACACATCCATATTCGTGCTGCCTCGGTTTTATCTCCTTTCTCTTTATTCTTAACTTCATCATCTTCGTGAGCCTTATCTATCAGGCTATTTAACACAGCTTTTTCTTTTATAAAAATATCGAAAGGCGATTTTTCTTCTTTAGTAATTAAAACGAAGTTCCTCACCTTTCGTTTGATACAAACATCCGTTACTAAACCGTGACCGGTTTCTGCATCTAATCGTGGTAAATTTCCAGCATCGGGGTCGCCATTGGGGTTGCCGTCTTTTACATCGAAGTAAAAAACAAAGTCATAACGATTTTTGATTGTTTCCATTTTAATTCTCCTTTATTTGATTGTTTGATTGATCTTCGTTTTTGTGTGATTTGCTCGTAAAGAAATCTTGCCGCTGATGATAATAGCCAATCGCAAAACCAGCTTGTTCATTCAGTGATAGATTTGTTGGGAATGATTTTACATCTGATAAAATTTCTCCAATTAGTTTTTCGAAATAAATTTTTCTGCCTTCACTAAGTTTTTTTAGGTGAGAATTTTTTAAACTCAGCAAGCGAGGGAATACAGTTACTGGACTACTTGAAGCTGCACCATAATATCGATCTCGAATGGTTACATTTATTCCCGGATTTGCTTCTTCCTGAATTTTTTCCAGTGTTGCAAATAAACGACCAATTCGATATGCAACATCTGTATTGTTTGTGTCGAGTGACATGGTTATCTCCTTTTGATTTAGTTTTTGAATTCTGTTTTTTCTATTTAAGCAAGCTTTTAGAATTGATGCGCGGGCACGGTTAACGTTCTGTTCTGCTCTTATTCTTCTTATGCACTGATACATTAAAGTTTGCGGATATGGCGTTCCATCAATAATGCTTTCAATCACATTTCCAGCAAGGTTTGGTGGAACATTATCCATTTTGTAAGCAAGGGCTGTTGAGGAGAGTATTTGATAGAGAGAAAGATATTTTTGTTCTTTCGGTCCGTGGACTATTTCAAAATCCTCAAAATGTTGTTTTATATTTTTACCAAAATCTTCAACCGATGGCGCTTTCCAGAAGCGAACAGATATTCGCGCAGCATTTGGCGCCAGCCCTAAAACATAAAAATGATCAGTTTTTTGGTTAACGAATTGTCCGGTATGGATCGATTCAATAAATGTTTTAATTTTATTTACGCCGGCATCGGGATCGTCTTGTTCTGTTTTTTGCATTGCGATTACCCAAGGGAAAATTTCTTCGGGATTTATTTCTTCAGTTTTCTTTTCTGCCCAGAAGACAATAGTGGAATCTGCAATTGTAATTTTATTGTGTGAATCCTTTCCCAAGAGAATATTTAATGCTGTTGTATAAGCAAAGGCGGCACCTTTACTAACCGGTGAATTATAGTTTTGTTTTTTCCCATAAGAACTATAAGCGGCTAAATTATAAGAAACCAAAGCGCCTCCTTGAGTATTTCCCCCACGAACACCTTTAATTGTCGGATGTAAGCGAGCGATATTTCCTTTTTCACCGGTAATCAAACATATTCCATCTACCAACTCCGTATTATCAATCTGCATTATTTTTCTGATTTCGTCACAAACGCAAGAATGATTTTCTTCATCAATTTTAAAGACGACGAATGGATTTTCCTCTAATATCTTCTGCCATAATTCAGTGCTATAATTTTGCTCGATATGTTTCAATGGTTCGCTATTTAGAAATTTTAGTAATGCTTTTGCAGATGGGGTAGAATCCAAATCTATTTCATTTTCAATTCTTTCTTTGAACAACTTAAACCTTTCTTCAATATCGTCTCGGTTTCTTGGATTAGCTCCTAAAGCATATTCAAGATTATCCCACAACAAATTTGCTTGTTTACCGACAGTTCGTTTAACAGCTAAAGGGACAAGAAAACTTTTAGCTCTTTTTATTCTTCCTTCGCCTTCGCGCGTATCTTCAATTGTTATGAATTTACTCTCTCTATTTATAACAATCCTAAATGGAATTGCTTTCCATTCCCACCCTTCTGGCGCGATAAAGCTATTTGGCTCGGACGCTTTTCTATTATAATATTCATACAATACTTGTAGTATCATCTTCTTATCTCCTCGCTTGTTATTGGCGGAAAATTTACGATGCCATTTTCAATCTTTGCTTTGAAGAACATCGGTTTAGGGTCATTTAAATCGGTAAAGTCCATATCATAAAGCATAAAGCCAAGTTCTCTTGTTTCATCAATAGTTTTTGCTGGAGTGGTTTCAAAATCTTTAATCAATTTGAAGTTGCAGCTAAACTCACGAGTACCAAGATATGGTTGATTAAAGCATTGCCCCTTTGAAGCACGGCGTTCGAATATTGCAAGATATTTTCCCGGAGTTTCATCTTTTCTGTATAAATCTTTTTGTTCTTGCCAGCACTTAAATTCTTCAAAGTAAAATTCTTTTTCTTCCGGTTCCATTAAAAAATCGGGGATAGCTTTATGGTTGTTATTCTTTCTTTCTGAAATCGGGATGTATTCAAGCACAGCATAGAAACGATACTTCACATCTTTAAGAAAATAACCAGCTCTTTGTTGACGATTATCTTCGATGATTATTCCAGTTTTATTTGAAGCCACGGCGCCAACCTCATTTCTTCTTACAGATGTCCATTTAATTGAGTTAAGGATTTCAATTTTAGTTGGATGCCAACGGATTGCTGGTTTCCAAAAGATTGATTCAAAAACTGCGCGAACTGCTGAAGGTGTTGGGACATCATAGCTAACACGTTCGACTTTCATTTCCGGTCGTGTAAAGCAAGCGTAATCACCCTCAACTTCAAGGCAGAATGGTTTATGGTTTGTGCTGTTCATAAAAATTCTCTCCTAATTTATTTTGAAATTCCTATTTCGTGCCTAACGGCACTTCAATTTATTTAGCTAATTTTTTTTTATAAATATGTCGTCTCTAAAGAGACTTTAATTTACACGACACCATTTCCAATTATCCAATCGCTTTCATTACATAAAATTCCAAAACCAGGCTTATACAGATTTTCATCCTTCTGAATCCAATATCCATGAATATTTTCTACGTAACCGGCTTCATTAATTATATTGAAGCAATAAATCGGAATATTAACAATGTATCTCTGTAACTTTCTCAACAAACATTTAGAAGGTCCTGGGTGCTTTAATTGTTTAATCAACTGCTGATTGCTCTTACCACTTTTTTTGCTACCATACCAAACAATAATGCTGAACTGTTTTTTGTCATCAATCATATTAAACTTCTCCGCAAAAGTTCGGAATTGGAAATCAAAATCTTTAGCATCACGAACTAAATGATTATGAAAATCTGCTTCATCGAATGAATTTAGATTTGAATAAAGATATTTGAAATACTCTGCGTAAAGACTTGGAGTAAACTCAGTTTCATTAAAGTTTCTCAGAATAAATTTTCCCGCGTCTTCACATTTTCTTAAAAATCCTTGTGGCGAAGAAGTTGGCGGAACGAAAACAAAAACCTTTCCACCCTCCTTCAATTTGTTTTCTCTATTACATCTGCCGGCAGCTTGTGCTATTGAATCAAGTCCGGTCAAAGCTCTATAAACTACTGGAAAATCAATGTCAACGCCGGCTTCAACGAGTTGTGTGCTTATTACTCTTAACGGTTCGTTATTAAAAAGTTTTATTTTAATGTCAGTTATAATCTCGCTTCGCTCTTCGCCGCACATATAACCAGAAAGATGTATTGTTCCTTCCGGCATTAACTTATGTAGATGTCGGCAATCATCTCTTTTATTTACTATACAAAGAACCTGATTATGTTGTTGAAGCTTCTCGGCAATTTCATCCCAGCTTTCTGATTTATTTATTTCTTTGGGTAATATGTATTCAACTCTCTTAAAATTTTTCGAAAGCGCATCCGGGTCATCAATAATCTCCTTTACATTATTGAGACCTTCGATAACATTTGGTTCACTTCCAATTTTTCCTTTTAGGGCTGGCTGAGTAGCGCTCATTAAAAGAACTGTAGCACCAAAATGTTTAACCAATCCTTTTAGCATACTCATAATCGGTTTTAGATATTGTGTCGGAATCATTTGAGCTTCATCAAGAATGATAACGCTGTTCACAATGTTGTGCAACTTTCTACAAACAGAGGTTTTATTGCCGAACAAAGATTCGAATAATTGCACGTTTGTAGTTACGATTATCGGCGCATCCCAGTTTTCTGAAGCAAGACGATTTTTATGGTTTTCTTTTTCATGGTCAAGATTGCTATGATGTTCAACAACCTGATCTTCGCCAAATACCGATTTAAATATTTCTGCGGTTTGTTCAATGATGCTGGTGTATGGAATCGCAACAATTATTCTTTTTTTATTATGAAGCAAAGAATGATTTAAAGCAAAAGCCATTGAGGAAAGCGTTTTTCCTCCGCCGGTGGGAACTGTTAGCGAAAAAAATCCAGAGTTCAATTTTGCTTTTTCTCTACACTGATTTAGAATATCATTCCTTTTTTTATTTATTTCTCCAGATGAGTTCTTATTTGTCATATAATTATCAAATAATAATTTCAACTCTTCAAGGATTTTATATTTTACTTCACGTTTACCAATCATGTATTCTTCGGTATCAAGAAAATCAGCATCAACGAGACAAGAGAATAATATTCTGATCCAAAGATGCAGTTGTGAAGTTGATTCGTGGTTTACTCCATCTTTATAAATTTGGGGAGTTGTGGAAGGAATATTGGTATTTAGAAATTGTTTTGATTCCTCAATGTTCCTCACTTTTTCAAGATCATCAATAATCAACTTTCCATCATTATAAATTCTTTGTGCTAGTTGTGGATCCCAATCAGGCAAACCTGAATGATGCCCGCCAATCGTATAAGCTAACGCTTTAGCCATCGGCGATTTGTTGAGTCGCTCAAAAACATAAACAGCTCCAGCCGTACTGTGATTAGGTCTTCCCGAATAGCCTTCTATGTGTGCATCTTCATCATAATACCCAGTTTCTTTTCTGATGTACTTTTGCCAATCAGGATGATACTTACCGAGATCGTGTATTAATCCGATAAATTCTGCCCAATCTTCATTATGAAATTCTTTTGCAAATGATCCGGCTTTGATCGCAGTTCCGTTTAAGTGATCGCTAAGTAAATGCAGTTCTGCCCAAGAGTCATTATCAAATTGTTTTACATGCGCCACAACTTTGTTACTTGGTTTATTGGTAATCTCTTCTTGATTCATTTTACTTACACCTCCGGCTCGTAAGTCACAGTTAATTTCAAAAAAGGTATTGGTGCACAATTAAAACCAGACAAAAATTTTATTTTTAATAAAACTTGATTTCGAATGTTTCTTCTGAAGCAGGGTATTCTGTTAATTGCAACCTAATAATTTCTTTATCAACTGTAAATCAAAAATTCTTAATATCATTTTGTTCTACTATTCTTTATTTTTCAAGAGGATTCTGGAAAAAAAATCATTACACAATGAAATTTTTTGTACGAATATTACCACTTGTACTAATATTTCTCATATCTCCTACTACTAACCTTTTTCCCCAAACCGGCAACGCGCTAACTTTTTCCGAAGTAATGTTTAGACCCTTGGAAAACAACGGCGAGTTTATTGAAGTTTATAATACCTCGACAACCGAAACGATTGATCTTACTAATTACAAAATAAAATATTATACATCTACTGCCGATAATCTTGTTGGATTTATTGGAGGAATGCTTTTAGCTCCAGGGAAATTTGCTATAGTTATTGAAAATGATTATGACTGGACGAATGGTGTTTATAAAAATATAATCCCGGCTGATGCCATCGTGTTAAAAATTGCGGATAATTCTTTTGGAACATCTGGGATGGCAAACACAACAAGCAGAGATGTTAACTTAATTAATTTATCTAACCAAACTGTAGATACATATACTTATTCGGCTGATAATTCAGATGGTATTTCCGATGAAAAATATATACTTAATAAAGACAACTCTGCTGCTAATTGGAAAAACTCAACAGTATCACACGGCACTCCTGGGAAAAAGAATTCTGTTTCTCCGGTTGATTTTGATTTACGCATTACGTTTTTCGGTTATACTCCAGCTATAACTACAGCAGAAGATTCATTACATTTAACTTTTATTGTAAAAAATCTTGGAAGGCTTGCTTCAAATAATTTTTTGGTAGAATTATTTAACGATGTTAATTCCGATACATTAGGGCAACCAGCAGAAAATATTTTTTCTGGGAATTACAGTTCACTTACCAGCGGCGACTCTCTAATAATTCAAAAGTCTTTTTTCCCAATGAGTCAAGGCAGCTATCGATTTTTAGGAACAGTAACTTATGCTCAAGATGAAGTTGCTACGAATAATAAAGCATTAACAATTATTACAGTTGCAGAAAAATTATCTGCATTTAATGACATTGTGATAAACGAAATTATGTATGCACCAAGTGGAGATGAGCCGGAGTGGATTGAGATTTATAATAAATCCGGTAGAACTATCAATCTTAAGAATTGGAAAATCGGCGATGCTTCTGCGCTTGTAACAATATCTACTTCAGATTATGCTTTCAATTCAAAAGAGTATTTAGTGGTAGCCAAAGAAACAACAATTAATAATTACTATATAAACATTCCAAAGCTGCTCATAAGAGCACTTCCATCCTTTAATAATAGCGGCGATGATGTAATACTAAAAGATTTATACAATAGAAAAATTGACAGCTTAAAATATCTGCCGAGCTGGGGCGGTAGTTCTGGAAGCAAATCCCTGGAAAGAATTTCTGCAAATGCATCAAGTACTCATTCATCAAACTGGGGAACTTCAATAAGCATTAATCGAGCTACACCCGGAAAAATAAACTCACTCTCTCAAAAGGATAACGATCTTTCCATTAATTCGTTTTTTACAAATGTTACATTTGCACAGATTGGAAATGCGTTAGATATAAAAACAGAAATAGAGGACAAAGGATTACAACAAGCAAATAATTTCAGTCTCGATCTTTTTCATGATGTTAATTTTGATCAAACACCAAATCTATCAGAACTTATTAATACTACAAATTTTATTTCGCTTGGTGCTGGACAAACGGTCACACAAATTTTTTCATATCAGAATTTTCTTGTAGGCAATAATCAGTTTATAGCGGTACTTAATTTTGGTGCCGATGAATATCTTGACAACAACACCGCACACTTTAATATAGTTGGTGTTGCAAT
>Ga0194127_10006353_pt1 | contig 13469 bp, 9 predicted proteins | sample TA2KigC100mmetaG_FD_148624 | JGI IMG/M metagenome (GOLD analysis project Ga0194127, IMG submission 148624) | Freshwater microbial communities from Lake Tanganyika, Tanzania - TA2015036 Kigoma Deep Cast 100m | ecosystem: Environmental > Aquatic > Freshwater > Lake | place: Tanzania: Lake...
TTGATCCAGAGGCTAGAAGATCTTTTTGGGAGTTAATTAAAGTTTTAAAAGCTGAAGGTAAAACTATTTTACTTACAACACATTATTTGGATGAAGCGCAAGCCTTAGCGGATCGAGTAGGTGTTATAAATAATGGAAAAATTATTGAAATTGCTACGCCAGAAACTTTAGGTGGTCGAAATAACGCACCGGCGAAGGTTACCTGGCTTGAAAATGGGACTAAACAACAGTTGCTTACTAAAGACCCGACTATTGAGGTAATTAAGTTAAATCAAAAATTTGGTGGGTCAATACCAGAGCTCGAGGTATTGAGGCCTAATTTAGAGGAAATTTATCTGAAGATGATAGGTGAACTAAAATGAAAAATCTGCGAGAAACTTTGCGGATTGGTCTGCTGCGTAGTCAAATTGAACTCAAGCAATTTATGCGGCAACGTGAGTCAGTTGTCTTTACACTCTTCTTTCCAGTTATTTTGTTATTTATTTTTGGTACAGTCTTTAAAGACACTATCGCACCCGGTGTCACCTTTAGCCAGTACTTTGTGGCCGGAATGATTGCTTCTGGATTGGTCAACACTGGTTTTCAACAGCTTGCCATAACTATTCCTATGGAACGTGACGATGGCACATTAAAGAGGTTGCGTGGTACGCCGATGTCAGTTTCGTCATATTTTATTGGTAAAGCATTGTTGGTTACATTTTTAATGATTATTCAGACCGCTATGCTCTTATTCTTTGGATCTGTGGTCTTTGATTTAAATCTGCCATCTGATCTGATGCTTTGGTGGAACTTCACCTGGTTGGTTCTTTTAGGAAGTGCTTGTTCAACTATTTTAGGTATTGCTTTCTCCGTTGTGCCAAAGAGTGGTCGAAGTGCTTCAGCAGTTGTATCCCCAATAGTTATTATTTTGCAATTCTTCAGTGGCGTATTTTTCGTATTTACTTCTCTGCCATCCTTTATGCAACAACTTGCTGCAATATTTCCATTGAAATGGCTTACCCAGGGGATGAGATCGGTTTTTCTGCCGGAAGGTTTTGCGACCCAAGAGGTAGCTGGTAGTTGGGAGCTAGGAAAAACTGCGATAGTCCTATCCATCTGGTTAATACTGGGATTACTCTTTGCAGTAAAGAAATTTAAGTGGAGTAGAGAATGAGAATTAGACTTGTAACTTCTGGGGAACTCCCCGATCTATGGTGGGCGCTGAGGGTTTTGATAGAACTTGCTCAGTACCTGAGATATATGTATTCAATTTTTCTCGACTTAGCACCCATTTTAGTCAATTGGTCTGACATTTTGGAATATAGAAGGCAATTTGGACGGATACGGGCGAAAGTTTGTGCCACCTTGTCTTCCTAATCCCCCCTGCAATAAGTAACATAGTTAGCCATGAAGAGAATGGTATGGATTGTCTTTACTATTCTGGTAATTTCTTCTCTTCCCGCTTTAGCCGCGTCTCCTCCAAAAGCTGGAGCAGCATGCCCCAAAATTGGCGCTTCTCAGAATTATCAAGGTAAGAAGTTTACGTGCATTAAAAGTGGGAAAAAGCGCATCTGGGATAAGGGAACAATAATAAAAAATGCACTTCCTTCTCCAACTCCACTAGTTACACCAACACCGATGAATCCCAAGGGGAAGATTTATTCCGTGCAAATGGTGAAAGCACACTTGCCTGTCGCGCCAAAGAATGGCTACGACGATTATCGATGCTTTCTTCTTGATCCAAAAGTGAGTGAGGAATCAGTAATTCAATCAATTGAATTCATTCCGCAACGCAAAGATTATGTTCATCACGCGATTATCTTTAGAGTTTCTGAAGCAGATATTCCGGAAGCTTTAACACTCGATAGTTCTGGAACTGGTTGGCCGTGTTTCGGTGGCTCGGGTCTTGGAGGAATGTTCACTTCATTTGTAACCTCGCCTTGGATTTCTGCTTGGGCTCCTGGTCGTGGGAAGGATTTGCCACCAACGGGTTATGGAATTCCATTTAAGAAAGGCGAGCAATTCGTGCTCCAAGTTCATTACAACTTGCTTGCTGCTACTAGCGGAAAAATTGAAACCGATCAATCCAAGATCGTGATGGAAGCTGTGCCTTTGACTGAAACGAATGTGAAACCGCTCAATATCGAACTCTTCGCTGCGCCAGTCGAATTAGCTTGTCCAGAGGGAGTCACTGGGCCGCTTTGTGATCGCGCTGCAGCTGTGAAAGATTTGGCGCAGCGCACAAAAGGTGGCGCTGAACTTGAATTATTAGGTATCGCTGCTTTATGCGGAAGAAATCCTTTCTTCCCAGTACCTGATGTAGTTACCAAATGTGATCAAAAGGTTAGATCAAATTACACAATCGTTACTGCTGCTCCGCATATGCATCTCTTAGGACGCAAGTTGAAGATGACGCTCAATCCAGGGACTCCACGCGAACAGATAATTATCAACGTTGAGAAATACGACTTTGACGATCAGTCACCAATTCCACTCAAGAATCCAATAGAAGTTAAATCTGGTGACGTCATTCGGATTGAATGTACCCACGACCCCAAAGTTCGCCAGCTACTCCCCTCTCTAAAGAATTTGCCTCCTCGATACGTTACATGGGGTGAAGGTTCATCCGATGAAATGTGTCTGGGGGTTCTCTCTGTCGCTAAGTCTTAAAGCGCATTGATTCATTTGGGCGGGCCGATTACCGGGAAATCTCCACTCTCATAGTTACTTAGCCCTATGTGTTCAAGTTGTTTCGACCCAGGACTCGTTTTAGTCAATTGGTCTGACATTTTGGAAGACTGAAAGGAAGCTGGACAGACTTGGACATTATTCTTAAACCATACGGCGAAGTTAAGATAAAAATCACTACTCCCGCACCATTAAATGATGCGAATTTGCGTGGTTAAGCAAACCCAGTAAGAGCCCCTGGCTTCCCATGAGCCTAATAACGCCTAATCTGCCGACCAATCCGGGACCTCTATCCTCTGACAAAAGTGCGAACTCCGCCTACTATTCGAGAATGCCAAGAAAGCGGTGTTCATGTCTTATTCGGAAGAAGGACTAGAAGCAGCAAGGGAGGGTCGATCATGACAGTCGTCTCTACGAGAGAGCGTGACTCAGATAGAAAAACTCGAATTCACTTATCGTTTTATGACCGATCTAAATTTTTACTTTTCTTCACGCTGACCTTCCTAACTCTTGTTTGGGCCGACATGGCTGGCGAGAAGGACTTGGGGTTCTTTGATGCGCTAAGCGAGAGCGCATATCGCAGATGGTGGATTTTTCCGCTCTTTGCGATTGAATTGATTAGGCAAACCCATTTCTTGATTGCAGAGCTCGCTGCCCCCTATCACGGTTTCTGGCAGGGATACTTCGGTTTCGTTGATCGAGCACTTCATCGATTAAGCGATTGGACCCGTTTTAGGCTATCCCGAGTAATTAAGTGGTTGGTCTTTGTCACCCTACTGTCAATCGTTCTTGGCGCCATCTACAAAGAAACTCCGGTCCGTGCGCTATTTTTCGCCCCTCGCGCACTGTGGAGTGCTCTCCCGGTTATCGCCCAACTAAGTTTCGCAGTCGTATTCATCATTATTCAGTTTGTTGCAATTTTCTGGTTTCTGAGTCGCGGCGGTATCGATACCTATTTTCCGGATGACATTAAGACTCGTTTCTCTGATGTCTGGGGCCAAGACCATGTTCTCGCTAGGATCAAGGAGAATCTCGTATTTTTAGAAAATCCCGAGAGTATTGAAAAGCTTGGGGGCTACGTACCCGGTGGAATTCTTCTTTGGGGCCCTCCCGGAACAGGCAAGACACTAATGGCAGAGTCAATGGCCGGCGAAACGGGAAAGCCATTCGTGTTTGTTGATCCTGGTGCATTCAACAACATGTTCTTCGGAATTGGAATCCTGAAAGTTAAAGGCCTTTTCAGAAAACTTCGCAAATTAGCTCTTAGGTATGGCGGAGTTGTTGTCTTCTTCGATGAGGCAGATGCTCTGGGTAATCGCGGCATAATGTCGGGTCGGCCCCCTGGTTCGTACGCAAGTTCTTTTTTAAGCTCCAATAATTGCCATGGCTACTCATATCTTGCTCCTGAGACGCAATCATTTCTCGTAAGGGAGGCATTGATCAGCAGCCGCACGCGGAGAGGTGAAACTGATTCAAAGCCAACAGCGATAAATCGCTTCATGATGGGTGCGGGAGGCGGTGGCGCAGGCATGGGAACCTTGCAGGCGCTTTTGACAGAATTGTCTGGACTGAAGAAACCGCGTGGTTTTTTCAATCGCATTGTCCGGCGCACTCTCGGAATGCGACCTAAGAATCCTCCAAAGTACCGAATACTCGTGGTTATGGCGACAAATATGCCTGAGTCACTCGATGAGGCGCTACTTCGCCCCGGACGTATAGATCGAATGTATCGCGTGGGGTATCCAAGCAAGGCGGGACGAATCCGAACCTACGAGGGTTATCTTGAGAAAATTTCTCATGATCTAAGTAAAGAAGAAGTTGAAAAATTGGCAATCATTACTCCCTACGCAACTGGCGCAACTATCAAGGACTTGGTTAATGAATCCCTGATCATGGCAATTCGGAATTCGCGAACAAGTGTTACTTGGAGTGATGTGCTAAAGGCAAAGCAACTAAAACAACTAGGGCCTTCGGAAGATGTCGAGTACATTGAACGCGAGCGTCATGCCACCGCAATTCACGAGGCCTGTCATGCTGTTATGGCCTACAGAGTAAGACGACATCTGGAAATCGACATTGCTACGATAGAAAAAGGGGCGGAGTATCTAGGCATGGTTGCCTCCATTCCGCCCGATGATCAATTCACACATTGGAAGCGCGAGTACGAGGCGGACATCTTGGTCTCTATTGCATCCCTATCCGGAGAGCGACTCTTTTTCGATGACGACAATTCTTCGGGAGTTTCTGGAGATCTTGAATCTGCCACAACAATTGCGGGTTTGATGGAAGGTTATTGGGGTATGGGATCAACGGTCTCCTCCTACGCATCAGGCCGAAGAATGGATTTGGGCGCCCCAGGGGGAGGAAAACCTAATGACAACAAGATTGAAATGCGCCGAGCACTAGCGGATCGAATTGAAGATAATCTCTCCTCTCTCTTGTCAAAGGCAGAGTCCCTGCTTCGTGAAAACCGATTTGAAGTGCTTGCAGTGGCGCATGCGTTAGAAACGCACAAAACCCTCTCTGGAAATGATGTTCACGCAGTAATCGAGCGGCGAACTGGAGATGTCGTTCGTGGTCAACTCTATTCGTCATCTATCAATATAGACGCGATCGAAAAGTATCACTTATCTGCTCTACAGGCTCACCGCGAACACCGAAAGCCAGACCTTCCACTACCAGTCCTGGAGTAGAGCTTGCGCTGCAGCGTAATGCAATCGTAGTCAAGTGGCTCCTCTACTTAATGATCTGCCTTCATAGAATCTTGAGCGTGCAAAATATGTTGTGAAGACTCTTTTTCGCCTAAGGCAGAGTCTCTCAGCTTCGACTTGGATATCGATTACTTTGTCCATATCGGAGGTCACAGCACTTTTGATCACGTGCTGGGAGCGACGCCACAGAAACAATTCGCTCGTGATAGCAAGTTTGGCAGCACGGTAGTTAACGTCGCTCTCTACTATAGGCAGCGATGTCAGCGATCTGATTTATCCCCTAAAGGTTCTTTGAGAAAATTTTGTGCACTTCTGAATTCGCTATAGTACTCAGTGTTCCAAATACCAGCCTTGGATTCGAAAAAAGTTCCTTCAATGGCCCCATCTCCTTTTAAGAACTTGATTGCTGACTCAGTTTCAGTAATCACCCCTGGAAGCTGTTCTCTCCTGTCTTCGACTAGGCAGCCTTGATTCTTACTCATCTCAATGTAAATCGCCAAGTCATTCGTCAAAACCTGCACAACAGTCATGGCAATTTCCTGAACCAAGGAGGCTCGATTCGAATCTTGAGGAAGGGCCACATATTCTTTTACGAGATCACGATAATTATTCCAATTAGCACGACCCGTCACTTCCTTCATTGTAATAAAACTTTTTAGAGCGCTGCACTCAGCCTCAGCGCGAGAGGGTTTTCCAAACGGACTGAAGAGGGCGCTTGCCCAGATTGACGCCACCGCCAATGAGAGTGTAATCGGAGCCAATATCCAAAGCGTTGGGCGGGTCTTTTGCACGCGAGCAGACTATCTCAGTTCTGAGAGAGGGGCACCACGAGAGTTCAGACTTAGCGCCACGATGTTAGATGAGACTGTGCAGATTAAGTGCAGATTGAGTAGGTGTAGTGGGCGCTGAGGGTTTTGATAGAACTTGCTCAGTACCTGAGCCATATATATTCAATTTTTCTTGACTTAGCACCCATTTTAGTCAATTGGTCTGACATTTTGGAATAGGGAAGGAAATTTGGACGGTTATAAGCGAAGTCCCACCTTGCCCGGTCGAATTATCTTGCAAGGCAAAGCACCCCAGCATTTACACGAGCCGCCTCATTAGAATCTTGCCATGGGCACAAGTCAAGGTGATGCCAGGTGGATGTCGCAATTCATGGCATCGAGACGAACCACTAGAGACTTTTTACCAATACCTGTCCCCCACGAAATTTTGATGCAAATCCTTACGGACTCTTTGACTGCTCCAAGTTGGTCAAACACTAGACCATTTAAAATAGCAATAGCAACGGGCGAAGTGAGAGATCAGATCAGCAATGAATTCCTATCACGCTGGTCGGTCTTGTCAGCAATTATGCGCAAGGGAATAAAAAACAAGTTACGGCTTCTTTACTCTCGCTACGGCTTGCCTACAAGTAATAGAACAATTGTAAAACCCTACGTAGCAGAGCTTAGACCAAGAGCAGAGAGAGTTGGCAAAGAGCTTTATGAATTGTGTGGTATCAAACGTGGCGATCGTGCAGCCCGAGATAAGCAATGGGGAAAAAACTATACATTTTTTGGCGCACCAGTTGAGTTATTCATTTATATCCATAAGAGTCTTCATATTTATGCTGCTTCTGATGCTGGCTTAATGATGCAAAACTTAATGTTATCTGCGCACGCTCATGGTTTAGGAACCTGTGCACAAGGAGCTGTGAATATTTGGGATGACGTAATTCGGAGAGAATTTAATATACCAAAAAACTACCGACTTCTATGCGGCCTTGCAATCGGATATCAAAGTAATGATCCAGTTAATTCCTTTAGCGCTCATAGGCTTGATGTTCATGAAATAATTGTGATGCCAAAAAATAAGACAGAAGTTGAATGAACCCGTGTTATCAAGATTTATGATGCGTTCGCCTGCGTGGGCGCTGAGGGTTTTGAACCCCCGACCTACTCGGTGTAAACGAGCCGCTCTACCGCTGAGCTAAGCGCCCTTTTTTGAACTTCTTGAAGCGAGTGCGAAGTCTATAACGAAGCCAAAGCTGCTTTGTAATCGAGGATATTTCTCGCCTCTGCTGGGCTATTTACTACGCTCCAGCGCAAAATTCCTTGCTTATCGATGATGAAGGTTCCGCGAAGGGCAAGTCCACGCTCAGAATTGAAGACTCCATATTTTTCTGCAGTTGCACCATGTGGCCAGAAATCAGAGAGAAGCGGGAACTTATAGCCTTCTTTTTCGGCAAACACTTTCTGAGTGAACATCGCATCACATGAGATAGCAAGGAGTTGGACTTTATCGTTTTGGAAGACAGAGAGATCGTCGCGTAGCGCACAAAGTTCGCCGGTACATGTTCCAGTAAAAGCAAATGGAAAGAAAACAACTACGACATTCTTATTGCCACGAAATGATGAGAGCTTTACTTTCTCGCCATTCTGATCGACAAGTTCAAAGTCTGGAGCTTCTTGGCCAACTTGGAGCGTCATTTCTTTCCTATCTTCCGGGCAACAAGTCTTGTTGCGATCCAGTCCTTCGATGCTTGAAATGTGGAGGTCAAACTAAGCCCTGCTGTTGGTGCTGAGTCTTGAATATCACTTGGCTCAACATGACCATCTCTTCCAACCTTCGGTGTAAGTAACCAAACTTGACCACCTTCTGTTAGATAAGTGAGACAGTCAACTAGTTCATCAACGAGGTCACCATCATCTTCGCGCCACCATGTAATGACGGCATCTACAACTTCTTGGGAGTTTTCACCAACGAGAGCGTTTCCAGAAACTTTTGAAACTTCCTCACTGATTGAGCTATCGCAATCATCGCTAAAGCCACGCTGGAGAACTAGAAATCCTGATTCAATTCCCATCCGGGCTGCAATGCCCGACCCCGCAGGGGTACTCAATGGATTCTCCTTTTCATCTCCTTAGCTCTTGCGAGCAGTTGCGAGTGAGATAAGTCCACCCTCTGAGAAGCAGATATGCAACTCTTGGGCAGATTCGAGCCTCTGATTTCGCGCCAAACGCCCTTAGACGGAAAGATAGGGGCGTGAGCGTAGATCAGCCGAACTCAATTCAAGACCTCCACCTCTCTCAGCTGGTCGACTCCAATCCCGATGAAACGGCCGAATGGCACCAATCTTTCGATGCCCTAATTAAGCATGCAGGTCCGCAGCGAGCCCGCTATCTAATGCTCTCGCTACTTAAAGAGGCACACGAAAAAGGTTTAGACCTTCCAAATCTCCGTCTTACCGATTACATGAACACGATTCCTCCGAGTTCAGAACCCGCATTTCCTGGTGATGAATTCTTAGAGCGTCGAATCCGTGCTTACATTCGATGGAATGCAGCGATTATGGTGCATCGCGCTCAACGCCCTGGAGTTGGCGTTGGTGGACATATTTCAACCTTTGCATCCTCAGCATCACTTTATGAAGTGGGCTTCAATCATTTCTTCCGTGGAAAAGATCATCCAGGTGGCGGCGATCAAATTTTCTATCAAGGACATGCATCACCTGGAATTTATGCACGCGCATTTCTTGAAGGAAGATTGACCGAGCACCAATTAGATGGTTTCCGCCAGGAACTTTCGCATCCTGGTGGCGGACTCTCTTCGTATCCGCATCCAAGATTGATGCCCGAGTTCTGGGAATTCCCTACAGTTTCTATGGGACTTGGTCCGATAAATGCAGTTTATCAAGCACGCTTTAATCGATATTTACTAAATCGTGGAATTAAAGATACTTCTGAGCAACGCGTCTGGGCTTTTCTTGGCGATGGTGAGATGGATGAACCAGAATCAGTAAGCGCGCTAACTCTCGCGGCCCGTGAGAACTTAGATAACTTAACCTTCATCGTAAATTGCAACCTACAGCGACTTGATGGACCAGTCCGTGGAAATGGAAAGATCGTTCAAGAACTTGAGGCTCTCTTTACCGGAGCCGGTTGGAATGTAATTAAGGTGATTTGGGGCCGTGAGTGGGATCCACTATTTGCGATGGATAATGAAGGTGCGCTCGTTGATCTGATGAATAACACCCCAGATGGTGATTTCCAAACTTTCAAAGCAGAGAGCGGCAAATTCGTCCGCGACAATTTCTTTGGCAAAGATCCGCGCACAGCGGCTATGGTCGCAAATTGGAGCGATGACGATATTTGGAATCTCAAGCGCGGTGGCCATGATTATCAGAAGCTTTATGCGGCTTATCGTTCAGCAACTGAACATAAAGGCCGCCCTACAGTCATTCTTGCGAAGACCATCAAGGGCTGGACTCTCGGTTCGCACTTTGAGGGCAGAAATGCAACTCACCAGATGAAGAAGTTAAAGAAAGATGACTTGATTGCGCTACGCGATCGTCTCTATCTTGAGATTCCAGATGAAAAGCTAGATGAGAAGTTGCCACCTTATTTCACTCCTGGCCCAGATTCTCCCGAGCATAAGTACATGCTTGAGCGACGCCAAGAACTCGGTGGATCACTTCCAAAGCGGAGAAAACATTCACGCCCACTTCCAACCCCGACTGATTCGCACTTTGAAGTTGCAATGCGCGGCTCAGGTAATCAAGAAGTCGCAACAACTATGGCTTTTGTTCGGTTACTTAAAGACTTAGCCAAGGATGAGGGAATTGGCGCGCGAATAGTGCCAATTATTCCTGATGAAGCGCGCACCTTTGGAATGGATTCACTCTTCCCAACGATGAAGATTTATTCTCCTCACGGCCAGACCTACACCGCTGTCGATCGTGAATTAGTTCTCTCATATAAGGAATCAAAGTCCGGCGTTATTTTGCATGAAGGAATCAATGAAGCCGGTTCGACTGCATCATTTACTGCCGTAGGTACTTCTTATTCAACCCACGATGAACCGATGATTCCGGTCTACATCTTCTATTCGATGTTTGGCTTCCAGCGCACCGGCGATGCGTTCTGGGCCGCTGCCGATCAGATGGCGCGTGGATTTGTAATGGGGGCGACCGCTGGACGGACAACACTTAATGGTGAGGGATTACAACATCAAGATGGCCACTCACATCTCTTAGCTTCAACTAATCCAGCTGTTGTCGCGTATGACCCAGCATTCGCATTTGAAGTTGGACATATCGTTAAAGATGGACTTCGCCGCATGTATGGTGAGGCGAGTGAAAATATTCTTTACTATCTAACTGTTTACAACGAGCCATACCTGCAACCAGAAGCGCCAAAGAATCTAGATGTCGAAGGTTTGCTACGAGGCCTATATCTCTACTCACCTTCATCAAAGAAGGGCAAACGCAAGCGCCGGGCCAACATTCTTGCCTCTGGAATAGCGGTAAATGCTGCTTTGAAGGCGCAGAAGCTACTTGATTCGGATTGGGGAATTCAAGCGAATGTTTGGAGCGTGACTTCATGGAATGAACTTCGCCGTGATGGTCTTGCCGTTGATCGCCACAATCTTCTTAATCCAAAAGATAAGAAAAGCGCATACTTAAGTGAGAAGTTGAAGGATTTTGATGGCAGCGTCCTTGCCGTAAGTGATTACATGCGCACAGTCCAAGATCAAATCGCGCCTTGGATTCCTAATGGATTTTCATCTCTTGGAACAGATGGCTTTGGTCTATCTGATACTCGCGGTGCGCTCCGTCGCCACTTTAAGATCGATGGCGAATCAATAACTGTGGGAGTGTTAGCTCAGCTCGCAAACGAAGGAAAGATTTCGGTAGCTAAAGTACAAGCCGCTCTTGATAAGTATCGGCTAAATGATGTGAGCGCCGCTGATCCTGGAAATACTGAAGGAACTGGATGATCGGTCGCTTTCCGATCCTAGACATCTCCCCTGTTACTTACTTCGGGGGCGAGTTGATAGGCGCGAAAGCGATTCCAAATGAGCGTCTCACTATCGGCGCAACCATTATTCGTGAAGGCCATGATTCCTTCGAAGCCTTTGCCGTATTAGTCGATTCAAAAGGTAAAGAGTCAGCTCGCGTTGCTATGCGCGAGATTTGGCCTAAATCCAATCGCTTTGAAGCATATGTATCTCCTGATCGAGTTGGAAGTTGGAGTTTCTTCATCGAAGTTAGCGCTGACAATCCGGGTGAATTTAAGAAGAAGTTAGTTTCCAAGAGCGAGAGCTATCCAATAAAAGTAGAGCGAGAGCGAGCTTTAGTTGGTAGCTGGTATGAGTTTTTTCCAAGAAGTGAAGGTGCGGTTAAGAATGCAGATGGCTCAATAACTTCCGGCACATTTAAGAGCGCTGCAAAGCGAATACCTGCAATTGCTGAGATGGGCTTTGATGTTCTCTATATTCCCCCAATCCACCCGATTGGATATTCACATAGAAAAGGGCGAAATAACACGCTAGTTGCAGGTCCAAATGACCCGGGAGTGCCTTGGGGAATTGGAAATGATGCTGGTGGTCATGATGCGATAAATCCAGATCTTGGAACGATGAAGGACTTTGAGGAGTTCTTAAAGGTAGCAAAGAAGAACGATATTGAGGTTGCACTTGATCTCGCGCTGCAATGCTCACCTAATCACCCTTGGGTAAAAAGTAATCCCGAGTGGTTTACAAAGCGAGAAGATGGCTCGATTGCTTATGCTGAAAATCCACCCAAGAAGTATGAAGATATCTACCCCATAAATTTCGATAACAAGTATGAGACTCTCTTTGCTGAAATTTATCGAATCGTCAGATTCTGGATTGATAAGGGAATCTCAATCTTTCGGGTTGATAACCCGCACACAAAGCCGGTTCATTTCTGGCAAGAGTTAATCCAAAGAGTAAATAATGAATACCCAGATGTAGTTTTCTTATCAGAAGCGTTCACCAATCCACCGATGATGCATGCTCTTGGTAAGGCTGGATTTCAACAGTCTTATACATACTTCACCTGGCGCGTTACAAAACAAGAGCTAATGGATTATGGAAAGGAAGTTGCACAGCATACGAGCACATTCTTTCGACCAAACTTCTGGGTAAATACCCCAGACATCCTTCCTTTTCACCTACAGAGTGGAAACCCTGCCGTATTTGCCCTCCGCGCCGTTCTTGCCGCAACGCTCTCTCCATCATGGGGAATGTATGCCGGCTATGAACTCTATGAACACCTACCGATTGCGGAAGGGAAAGAGGAATACCGCGATAGTGAGAAGTATGAAATAAAGGTTAGAGATTGGGAAGGTGCCGCCCGCAAAGGTTTAACCCTCGCTCCATTTATTACCCAGCTAAATGAGATTCGGAGAAAAAATCCAGCTCTCCAGCGCCTTCGAAATCTTCACTTTCACCCAAGCGACTCTGATCAAGTAATCGCCTATTCAAAACGTGAAGGCGATAACTTGATACTTGTAGTTGTGAATCTCGATGGTCTTCACGCTCAAGAAAGCACTATTCATTGGGATATGTGGGCACTTGGGTTAAGCGGTGAGAGCTTTGAAGTGCTTGATCTGCTTGATAAGAAGTCTTATACGTGGTCGCCGCACACTTATGTGAAGCTCGACCCGGCTCGCCCATCCGGAAAAGTCGCGCATATCTGCCGTGTAAAGCTTTGATGTTAGAACTAATTCGTCGGCTCTTTGGAACAAGGGCAAAGTTCCAAAATCCACCCCCGGGTTACTTAAATCCCCACTCAACTCTTGGTGAATTAGATCTTTATCTAATAACTGAAGGTAGGCATGAGAAATTGTGGAGCGCACTTGGGGCTCACGTTAGACGTGATGCAAATGGCGCTCTTATTGGAACCGCATTTTCGGTTTGGGCTCCGAATGCAAAAAACGTGAGCCTGATTGCCGACCACAATTTTTGGGATCGAAAGACAAATCCGATGATTCCACTTGGCTCTAATGGACTATGGGAAATCTTTATTCCTGATGTTGGTCCCGGGCTTCGATACAAATTCGCAATTCAAGGTCGAGATGGAAGATGGATCGATCATGCCGATCCTCTAGCCCGACAGACTGAGTTGCCCCCAGCAACTGCATCGATCGTCAATGAATCAGAATTTACTTGGAGCGATACTTCTTGGCTTGAAAGTCGCAAAAGCTATGAGCCATGGCGATCTCCCGTTTCAATTTATGAGGTCCACCTTGGTTCATGGCGACCAGGCCTTGATTACCGCGAGTTAGCTAAACAATTAGG
>Ga0194127_10006354_pt1 | contig 13469 bp, 11 predicted proteins | sample TA2KigC100mmetaG_FD_148624 | JGI IMG/M metagenome (GOLD analysis project Ga0194127, IMG submission 148624) | Freshwater microbial communities from Lake Tanganyika, Tanzania - TA2015036 Kigoma Deep Cast 100m | ecosystem: Environmental > Aquatic > Freshwater > Lake | place: Tanzania: Lake...
GTGCGCCCAATGTTTCTGCGACGACCATCTGGTGAGTGCGCAGAATCGCCGCGTCCTCCCAGGCACCGACACTGACGAATTGTTGCATCGCCTGGATATTGCCGCCGTCCAGTGCCCGTGCCATCGGCTCAATGGCTTTGCGTTCTATTTTTAACATCTGGCCTTGCATATACTTCAGTGACCAGTGCTGTTGTTCTTTCCGTTGAAAGTGCGGGCTGAATGTTTTGTGGAAGGCTTTCAGCTCTTTCAATAGGTTCGCGACATCGCGCGGGGCGAGATTGAAGCGCGGTTCTCTTGCCGAAGGTGGTGGTGTCGCTATCGAAACCCGCGGTGGTAGATTCATCGGTTGCTCCTGCCGAAAGGATCGGGAGCATTCTACCACAGTTTTTGAGCGTGAAGTAACGTTGTAGTAATAGTAAGCACACGCGCACACTGCCAAGCCGCCAGGAGCATCAGCGCCAAGGAGGGGGCTTGCTCCACCGCGTCGATCAACTTAGCCCAAGAGGGATCGATTTGGCGGAAACTGTTGGTGAGGCACAGCATCGGGCAGGACTCCTTTCGAAAAGGGTGGTGATTGCCTCGAAAGGATACTCGCTTTCTGTTGCTGTGTCTACCCCCCCAAGTTTTATATGCGCCCCCCCGAATTCATTCGGGGGCGTTCTCGCAAGAGCAAGTTTCTGGCGGCAGACATACCGCGTATCGGCGGTATGAATTCTCGAAATGACAGGATAGGCAATGCTCGCTAATAAACGCCGTAACGCCGAACGGCATCGGTCATCGCCTCGATGTTGCCGGGGCGCGCCGCCATAATTTGCCCGGTCGCGCGCAAAATGTATCTGCCGCCGCGCGCCGCGGCATCGAGACAGCGCCGCACCTCGACGACGACGTCCGCGGCGGAGCCATCCGCAAGGACGCGCTCGTCGAATCCGCCGAACAATGTGATGCGATGCCCGACGCGCGCTTTGGCGTCCGCCAGATCAACATCGCCGGACTTGGCGGCGGGCGTCAGTGTTTCCAGCGCGTCGGCGCCGGTATCGGCGTGCAGTTCCAGCAACCGACGCGCGCGTCCGCAATTGTGATACGAGACCAACATACCGGCGGCGTGAATCGCGTGTACCACCTCCGCGTCGTACGGCAAGATAAATTCCTGATACGCCTTCGGTGAAATGCCAAAGCCGACCCAGGTTTCGTTGTAATTGATCGTCTGGATGCCGCTTTGCGCCAGCCGCCGGATCAAACGAATTTGGCGATCGGTGATCGCGCGCATCAATTGCTTGACCCACGCGGGGCGATCGTACAAATCGGTGGCGAGGTTGTTGATGCCGCGCAACTGGCACGCTTCGTCCCACACTCCCGGCGTGACGTGATGAAAAACCGCGCGCCGCCCAACACGCTGCACCAGCGCGGTCAAACGCTCAATGGCGATTGCCGCCGGGTCCGGCATAAAACGCAATAGATCGAGGTCTCGTTCTTGCTTGAGCAAGTGCTCGAATGTTGCGCGCGCGTGATCGTCGAGCCGGTAGGTGTACGACAATTCGCCGCCGGGCGTCGTGACGGTCCGGCGGACGATCTGGTGACCGGCTGGTCGCGCGATGACTTGGCGGCGTTCGCGCCAGGTGGTGTTCGTGTCGTCGCTGGGAAATAACAGCGCGGGGAACGTGATGACTTCGCCGGGATGCTCCGTCTGCGTCAAGATCATCGGATCGAGACCCAGGTTTTCCTGAATCGCGACAATCGTCGCCAGCGGATCGTCCAGCCAAAGTTTGTACAGATCGCTGTAGGTGCGCGCGCCGGGCGTTGCTTTCAAAAGAAAAGGCAAACCCAGCCAGCAAGCCACCGGCACGCGATCGGTTGGCTCGCCGCGCAGCGCGCGCAAGAATCGGTCGTAGCTATCCATCGCTTACACTCGTGCCCAACTCTTTTGGATCAGCCGCGCGGACAGATCAATCGCGTCTTGCAAACTTGGCGTTTGCATCTGCAACAAGATGCCGCGCGTCCCGAACAACTCGACAACCTGATCCGTGTACTGTTCGAGATCGGGCATCGCGCGGTTTTCCCAATCTTGAATCCAATAGCGCATCGTCAGCGCGGTTTTGCCCGCAGCGGCGTCTTTGAGCGCGACGAGATCATTGTGCGGCAGAGCCAGGTCAATCGCGCGCAGGTTTTCGATTTCGAGGATCGTCGGAACTTGGTAGGCGATGTTGCCGCACGAATGGATCACGATTCCGCCAAACTCTTTCGAGAGGATGTTGTTGTAGTGCACGCCGAATTCGCGATAATGCTTGCGCGAGATCACCGCCAGCACGTCGTCGCTGACGCGGACGCCCAAGTCGGTTGGCATATACCAATCTTCGTGACTGAGCGCCCACAAATTCTTGATGACGCGCATTTGCGCTCGGACAAAATCAATCGTCGCTCGGGTCGTGAGTTCGAGCAAATGATGTACTTCGGCGGGATGTTCGACCAGCGCGGCGAGAAAATCGGAGTAGCCCCAGAGGTACGACGCGGTCGTCAGCGGCGAGGCGATGTTGCACGGTTGCAATGGCAACTCGGTATGCTCTTGCATATACGCGATGCGCCGCAAAATAAATTCGTTCATCCCAGAACGGTGCGGATCGGGCAACGCAAGATCGTACACCGCTTTCGGATTGGAACCGATGAGCGGTTCGATCCAGGCGTCGCTCTGGTCGTTCCAGATGCACTTGGCGCCGAACGATGCCGCGATCGCGCCCAAGCCGATCCCAGTTTTGATGTGCGCGATGCCGAAATCGCAAACCGATTCTTGTCCGCGATTGCGCTGGGTCTGGCGCATGAGATCGAGCGACCAGTTGTCCATCACGTCCTGGGTCGCGTACCATTTGCCGAACGGTTGCACGAGCAGCGGCACTGGCAACCCCGTTTTCAGTTCGTACACGCCGCGCAAAATGTTTTGTTTTTCGGTAGAAGATAACATCAGCGATAACTCCCGTGTTGCTTGCCTGCCGCGATGAATGCCAGGACGTTTTCGATTGGGATGCCTTCGTGGAAAGAATGATCGGTCGCGAGAATATAGCCGCCGCCCGGCGCGCCAATCGCCAGACATTCGATCACCGCTTGCTCGACCTGCGCGGGCGTGGCGGTTGGCATCAGCCCGGTCGCGTCCACATTGCCGATCAGGCAAAGCGCGCTGCCGTACGCCGCTTTGACTGCGCGCAGATCCATCCGCGCGGCGCGCTGCAAGTTGTTCAGCGCGGCGATACCGGTGCCGACCAGATCGGGTAGGATCGCGTTGATGTTGCCGCAACTGTGCAAGATGATCGGCGCGCCAGTCGCGCGCAACGTTTCGATTTCGCGTTTCAAGTGAGGCAGAACGAATTGACGAAAGCGCGTGGGCGCAAAGATCGTCGCGTCGTTCGATCCTTGATCGTCGTGCACGACGATGGCGTCCGCACCTTGCTCGATCAAGCGCAGTCCGCAGCGCGTCCAGAAATCCGCGGTGACGCGGAACACGTCGTTCAACAAATCAGGTTGCTCGAAGAGCGCAAGCGACATCGCTTCCAGCCCCATCAGCATCCACGCCGACGAAAACGGACCGCGAATCCCAGCGACGACAGCGATCTCTTGCTTCGCTTCGACTAACGCGTCGCGCGCAAACTCGGAGCGCCACGCCGCATCTGGATCAGGCAAGCGATCAGATAACCGATTCCAATCTTCAGCCGTTCGAATCGGGTGGCGGATTGGAAAAGCCAGGGGCCAGGAGCCCGCGCCGATTTGATAGCCGGTGCCCCATTCGTCGGTATAGCGCGCGTCGTCTTGCCATTCCCAGCGCGCAGAGGGCAGACCCATAAAGCCGCCGTCGGGCACCCAGCACGCGTCCAAACCGAGCGAGATGGACAAACGCGCGGCGAGTCGTCCATCGTAATACTTTGGAATTTGCCCCAGGCGAGTTTGATAGAGCGCGGGATGATTCACCCAATCCCAGATTGGCACGCGATCCGTCGGTTGGACGCGGAGCGCGGCGAGAAAACGCGCGCGGGGTGACATTGTTATCATCAAATTCACTCGGTATTTTATCTGTCATTTCGAGCGTAGCGAGAAATCTTATTATCGCAGTACGAGATTTCTCGGCGCGAAAAGCGCGCCTACCCAGAAACTTGACCTGTCGTGAACGACAGGTCTGAACAGTTCAAGGACGCTTAAGCGTCCTTCGGCTACTCAGCCCGAAGATTGATCTTCGGGCGATGACAGGACAAGTTTCTCGGCTCAAACATACCGCCGCGCGGTATGTCTTCTCGAAATGACAAGAAGCAGGCGTCAAATCCACTTGAGAAATCGGCTGCCGTCGGATCGTCCGCCGTAAACGTGCGCGGCGTGCGCCATCGCCAAAATATTTTGCGGCGGCACTTCGGCTTGAATGATATGCACCGAGCCGACGACGTATCCGCCGCCCGATGCCAGATCGTCAATTCTCCGCCGAACTTCCGCGCGCACATCATCCGGACTGCCCATCGGGAGAACGTGTTGCGTATCAATCCCGCCCCAAAAGCAGAGTTTGTTGCCGAACTCGCGCTTGATGCGCGCGGTGTCCATCTGCGCGGCGGAAACTTGGACTGGGTTGATCGCGTCCACACCCATCTCGATCAGATCGCCCAACGCCCACGCAATTGAGCCGCACGAGTGAAAGAGCAAGCGCGCCGCTGTGTGTGATTTGATCGCGCGAAAAATGCGCGCCTGGCGCGGCTTGATCGCCTGGCGATACGCGCGCGGGTTGATCAGCGGACCGCTTTGCATCGCGATATCGTCGCAGTGCAGAACGACGTCAACACTATCGCCCAGCGCGTCCAGCAACGGCTCGACCATCGCCACATAAATTTCAGCGGCGCGCTCGAGCAGCGCGTCGAAGAACGCGCGATTGTCGGCGGAATCGAGCAACCAGCGATCAAAGCCGCGCAGAAACTGGGTTTGATGCACGATGCCATCGGGCAAGTCCAAGCAAATCGCGCAATCCGTTTCCGCGCGCAACTTGCGCGCCGCAGAAACGATCGCGGGAATATTGACCAAACTCGCGGGCTCGGGAAAAGAATGGCGCGCCAGATCGGAAACGCGTTCGACGTTTTCCAGGGCGGGGCGAGTGACAAAGTACAAGTCGGTTGGACTCTGTGTCCACTCGTTGCCCCATTCGTCCAACTGAACGGGACGCGTCACGGACTCTGGCAAGGGGGAAGGATACGGGACAAACACGCGTCGCACATCCGAGTCGAAGAATCGCGACAGTTCTTCAGCCATGTGAGTACGTTGGCTGCGATAATGTCCGAACTTGGTTGGCGCGTTCATTCCCAGATGCGCTTTGAGTTTGTCGTATGCTTGAACGTTGATGCCCGTCGTCTTGGTTCCGCCGATGTCGAACGGGACAACATCGGGAGGACGATGATTCAGCGCGGCAAGGATTCGTTCGCGTGGAGTCATTATTCATCAAGGAAACAAGGCGCGCGTAGACCTGTGAGGTCTGGGAGACCTCACAGGTCTTGTGACGGTCTTGTGACGTCTGGTGGTCTTACTTGAGTTTCGGCGTAGCGTCCAAGAGCGATTGCAGTTTCGTATTCGCCTTGGCGGCTTCGGCGGTATAGTCGCTGCCTTCGATCGCTTTGACGATCACCGCGCCGATCGCGTCGCGCGCTTCGCTGACGGCGAGGACGGGCGGATTCCATTGCGCGTTGCCGACTTTCATCGCTTGCAGGAAGGTCGCGCCAAACTCAGGATACTTGTTGGCTTTTTTGTATTCTTCCGATTCCCACGCGGAGACGCGGCTGGTGGTGATGTTGTTCATCTGCGCTTTGAGTACCATCTCTTTGCCCAACGCCCACTGCACGAACAACCACGCGGCTTCTTTGTGCTTGGTCTTTTCGTAGATCGACAGGTGCCAGCCGCCGACGTACGGCGTTTGTCCGGCTGGTCCACCGGGCGCCATCGTGATCCCGGCTTTGTCTACGATCTTGGATTGCTTCGGGTCAACGACGTTGGCAAAGAAGACACTCGCATCCATCCACATCCCGGCTTTGCCGTTGATGAAGAGGTCTTGTCCTTGTTGCCACGAGAACGACGTCGCGCCGGGCGCGCCGTATTGTTTGTGGAGATTGCCGTACCACTTGACGGCGGCGAGGAACTTGTCGCTGTTGACGGCGGCTTTGCCGCTGGCGTCCGTCCAGTCCGCGCCAAAGCTTCGCATCAGCGAGGAGAACTGTGACGTAGACGCGGCGCCCGCTCCACGACCGACGAAGCCATAAACGCCTTCGCTCGGTTTGTGAATCGCTTTGGCGGCGGCTTCGATTTCTTCGATCGTCTTGGGCGGATACTTGACGCCCGCTTTGTCGAACAACTCTTTGTTGTACATCAGCGCGCCGAATTCGTTGTAGACCGGCAAGCCGATCAGTTTGCCGTTCGACAGTTTGGCGATGCCCAAGCCGCTGGTGGTAAAGTCTTTGAAATCGAACTTGGGATCGGTGATCTTGGGATCGTTCACCAATTTCTCGATGTCCATATACCAGCCGGCGCTTTCGTACTTGATGCCTTCCTGCGCGACCATCGAGAGGAACACATCCACGTCGCTCGTCCCGGCAGCGAATTCGACGGTGGTTTTTTGGCGGAACTGATCTTCGGGCAAGATTTCGTACGTGACGTCAATGCCCGTGAGTTCTTTGAACTTGGAAACTTCTTTGTCGACGAACTGCGTCCACGGTTGCGTCACCATCGCGACGCGCAGTTTTTCGCCCTGGCGCATTTTCCAGTTGAACGCGGCGGGCTGCGGCGCAGCCGGCGCGGTGGTCGGCGCAGGCGGCGCTTGGGTCGGTGTCGCGCAGGCAGACAGAATCACGATGCTCGCCAACGCCACGGCGACGAGAAACAAAATACGCTTGTTCATTTTTTCATCTCCTTCGATTGTTTGTCCAACAGTCCGTTGGAAATTTTTTGTCCACGTCAATGAATCCATTTCGTAAAGTCAGTGCATCCCTCCTCCTTGTGATTTAACCTTTCACCGCGCCAAGAGTCAAACCACGAACCATTTGTTTCTGGACGAACAAAATCATCACCAGCACCGGCAAGGTTACGATGGTGGCGGCGGCGTTCAGACCGCCCCAGTCAATCTGGGTGTACGAGATGAAGGAAAAGACGGCGACCGGCAACGGACGCGTCGCCTGACTCGCCAAAATCAGCGAGAACAGAAAATTGTTCCAGGAAAAAACGAAACTCAAAATCGCGCTCGCCGCAATGCCGGGCTTGGTCAGCGGCAACGCGATCTTTTCGAACACGCCCCACTCGTTGCAACCGTCAATCAGCGCGGCGTCGTGTAATTCCTGCGGCGTGTCTTCGAAGAACCCGATCATCAGCCAGATCGTCATCGGCAATGTGACAAGCAGGTGCGCGAGGATCAACGCGGCATACGAACCGATCATTTTCAGATTGGAGAACAGGATGAACCAAGGGACGAGGTACGAAATGCCCGGCATAATGCGCGCGATCAGAATCGCGGTGGCGAGCCGCTGCTGCTTAAAGCGCGCGATGCTATACGCGGCGGGCAGTCCGAAAATCAGCGCGAGCAAAGTCGCCCCCGTGCCGACGATGATACTGTTGAGGAGGAACTGGATCATCGGGTTGCGGCGAAAGACCGTGTCGAAATTTTCGAGCGTCGGCTCGAAAAGGAACAGCGGCGGAATCGCCGTGTTTTGCAGTTGGGTCTTGAACGCGCCCATGATCATCCACGCAAAGACGAAAAAGAACGGGAAGAACAAGAGCAGCAAGAGCGCGTAAAAGGCAATCGTCCGGATGGTCTTGAGGAGCGGGCGGTTGCGCCAAGAATGATGATGGCGGGGAGTCAGAGCGGTTGCGCGCATCACATCGCCTCCGATGCCGCGCGGCGCAGGCGGATGAAGAGCAAACTCGTGCCCATCACCAACAGGAAAAAGAGCATCAAGATCGCCGACGCGTAGCCCATATTAAAATAGAATAGACCTTGCGAGAACGCGTACAGGTTGAGCGTCTCGGACGCAAACGCGGGACCGCCGCGCGTGATGACGTAGATGATGTCGAACGTCTTGAGCGCGTCGATACTGCGGAACATCAGCGCGACCATGATCGTCGGGCGCAGCATTGGCAAGGTCAGATGCCACAACAATTGCGCCGAGTTCGCGCCGTCAATCACCGCCGATTCGTACGGTTCCGTCGGCAGCGCGGACAGACCTGCCAGCGCGATCAGCATGATGAACGGGGTCCACTGCCAGGTATCCACCAGGATTAGCGACCACAGTACGACGCTGCGATCGCTGAGCCACGCGACGCGCACTCCCGCCAGCGAATGCAAAATGTAATTGAGAATGCCCGTGTTGATGTCGAGGATCATCATCCAGACGAGCGCGATCGCGACGGGCGTAGCCACCATAGACATCAAGAAAATAGTGCGGAAAAAACCGCGCCCCTTGAACTCGCGATTGAAAATCAACGCCAGCGATACACCCAGCACGCATTGGATGCTCACGCCAACAATCGTGAACAAGATCGTTCGTCCAACCGCATTGATGAAACGCTCGTCGTCGGTGATCAGTTTGATGTAATTCTCAAACCAAATGAATTCGGGCAAGCCCACCGCCGTCGGCGACCATTTGGTGAAACTGAGGTAGAGCGTGTACCCGACCGGGAAAGCCATCAACGCCAGCAATACGATGACCGCCGGAGCAGGGAACACCCAACGACTCCAGCGTTCGTGCAGGTGGATTTTTCCGCGAGCGATTTTGCCCGAGGGTTTCGCGCGGATGTCAGACGCCGCCTGTCTCATCAAATGCCTCCTGCGCTAGAATTTCCGCGACCACTCTTTGGGCCAACGCTCGACCACGACTTTGGTCTGCGTGAAAAACTCGACGGCGTGTCTGCCCTGTCCGTGGAGCGTGCCGAAGAAACTATCCTTCCAGCCGCTGAACGGGAAGAATGCCATTGGCGCTGCCACGCCGATATTGATGCCGATGTTGCCCGCTTGCGCTTCATAGCGAAACTTGCGCGCCGCCGTGCCGCTGCTCGTGAACAGACTCGCCATATTGCCATAGCGACTGCGATTGATCAGCGCGAGGGCATCGTCGAGCGAGTCCACGTTGATCAGTCCCAGCACCGGCCCAAAAATTTCGGTCGCGGCGATTTCGCTCTCCGGACGTACGTCCTGCAAAATAGTTGGGCGCACAAAATAACCGCGCGCATAGCCGGGGATTTCCGGCGCGCGACCATCCACCGCGACGCGCGCGCCTTCTGCTTGTGCGCGCGTGATCAATCCTTCGATCCGCTCTTTGCTCTGGCGCGTGATCACCGGACCCATCTGCACGCCGTCGTCCAAGCCGTAGCCGACCACGCGCGTCGCGGCGGCATCGCAGATCGCATCGGTGAAAGCGCGTTTCACTTCGCCCACGGTGATCGCGAGCGACGCGGCGAGGCAACGTTGTCCCGCGCTCCCAAACGCGCTATCGGCAACGATGTTCTTGGTCATCTCCATATCCGCGTCCGGTAGAACAACAATCGGATTTTTTGCGCCGCCCTGACATTGCGCGCGCTTGCCCTGCGCGCTGGCGCGGCTGTAAATGTACTGCGCGACCGGCGTCGAGCCGACAAAACTCACGGCTTGGATCGCGGGATGATCGAGCATCGCGTCAACCGTTTGTCCCGCGCCGTTGACCAGATTCACCACGCCTTTCGGAAATCCAACTTCGTCGAGCAATCGAAAAATTTTTTGCATCGTGACCGGAACTTTTTCGGACGGCTTGACGATGTACGTGTTGCCGCACGCCAACGCGTAGGGCATAAACCAAAACGGAATCATCCCTGGAAAGTTGAACGGGCAAATCGCCGCGCACACGCCGACCGGCTGACGGATCATCGTCTCGTCAATGCCTGACGCGATGTCTTCCGAGTTGTATCCCTGCATCAAAATCGGAATGCCGCACGCCACTTCGACGTTCTCGATGATGCGGCGCATCTCACCGCGCGATTCATCGAGAGTTTTGCCACATTCGATTGTGATCGTCCGCGCCAGGTCTTCGAGGTTCGCTTCCAAAAGATTTTTGAGTTTGAAGAGGTACTGGACGCGCTCGGTGGGCGGCGTGCGCCGCCACTCCGCGAACGCGGCTTGCGCGGCTTGCGCGGCTTGATCTACTTCGCTGGCGGGCGAGAAGGGGACTTGCGCGATGACCTCGTCTGTAGCGGGATTGACGACTGCGCCAAACTCGCGCGCGGACGATTCGCGCCACGCGCGCGCGATATAGTTCAAAATCGTGGTTGGTGTGCTCACGTTGGGATTTACTCCTGGTTCGCTTTTGTCATTTCGAGACGCATCTTGAGCAGAGTCGAAGGAGAAATGACAGAGCGAGTTGTTTCACTTGGCGTCCGGGTTGGGCATCATTTGATCGCGGATAAAACGCGCGATGTCGGTGAATGCGCCGATGAATTGGCGAAGCGTGCGGCGCGTCGGCGGGAAATCGTCAAACTCGTCCGGGCGCATTCCGTCTTCGTCATACGCGCGGCGAAAATCCGCAAACTTGCGATAGAGTTCGTCAACGATCTGGGGATCGACCGGGTTTTGCATCCGGGGCAACGCTTTCACATCCGACGCATTGTACCGTTTCTGCCACAGGTACGGCGGTGAGATGACCACGTCGCCGCCGATGAATTCCGACCAGTGCATATGATTGCGAAACGCCGCAGAAAGAAGACGCAGGCGGTAGCCGCGCTCTTTGTAGATCCGGTACGCTTTTTTCATCACCGCGACGCCCGCCCATTCCAAATATCCTGGGTCGGTGATGATGTTCAATTTGTCCGCCGCGATCTTGAGCCAATCGTCCAGCCGCCCGACCATAATCGTGCTGACCGGCCCCATCGGGCGCGTGTCCTTGCCCGCTTTCTCGCGCCGCGCCAAGCCGCGCTGGACTGCCTCGCCCACCGCGATCGCTTGCGGGACGCTGAAACTCACCGTCGCGTTGATGCTCACGCCGCGATAGGTTGCTTCTTCGATTGCGACGATCCCGGCTTTCGTCGCCGGAATCTTGACGATCATATTCGGCGCGAGCGAATTGAAATGCAATGCCTGGGCGAGGATGCGTTCACTGTCGCGATAAAAACGCGGATCGGTCTGAATCGAGAGTCGTCCGTTATAGCCGCCTGATTGCTCAAAGATCGGTAAAAGCAGCGCGGCGCCGCGCGCCGAAATTTCCTCGATCAACTTCCAAGTAACTTCATCCTCCGTCGCCGTCGGTATCTCGCGGATGATCTGGGGGATGCGATCTTGCCACAGGTGCATCTCTTTCTTCAACACTTCGCCGACGATCACCGGGTTTGACGTCGCGCCGACCGCGCCGTGCGCGATGGCGTCGGTCAACTCGCCGACCGCGCACGAGTCGTTCCACAAAACGGTCGGCGTCATGCAGGTCATTTCATGCAAGGGTCCAAGGTATTGGGACATTGTCATACTCCACTGAACGCAGAAAATCCGCCATCAACCGGCACCATAATTCCGGTGACGAAACTGGCGCCGGGGCTGATCAACCAAATGAGCGTGCTGAGCAAATCGTCGGCTTCACCCATTCGCTTCATCGGGGTATGCGCGATGACCGCTTGCCCGCGCGGAGTATAGCCGCCAGTTTCAGGGTTGGTCAGCAGGAAACGCGTTTGCTTGGTGATGAAAAATCCGGGCGCAATCGCGTTCACGCGAATCTGCGGGCTGTACTCTTGCGCCATATGCACGGCAAGCCACTGCGTAAAATTCGCGACCGCGGCTTTGGCGGCGGAGTATGCCGGGATGCGCGTCAACGGGCGCACCGAATTCATCGAGGCGATATTGACGATATTGCCGTTGCCCTGCGCCGCCATTGCTTTGCCGAAAATTTGCGAGGGAATGAACGTGCCGGTAAAGTTCAGCGCAAAGACCTTGTTGACGGCATCCGGGTCGAGATCGAACAACGCGACCTCTTTGTTCGTTGACGCGGATGGATGATTTCCCCCCGCGCCGTTGACGAGCACATCAATTCGGTCCCAACGATTTCGGATTTGATCGTACGCGGCGCGCACGGATTCCGGTTGAGTGACATCGCACGCCAACGCGAAGGCGTCGCCGCCCGCGCGCGCGATTTCTTCCACGACCTGGCGCGCCTTTTCAGGATCAATGTCCAGAATCGCGATGGACGCGCCCAACTTGGCAAGTGCGACCGCCATGTTGCCGCAGAGGACGCCACCTCCGCCAGTGACGATAATTTTTAGACCGCGTGTCTCAAACATTGTATTGAGGTTAATCATTTTCTCTACCCGTCTTATTTCGCGTCAAGCCGGTTGTGTGATATAATTTCGACAGCCACCCTTGCGATGGTTCATCTTGAGCGGAGCGCAACGGAGTCGAAGGAAATCTTTGCAGGGGTGAACAGTACGGGAAACTCGCGCTGGCATCCACCCAGACTATTGTACCATTATTTTCGAACCGCGCAAGCGTGTTCCCGCCCCAGAGACGACATTCAGACGACATGACCAGCGATTCTACCCCTTCAACCGACGCGCGCTTGATGTACCATCTCGAGCGCGCGCTCAAACATCTTTACGATCCCGCCACCCTGCGCGCCAGCCCGCTCGCGCCGCTCTTGCGCGCCGACCAACGCGCCGATCCCGTCTTTGCTGTGCGCGACATTTTGATCAACGCGATCGAATCATTGCTCCCACAGCCGAATGCTCCGGGCGGCACGCGCGCGTGGCGCGTTCATCAGATCCTGCATCGCCGCTACACCGAACAACAATCGCAAAAACAAGTCGCCGCCGACTTGGGGTTGAGCGTCCGCCAACTGCAACGCGAGGAACGGCTGGCGCGCCAAGTCTTGGCAGATCATCTCCGCATAAACTGCGGACTAGAAGAGCGACTGACCAGTCTGCCCCCGGCGCCGGCAGAATCGCGCGAGGATGCCGATGGGCTGGAGTCAGGTACTCCAGCGCGCGCAGACGAACTGCAACAACTCGACAGCGCGGTACCAGTCGAGGTGACCAACCTTAGCGAAGTGATCCGGGAGGTTCTGGGGCTCACGCATCCTCTGATGCAGGCATATCGAGTTACCGTCCAAACCTCCATCGCGACCGATTTGCCGAATCTTCCACTCAAAACCCTTTTGTTGCGCCAAGCTTTGCTCGATATTGTCGGAATGGCTACGCGATACACCGCGAATGGTCAGATCGTCGTCGGGGCAGATTGTGCGGAACAGGTTGTTTCAATTCGGATTGTCGGCGCGCGGCGAGATGGGGCGCATATAAAGGTTAGGGGAGGGGGACGACACGGCAACGGAAATACGGTAAACTTTCGGACGTTCGCCACAACACCGAAAGGAGTACCGTTCCCGATGCCGTGTCTAGCCAATAGTATACGCCCCATCGACCCTTCTTTGCAAGAGTTGATTGCAGCGGTCGAGCAGGCCCCGTCGCTCGCCCTGATG
>Ga0194127_10006357_pt1 | contig 13463 bp, 12 predicted proteins | sample TA2KigC100mmetaG_FD_148624 | JGI IMG/M metagenome (GOLD analysis project Ga0194127, IMG submission 148624) | Freshwater microbial communities from Lake Tanganyika, Tanzania - TA2015036 Kigoma Deep Cast 100m | ecosystem: Environmental > Aquatic > Freshwater > Lake | place: Tanzania: Lake...
CCCCCGCAGCGGAACTCTTGAGTGGCGTCAGAGAGGCATCCCCCGGTGAGGATTTGACCGGTGGAGATGCCCGTGACTTCGGACGGCTGTGTGCTGTTCTAGGGGCGCAGCCACCCAGCGCACTCATGCGGCTCTTCGCCACTCCAGAGAACGAAGCCCACGTGGTTCTGTCCACCGTCCACAGTCAGAAGGGCGAGGAATTCGATACCGTGGTGGTCATCGGCCTTGAAGAAGGCAACTCACCTCACGCGCCGCCTCCCGCTCACCAGCGCCTCATCGATTGGCGTAAAGTCGTTCAGACACTGAGCCACGCGACCTGGCGGACGCCACTGACCAACGAGGAGCTCGAAAATCTCTACGAACAGGAAGAGAAGCGCATCTTCTATGTTGCCATGACCCGGGCGCGTTACAACCTCGTTGTATCCCGAGCGAAGGTCAGAAATCTATTCGGGAGAACCCGGCATTACGACAAGTCCAACTTCCTGGCCTTGTCGCACGACCAGCGCCTGGTGCGCGAGACGGCGAACGCAGCCGACCTCTCCATCGCCGGGCCGCCCCCGCGACCGGCGCAACCGGAGGGCTACCGGACCGATGGTCGTGTCTACGAGACCGCCACAGGTGTCCGCGTGCGGTCCAAGTCCGAGATGCTGCTTGCCAACGAGTTCACGGCACGCGGCATCTACTACGAGTACGAGGAACCGGACGAGAACATCTGCGACGCGCTCCCGGACTTCGCCTTCCCGGACTACGGTGACGTGTTGCTGGAGCATCTGGGCATGACAACCGACCCCGAGTACATGGCCCGATGGGACAAGAAGGCGGGTGAATACGCTGCCAAGGGCGTCAGGTATCTGCGGACCAACGAAGAAGAGATCAAGACACTTCCGGCCACCATTGACCGCCTGCAGGATCAACTCCGCACTTGTGCCCAAGATCGTTTCGGGCCCGAACGTGTCGCGATGATCCAACGCCTCGAAGAGCTCCGACGCGCTGGAGCACTCCGCATCGGTCGGGCCATCGCCGATTTTGCAGAAGGTGTCTTCGAAGCTAACGACAAGGACGATGCCAGCGTCACGGCCATTGCGGTCAACTGGAGTGCCAAGACTGTCGAATCGAGACTGCACGCCACTGTGCTTTGTGTGCCAGATGTTCGGTGGACGCGGCGGACGATCGGGGCGACCGATGTGTGGATCGGCGCCGTGTAAATGGCTGTCTGCTGGTAGAGAAGATGCGCATCGAGGGGGGGAAGAGGCAATCGAACACCGTTCGTCGGGCAAAGAGGAAATGAAGCTCGATCCGGGCAGCAGAATGCGATTCAGGCTTGGCGCAAGGCTAGCGGATATGGCATCGTCGGGCCGGGCGCCGGGACGGGCAAGACCATGGTCGTATGCTGGCGATCCGTCACTTTGACCTGTGTGTTGAGAGGATCGCCAGACAGGTCGCGGTCGGGGACATGCGCGGGGCTATGACGGATGGGTGGGGTTGTGCTGGCCGGTGGACTTGGCCTGCTGATGAGTGTTGGCGGCGGTCTGTTGCCGGGGCGACAGGAGGATTGGGTCATGAGAGATGAAACCCGTGAATTGGTTCGGCGCCTGAACGCGGCGACCAGGCCCTCCGACTTGGATCGCGAGCCAGTCTTGGCCGGACTTGAGACACTCGCAAGGACACAGCCATCGGAGTTGGTTCAGGCGATGGGGGATCCGGCCTTGGCGTCTGAAGATCTCTGGGAGGTCCTTCTCTCTCATTGCCGAGATCGGCAGGCGGTGCTCACTGAGATCATTCTCACAAACTGCAGCGAATACAGCGGCCTCGCGATCGACGAATTGATCGCAGATCCGGTCGAGGAATCGCAATTGGATGTCATTCTTGAGAAGCTTCCGACGGCCGATATTGACCGCCGTCTCCGCATCGTTTCGTATATCGTAGCGGCCTGCGAAAGACTGAGTAACAGTGTGTTTGGGTTTGGATCCGATGAGCGGTTATACAAGTGCTTGATTGATCTTTTCGATGACGAGTCGCCGGATATAAGGAAACTCGCACTGCTTGCCGCGGCGAAGGCGAATGAGTGCTATAGTTGTTCCGATTCCTTCTGGCCAATGCGGGGAGTTAGCACGGCCGCACTGTATGCGGCTCTGATGAACAAGTGCGCCGACGCGGATCCGACGATTCGGGCTGCTGCGATCCTCGCTGTGGGGAACTTCCTAGACGAGAGGATCTGGATGCCCTTGGTGCAAAGGTGCGCAGACCCGGACCTCTTGGTTGCCGACCAGTCAATGAAATCGCTTAGGCATGCCGTCAAGGTCTTCTCCGAGTGTCGCTGTGCCCTCGAAGGAAGCGTGGTCTTGGTCCAGGAGATCCTCAAGCTCGTTCGACAGGCTCCGCAAGGCGCATCGAACGTCGGCTGCAGGATCCTGTGGGCGCCCCTGCCACTTCTGCGGACAGACGAAAGCCATGACGAGATTGTCGGGATGGTCAGAGGGGCGATGGCGGACATTCCAGGCGACGCGACGGATGATATGGCGAGGATTGTCGTTGAGTTGCAGAAAGGAGAGGGCTAGCCGGCTATGGCTGGGCCAGCCAGCCGCACCTACCACTTGGCCGCTGCGAGGTTCCGGATCTGGATGCGGTCTTCGATGAAGCCTCGCTGGCGCAGGATTCTCTTCTGCCGCTCATTGATGCAGACGATCTGCTTCGCCGACTTCAGGTTCAGGGAGGGCACCACGACCTGGTCGACCTCCACGAACAGGAACCGGCGAAGCCATGTTCCCAGGTCTCGATTCTGTTTCCAGCCGCGCAGGGCCTCGCCGCAGGTGTCGCCGGCCGGGAGATCTCCCACATCGTCCTCCCAGGCGCAGTCGACGTGGCCGTCCAAGTGAGCCGTCAGGCGCCGGTCGAGAACCTGATTTGGGAACGATAGGGCCGGGTCGGCGAGCGCGGCGGCAACGCGCTGCTGTTCGCCGAGGGGTTCGGAAGGGGCAGGATTCATGAGACCGTTAAGAATGAGCGTGGCCCAGATGTCGAAGCAGACCGGGAAGCCCTGGATGTGTTCGAAGCCGAGCAGGACCCGGTCGTTGTTCCACTTCAGCCTCGTCCGCCAACCCGCCGTGCGGTCGGGGCCACGGTAGGGCCCCCCCTTGACTTGCGGCCGGCGGCGCGCCCCGGTGAAACAGGCGTGACTGCGCGAAAGCCAGATCTGGGGGCAGAATCCGCAGTAGTGCCCCAGCCAGCGATAAGCGACCAGGAAATCCCGGTCGGGGTTGCAGGGAAAGACCTTGTCGTAGACAACATGCCGAAGACTCCGGCAATGATAGTACACGTCACCAATCCTCCACAGATCCTCTTTCCCCAGATCTCGAACGCGATGCGCCGATCTCAGGCACGACGCATCCTACTCGAATTCGATGCCAATGTGGAGCGTCGACTGTAGGGATTGAGGGTATTCACAAGTGGCTCGAGCATCGAAATCGGGCAAAAAACTGCAGAATCATGGATTTCAGCATTGACATTGGTGGATGAAAATGATAGGAAAGCCAAAGATTCGCACGATTTCTCGAGTCAGCTCTGGGGCTCTGCGAGAATGGGGAGGTAGCCATGGTTCGGTTCATTCATACCGCGGATTGGCAAGTTGGCAAGCCATATTCGAGGGTTGCGGACCCTGCGTGTTGGGCCCTCCTGCGACAGGAGCGGATTGCCGTGATCGGGCGAATTGGCGAGGTGGCGCGCGACCGAAAGGCGCAGTTCGTTCTGGTTGCGGGGGACCTGTTTGACACCAGCAGCCCTGACCGGCGGACGGTTTCGGCCGCCTGCCGTGCAATCGGATCGATCGGCGTACCCGTGCTGGCGATCCCCGGCAACCATGACCATGGGGGGGTCGGCGGCATCTGGGAGCAGGAGTTCTTTCTAGCTGAGCAGAAATCACTTGCGCCGAACCTCCGGCTGCTTTCGGTACCGTCGCCATTGGAGTTGGAGTCGGCGGTCATCCTCCCGTGCCCGCTCAGTCGTCGCCATGAATCCAATGACGTGACCGGGTGGCTGTACGGAGCGGCAGTTCTGGGCGGGCTGCCGCCGGCGAAGCCGAGGATCGTTCTTGCGCACGGGAGCGTGCAGGGCTTCTCATCGGCATCCGACGAGGAGTCAGAGATCCAGTCAAATCGCATTGATCTTGGGCGCCTTTCCACGCTGCATTGTGACTACATTGCCTTGGGAGATTGGCATGGGACCAAGCAAGTTGCAGACAGGGCGTGGTACAGCGGCACACCCGAACTCGACAGATTCATGAAGGGGAGCGGGCACGATCCCGGCAACGTGCTCTGCGTGGAGATCGCGGAGCCCGGGCAGATGCCACGGGTGACCTCTGTCAGGACGTCACGGCTTGCCTGGCATGATGAGCAGTTCCACTTGGTGGACGATGGAAGCCTCGATCACTTGGACCAGCGATTGATGGAGGTGCTTGGAGACCGAGTCCAGGCTGATCTTCTTCAGCTAACTCTGGATGGAAAACTGGGCTTCGCGGGTGATCGGCGGCTCAAAGGCATCCTCGAGCGACTTGAGGCGCGTCTCCTTCGGTTGAGCTTGGAGAACCGCGTGCAGGTGGTCCCCGGCGACGCGGAGATTGCGGAGTTGACCCATCGCGCCGGCGACCCGCTTGTCGCGGAAGTTGCAGAACGGCTGGTTCGCGAACACAGGGCCGGCGGGGAGAAGGCCGAAACCGCGCTGCGGGCGCTGCGCGAGTTGTACGTCGGGGTGATGCAAGGAGGGTTGGTTGCGTGAAACTGATATCCGCTACAGTCTCCAACTACCGTATCCACAAGGAGACATCGGTCGATTTCAACTCCGGACTCACCCTGATCTCCGGCCCCAACGAGAGTGGCAAGAGCACGCTGGCCGAGGCCATCCACAGGGCGCTCTTCTTTCGCGCCAAGGCCGGGGGCGAGTCCCGGGAACAGATGAATTCCGTGTGGGGCGAACCGCCCCGGGTGACACTCCGGTTCGAGGTTGGCGGCAAGGCGGTTACGTTGGCCAAGACCTACCGGGGAGGCCGGGGGGAATGCACCTTGAATGTCGCCGGCGAAGGCGGTCTCAGCGGCGACGCCGCCGAGGAACGGCTGGCTGAACTGTTGAAGTCGGGAGCTCCGGTCGGGGGCCAAGGGGCGGGAACCCTCCTGCTCAAGCGTTGGGCGCACCTGTGGGTTTGGCAGGGGCTGGCCGGCACGTCGCCAACCCGCGCGGTGGCCGAGGAGCAGGATACCCTCGTACAGCGGCTCCAGGGTGCGGGCGGGGCGGCCGTCATGCAATCCGAACTGGATGCCCGAGTGTTCCGTGGAATCCAAATGCGTCGGGATTCCCTCTTCACGGACAATGGGGCGGTCCGCAAGGCATGCGACCTGGCCAAGGCCGAAGACGAGCTCCGGGCCATGCAGTCCCTGCTCGCGGAGCGGCAGCAGGCTGTACAGGCTCTCGAGGAGGCCGTTGCACGCCACTCGCGCGCCTCCGATACCATCACGGAGAAGACCCGTGCCCTCGAAGCGGGGGACCGCGAGCGGATCGAGACCGAGCGCAAGTTGCGCGAATCGGAGGAGTTGATCCGCGCCCGGGATCCGATCATCCGCAGAATGCAGGATGCGACCTCGGGAATCGAGGAGCTCGAGGGGATTGCGAATGAATTGGCCTCGGCCCGCCAGGCCCGTGATGATGCCGCGAAGGCTCTCGCGCCGATGACCGACCGCATCCGGACGTTGAAGGACGACCTCGAGGACAGTCGAGGTCATCTCAGGGAGACGGAAGGGGAGTGGGAGGTGGCCCGCACCGCCGCGGCAACCGCCCGGGCGTGGAGGACCGCCTTGGAGTCCCAGTTGCTCCTGCTCCAGAGAACGCGGGAACGGAGGGCCCTCGAGATCGTTCTGGGGCGCATTGCCGCGACGCGGGAGGAACAACTTGCGATCCGCGCCGAGATCGCCCGTACGCCGTCCGTGGATCGCGCGGATCTCGTCGAGTTGGGGGAGCTTAGCCATGAAGTGATCGCGGCCGATGCGGCCGTCTCGTCTCTGGGGGCTCGCATCGAGATCGTCGAAAGCCGCGAGCCGATCACGGTGGGGGGCGACCCCCTCGCGGTCGGCGGCTGGATCACGGTCACGCGTGACACCGACGTCCAGATCGGCGCCACGGCAACCTTGCGCATCAAACCGGGGAACGATACGAGCTTGGTGGGTGCGCGGCAGACAGCCGCGGACGCGCGACGGAAGATCGAGGCCAAGCTCACGGAGTTGTGCGTGACTTCACCGGCGGAGGCCGGGGACGTCTACATGAAGCGCCAGGAGCTCCTTGCGAAGGACGCGGCATTGCAGAAGGAGTTGGACCGTTTGGACGCCGAGGGCAATGCCGCGGCGCTTGATGCCTGCCAGAAGGCGTGCGAGGAGGCCGCCCTTCGCGCGAGCCTTGCCGCCAGGGAATGCGGGAATGCCCTGCCGTCTGATCCGGCCGTCGTGCAGGCGGCTGCCGGGGAGGCGGCCGACGCGTGCCGGTTGGCGGAGCAGGCCGAGAGAGATCTGGACGCCGCACTGAAGGTCGCCCGGGAACGTTGCGGCAACGCGGAAGATGCGTATGTACAAGCGAATGCCGCCGCGAGCGACCTGCAGCGCCGGGATCGCGACGCCTTGGTTCGCATCGAGACCGTCGAGGATCGGCACGGGTCCGACGATAGCCGCGCCACCCGCATGCTCGAGTTGCGTGCGCGTCGCGACGAGGCCTCGGCGGAGTTGGCGGTCCTGCAGGGGCGAGTCGATGACCTGCAACCGGACCAGCTCCGGACCGACCTGTCGCGGTTGGAAGGTGCGGTTGAGCAGGCTCGGAATGCCATCGAGATGGCGAACGTGGAAAGGGCTGCGGCCGCGGAACGGCTGCGCTTGAGCGGGACCACGGATCCGCGGGTGGATCTCGAGACAGCCCGGGCCGCGGTGGATCGCGCCGCCCGCCGGCACGGGGAGCTTCGCGACCAGGCGGCGGCATTGCAGTACCTGGCGTGCGTGGCGGCAGATGTGCAACGGAGCGGGGCGGAACGGATCAACGCGCCGCTGGAGGATGCCGTGAAGGGGTACTTGGAATGTGTCTTTGGGCCCGGTGCCAGCGCCAAACTGGCGGGCGCACTGCAGTCCGGCGACTCCCCGGAACTACTGATCATGCGTGAACCGGCCGGTCTCGGCACGTTCAATTTCGGCGAACTCAGCGGCGGCACGCGTGAACAGGTCGGGATCGCCATGCGCCTGGCCATGGCGGAGGTGCTGGCCTCGGATCACGATGGATGTCTTCCGATCGTGCTCGACGACTCGTTCGCGAACTCGGATCCCGGGCGCGTGAGCGCCCTGCAGCGAATGCTGTACCGGGCCGCCCAGCGCGGTCTCCAGATCATCGTCCTGACCTGTACTCCGTCAGACTACGGGACCTTGGGAGCATCGGAGGTGCGCCTGTCCCGTCCAGTCCTGTCGCAACACATGGCGCCCCGTCCCTCCGCTCCAGAGGCCACCTCTCCAGCGCCTGACGCGGAACCCCCCGGGAAAGCCATCGATGGCGGGGACACAGCGGTCTTCCTGGAGAAGCTCCGTGAACGGGGCGGTTCCAGCGGCAACATGGGCTTGCGCGAGGCGTTGGGTTGGTCGCAGGAACAGTACGACGGCGTCAAGAAGACCCTTTTGGCCTCCGGCATGATCGTGCTGGGACAGGGGCGGGGCGGGACCGTGCGCCTCGCATAGGTTCTCCTGGCATCGAGGAGCCCGGGAGAGAACAACGAGGATATGTCTGCGGGCTGCCTGCCGGAAAGGACATTGTGTATGTGCAGATCACATGTGCGGATGCCGGAGAGCTTGGAGACCGGGGCGCCGGCTTGGCGAACCGATCCGACCCGAATCTGTCCTCGCTGCCCCATGTGCCGCAGGGGGTGGTGTGATCGCAACACGGACAACTACCTCGAATGCCCGGAGTGCCATGTCCAGTTCAAGGACGTGACCAAGGCGGATCCCGAGATGCATCCCCTGCAGGCTCTGCGATTCCACGCCGACGGGACCGTGGAGGAACTGCCGACGTACTCGAACGATGACGCCAGTCGGTACGAGGGGCCCGTCTACGAATCCTGCGGCTACGTATTAATCCCACGGCTCGACGTGAAGGAAGTCGTTCGCGATCGGGACACCCCTGATATCGTCGTAATTCACCGTCGCCGGCCCGCCGACGATGTCCGCCGCACCCGACCGCTGCTTGGTCGGGGCGAGTTCTCGTCATGAAGGACCCGGGCCGGGGCGCCCCGTGCCCGGTGGCCCGTGTGCCCGGCGCGACTGGAAGTCGGCTCGGTTGCGCCCCGGTCGCTTGAGCTGAATTCGCGCGGCATCGCGCGAACCTGTTCTCCTGTGACTCGTAGAGGGCGCGGGGGTGTGTCAACCAGGAGGAGGGGCTGGCTCATGGCCTTGTTCGGACGGCGCCGGCACAGCGATGACCCTGCACACGCTCATTTCTTCAGCCTTGATCCGGGGGGAGGGACAGCAGTTGTCCCCGCCCGGGATATAATAGGGGGCGATGATGAACTGAAGGCGTGACTCTTGAGGAGTCCGATTCCGCGATTCCACGTCCGGGAAGGTGCCGACCACGGGCAGATGCGCGGGAACAAGGGAAGGCGGAGCTTATGATCGATCAAACCACGACTCGGGTATTCGTTGCGATCTCTCGCGCCTTGCGGGCGATCATGGTGCATGGCCTTGCGCAGTCATCGGCAGGCAAGAGCATGTTCCGTGAACCGATCCAGCCTCCTGACGAGGAAGGAAATATCCGCTTCGCGGTGGATATGGCCGTGATAGGTCTCGCCACCCGCACGCATCGTGCCCGTTCGAGCGAAGCCTGCTGCAAGACGTTTGCCGATTACGTCGGGACGGCTCTCGTCCACTTGGAGTTGAAGCGCTTCCAGGAGGCCCGGGCAGCGGGCATGGAAACCCGGACCAGGAACGCCCGCCACGCGGGCTTCGGCATGAGATTCGACACGAAGACCCGTACCGCGCATTTCTCGTTCCACGAGTCGTTGATCGACCATATTGGCCGCCCGTTCGCAGTGCCTCCATCCGACGCCGCCCTCCATCGCGAGCCGAATGATGGCACCGTGGGCTGGATGCGGGACTTGCCCGATTTCTTGAAAAGAGAACCGGATCCGGGCAGTGCCCGGCCGGCCCCGTCCGCCACGGAGCGGCAGCCAGCCTCCCGTTGTCGTCCAGTTCCGATCCCGATCTCGCTGCGCAAGCGCATGGGGCTCTTTCCGTTCACGCCGGTCAACTAGGAGGAAGAAGCATGAAGATCGCGTACTGGATTGGAGTCGTCCTGTTCGCCGTCCTGTATTTCAACGGCCTCGAGATGGCTGCCTGGATCGTGGGCGGCCTGGCCATGACCCTCCATATGAAGGCTGATCGAGCTATTTGAGGAGCCTATGAAGGGGTTTCTACTGCAGGTCGTTGTCTGTATCGTAGTTACGCTGGGTATGCAGATGGGAACCCATGAGGGCGACTACGGCTTCCGGGAATGCAACCATGTCACCGTGACGCATGTCGATCCCGAAACCGGGCAGACAACGACCGTCGAGGAGGCACGGCCCAATTTCTTCATCTGCCTCGGGGGGTTACTCATGTTCTGCCCCATCATCTTCGGCATCGCGAAGATCCTATGGGGCGGTTGGGCCGTTTTGATCCTTGTCGGGCTCGCCTTCGTGATCTGGATTGCGCAATACCTATGACCCACGAAATCGACCGCGTCGCGGAAACGGAGGCAGAGGGATTCCAGAAGTCGGGGGAAGACGGTGTGTTGCGGATGGCATGGGATCGGTTCTGGATGTCCGACGCGGATGTGCTGGGGTGTGATTGTGCATCGACGCGATTCCTGCTTCCCTGCCTCCGTGCGCGAAACGCGACGACCGTTCTTTGTGTGGGGAACGGGGCCTCCCGCGAAGCCCCGGTACTCGTCCATGCCGGGTTCGTGGTCGATGTCCTGGATATCTCGGTCGAGGCAAACCGGATGCTCGCTGATGCAGAACGCTTCCCATGGGAAATCGATCGGCGACTGTGCGGCCAATTCGCGAGGCCGGGCGGGCGCATGTCGATCCATGCGGGCGATTTTCGCCGGGCTTCATCATGCCCGGGCCCTTTTGACGTGGTCATCGTGCGCAGGGTTCTCCAGTACTATCCCGCCGAGGCGATGCCCCTTGCCCTGGAAGCGTTGCGGGCAAGGTTGGCGCCCCGGGGGTTTCTGGTCTTGGAGAGTCAGAATGCGCGTGCCACACGGAAGCTGTATACAGGGCTGCTCAGACGACAGGGATTCGCCGTATGCTGGGACCTCGAGTTGCGGGGGCGGGATGTTGCCGCGCCCCGCATGGTTTCAAGGGTCGGGGCGCGCCCGGTTGCGTGGGTCATGTCAAGTACGGGGTGACGAAGCAGTTCCTGTGAAGGGAGCACGGATGAATTTACATGTCGCGAGTGCCGCCTGCTTGGTGGCAGCAATGATCCCATGGACAACGACCTCGGGCCAAGACTCGCAGCCTGGCTCAGCCCATGCGGCGGCTTCCGCGTTTGGCTCCTGGGCGGCGCAGGAAGATTACTTCGATCATAAGGCCTCTGATTTCCGTCCGTCGCATTTCCGGACGGGGCCGGGGGCCCTGCGGGGACGATGGCTCGCACCGGGGCAGGACTCGACCCTGCTCATCCTTCCGGATCCTGAAGGGCGCAAGGTTGAGGGCGACTGGTTTGTCATGCAAGCCGGCCCGCTTGAATGGTCATTCGAGTCGTCGTACGCGAGTTTTGCAGTCTATGGGTGTGATGTTGACGGCGACCGACTGGACGAGGTTGTCATCGAGGACGGACGGGGCAGGGGCACCTTTGTCTATCGACGTCGGCTCACGATGCTGAAACTGCTTGATGGACGATGGCGGAGCATTCTCCGGGAGTGGCTCAGCAGTTATCTGCCCGACGAAGAGGCTGTGGATCTCATGTGGCAGCGGCGGTATCGGTTCGTTCGTACGCGCCCCGGCGGGTTTGACGTGATGTTGCGCCTTGTCCCGCCGGCGCGAGTTCCGCTCTCCATGGACTCCTCCGAGGATTACGGTCCTTTGCAGCACCCCGTGTACCTCCTGAGGTACTGTCCAGAATGGAAGGCGTTCCGGATATGGGATGAGACGTTTGTCCGGCCCGGAGATTCGGGCGGGCGGCAGGACCTTGGGAATCGGCCCCCCGTATCAGTGCCGGTGCCCGCCACGGCCAACGGCGGGAGATAAGCCCGGAATCACGTCCCGATGTGCCTCGCCCGGCCACGACGGGATCGATAGGCATCGCGGCTCCCATGCGACGCCACGGACGGTCGTGCGGTCGCGGGGGCAGACGTCAGCCGCTCCTCGACTGCAGGTGCATGGCTTCGATCTCGGCCAAGACCCTTTCCCGGAGAGACTGGGGCGCGAGGACGGTGGCGTGGGAGCCGAACGAGAGAACCCAAGAGATGATGCTTAGAAAAGGGCGGGGGCCGGAGGCACTGGCCGGGAATGTCAGTTCGATGGAACCGTCACCGGCGTTCCGTGAGAACCGCTGTTGGCGGTGCCATGTACGTTGGATGATCCAGGGCTCGATCTCGGCGTCGAACCGGATCCTCACTTCCTGCATGTCGGCGGGACTGGCGAATCGCCCAAAGGACTGGTCCAGCCATCTGCGGGCGTCGAAATCCTGGGGGCGAGCGAACGGGACGCGCGTGACTCGGCCCTCCTCGATTCGGCCCATGGCATACTGCTTGACCTCGGTGGACTTCGATGAGGAGGCGAGTACGTACCATTCGCCCTGCAGATTGACGATGGCAAGCGGGTGGATCTCGCGCCGGATCGGATCCGCATGGGGCTTGGCATAGCGGATCCGCACAGCGCGCCGATCCCGGGCGCCGCGAAGGACGGCATTCCAGACGGCCTCATTGACGGGCATCGCGGGCGGCGCCGCGAACGAGACCAACGGGGAGAGCAGGGATGCATCGTGGGCGATGATGTCGTTCATCGATCCTGCGATCTTGGCGTAGATCCGGTCCAAGTCGGCAGCCAAGGGGGTGCCGCGGTACTGCTCGATGGCCTGCCGGGCGATCAGCAGGCTGAACAACTCGCCCTCCGTAAGGGCAACGGACGGAAGGAACCAGGTTTCATCGGTGTAGTAGTACCCGTTCCGCTCGCGATCGAACTCGATCGGCGCGCCAAGTTGCTCGCGGATGAAGTCGATGTCGCGCTGAACGGTCTTCTCGCAGACCTCCCATGCGGTGGCGAACGACTTGCGGTTCGGGTACTTCCGTCCGCGGATGAGTTCGTCCAGCGCCTTGACGCGGGCCATGGTTGTCTTGGCCATGAGGATCTCCCGTACTGTGGTCCACCGCGAATGCTAGGGCCGTCACTCCCTGCGTGCAATCCCGGATGTACACCCCGAATCCTCGGCTAGGTGTGGTCGATCAGGAACGGACGATGTTCCGAAGGACTCCCGCACGGCGCCGACCCTGCTTCGCGAGGACGCTTCGCAGGGCAGGCACAGCGGCGCCCTCCAGGCCCGTCCTCTCAACTCTCTATGGAACGGGACTTGAGGGCCGCGCTCCGCCTGCCACTCCGACGCGAAGCGGCGCGTGGTCGCGGCCGTGTCCATGCTCACGTCCTCGCGCCGCCGGCATGAACGGCGAAGCGAATAGGGCCAGAGTTCGATTGACGGTCAGGGGGCGCGAGTGATTCAATCGCACGCAGGGTCATGGGTGTGCCGTGAGAACGGCGTTGTCCGGCGGCGAGGACAGTGAAAGGGGCGCAATGAGCCACGATCTCGATGTCCAGTGGGCAGAACATGCGCAGCGTGGGTTGCCACCAGACGTGGCCAAGGCCAACATGGATGCCATCCTCAGGCATTTCGTGCGATGCAACTGGGGCGGGTGCTTCCTCAGCATATTCCAGAGGTTGATCAAGCCGAATCTGGAGGATCCGGTCGTGCTTCGGGAATTCCTCTGTTCGTCGAGCATTGAGGAGAGGGGCGACCTTGAGCGCGGCGCCCATGGCGAGGTGATCTTCTGGGATCTGTTCAAGTACTTGATGAACGTGGACTCCCAGGCAATTCGGACGTATCTCCGGGAGACCTTCCCTGGTTTCGCCACTCGATTCAAAGTCACCCCCTTCATTGTTGACTGAACACTATGTCTCAGGATGCCGTGGGGAGGCTTGCGAGGGTTGCGCGATTTTCAGAAGGACTGAATGCCCCGCGCGGCTCCGTGATGAGTGCCTGCCATGGGGAGTCATGCCGACAGGCGTTGGCTTTACGGTGACATGTTTGGGGCGGGAGCGACTGGTGCCGGTGCAGGTGAGCCCAAGCCCCTGCGATTTTAGAGTGACATCTTTTTGCCGGGCACATAGCCACTCCGGTTTTATAGTGACATCGTCTTGCCGGGAGGGG
>Ga0194127_10006363_pt1 | contig 13458 bp, 10 predicted proteins | sample TA2KigC100mmetaG_FD_148624 | JGI IMG/M metagenome (GOLD analysis project Ga0194127, IMG submission 148624) | Freshwater microbial communities from Lake Tanganyika, Tanzania - TA2015036 Kigoma Deep Cast 100m | ecosystem: Environmental > Aquatic > Freshwater > Lake | place: Tanzania: Lake...
GGGGGCGTGATCGGCGGGGCGACCGGCCGGGAGCGGCGCGGGCGGCACGTGCTGGTGTCCGCGATCGAGCACCCGTCCGTGCTGGAGCCGGCGCGCGAGCTTGCGCTGCGCGGGTTCGAGGTCGAGGAGGTCCCCTGCGGGCCCGGCGGGGTCGTGGACCCGGACGATGTCCGGCGGCGGATGCGGCCGGACACGGTCCTGGTCGCGCTGATCGCGGTGAACAACGAGGTGGGCACGGTCCAGCCGGTCCGCGAGGCGGCGCGCCTGGTGCACGAGGCCGGTGCGCTGCTGCACTGCGACGCCGCGCAGGCGCCCGGCAAGGTCGCGCTCGACGCGTTCCGCGACGCGGACTTCCTGACCCTGTCGAGCCACAAGGCATACGGCCCCAAGGGCGCGGCGGCGCTCGTCGTCCGGTCCAAGGGCGGGTTCCGCCCGAAGCCGATCCTCTTCGGGGGGGGGCAGGAGGAGGGGCTCTGGCCGGGGACCGCGAACGTGGCCGCGGTCGCGGGCTTCGGACGGGCGATGGCGCTTGCCGCGGCCCGGCTCGAGGCGGATCGGGTGCGGATCGCGGAGCTGTGCGACGTCCTGGTCGGCGGGCTGGCGGCGAAGTTCCCCGGTTCGCGCAGGAACGGCGATCCGGCCGCGACCGTCCCCCAGTGCGCGAGCGTGATCCTGGGCGGTGTCGCGGGCGAGACGGTGCTGTCGGCGCTCGCGCGGGGCGGTGTCGCCGCGTCGTTCGGCAGCGCGTGCGCGACCGAGTCGAACGAGCCGTCGCACGTGCTGACCGCGATGGGGCTCGCGCCTGCCGAGTGCAGGAGGACGCTTCGGTTCGGGATCGGGAGGTTCACGACGCGCGAGGAGATCGAGCACGTGCTGGCGGTGATCCGGGGGGTGGGGGTGGGCCCTCAGACTCCCATGTAGAGCCGCTTTGCGAACTTCTCGTCCAGGCCGGCCGCGAGGATCTTGGCCGCGGCGGTCTCGATGTCGTACTCGACCCGCACGTGCTCCATGTGGTCCTCGCCGGAGTCCCAGATCGCGAAGCAGGCGCGGGGGTCCCGGTCGCGGGGCTGACCGACGCTGCCCACGTTGATGATGAACTTCGCGTCCTCGCGCGCCGCCACGTACTTGGCCTCGACCGCGCGCACCTTCTTCGGCCCGATGCTGAACACGGTCGTCATGTGGGCGTGGCCGATGAAGTTCAGCGACTTCAGGCGGTCGAAGACCTGCGTGTGGGTCTGCGCCTCGGACGTCTGGACCACGTAGAAGAAGCCCGACGGCATGATCGGCGCGGAGTGGAAGAACCCGATGTCGCCGTCGTGGTGGGAGTACGGAAGCCCGTACAGCCACTGGTAGTTCCCTTCGGAGATGTGCTCGCGCGTCCAGCGCAGCGCGGCGCGCGCCGAGTCGTAGTAGTACGCCTCGTCCATGGCCCCGGTGACCGCGGCGTCGTGATTGCCGAGCAGGCAGAAGCCGCTGCGCTCGCGGACCAGCGAGCAGCACTCGTCGGGGCTGGCGCCGTACCCGACGACGTCCCCCAGGCAGACGATCCGGTCGACGCCCTCGCGGTCGACCTGCCTCAGCGCGGCCTCGAGCGCCTCCAGGTTCGCGTGGATGTCCGAGAGGATTGCGAGCCTCATTGGGGTATCCTAGCAGAAGGGACGGGACGTGAGGAAGATTGTCGAATGGTGGAACGGGACGTCGTGATCCTGCCCGTGGGGCGCGAGATGCTGACCGGGCGGGTGCTCGACACCAACTCGCAGTGGCTCGCCGCCCGGCTGTTCGAGGCCGGGGTGCGCGTGACCCGCGTCTCGGCCGTGGACGACGAGCTTCGCGCCATCGCGCGCGAGGTCCGGCGTGCCGCGGCCGACCGGGCTGCCGTCCTGATCACCACGGGCGGCCTCGGCCCGACGCCGGACGACATGACCCTGCGCGGGGTCGCGATGGGCCTCCGGCGCCCGTGGCTGCCCGACCCGGCCGCGCTCGACCACGTGCGCGAGCGCTACGCGGCGCTGCACGCCGCCGGCCGGATCGCGGACCCGTCGCTGACGCCGGACCGCGCCAAGATGGCGTCGCTGCCGCGCGGATCGCGGGTCGTCCCGAACCCGGTCGGCACCGCCCCCGGCATCGACCTCGCGGCCGGACGCATGCGGGTGTTCTGCCTGCCCGGCGTGCCCGCGGAGATGCGCGCGATGGCTTCGGCGTCGGTGCTGCCGGCGGTTCGCGCGCTCGCGACGACGGCGATGGTGCGGCACACGATCGAGGCGGGATCGCGGGACGAGTCAACGCTCGCGGCGGCGATCCGCGCGACGCAGCCGGCCTTCCCGGACGTGCACTTCAAGCCGGACCCGAAGGGCTTCGGCGGGGAGCGCCGGATGTTCGTACACCTCGAGACGGCGGCCCCGGACGCGGACGCGGCGCTGGCCCGGCTGCACGACGCGGCCTGCGCGCTCCTGGCCGCCCTCGCGCCTTCCTGACCGGACTCACGCCTGCCCGAGGGGGCTCACGCCTTCCTGACGGGACCGGGGAGCGGCCCGTCCTCCGTGATCACCGCGGTCAGCAGGTCCCGGGACACCGCCTCGAACGGCAGGTCGTACAGCGGGTCCTCCGGGGCGCGGGCCCGGTCCTCGGCGCGCGCGAGCATCTCCCGCTCGCCCGCGGCGAACCGCCGGCGGCCGTCGGGGGGGACGACCTTGTGCGTGGTGGTGACCGAGAGGACGGGCAGGTCCCACGCGGTGGCGACCACCGCGAGCATCAGGCTGCCGGCCTTGTTGTAGACGGCCCCCTCGGTGACGGCGTCGGCCCCGAAGAGGACCACGCAGTCCGGCCGCATCAGGCCGGGCAGCGAGGCGTCGTAGGCGATCTTCACGTCGAGTCCGGGGAGGTCCGAGCGGACGCGCATGGCCATGTCGCGCCCCTCGCGCCGCGGCTGCGACTCGCCGGCCGTCAGGCCGGTGAGCGTCCCGGTCCGGTGCAGGTCTCGCACGGTCGCCTCGACCGCCGCGGACGCGCTGATCGTGACGACGCGGCAGCGGTCCTTCATCGCCCGGATCCACTCCGCGGCGTTCTCCCCGGCCCTGGCGGGGGCGGACGCCAGCGTGTCCCTGAACCGCTCGACCTGCTCGCGCGCCTGCCGGGGGTCGTATGCGTTCAGCGCCGCGATCCCGAGGTTCAGCAGCGACGCCATCGCCGGTTTCGCCGCGGCGATCCGCTCGGCGATCTCGCCTGCCCGGCCGGCCTCGATCGCGTCCAGCAGGACGTCGGCCGCGGCGAGCGTCAGCGCGGTCGCGCCGCTGGCGTCGTCGCGGGCCAGGTCGCGGCATCGTTGGACCAGTTCGTCCGTCATCAACCACCTCGCGGCGCTATTGTAGAACACCGCGGCGGGGACGCCGCCGAGCTGCCGCGCCGGAGACGGCGAGGCTGCCGCCCGGCGCAGTCCCCATGCGCCGTTGTACCCATGCGCCGTTTGACAGTACCCGACAACTCCGATAGGAAGTAGCCGCCTGCGGAACGCAGGGGCAGGGGCGCTTCACGCGCGGGAGAACACATGGCGCCGGCTTTCTCGACCGAGGGCGAGGCGAGGCTGAAGAAGCTTCTCGGGCGCTACCCCGACAGGCGCGCCGCGCTGATCCCGGTGCTGCACCTGGCGAGCCGCGAATTCGGCTTCCTCTCCCGCGAGGTCATGGAGTACGTGGCGGGCCGCCTCGGCCTGCCCGAGGCGTACGTGCTGACCACGGCGACCTTCTACACGATGCTCCCGAAGCGGCCGCTCGGGCGGTTCCACGTCCAGGTCTGCGTGAACGTGGCGTGCCACCTGCGGGGCGCGGACGGGATCGTCGAGCACCTGGAGCGCCGCCTCGGGATCGGCCCGGGCGAGATGACCGAGGACCGGACGTTCAGCCTCGAGGGCGTGCAGTGCCTCGCCGCGTGCGGGACCGCGCCCGCGATGCAGGTGAACGACGACTACTACGAGGACCTGACGCTCGCGAAGGTGGACGAGATCCTCGACGCGCTGCGGTCGTCCGCGGGAGGCGCGGCATGAGCCTGCCTCCGACCGTCGCGAACGCGGCGCCCGGCCGGGGACACCTCCTGCGGCTCGCGCCCGGCGAGTCGGTCGTCACGCTCGACCGCCACCTGGCGCTCGGCGGCTTCTCCGCGGTCAGGAAGGCGCTCGTCATGGGGCCGCAGGCGGTCGCGGACGAGGTCAGGCGCGCGAACCTGCGCGGCCGCGGCGGCGCGGGCTTCCCCGCAGGGGTGAAGTGGGGGTTCCTGCCGAAGGACAGTCCCAAGCCGCGCTACCTCGTGATCAACGCGGACGAGGGCGAGCCCGGCACCTTCAAGGATCGCTACTTCCTCGAGCGCGACCCGTTCCCGATGCTCGAGGGCATGATCGTCTCGGCGTACGCGATCGGCGCGAAGACCGCCTACCTGTACGTGCGCGGCGAGTTCGTGAAGCCGATCGCCATGCTGGAGCGCGCGGTCGAGCAGCTCCACCGCGGCGGCTACCTCGGCAAGTCCGTGCTCGGGTCGTCGTTCGGGCTCGACATCCACGTGCACCCCGGGGCGGGCGCCTACGTGTGCGGCGAGGAATCGGCCCTGCTCGAGTCGCTCGAGGGCAAGCCCGGGCGCCCGCGCAACAAGCCGCCGTTCCCGGCCGTGGTCGGCCTGTTCGGGTGCCCGACGATCATCAACAACGTCGAGACCATGGCGTGCGTCCGCCTGATCGCGGACGTCGGGGCCGAGCGGTTCGTCGCGATGGGCCTTCCAAAGGACGGCGGCCCGAAGATCTACGGGCTGTCCGGCCACGTGAAGCGCCCCGGGCTGTACGAGGCGCCCATGGGCACGCCGCTCCGGAAGCTCGTCTACGATTTCGGCGGCGGCACGATCGACGATCGTCCCATCAAGGGGATCATCCCGGGCGGGTCCTCCACGCCCGTGCTCGGTTCGGAGCACCTGGACGTGGCGATGGACTTCGACAGCGTGAAGGCGGCCGGGTCCATGCTCGGGACCGGCGCGGTCACGGTGTTCACCGAGGGCACGTGCGCGGTCCGCCTGCTGACGCGCCTCGCGGCCTTCTACGCGCACGAGTCGTGCGGCCAGTGCACGCCGTGCCGCGACGGGACCGGCTGGATGGAGCGCGTCGTTTCGGCGATCGAGGAGGGCCGCGGCCGCCCGGGCGACTGCGACCTGCTGCTGTCGATCGCGAACCAGATCATGGGCAACACGATCTGCGCGCTGGGCGACGCCGCGGCCATGCCGGTCATCGCGTTCGTGGAGCGCTACCGGGCGGAGTTCGAGGAGCACGTTGCGCGGGGGGGGTGCCCGTTCGAAGGCGGGCACGGACACGGACACGGACACGGACACGAGGGCGGCAACCCATGACGGCCGAGGTCGTGGTCTTCTGGGTCCTTGCGGTCGCGACGGTCGCGGGCGCGCTGTGCGTGGTGCTGCCCCCGATGGGCCGCAACCCGCTGCACGCGGCGATCGCGCTCCTCGCGACGTTCTTCTTCCTTTCCGGGCTGTTCGTGCTGCTGTCCGCGCACCTCGTCGCGGTCCTGCAGGTGCTCGTCTACGCGGGCGCGGTCATGGTGCTGTTCACGTTCGTGGTCATGCTGCTGAACCTGCGGCGCCACGAGCTGGCCGGGCCCCGCCCGACGCTGTTCAAGGCGCTCGGCGCGGCGGCGGTGCTCGCGGTCACGACCAAGGTCGCGATGGTGGTCGCGGCCGCGCTGGCCGACGCCCCGGCCGCCGCCGATCTGCCCGACGGGTTCGGCGGGGGGCGGGACGTGGCGGGCAACCTGCTGATCGACTACCTGGTCCCGTTCGAACTGACCTCGATCCTGCTGCTGGTCGCGATCGTGGGCGCGCTGGCGATCGCGAGGCGGACCCCGGGCGGCGAGCCGGACCGCGCGCCGGGAGGTGACGCATGAGCGGCGTCCCGCTGTCCTGGTGGCTCGTGCTCGCGACCGCGCTGTTCGGCATCGGCGCGCTCGGCGTGGTGACGCGCCGGAACGCGCTCGTGGTGCTGATGTCCCTCGAACTGATGCTGAACGGCGTCAACGTCGCGTTCCTCGCGTTCGCCCGCGCGCGCGGCGACTCGCTGGCGCACGCCGCGGTCTTCATCGTGATGGCGGTCGCGGCGGCCGAGGTCGCGGTCGGGCTGGCGCTCGCGATCGCGCTGTTCCGGCACGGAGGCAACGTGGACCTGGACCGCGCCCGGCGGATGAAGGGGTAGCCGATGCACGCGCTGGTCCGCGACAACGTCGGGACCCTGCTCTGGGTCGTGGTGTTCGCGCCGCTCGCCGGCGCCATCGTGAACGGCATCCTCGGCCCGCGCCTGAAGCGCGGCACCGTGAGCCTCGTCGGCGTCGGCGCCCCGGTCGTCGCGTTCGTGGCGTCCGCGCTCGCGACGTGGGGGCTCGCCGGCCGCGAGGCGGTCTCGACGACCCTGTTCACCTGGATCCAGGCGGGCCCGATCCGCGTGGACCTCTCGCTCTGGCTCGACCCGCTCTCGGCCGTGATGATCCTGATCGTCACGGGCATCGGGTCGCTGATCCACCTGTACTCGACGGGCTACATGCACGGCGACCCGTCGTACTCGCGCTACTTCAGCCACCTGAACCTGTTCCTGTTCGCGATGCTCCTGCTCGTGCTCGGCAAGAGCCTGCTCCTGCTGTTCGTCGGCTGGGAGGGCGTGGGGCTCTGCTCGTACCTGCTGATCGGCTTCTGGTTCGACGACATGGCCAAGGCGGTCGCCGGCAAGAAGGCCTTCCTGGTCAACCGGATCGGGGACTTCGGCTTCCTGCTCGGCATGTTCGTGCTCGTGTTCTGGATGGAGGGGTCGCTCGACGTCCCCGCGCTGCGGGACGCCGTGGACATGGGCGGCGGGCATTTCGTGCCGGGCGGCACGGGCGTGATGCTGGTCACGCTCGCGCTGTTCCTCGGCGCGACCGGCAAGTCCGCGCAGATCCCGCTCCACGTCTGGCTGCCCGACGCGATGGCGGGCCCGACGCCGGTGTCCGCGCTCATCCACGCCGCCACGATGGTCACGGCGGGCGTCTACATGATCGCGCGGCTCAACTTCCTGTTCGCGCTCGCGCCGACGACCATGGCGATCGTGGCCCTGACCGGCGCCGCGACCGCGCTGTTCGCCGCGTCGATCGGGCTCGTCCAGAACGACATCAAGAAGGTGCTCGCATACTCGACCGTGAGCCAGCTCGGGTACATGGTGCTCGGCGCCGGCGTCGGCGCGTTCGGCGCGGGCGTGTTCCACCTGATGACCCACGCGTTCTTCAAGGCGTGCCTCTTCCTGGGCGCGGGCAGCGTGATCCACGCGATGGCCGGCTGCCAGGACATCCGGCTCATGGGCGGCCTCGGGAAGAGGATGCCGTGGACGCGCGCGACCTTCCTGGTCTCGACGCTCGCGATCGCGGGCGTGCCGCTGCTGTCGGGCTTCTTCAGCAAGGACGAGATCCTCTACAAGACGCTGGCGCTCCAGCCCGCGTCCGGCCCGGTCGCCGGGTGGATCGGGCCGCTCTGCTTCGCCATGGCCCTGGCCGCGGCCCTGCTGACCGCGACGTACATGTTCCGGCTCTACTTCCTGACGTTCTCGGGCGAGCTGCGCAGCCACCACGCCCACCCGCACGAGTCGCCCGCGTCGATGACGATCCCGCTCGTCGTGCTCGCCGCCGGCGCTGCGCTTGCGGGCTACGTCGGGCTGCCGATCGAGCACCTCAACTTCTGGGAGCACTGGCTCCACCCGGTGTTCGAGGACGGCGCGGCGAGGTTCGTCTCGACCGGCTCGCACGCGCTCGAGTACGGCCTGATGGGCGTCTCGACCGTGGTCGCGTGCGGCGGGATCGCGCTCGCGTGGGCCCTGTGGCGCGGGCCGCTGACGCACGTCCCCGCGAAGGCCGCGGCGGCCGCGGGCGGCTTCTACCGCCTGGTGTGCGACAGGTACCGGATCGACGAGCTGTACGACGCGATCGCGATCCGCCCGTTCCAGGCCCTGGCGCGCGTCACGCACCGGTGGCTCGACGCGTTCGGCATCGACGCGGTGCTGGTCAACGGGCCGCCGCGCGCGGTCGGGTGGATCGGGTCGATCGTGCGCGTCGCGGCGAACGGCGACGTCCAGGCGTATGCCGCCGCCCTGTTCGTCGGGCTCGCGGTCCTGCTGTGGCTGGTGATCCCATGACCGGCATCGAGACGTACGCCCTGACCCCGTTCATCAGCCTCACGATGCTGATCCCGCTCGCCGGGGCGGTCCTGCTCGCGCTCGTCCCGGGCCGGCACGGCGCCGCGCACCGCGGGCTCGCGTTCGTGGTGTCGGTCCTGGCGTTCGCCTGCTCGCTGTCGGTCTGGGTCAACTTCGACCCAGCCCGCGCGGGCTTCCAGCTCGTCGAGGACCGCGCGTGGCTGCCCTTCGGCGCGCGCTACACCGTGGGCGTGGACGGCATCAGCCTGCTCCTGTTCATGCTGACGACCTTCCTGACGCCGCTGGCGATCCTCGGGGCGTTCTCCGCGATCCGGAAGCGCGCCAAGGAGTTCTACATCGCGATGCTGCTCCTCGAGGTCGCGATGCTCGGCACGCTCGTCGCGGCGGACATGCTCCTGTTCTACCTGTTCTGGGAGTTCATGCTCATCCCCATGTACCTCATCATCGGGGTGTGGGGCGGCGAGCGGCGCGTCTACGCCGCGGTCAAGTTCTTCCTGTTCACGTTCCTCGGCTCGGTCCTGATGCTCGTCGGCATCATCTGGATGCACCTGAAGGCGGGCGGCGGCTCGTTCGCGCTGGTCGACTTCCTGAAGCTGGACCTCGGGTTCCGCGAGCAGGCGTGGCTGTTCGCCGCGTTCGGGCTCGCGTTCGCCATCAAGGTCCCGATGTTCCCGTTCCACACGTGGCTCCCGGACGCTCACGTCGAGGCGCCGACCGCGGGGTCCGTCATCCTGGCGGGCGTGCTCCTGAAGATGGGGACCTACGGGTTCATCCGCTTCGCCATCCCCCTGTTCCCGGACGCGGCGGGCGCGTTCGCGGTGCCCGTCATGGTGCTCGCGGTCGTGGGCATCGTCTACGGCTCGCTCTGCTCGTTCGCGCAGGGCGACGTCAAGAAGCTGGTCGCGTACAGCTCGGTCGCGCACCTCGGCTTCGTGATGCTCGGCATGTTCGCGCTCACCCAGGAGGCGGTCGAGGGCGCCATCCTCCAGATGGTGAACCACGGGATATCGACCGGCGCGCTGTTCATGCTGGTCGGCGTGCTCTACGAGCGACGCCATACCCGCGCCATCGACGCCTACGGGGGCATCGCGCGCGTCATGAAGGTATACGCGGCCCTGCTCGTCATCGTGACGCTGTCGTCGATCGGGCTTCCCGGCACGAACGGCTTCGTCGGCGAGTTCCTCATCCTGGCCGGGACGTTCCGCGAGGCCCTGTCCGGCGGCGGCGCGTTCCGCGCGATCGGCCTCGCGCTCGGGATCGCGGCCGCGACCGGCGTGGTGCTCGGCGCGGTCTACATGCTGACCATGGTCCGCAAGGTCCTGTTCGGGCCGATCGTGCACGAGGAGAACCGCGCCCTGAAGGACGTCTCGTTCCGCGAGTTCGCGGTGCTCGGCGCGCTGGTCGTGATGGTGTTCTGGATCGGCGTCTACCCCTCGTTCTTCCTGTCGCGCACCACCGCGTCGGTCAGGGCGACGCTGGATGCGTACAAGGGGCGGATGGTGGAGCAGCGGACGGCGCTCCTGCGCGGAGTCGACGCGCGGGCCGAGGACGCGCGCGCGGCGCCGTCCCCGTGGCGCGTGGCGGCGCAGGAGGTGGCGCGATGAACGACCTCCTCCTCTGCGCGCCGATCCTGGTCGCCGCCGGCACGGGCATCCTGGTGATGGCGCTCGACCTGCTGTCCGGCCGCGACGACCCGCGCAAGGGCTTCCTGGGCGTGGTGACCGCCGCCGGGCTGGCGATCGCCGCGGTCCTGGCGGTCACGCTGTGGCCGGGCGCGCCTGCCTTCGAGATGTCGTTCCTGAAGGGCGTGCTGATCGTGGACGGGTTCGTGGCCTTCTTCTCGGCGCTCGTGCTTGCGACCGGGGCGGCGGCCGCGCTGCTGGCCGTGGACCACCTGCCCGAGCAGGGGATCGAGCCCGGCGCGTTCCAGACCCTGCTCGCGTTCTCGGCGACCGGCGCGCTGGCGTTCGTGGCCGCGGCCGACCTCGTCACCATGTTCCTCGGGCTCGAGGTGATGAGCCTCGCGGTCTATGCGCTCGCCGCCTCGAAGCGGTCATCCGGGTTCGCGACCGAGGCGGGGCTCAAGTACTTCGTGCTCGGCGGGCTCGCGTCCGCGTTCCTGCTGTTCGGCGTGGCCTTCCTGTACGGCGCGACGGGCAGCCTGGACCTCGCCGGGATCGCGGCCGGGCTCGCGGGCGGCGCGTCCTCCGCGGGCGCGGACCGCGTGCTGCCGCAGGTCGCGCTGGTGCTGCTGCTGGTCGCGATGGGGTTCAAGGTCGCGGCGGTCCCGTTCCACTTCTGGACCCCGGACGTCTACGAGGGCGCGCCCACGCCCGTCACGGCCTACATGGCGGGCGCGGTCAAGGCGGCCGGGTTCGCGGTGCTCTCGCGCCTGATCCTGACCGTCTACCAGGCCCCTTCCTGGGGGGGGCTGCCGCTGTCGCCGGCCGACGCGCTCCTCGGGCTCGCGGTGCTGACCATGGTCGTCGGCAACGTCCTCGGCGTGGTGCAGGACGACGTCAAGCGCATCCTGGCCTACTCGTCGATCGCGCACGCGGGGTACCTGCTGCTCGGCGTGTGGGCGACCGACCCCGCGACCCGCGCGCTCAACGATGGCGTGCCGTTCTACCTGCTCGCGTACGTGGCGGCCACGGTCGGCGCGTTCGGCGTGGTCTCGCTGCTCGGCGCGCGCGGCGAGGAGGACATGCGCCTGCCCCGCCTCGCGGGCCTGTCGAAGCGCCACCCGGTGCTCGCCGCCGTGCTGCTGGTCTGCGTCCTGTCGCTGGCCGGCATCCCGCCGTTCGGCGGATTCATGGGGAAGTTCAACCTGTTCAAGGCCGTGCTGGCCGCCGATCCCGCGTCCAACGTGACCTGGGTCGTGGTCGCGGTGCTGAACAGCCTGGTCGCGCTCTACTACTACCTGCGCATCCTGCTCTACGCGTACTTCCGCGAGCCCGAGGTCGTGTCCGGTGACGACGTCGCCGCCGCCGGGCACGCCCCCGCGATCCGCAGCGCGCCCGCGTGGGCCGCGATCGGCGTGGCCGCCCTCGCGAGCCTGTACCTCGGCATCCTCCCGGGCCGCATGATGGCCGCGTCCGGGTCGGCCGCGAGCGCCGCGGTCGTGCGTCCCGACCTTTCCGCGGCCCTCGCGGCGCCTGCCGCGCTCGCGCCCGGCAAGTCGTCCCCGGCCCCCGCGCCGGCCTCCCCGACCGTGTCCCGCCGCGCCGCGGTCCGCGACGCCGGCCGCGACGCCGCCCGCGACGCCACGCGCAACGATCGCGACGCCGCGCGCAACGATCGCGACGCCGCGCACTCGCGCTCCGCCGCCCCGGGCACGCGCCCGCCGCGGCCCCCCCGCCCGTCGCGCTTCGCGGCGCCGCCCGCCGGCGGGGGCTCGGGCCGCTGACCGGGGGCCGACCCGGCGTGCGCGAGGTTTCCGGCGCGACCTACTCCATCCCGCCGGCGTACAGGGCTCGAAGCAGCGCGGTGAACGGCTCCTCCGGGGCGGTCGCAAGCAACTGTCGCCTCTCGGCCCGGTCGGTCTCCTCCAGGAGCAGCGCCATTCGCGTGAACCTGATGCGCCAGTCGGCGGCTCGGCCCATCGCGTCGAGCGCAGGTCCAGGGTCGATGTCGTAGGTCCGCAGAATCTCAGGCAGCTTCGGCAGGAGGGGACCCGCGAGGTAGTCCCTGGCGCGCTGCACTTCCTGGGAGCGTTCGGCAGGCCGGCGGCGAATCCTATCTGCGAAGTGGCCTGACAGAACGGTGGCCGGCACGTCCTTCCAGTACCCGCTCGCGGCGACACGTCCCCACATGACGCGGGTCGGGGTCGGCAGGAACCACTCCTCGAGTTCGGACGCGATCGCGGGTTTCTTCCCGCTGGCTGCGGCGCCGAGCAGAAAGCGCACGGCCTCGTGCTGGATTTGCCGAGCCGCCTGAGCCGGGAAAGCATTCGTGAACAACCACTTCGCGAGCCTCTCGATCAGGGTGCGCTGCTGGCGCGCTGGAAGCCCTGGGTCTTCCTGGAGCAGGGCGATCACGAGGCTCGGATGGCGAGCATGATAGCGACCGTGGCGTGTGGAGCGGGAAGCGATCGCGTCCGCGAGTTCGACCAGCCGTTCTGTCTTCCCTGCGACCACGCCGAGGTAACCGGCGGCAAAGAGCACGACCTCCCGCCACTCGGCCCGGAACGGGTCGTCAAGCAGGGATTTCCAGCACTCGGCGTCCCTGTCGGCGTTGAGAGCCGCGAAGTACTCGGCGAACGAGGAGTGGATGAACTGCCAGCGCCTGGCACTCGGGGAAGGGACCAGCAGGGCAGTATCGCGCTTGAGGACATCGAACAGCGACGACGCCCTGGCTGCGGCGTCGTCGGGGTCGCTGTACCGGGCTTCCAGTCGCGTCAGCTCGGGCAGCAACTCGTCCTCTGACACCGCGCGACCGCCAAGGCCGACGACCCACCAGGCGAGAGGGCCCAGGACCCGTCTTACATCTCCCGGCGAGGTCCTCCGGATGCCGGGTCGAGCGAGCGTCCTCCGACGCGTCCACTGGTCGATCACGATTTCGCCGAGCCGGTAGTAGATCTCTATCCGTCGGTCCGGAAGGCCCCCTTCGATCTCGTCCAGGACCGCCATGAACGCGAGCATCAGCGGGGTGTGGGCAAGCGCCGAGAGATCCCGGTCCTCGCGGATTCTCCGGGCGAGGCGGGCCCCGGCCGCCTCCTCGCGCCCGCGCAGGCGCGAGAAGGTCATCAGGAAACTGCGCTCCTCCTCCTCCCGAGGCGCCCTCATCCACTTCAGTTCCAGGTCCTTCTCGACTTGAGGCGTGATTTCGTCGACCAGGAAGTCGCGACCCGAAACGACGACGCGCTTGGCCTTGCCCGACGCGGCGAGCGCCGCGGCCTCCGAGAGGACTGCCTTGCGCGCCGCGGGCTCGCGGACTTCGTCGAGCCCGTCCAGCAGCAGCAGCACGTCATCGAGGTGGCTCCGGACCGCCCGGCCGCCCCCGATCCCGACCTCCTCGAGCCAGTCGGGGAGGAATTCCAGGATGGGCCTGACCCGGTTCCGCTCCCGGTCTGCCGCATACTCCGCGAGCGGCACGAGCACCGGTACGGCGGGTCCGATCTCGAGCGGGTCTTCGCTCCCCGTGGCATAGACGAGCGCGAGATAGCGCATCGCCGTGGTCTTGCCGGCCCCCGGCTGTCCCAGGAGGAACTGGCATTTCGCCTTCGACTCCGAGCCCGGCTCCACGCC
>Ga0194127_10006365_pt1 | contig 13455 bp, 13 predicted proteins | sample TA2KigC100mmetaG_FD_148624 | JGI IMG/M metagenome (GOLD analysis project Ga0194127, IMG submission 148624) | Freshwater microbial communities from Lake Tanganyika, Tanzania - TA2015036 Kigoma Deep Cast 100m | ecosystem: Environmental > Aquatic > Freshwater > Lake | place: Tanzania: Lake...
CCCCAGGTCGCGCGCGCCGGCCATCATCGACATGCCGACCGCCGTCACCAGCATCAGCACGTCGTGCTCGGTCTGGAACGGGCGGTCCTCGCGGTAGTAGTGGCGGCTGAACAGCCAGGCCACGCCGGTGCCCAGCACGAAGATCAGGCCCCACATCGCCGTGGTGCGGTCGCAGCGGAACGTGCCGTCCAGCACGGTGCCGGGCACCGACTCGGCCAGCAGGATCCGCGCGTGCAGCGCGGCCGCGGCGAGCAGCGCCGCGAACACCAGCGACGCGCGCGCGGCCTTCGGCAGCGGCAGCAGCGAACTGAGCAGCACGACCAGCGCGCCCAGCGCCAGCGCGACGAGCGGCGCGAGCGCCGTCCAGGCGTTGGCGTCGAACAGTGCCTTGATCACGTCGAGCGTCATCGCGCTCCTCCTGCCGGGGCCTTGGGCGGCGTGTCCGGCGGCGCCTGGGCGAAGCCGGCGCGCCGCACTTCCTCGACACGCTGCTGGACCTGGGCCAGGGCCGGCTGCGCCTTGCTCAGGAAGGTGTTGGGGCTGAAGCCGATCCAGAACACCAGCGCGATCAGCGGCAGCAGCAGCACGACTTCGCGCGCGTTGAGGTCCGCGAGGCCGCGGTTCTCGGCGTGGGTCACCGCGCCGAACAGCACCCGGCGCGTGGCCATCAGCAGGTAGACGGCGCCGAAGATCACGCCCGTGAGGCCGACCACGGCCCACAGCTTGGACGACTGGAACGCCCCGAGCAGGATCAGGTACTCGCCCGGGAACCCGTTGAGGCCCGGCAGCCCGACGCTCGAGAGCGCGGTCACGACCCACATCAGGGCGAAGACCGGCATCACCGTGGCGATCCCGCCGAAGGCGTCCAGTTCGCGCGAGTGGCGGCGTTCGTAGATCATGCCGACCAGCAGGAACAGGAGGCCGGTCGAGACGCCGTGGTTGACCATCTGCAGCATGCCGCCCGAGAGCCCCGTGGGCGTCAGCGCGAACAGGCCCAGCACGACGTAGCCGAGGTGGCTGACCGACGAGCACGCGATCAGGCGCTTCAGGTCGGTCTGGGCCCAGGCCAGCAGCGCGCCGTAGACGATGCCGACGGCGCCGATCGCCATCATCACGGGCGCCGCCGCGATCGCCGCGCCCGGCAGCATGTGGATGCAGTAGCGCAGCAGGCCGTAGGTGCCCATCTTCAGCAGCACGCCGGCCAGCACGACCGAGCCCGAGGTGGGCGCTTCGGTGTGCGCGTCGGGCAGCCAGGTGTGGAACGGGACCAGCGGGACCTTGATGCCGAACGCCAGCGCGAAGGCGGCGAAGTACCACAGCTGCGTGTCGAGCGGCAGCCGGTGGAGCTGGTCGATCAGCGCGACGACGTCCGACGTGCCCTGGCGCCACAGGATCGCGATGATCGCGATCATCATCACCAGCGAGCCGGCGAGCGTGAACAGGAAGAACTTGATCGTCGCGTAGAGGCGCCGCTCGCCGCCCCAGATCCCGATCAGGAAGTAGAGCGGGATCAGGCTGATCTCCCAGAAGAAGTAGAACAGCACCAGGTCGAGCGCCAGGAAGGTGCCGAGCATGCCGGTCTCCATCACCAGCATCCACACCATGAACTCCTTGACGCGCTTCTCGACGTGGCCCCAGGTCGAGAGCAGGACCACCGGCATCAGCACCGCGGTCAGCGCGACCATCAGCAGCGAGAGGCCGTCGAGGCCCAGGCGGAAACTCACCTGCGTCGGGGCCGCGGCGGCGCTGGGCAGCGTGAACCAGGGCGCCTCGAACAAGATGCGCCCCGCGGGCAGGTCGCTCTCGAAGCCGACGAACAGCCGTACGCCGAGCACGGCCACGACCAGCGTGGTCAGGAACGCCACGCCGCGCTGCAGCGACCCGGCCGAGCGCGGCGTGCACAGCACGACCAGCGCGCCAGCCAGCGGCAAGAAGGTCAGCAGGACGAGCTCGTAGTGCATCGCGATCGCCTCAACTCCAGAGCCACACGACCGAGATCAGCAGCGCCCCGACGCCCATCCACAGCGCGTAGCCGCCGACGTAGCCGCTGGCCGTGCGCCGCAGCGCTGCGCCCGCGCCGCGCGCGGCCGACGCCGAGCCGTTGACCAGCCCGTCGATCGTGAACTGGTCGACGACCACCGCCACCGCGGCGGCCAGCAGTCGCAGCGGCCGCACCACCGCCGCGTCGTAGAGCGCGTCGAAGCGCCAGGCGCCGCCCAGGAAGCCGGCCAGCGCGGGCCGGCCGCGTTCGAGTGCGGCGTCACGTTCCGGACCGCCGGCGTAGGCGCGGTAACCGCGGTGCGCGAAGAACAGCGCCACGGCCGAGCCCAGCCCCAGCAGGGCCCACTCCGCCGCGTGCGACAGGTGCCCGGCGTGACCGTGCCGTTCCAGGATCTTGCGGCCCGGCTCGATCACCGGCTCGAGCCAGTCCGCCAGCGCGTGGGTCACGCCGAACACCGGCGGCAGGCCGAGCACGCCGCCGGCGACCGACAGCAGCGCCAGCACCATCAGCGGCACGGTCATGACGGCCGGCGACTCGTGCGGGTGCACGTGGTGGTGGTCGAAGCGCTCCGGGCCGAAGAAGGTCAGCGACACGAGCCGCCAGGTGTAGAAGGCGGTCAGCGCGGCGGTGGCCAGACCGACGCCCCAGAAGACGTAGTACAGGCCGCCGCCGGCGAAGGCGTTGGCCAGGATCTCGTCCTTGGAGAAGAAGCCCGACAGCAAGGGCAGGCCCGACAGCGCCGCCGCTCCGGCCACGAAGGTCACGAAGGTCCGCGGCATGTGGCGCCGCAACCCGCCCATCCTGTGCACGTCCTGCTCCTCGTGCATGCCGTGGATCACCGACCCGGCGCCGAGGAACAGCAGGGCCTTGAAGAAGGCGTGCGTCACGAGGTGGAAGATCGCGGCCGCGAAGGCGCCGGTGCCCAGGCCCAGGAACATGTAGCCGAGCTGGCTGACGGTCGAGTAGGCCAGCACCTTCTTGATGTCGCGCTGCACCAGCGCGGTCGAGCCGCCGATCAGGGCCGTCGCGGCGCCGACCCCGGCGATCAGCGCCAGCAACCCCGGGCTCGAGGCGTAGAGCGGATTGAGCCGCGCGACCAGGTAGATGCCCGAGGTCACCATGGTCGCGGCGTGGATCAAGGCGCTGACCGGCGTCGGGCCGGCCATCGCGTCGGGCAACCAGGTGAACAGCGGGAACTGCGCCGACTTGCCGCAGCAGCCGCCGAACAGGAACAGCCCGGCCAGCGTCAGCTGCCACTGCCTGCTGCCGTCGACCGGGAAGTTGGCCACGATCGTCGGCACGTCGAGCGTGCCGAACGCCTGCACCAGCAGGAAGGTGCCGATCAGGAAGCAGGCGTCGCCGACGCGGTTCATCACGAACGCCTTCTGCCCGGCCTCCGCCGGCCAGCCCTTCTCGTACCAGAAACCGATCAACAGGTACGAGCAGAGGCCCACGCCCTCCCAGCCGATGAACACGCCGAGCAGCGAGCTCGACAGCACCAGCATCAGCATGGCGAACACGAACAGGTTCAGGAACGCGAAGAACTTCGCGTAGCCCGGATCGCCCTTCATGTAGCCCAGCGAGTAGACGTGGATCAGGAAACCCACGCCGGTGACGACCAGCGTCATCGTGCTCGACAGCGGGTCGAGCAGCAGGCCCAGGTCGGCCTGGAACGAGGCGCCGGCCGGGAGCGGCACGGTGATCCAGTGCCAGACGGTCGACAGCAGCGTGCGCGCGCTCTCGGGCTCGAGTTCGCGCAGCGCCTGGAAACCGCGCAGCGACAGCAGCAGCGAGCCGAAGAGCGCCGCGCAGGCGACCAGGCCCGCGAGGGCCGCGGGCCCGCGGGCCGCGGGGTCGGTCTTGCGCGCGCGCAGCGTGCAGAGGTGCAGGGCTCCGGCGACCGCGCTGCCGGCGAGCGGCAGCAGCGGGATCCACCACAGCCAGCCGTGGGACCCGGGGTTTTCCATGGTCAGCCTTTCATCTCGCTGGCGGAGTCGGTCTCGACGCTCTGTTTCAGGCGGTAGAGGGCGATGATCAGCGCCAGCCCCACCGCGGCCTCGACCGCCGCCACGGTGATGACGAAGATCACGAACAGCGGGCCCTGCAGGTCGGGCCGGCCGGGCGCGCTGTGCAGGCGGCTGCCGGCCAGGAAGGCGAGGTTGGCGGCGTTGAGCATCAGCTCGATCGACATCAGCGTGACGATCACGTTGCGCCGCACGAGGAAACCGAGCACGCCCAGCGCGAACAGCGCCGAGGACAGGAAGAACAGGTGCTCGCTGGGGACGTTCATCGCCCGTCCTCCTTGCGCTGGCGCTTGGCCAGCACGACCACCGCCACCATGGTGGCCAGCAGCAGCAGCGAGATGGCCTGGAACGGCAGGCTGTAGCGACCGAACAGGCCCAGCGCCAGTTCCGGCAGCGGGTCGAGACCCGCGTCGCCGACCGGCGGCGGCGCCCCGAACGCGGCGCCCTGGGCCACGATCAGGCCCACCAGCCCCAGCGCCACGGCCACCGTCACCGCGAGCCTGGCGCGCGGTCCGGCGAGCGGCGCCAGCGACAGCTGGAAGCGCGTGCCCAGCTGCCCGAGGTTCAGCAGCATGATCACGAACAGGAACAGCACCAGGACCGCGCCGGCGTAGACCAGGATCTGCGCCGCGGCCAGGAACTGGAAACCCGCCAGCAGGTAGATCACCGCCAGCGCGAAGAAGGAGCCCAGCAGCGACAGCACGCTGCCCATCGGACTCCGGGCCAGGATCACGCCCAGGGCCCCGAGCAGCGCCACCGCGCTCAGGACGTAGAAGAGGATTTCCGCCACCGCTGGTTCAACCTGTAGACGTAGTCGATGCGCTTCTGCAGCGCGGCCTTGGGGCGCTTGAGCATCTCGAGGTCGTAGACCAGCGCTCCGCGGGAGGAGTCGGCGAGCTCCAGCTCGTCCGACATGAAGATCGCATCCTTGGGGCAGGCCTCCTCGCAGAAGCCGCACAGGATGCACCGCAGCATGTCGATCTCGAAGCGCACCGGCTCGCGCTCGATGGGCCGCTCGGTCTCGCCGCCGTCGATCGTGATGGCGTAGGCCGGGCAGGCGGCCTCGCACATGCCGCAGGAGACGCAGGCGACGTTGCCGTCGTCCTTGACCACGAGCCGCGGCTGGCCGCGCGTGACCTCGGTCTTCGGCAGCGGCTCCTCGGGGTACTGCCGCGTCATCGGCTTCTCGAACATCTTGCGGAACGTGATCGAGAGCCCGCGCACGACCTCCGGCAGGTAGAGGCGTTCGGCGAGCGACAGGTCCTTGCGCTGGACGATGCCCATGGTCACTGCGCTCCGTGGGTGAAGGCAACCACCGCGCCGGTGGCGAGCAGGTTGAGCAGCGCCAGCGGCAGGAACACCTTCCAGCCCAGGCGCATCAGCTGGTCGAAGCGCAGGCGCGGCAGCGTCCAGCGCACCCAGAGGAACAGGTAGAGGAAGAACCCGGCCTTGGCCAGCAGCGAGAGCACCCCGACGTACCACGGTGCTGCGGGCCAGAAGGGCACCGAAGGGCCGCCGAGGAACAGCGTCGCCGCGAGGCACGACAGCACGGTCATGGCGCAGTACTCGCCCAGGAAGTAGAGCGCGAAGCGCATCGACGAGTACTCGGTGTGGAAGCCGCCGACCAGCTCGGGCTCGCACTCGGCGAAGTCGAAGGGGTGGCGGTTGGTCTCGGCGAACATCGTGATCGTGAACAGCACGAAGGCCAGCGGCTGGTACCAGATGTTCCACTGCCCGACGTGCTGCTGCGCGGCGACGATCGCACGCAGGTCGAGCGACCCCGACAGCAGGACCACGGCCAGGATCGTCAGGATCAGCGTCAGCTCGTAGCTGATCATCTGCGCCGAGGCCCGCAGCCCGCCCAGCAGCGAGTACTTCGAGTTGGAGGCCCAGCCGCCGAGGATCACGCCGTAGACCGACAGGCCCGACATCGACAGCAGGAAGAGCACCCCGATGTCGATGTCGGTCATCGACAGCGGGATCTCGCGGCCGGCGATCACGACCGTGCCGCCGACCGGGATCACGGCCATGGTCAACATGGCGGGCATCGCCGCCAGCGCCGGGGCCAGGCGGAACATCAGGCGATTGGCGCCCTCGGGCACCAGTTCCTCCTTGAAGATGAACTTCAGCCCGTCGGCCAGCGGCTGCAGGATGCCGAACGGCCCGACGCGGTTGGGGCCGTGGCGGTACTGCATCCAGGCCGAGACCTTGCGCTCGGCCAGCGACATCAGGCCGGCGATGGTCACCATGCCGGCGAAGATCACCACCACCTTCGCGACCGCGATCAGCAGCGCTTCCATGGCCGCCTCAGCTCCTAGCTCCGGCCGTCGAGAGCAGCTGCGCCAGCCGGGCCAGGCTGGTCTCCAGCGGCGCCACGCCGCGCGGCGCGGCCAGCGCGACTTCGAGCGGCCGCCGCAGGCCGCCGACGTTGACCCAGTGGCCGGACTTCTCGACGTGCGTCGGCACGCCGAAACACACGTCGAGTCCCGGCAGCGCATGGGCCTGCGTGTCGAACACCACGAGCCGCACGGCGGCCGGGAGCCCGGCGAGTTCGTCGGCGCCGAGCAAGGTGGTCACGCGCTCGCCGACCAGCAGCGCCGCGCGGGCCGTCGCGAGCGCCTTGCGCGCGGCGGCCGGCTCGACCGGCCGCAGCCCCAGTTCGGTCAGGCCGCGCCGGTTCGGGCACGGGTCGCCGGTGTTGAGCAGGTCGTCGGCCAGCCCGCTCGGGGGGGGCGCGACGAAACCCGCCGCGACCGGGAGCGCCGCGGCCAGCGCCTGCAGCGCGCGGCCCTCCTCGACCGTCAGGAACGGCGAGCCCAGCACCAGCGGTGCCGGCTTGTTCCCCAGGATCTCGCGCGCCGCGCCCAGCGCCGCGTCGACCGTCGCGCGCGCGAGGCCGCCGGGGCCGCGCACGCACGCGCCGGCCAGCCGCCCGCCGTGCACCGCGCCCGCGGCCGCCAGCGGCTGCTGCACGGGCCCGAGCGCGAAGCGCCCGGTGTCGCACATCCACCACTGGTTGACCTGCGGGTCGTAGCGCGGGCGGAAGCGCTTGACCTGCCGGCCGCGCAGCACTTCGACCGTGATCGCGCAGCCGCGGCTGCACTCGGCGCAGGTCGAGCGCGTCTTCGCCAGGTTCCAGACGCGCGCCTGGAAGCGGAACTTCTTCAGCGTCAGCGCGCCCACCGGGCAGATGTCGGCCAGGTTGCCCTGGTAGTTGCCCGTCAGCGGCCGGTCGCCGAACGTGCTGATCACCGAGTGCGCGCCGAGCCCGCTGACCGTCAGCTGCGGCTTCTTCGTGACCTCGCCGCAGAAGCGCACGCAGCGCGAGCACAGGATGCAGCGCTCCTCGTCGAGCACGATCACGTCGCCGAGGCTGCGGCGCTTGTGCAGCTTGCGCCGCGGCTCGACCGAGCGCCCGCAGCCCTGGCCCTCGTTGAACGAGTAGTCCTGCAGGTCGCACTCGCCGGCCTTGTCGCAGATCGGGCAGTCGAGCGGGTGGTTCTTCAGCAGGAACTCCAGGCACTCGCGGCGCACCTCGCGCGCCTTCGGCGCGTCGGTCTGCACCGTCATGCCCTCGGCGACCGACGTCTTGCAGGCGGCCACCACGCGCGGCGGCTGGTTCTGCTGGCTGACCTCGACCTGGCAGATGCGGCACGAACCGACCGGCGTCAGGCCCGGGTGGTAGCAGTACATCGGGACGTCGATGCCGGCGTCGTGGCAGGCGCGGATCAGCGGCTGCTTCGGATCGGCCTCGATCTCGCGACCGTTGACGGTGATCTTGGTCACGCGTGGGCCTCGTGGTGCTCGGGGGACTGGGCGGTGGCGGTGGCGAGCGGGTCGCGGCCGAGGCGCACGCACTGCTCGAGTTCGGCCCGGAAGTGCTTGACGGCGGACAGCGTCGGGATGGCCGCGGCGTCCGCGAGCGCGCAGATCGTCTTGGCCGGCGCCATGCCGTTGGCCAGGCTGACCAGCAGGTCGAGGTCCTGCATGCGCCCCTGGCCGCGCACGATCCGCCGGAAGATCTGGTGCAGCCACTCCGTGCCCTCGCGGCACTGGCTGCACTGGCCGCAGCTCTCGTGGTCGTAGAAGCGCAGCGTGACCTCCATCAACTGCGCGATGCTGGCAGTCTCGTCCAGCACGATCATGGCCGCCGTGCCGAACATCGAGCCCGCGGCCTTGACCGAATCGTGGTCCATCACCACGTCGACGGACGAGGCCGGCAGCAGGCCGGTCGACGAGCCGCCGGGGAAGAAGGCCTTGAGCCTGCGCCCCTTCCACACGCCGCCGGCGCACTGCTCGAGGATCTCGCGCGCGGTCACGCCGAACGGCAGTTCGTACACGCCGGGCCGCTCGACGTGGCCGGAGATCCCGCACAGGAAGTTGCCCGTGCTGCCCTTGGTGCCGAGCGCCTTGAACCAGTCGGCGCCGCGCAGCACGAGGAACGGGACGTTGAAGATCGTCTCGACGTTGTTGACCGTCGTCGGCGAGCGCCACAGGCCGCTGGCGGCCGGGAACGGCGGCTTGGGGCGCGGGTGGCCGCGTTTGCCCTCCAGGCTCTCCATCAGGCCCGTCTCCTCGCCGCAGATGTAGGCGCCCGCGCCGGGGTGCATCCAGATCTCGCAGCTGAAGTCGCTGCCCAGGATCCTGCGGCCCACGAGGCCGGCCTCACGCGCCTCGTCGATCGCCGCCTGCAGGCGCGCGTAGGAGACGCGGTACTCGCCGCGCACGTAGATGTAGACCGTGCTCGCGCGCATCGCGTAGGCCGAGACCAGGCAGCCCTCGATCAGGCCGTGCGGGTCGCGCTCCATCAGCACGCGGTCCTTGCAGGTGCCGGGCTCGGACTCGTCGGCGTTGATCGCGAGGTAGCGCGGGCGCGGGTCCTTGGCCGGGTCCGGCATGAAGCTCCACTTGAGCCCGGTCAGGAAGCCCGCGCCGCCGCGGCCGCGCAGGGCCGAGTCCTTGACGACCTGGGTCACCTGCTCGGGCTTCCAGGGCTTGCGCAGCACCTGCTCCAGGGCCTGGTAGCCGCCGTGGGCCCGGTAGACCGCCAGCGTGTGCGAGTCCGGCAGGTCGACGCGCGCCAGCAGGTAGCGGTCGACGCGCTTCACGGCGCGCTCCTGAGGATGCGCTCGGCCCGCTCGGGGTCGAGGTCCTCGTGGAAGGTGCCGTCGAGGTCGAGCATCGGCGCGTTGGCGCAAGCGCCCTGGCACTCGACGCGCACGACGCTGAACCTGCCGTCCGGGGAGGTGCCGCCCACCGGCGCACCGGTGACCTTGCACACGTGCTCCAGCAGCTGCTCGGCGCCGCGCAGCGAGCAGGAGACGTTGTGGCAGACGCTCACGAGGTGCCGGCCGCGCGGCCGGAGCCGGAACATCGGGTAGAAAAAGGCCACGCCGAAGACTTCGACCGGCTCGAGGCCGAAGTAGGCCGCGAGGTCCTCCAGCGTCTGTGGCGAGAGCCAGCCGCCGAGCTGCTCCTGGCAGCGGTGCAGTGCCGGGATCAGCGCCGCGCGGCGGTCGGGGTAGTGCGTGACCAGCGCGTCGAGTTCGCTGGTGATCGTCTGCGGGAGTGCCATCAGCGGTCGACCTCACCCATCACGAAGTCCATGCTGCCGATCAGGGACACCATGTCCGAGAACAGCCGCCCCTCGGCCATGCGCGGCAGGGCCTGGATGTTCATCAGGCCCGGCGCGCGAACGTGGCAGCGCAGGGGTTTTGCCGTGCCGTCGCTGGCGATGAAGAAGCCCAGCTCGCCCTTGGACGACTCGATGCCGTGGTAGGCCTCGCCGCGCGGCAGGCGCAGGTCGGTGACCACCTTGAACTGGAAGATCAGTTCCTCCATCGATCCGTGCACCTTGTCCTTGGGCGGCAGCACGAAGCGGCGGTCCTCGGCCAGCACGTCGCCCTTGACGGTCTGCAACCGCTCCAGCGCCTGGCGCACGATCTTGATCGACTCGCGCATTTCCTGCATGCGCACGAGGTAGCGGTCGTAGCAGTCGCCGACGGAACCCACGGGCACGTCGAAGTCGTAACTCTCGTAGCCGCTGTAGGGCATGGCGCGCCGCAGGTCCCATTCCACGCCGCTGCCGCGCAGCGCCGGACCGGTCAGCGACATGGCGATCGCCAGCTCGCGCGGGATCACGCCGATGTCGCGGTTGCGGTCGCACCAGATGCGGTTGCGCGTCAGCAGCTTCTCGAACTCGTCCAGCGCCAGCGGGAACTCCTCGACGAAGCGCGCCGCCATGGCCGACACCTGCTCGTCGACGTCGGCGTAGACGCCGCCGATCCGCACGTAGGTGTTGTTCATGCGGTGGCCGGTGTAGGCGTCGACGATGTCGTAGGCGAGCTCGCGCTGCCGGAACGCGTAGAAGAACAGCGCCACGGCGCCGAGGTCGATCGACTGCGACGCGACGTAGATCAGGTGCGCCATCACGCGCGACAGTTCCATCAGCAGCACGCGCACCACCTGCGCCCGCGGCGGCACCTCGATCCCGGCCAGCTTCTCGATCGCCAGCGCGTAGCCGATGTTGTTCATCAGCGGCTGCACGTAGTCCAGGCGGTCGGTGTGCGGGAAGAACTTGTGCCAGCCCAGCGTCTCGCAGCTCTTCTCCTTGCCGCGGTGCAGGTAGCCGACGACCGGGTCGATCGCGACGATGCGCTCGCCGTCGAGCGTGACCACGATGCGCAGCACGCCGTGGGTCGCCGGGTGCTGTGGCCCCATGTTCAGCGTCATCAGCTCGCCGTGCAGCGGATCGTCGCCCGGCGGCAGGTTCGCGCCGGGCGTGTACTCGAACACCTTGGTCGTGGTGGTCATCGCGGCTCGCTCCAGCCGGCGCGGCGTTTCCGGTCCCACTCGCGGTAGAGGCGGTCGGGTTCGATGCCGCCCTGCGGGAAGTCCTTGCGCAGCGGGTGGTGGTCGTACTCCTCGGGCATCAGCAGGCGCCGCAGGTCGGGGTGACCCGCAAAGCGCACGCCGAACATGTCCCAGCACTCGCGCTCGGACCAGTTGGCCCCCGGCCACAGGTCGACGCAGCTCGGCACCCAGGGGTCGTTGCCCGGCACGCGGCAGTGCACGCGCACGCGGTCCCTGTGTTCCAGGCTCAGCAACTGGTGCGTGACCTGGAAGCGCGGTTCGGCCGGCAGGTGGTCCACGGCGGTCACCAGCGTGCACATGCCGAAGCCGGCGCGGTCGCGCAGCCGCGCCAGCAGCTCGTGCAGGCGCTCGCGCGCGACCTCGATCGTCGGCATGCCGTCGCCGCTGTCGACCAGCCTGTGCTCGAGACCCGCCAGCGCCGGGGCGAAGCGCGGGGCCGTCGCGCCGGCGGTCACGGCTGCACCTCCGTGCGGCGCGGCGGCGTCTCGTCGATCGGGAAGCGCGCCTTGGGGTCGTGCGGGTGCTTGTCGAGCGCGGTGCGGCGCAGGCCGCGGTTGGGTTGGTAGTCGAGCGCACCCGTGCCTTCCTCGGGGCGCGGCGCCACGGCCGGACCCAGCAGGCGGCCCAGCGGGTTCTCGCGTTCGATCCGCTTCTGCAGCTTGAGGATCGCGTCGATCACCGCGTCGGGCCGCGGCGGGCACCCGGGCACGTAGACGTCGACCGGCAGGATCGAGTCCACCCCCTGCACGACGGCGTAACTGTCGTACATGCCGCCCGTGCTGCTGCAGACGCCCATGGCGATGACCCACTTGGGGTCGGGCATCTGGTCGTAGATCGTGCGCGCCGCCTGGGCCATCTTCCAGGTCAGCGTGCCGGCCACCAGGAGCAGATCGCACTGGCGCGGGGTGAAGCGCGCCGCCTCGGCGCCAAAGCGCGCCAGGTCGAACTTGGGGCCGAGCAGGCCCATCAGCTCGATGCCGCAGCAGCTGAGCCCCAGCGGCATCGGCCAGAGGCTGTTCTTGCGGCTCCAGTTGATCAGCCAGTTCGCGCTCGTGGCGACGAAGCCGGGCTGCGCCGGGCTCGTGCTCCCGGGGTCGACCGGTCTCAGCGATCCCATTCCAGACCTCCCTTGCGCCAGACGTAGGCCAGGCCGGCGCCCAGCACGGTGACGAAGACCGCCACCTCGGCGAAGACGATGCCGCCCGCACCCTTCTCCGCGAGCCACTTCGAGGCCGCGGCCCACGGAAACAGGAAGATCGCCTCGACGTCGAACAGGATGAACAGCACCGCCACCAGGTAGAAGTGGATCGACAGACGCAGGCGGGCGTTGCCGCGCGGGTCCATGCCCGATTCGTAGGGGCCGCCCTTGCCGATCGCCCGGCGGCGCTTGCCGAGCAGGTCCGACAGGAGCAGGCTCGCCAGCGCGAACGCGGCGACGACGGCCGCGTAGATCAGGACGGGTGCGTAGCGCTCTAGCATCGGTGGCGGGTCGGGTGGGTGCGTCCTGTGCCGGGGTCGCGCGCAGCGGCCTCGGTGCGGAGCATCCGGGCGGGTCCTCGCCGGACCTGTGGAGTTCGGCGCGGAAAACGCCGGACTCTAGCGAGTGAGGTGGGTCATTTGAAGCGCGAGCCGACGCTCGGCTGGAACCCGGGCGTCGCTCGCCGGCCACTGTCAGGGCCAGCGGAATCCAGCCGCCGTTCGCGACCACTGCGCCGGTCGGCGAGCGGCGCCGCGCCGTCGGCCACGACTCGTGCCGCGTGCGACCCGCGAATACAGTCCGTTCCTGCCGGCCTCCCGACCACGAGCACCTCCGTGAGCCACGCACTCGCCGCCGTCCTGACCGCGTCGATCCTGTTCTCCGCCGCAGCTCCCACCCAGGAGCGCCGCGCCGAAGCCCCGCGCCCGAACCCGCTGCTCGCCGTGTTCGACAGCGACGGCGACGGCGCGCTGTCCAAGCAGGAGATCGCCGCCGCAGCGGCGAAACTCGCCGCTCTCGACAAGGACGGTGACGGCGCCCTCGGCGCCGAGGAACTGCGCGCCCAGGGCAGCCGCAGCGGCCCGCCCGAGGGCGGTCGCGGCAGGCAGCCCGGTGCCGAAGGGGCTGCGTCCGATCTGCAGAAGCCGCCCGTCCCGAAGAACGAGTTCGAGAAGAACCTGCTCGCCACCTACGACGAGATGCGCCGGGGCCCGCGCCACCTGAACGTGCCCGCCGACCACGGCCGGCTGCTGCGCGTGCTGACCGAGTCGATCGGCGCCAGGTGCGCGGTCGAGATCGGCACCTCGACGGGCGAGTCGACGGTCTGGCTCGCGCTCGGCCTCGCGGCGGGCGGCGGCCGGCTCTACACGCACGAGATCGACCCGGGTCGGGTCGCGATCGCGCGCGCGAACTTCGTCAAGGCCGGCGTCGCCGACTTCGTGACCGTCATCGAAGGCGACGCGCACGAGACGGTGAAGCGGCACCAGGAGCCGATCGACATCCTGTTCCTCGACGCCGACAAGGAAGGCTACATCGACTACTTCGAGAAGCTCTTGCCGCTGGTCCGGCCGGGTGGAACA